>CXWL01000928.1_pt1 | contig 341906 bp, 278 predicted proteins | sample 590931 | NCBI WGS metagenome assembly CXWL01 (sample SAMEA3498368, study PRJEB10139) | groundwater metagenome | biome: water well; material: biofilm material | place: Germany | collected 2015-04-27 | reverse complement strand
TGGATCAATACAGCTCGCAAACAAACTCAGCTGCCGCTTGTCTGCTTCAGGACGCACCATGGCCGCGATCCTAAGCCTGCAGGTGTGGTGCGGACAGCCATCCGTTCCGCTGCACGTAGGGCCGCCAGGGCAGCGACACTCGCATGAAGGCGGCCGAGGTTCGCGATCGGCGGGGCGCTCGCAACATCCCACCTAAGGCCGGCCGCCACGAGACCTCGGAGGCGTTCACTGAATCTCGCCTCGGCAGCGGTTGCGCGAGCGGCATCGAGCTCAGCGTATCCTTCCGAATGTGGATCTTCGGCTATGTATAGAAGCATTTTTCTCCACGCTAGAAGTCACGTCATCCAACAGGCCGCCCGAGGTGGATCGAGACACGCCAAGGCTGCGAATCTGTCCATGACGCTAGGGCGAGACCCACAAGAAATCGCCTGCCTCTGGACGCAATTTTCTAGCACTCCAGTCAGTGCTCCTATGGTGGCGCAGGTTCCGCCAACCCTTTTCGCAGAGATTCGGATCTGCGACCCCTGGGACCATCACCGAGGTGCTCGCCGGGACGGTCGCGGTTGACATGGACCCGCTGTCTCACTGTTCCGGTTGGCTACCAGCGTGCCCCCACTGCACTCCCACACCGTAGCGTAGGCGGCCCAATTACCTAACGTCTGGGAGCCTGCGCCGTCGAGTCGGTTGCGGAGGCTGCCGAAGTGACCATCGACGACGCTGGTGAGTTGGTAGTGGTCTAGCTAGACCAGTACCGGTGAGTTTCGTCACTCGCCCGGCCTGCGATAATCCGGGGACGTGGGGAACATCGCCCCTGTGAAGAAGGAGGTTTCGTGCCAAAGGCCCGAGTTGCCATCTGCGTGTCCGCGTTGTTTCTACTTTCACTTCCTGGGCTTGCTGTTTCACAGCCACCGCCCAACCCGCCAGGGCCGCCCCCGCCGATCCTTGAAGGCCTTGGCTCGTTTTCTCGCCCGGTGAAGACCTCCTCGCCGAAAGCGCAGCGCTACTTCAACCAGGGTCTGGCCCTGATGTACGCCTTCAACCACGACGAAGCCATCCGGGCTTTCACTTACGCAGCCGAGGTCGACCCAAAGTGCGCGATGGCATTTTGGGGGATTGCGATTGCGAACGGCCCTCACATCAATAACATGATCGTGCCGCCGGAACGCGCTCAGGCCGCGTGGGAAGCTCTTGGAAAGGCGAAGGCGCTGGCTGAGTCCGCGAACTCTCCGGATCGGGCACTCATCGCCGCCCTGGCCTTCCGATACGCGAACCCTCAGCCTGAAGACCGCAAACCCCTCGAAGAGTCGTACGCCGACGCGATGCGAAACGCGTGGAAGGCCTATCTACTCGATGCCGATATCGGGGCGCTCTTCGCGGAATCGCTGGCCGAACTGCGTCCGTGGGATCTTTGGACGGGAGATGGCAAGCCGCAGCCGGGCACCGAGGAACTGGTTTCCATCATCGACAACGTGCTGAGTATCTCGCCCCGGCACCCGCTGGCGAATCATCTGATGATCCACGCCGTGGAGGCCTCACCGAGCCCCGAGAAAGCCGATCGGGCCGCCGACATTCTGCGCGAACTTCAGCCGGGGCTGGGCCACCTGGTCCACATGCCTTCCCACATTGACGTGCGTCGTGGCCGATGGGAGGAGTCAATCACGGCGAACGCGAAAGCCATCGAAGCCGACCGCAAGTACGTCGCGCTCTCTCGTGAGCAGGGCTTCTATCGCCTCTATATGTCGCACAACCACCACATGCTCACTTACAGCGCCATGATGACCGGACAGAGCGCTCTGGCGCTGCGCAGCATCCGCGAAATGGTGGCAAACATCCCCATGTCGTTCTTCAAAGAGAATACTTGGGCGGACAGTCTGATGGTCATGCCCCTGGAAGTCCTCATGCGGTTTGGGAAGTGGGACGATATTCTGGTTACCCCCCCGTTTCCTGACTTCGTGCCTGTATCGAGATCGCTACAGCACTACGCGCGAGCCGTGTCCTACGCCGCGAAGGACAACCTGCCAGGAGCGGCCCGGGAAGAGGCCGCTTTTCTAGAGCAGCGGAAGAAGGTCGCGAAGGATGCGACTCTTGGAAACAACACCGCCGCCGATATCCTTGATCTGGCTGAAGCCTTTATGCAGGGGGAAATCCTGTTCCGCTCGGGCAAGGTGGAAGAAGGGCTTGCATCCCTTCGAGAGGCAGTGGCCCGCGAGGACCGACTTAAGTACGACGAGCCGCCGGACTGGATCCAGCCCGTACGGCACGCTCTTGGGGCCGCCCTTCTTTCGGCCGGCCGTTTTTCAGACGCCGAAGCGGTGTTCCGTGAAGACCTGGCGAAACTTCCGGGCAATGGTTGGAGTCTCTATGGCCTATCGCGCGCGTTGAGTCTCCAGAAGAAGGACGCCGAGGCCGCGCGGGTTGAGAAGCAGTTCGATGCGACCTGGAAGAAGGCTGACATCAAGATGACGTCGGCCTGCCTCTGCCTGCCGGGCGTGTAGTTTCTTGTCCACATAGTTATCGACAAGGGGTCGCGGATCGTGAGGAATCTTGGCGACGCTGAATCCGTGCGTCCTCTACCCACGTAGACGAATGAAATGTTGCTCCCTCAACTCTGACATCGGTCGAGGGAGCAACCACGTGTCGCGCAGATCATGAGCCAGACGCCACCCTTAGCCCCAATGCCGCTAAGTTAGCACCAAGGGCGGTACCGGTTTCCATCCCGTAGGAGTCACCGTCGGCCAGTGGGGGCGTTTCGTGGAGCATCTTCGCGGAGAGGGCGATATCCGCTCTTGCGCACCCTCTTCTCGGGTTCAACATTCTCCGCGGTCGGAGGCAGAGGTGGCGTGAGTCGCGAGCGCCACGGGCTCGCCGCGGCGAGGACCCCGGCATAGTGGATTGTGTGAAAGCGTGGCAGCGGCACGCTGGTTGCGAGGCGGCACAGGAGCGATAGGGGGTCCATGTCGACCGCGACCGTGCCATCATCGTAGGCCTTCTTGAGGGTGATGCGTAAGAGGCTGTCGGGACGCTGCTCCACCCGCTCCTGCGCAATCGGAGGGCGGAGGACATAGCGCAGCAACGCCTCCCGCCCCTCGGCGTCGAGCCCGCCTGCGCGGGTCGCCGCGTGCAGCGTGAAGCCATCGAGTGACGCACAGAGTGGCTTGTCGCAGGTGAGTGCCAGGAGCCTGAGGCGCTGAAGGCCGGCCGACCATTGCGGCCCGGCGGGCGGCGACCGGCCGGAGACCGCGCACGTGGCGAGGTTGCACTCCGGATCGCCCTCGGCGGTCTGTGTCGCCTTGCGTTGCAGCTGATTGAAATACGCGGGAACGGTGATCACCGCTTCATCGATGCTGGTGCCGAGATGCGCTCGGCATCCGCCCTCAGTGAACGCAGCACCAGCGCCGACAATTCTTCGGCCCGAACTTTCTGGCCGCGAAGTTTCACGACCCGCGTCGTGCCCATGTAACGCTTGAACGCCAGTGCCGTGTGCTCTGCAGCGGTGGCGTGCTCCTCGCGTGCCGCCAGACCGACGAGCACGCTCCCGCTAGTGTCGACGCTCACGGGCGGCCGGCGTCATCAGATGACCAAGCGCATTCGGAATGAGCTTCGTCTGGCCGTTCTGGTACACCGCAACCCATGACTTGGTGGTGCCGAGGTCGATGCCGATCATGATCGTTGCCGAAATATCAACCCGACATAGATAGCCGAGCGCGCTGGGAGGCTGCAAGCCAAGAGCGCCGTGGTGCGCGCGGCTCGCGTGCCACCCTACCAATTGAACCCGAGAAGGTTCCAATAACCGAGGATGGCCGCGAAGCCGCAAGCAGCGAGGCTCAGCATCGACAGATGCGTGTGCGCAATGCGCGAGGGTTGCAAATCACGCCAAAGCCCTGCGGTGCGGATGACCAGCAGCGGGGTGAACGCGACAGAAATCAACGGCAGGACGAACAGCAGCTTTGCCGCCGCGGAGATGCCGTAGCCGAGCTTCCAAGGGTCAGCGAGCAGGTTGGCGAACCCAAGCAGGAACGCGAGGTTCAAAGCGCACACAACGATCGCCAGTCTGCGTGCACGGCGTATGCGCGCGACTGCGGGCTGCGCGTTGCGCCAGCGTTGGATCAGCCAGCCGATGGGCCAGAGAGCGCTGGAAAGGAACAGCAGAACGATCGCGAGCAGCAGGTTGCGCTGAGAGCGCGCGTCCGCATGCCAAGGCAGCCTCTCGTAGGTGTTGATCGTGCCAAATCCGCCCAGACCGAACAGGTGCGTGACCTGTCCGCGCTCGTCGCGTTTGAAGGCGAGATGCCGCTCGGGGTCGCCGATCTGCTGGAACAAATCGGGCTCGACCGGTTGCCATTCGCTCGGCGCTTCGAAGGGGACCTGCAGCAACAGCGTGCCATCGTCGCGCTGTTCGATACGCGTCTGCGCAAACAACAGCCCCACCTTCTCGATGGAGGTGTGGCTGTACGCATTGCCGTGATAAACGCCGGCATGGTCGAGGTTCGGGGCGTTGATCGGCGGTTGCAGCACCGCCCGTGCAGCGGCCGGGTAGTAACGGTCGACCAGCTCGCGAATCACTCGACGGAACAGTTGCGGATAGATGTCCACCCGATCGCTGTTGCACAGGATCACGATTCCAAGCTGCTGTTCTGGCAGCAAGAACAGCTGGCTCGCAAAGCCCTGGACATGGCCGCTGTGCTGCAGCAGCCGTAGCCCGTTCTCGGTCTGCTCGAAGAAACCGTAGGTGACGCCGGGGAGCTGCGGGTGGTAGCTGAATTGTTGCCGCTGCATGGCTTGGACGCTCGATTCTTCGAGAATCCGTGCACCGTCGTGGATGCCGCCCTGCAACTGCGCGATCAAAAAGCGCGACAAGTCGTGCGCGGTGCTGGACAGGCCGATCGCCGGCAGCCCGTGGTAGTGCATATACGGCGCCGGACGCGGGCCCGCGGGGCCATGGCTGTAGCCCGTCGCCAGCTTCGCGGCCATTGCCGGCGGCAGCAGGAAACTACTGTCGCGCATGCCGAGCGGCTGCAGCACCTGCGCGTCCATGTAGTCCGCGAAACCCTGCCCACTGGCCGCCTCGACCAGGTGCCCGGCCAGCACGCTGCCGTGATTCGAATACCGGATTAGCGTCCCCGGTGCGTAGAGCCGTGGCGGCATCCGCTGCGCCAGGTAGTCGCCCAACGGCATCCGCAACTCCACCGACCGCGCGGCCGAATCGATGCTCCAATCATCGAAGCCGGCGGTGTGCGTGAGCAATTCGCCGATGCGCGCCCGCTGCCCGTCGATGGGCGGAATCTCGAACTGGCTGAGGTGCGCGTTCACGTCATCGTCGAGGGAGAGCTTCCCTTGCTCGACCAGTTGCATCACCGCGGTCGCGGTGAACGGCTTGGAAAGCGAGGCGACACGGAAGACCGTGTGCTCCGGCGAAACCGGCTGACTGCGCTCGATATCGGCAAGGCCGTAGCCCTGAGAGAAAAGGATCTGGCCATCCTTGACCACCACAATCGCGGCACCAGGGATCTCGAGCGCCGCCATTTGGTCGCGGAAGATGGGCGCGAGGAAGGAATCGAGCTCGCGGGAGTCCGTGAGCGCGGGCGCGGGTTCGTCAGCGCAAAGTCGGGGCGCGAGCGCAAGCAACAACGAGCAGATGCCACGGCGGTGCTTCGTAGCCATTGCCAGTCCCGTTCGACGGAAAACCTGAGCGTTCTTCGCGGATTTGAGGGCGGCAATGATGGTCAAGCTGCTGCACAACTTGATGTCATGGCAGAAGATCGCGATCTTGAGCGTCGCCGGTCTTCTGCTCGTGGGGCCGCCGCGGTACCTCTATCCTGGCTCAATGGATTTGAATCTCCTTTACGCCGCGGCCGACGGGCGCGGCCCGGGATACATAACCGATCGCCCCGGGTGTGGCTTCCACGAACTCCAACACGAGCGCATCTGACGGGGCCTCGGAGGCTGGCACTGCTCGCCCCGAGAAAATCTGACTGTTCCAGTAGCCCCGCACCGCTGCGACGTCCTTCTTTAGGACTTTCCTTGAAAACGATTGACGGATCGGCGAGTTCTCAGGCTGATCTACGGGGGCGGCCCTCTCGCCGCCCGGCCAGGTAGTCTTCTTCTTCAAGAACAATTGGGAGACCTCGGTCGCTGTGATCGACGACAGGGGGTTCGAGCGGTGTACGACCAGCTTGAAGTCCTCGCCATGCGCACTCCCCGCTGATGCCAGCAGCGGGAGGCAAAGTGCCCATAAGAAGCATTTCATCGTTGAATCTCCTAACTCAAGGGGTGTCTTTGCGGCCAGCACGTTCTTTTCTGCGCGTCGTGCGGGGAGGGAATGGGCTCAAAACCCGATTCTTGGCGCTGCGATCCGTCCTGACTGTTCGACACGAAGGTTCCGCATCGAATCAGGGCAAGCCACCGAGGAGTGGAACAACAAGGCCTCAAAAGCTAACGGAAACACTGAGAATTCCGTAATTGGCGCGCTTTGGCCCCTCCAAGTACGGGTTCACCTGGGGCTTGTCCAGAAGGTAACCCTTGCTAAGGTGACCCTCGGCCTTGATGACGACATCCGCGCGAACAGCGTAGTTTACGCCCAAGGCATAGTCCTTCTGGAGGGTAACATCCAATGGTGGGAAGTCTTTACGGAACTGAATCTCTGGGCGATCGAGTCCAGCATGCACTGAGATTTTCGAGGTTGCCTGATAGCCGAGGTGGATGACGGGAGAGGGGTAGCGGAACTGCTTGCCAGAAACGACGAGATACTCGACTTGAATTGTTACTCGCCCGAATAGAGCGTCCAACGAGGCGTTGTAGCCCACGAACGTCTCCTGGTCTCCTGGAGGAAAGACAAGCGTCTGGTACCCAACGCCTCGAAAGCGGAACGCACCCAGCCCTAGCCGAAGGCCTTCGATCGGAGTATCGATCCAAAAATGCGCTCCCAGGAAGGGGTCGCTTCGGACAGGATTAACAAGCACAGTGTCGAGTGCTTGCAGGAATTCGACATCGCGTAGACCTCCCACGAAGGCTTCGCCTTGAACCGTCCACCCGCCGATCGGACGCTTGTGCGTCACCACTAGGCCAGAGATTGTCTCCAAACTGAGAGCAACCTCGCCGTAGTAGCCGAACGGAGGGCGGTAGAACGGAAGTACCGTCCCCACGTCCCTGAGCTCGCTGTACAGTCCCGTTGGAAGGAGCACCTTCCCAACCTTCACGGATGTACTCTCGCTAAAGTCGTGCTGGTAAAAGGCCCAATTCAGATCCACGTCGTCAATCGCCCGCTGCGTCGGACTGTCCCCCAGGCGCCGGTGACGGAGTTGGACGATCATTCGGTCACGTTCAGCCATTTGATATCGAAACTGAAGGGCGACTTTTCTGTAGTCCGTGGTTCCTCCCGGCGGGATGCCAAGGTAAGTTCCTCCAGAGGAGACAGCGTAGGCTTGGCTGAGGAAGCCGTGCACGCTGAGGCGGGGCCCGCCGGGCTCGACCGATTCGAGTGGTGTCGGCTCAGGCGGCGGGCTAGTCGGCGCACCCATCTCCTGTCGCTCGATTGCGGTGGGGTCGCCTTGCCTTGCGACCGCAGTAACACCATTCGGTCTCGGCGGGGGTTCGTCACTCGCCCACACAGGCAGACACGCGAAAGTAACTCCTAGCGTGGCCCATCTGGTCGCGTGTCGGACCCATCCCGTAATCGCCGGATTCCATTTGGTAACAGTGCTTCTCATCGTTCGGTCCTCACATTTTGCGTCAGCGGTCGTTGGCCCGTTCCCTTTACCGGATCGGCCTTCCAAGCGCCACGCCAAGTCGATCTCTTCGGCGGCATTCAGAGGCGGAGTATGTGCTTCGCAGAGGTGTCAGACAAGCATCCACAGAAATGGCCGAAATATAGCCATGGTGACGTTTACACTACGTACCGCGGATATGAAGGGAGCGCACCAGGGCGGAGAGCACGGCCGGCAGGCGGAGGAGCATCACGCGAACATCGCGGCTGTTCGGCGGAGCGGTTTCGAGTTCGAGGAGGTCGAGAACCGCGAGACATTCGAACGCGCTGCCTCGCGCGATTCGCGTAGTGGCAGGCTTGATCCCGCGGCGTGCTGCGGCCCGCGCCTTTGAGCGCAATACTGAGGCTCGCGCGGTCGAGCTGGTCGGAAAGTTCAGGGCGCTTGAGCGGAAGCCAACGAACGACGTGGGCGCGGAACGCCAACGCAAGTCGGTAAGCGTTCGACCCGATTAGCGCCAGACAGCTTCTGAAGGGTGCAAGAAACCTGTCAGGCGCACGGGCCCTGTTCAAGCGGATGACGGGAAGAATCGGAGGAGCGGGACTTGTGAATTGCTTTGCGGGCCGGCTATCCATTGCACCTTTCGACGTGGCGGGCGCAAGGCGTCGCGTTCGCCATCACGATGCGGGCAAGCCGGCGCTCAGGTCATCTCGCGGAAGCCGGCCCAGCCTTAGCACATTGGTGTGACGCCCCTCCCGGTGAGTGGTGGCTAGCCAGGGCTTCGCTGTTTTTCGCGACGGAAGATGCTTCAGATGCAGCACCGGCTGCGGCCGCGGTCTTCGCGAAGAGATCAAACGCGGCGCGGCTTGGTCGAAGAGCGAGATTCTGACGGGCGTAAACCAGGGCCTTGTGAGGTTCGTGCATGGCCAGAAAAAACTCCGCGGCGTGATCCCAAAACGCTTCGGGGTGACGCTTGAGCAGCGACTCGTAGAGTTCGCTCACTCGGATGCGGCAGCTCTCGGCCTCAGGCGATTGACCCATGTCCCTCAAAACCAGGCACAGGTGGCCTTCCGAGTCAGGGTCCTCGGTGGAGGCGGCAACCACGCGAAGTCGCTGCGCCGCTTCGGACTGAAGGCCCATCGCCGCTTCCACTTCGCCCAGATGTCCGGCCGCGGCCGCGTAGCTTGGGAGTTGGTCCACTGCCGTGGCGAACAGTTCGCGAGCTCGATCAAGCTCGCCGGCCGCGAAATACAGCTTGCCTTCTTGAAAGTAGGTCCAGGCCAGGGGGAATGGCGAGACATCCCGGTAGACGCCCCGGGCGCGACCGAACGTGGCCGAGGCGGCCACAAGATCGCCGCCTTCGCCCTGGGCAACCGCGAGTGCGCCCAGCGACAGAATGTCGGGTTTCGCCGCGGCCAGGGCTGCGCGCAGGGCGATGGCTTCGTCGACCCGACCGATGGCTAGAAGTACGGAAGCGCGGGCTGCGGTGATGGCATTCCCATCGGCTCCGATCCTCGCCGCTTCGTCGAAGTCTCTGAGGGCTTGCGGGAAGAGATGGAGCGCCGCACGAGTGCGGCCGCGAAGGAGGATGAGTGTCCCGCTTCGGGGAGTTTCCTGAACCAGCGCGTCCGCGATGCCTGCCGCCCGTTCCGTGTCACTCAGGCGACCGAGGAACTGCGCGCGCATCATTAGTAACTCGGCCAGCTCCGCGCGGGCCGAGGATGGCGCGCCTCCGGCCTCGAGTTTCGCGTCCAGGGTGGTGAGGGAGCCTTCAAGGTTCGCCATCGCGAGTGCGGCGTCGGTGGTCGGCCTTTCGCGGCGAGGCGGCGCCGCTCCGGACCCAGCGAGGAGAGCGGCCGCTGTCACCGAGCCGAGTGCGATCACCACAGCCCCGCCCCAAAACCATGGTGTTCTCATGAGTGGGGTCCCATCTCGATCAGTGGATTGTGGATCCCGGCTAGTTCGCGCGCCGAAGGAAGGGGAAGGCGCTGGCCGAATGACCGCCGTCCACGTCGGAGGCGACGCCATCGGTCACTCCATTGAGGGCGCCGATGGCGAGAACCGAGTAGGTTCGATCAATGACGTCGACCAGAGGAGTGCGGCCCCCACAGTCGGTGTTAGTAATGCCCACGGCATTCGCCTCAACCGCCAGATAGGTGTTACAGGTTCCAGAGCTGCTGTTCAGGTAGAGCTGGTCGTCGGAGAGGACGGCGGCGAGAGTGTTGTATCGTCCGGGACTCGGCGCCGCACCCGCGAGGAGCTGGTTTCCGCACACGGTGTCAAGTGAGTCGAGGATGGCCAGGTTGGAAGCGACCCGGGACTGGAACATGCTCGTCCACTGTGCCGGCGTGGAATCGGCGTTGTAACTGTCTTGGACCGTGCCCTTGGTGGCGCTGTTTAGATCGAAGGGAGCGGTCAGGGCGGTGTTGACGCCCGGGCGGCCCATGCGGTCTATCTGAACTCCCAAAGCGGGGGGCAGAGGATCTTTGCAGGCGGTGATTCCGAGGGTCAGGACGGAGAGGGCGATCAAACTGAAGTGCTTCTGGGTCATGGTGTGGGTTCCTTTGTCTTTCTGTCCTGTGGCCTATGACTTCCGGTTCGTGCTGCCCCAGACGCTGACGATGGGCCCGCCGCGAGTCACCAGGGTCTTGTCCAGGCTCACCACGATGGCGAAGGCGTTGAAGCGAAGGAAGTCATCCACTCCGCTCGACAGAGTTCCAACGAGTGAGCCCGAAGTCGCGGCGTCGAGCTTCGGGCAACCGGCCGGGTCAAATGTGAGCGAGGCGGCCACCGTTCCAACCGTGCGCGCCACCGCCTGGAATCCTTTGAGGTTGAAATAGAAGGGATCGTTGCGAACCCCGGTGAAGACCTTGACCTTTCCATTCTTCGTATCGAGGCCGCCTTCCGCGCTGGCGTCGCCTTCGAGATACTCATCCATTCCGACCCAGAGCTTGACCTTTCCGGCGGTGTCGAACTCCGCGATGATCAACTGTTCGGGCGGTGCTTGTGCGCCAAAGGTGGCTCGCGAACTGACGTGAAAGACGTACTGAACCTTGTCGGACAGCTTGAAGGTGGCGGGCACGTCGCGCCCCACCGTCATGACGAGATTGAGCGTGGCGCTGTCTGACGACATCCACGAATAGACGTCGTCGATGTCGGATGTGGGGTCGGCCGAAGCGGACGGTCCGTCGGCGTGGTCGGCGGCGCGCACCGCGTGCCAGGCTGGGTTGGCTGCGGCGAGCAGGCCACCCACAACGGCGGCCACGACGACGAGGGAGAGGAGGCGTTTACTGGAGATGGGCATGATGAGGCGAAGCTCCGCAAAGTGAATCGGTGAAGTGATGGACCCAAAGCGGTCCCGGTTTGAATTGCGCCCTAAACCAATCGTCGGCACAGAGCGCTTCTGTGAGCCCTACGCCTGACCCCTCACGAACGGATTGCGCGAACCCCAAGCGCAGCCGTGGCCGTTGTGACGAGAGGCGCTTTTGTTGAGCCGACCTGAATCCGTTTCACTGAGACGGTGCGTATAGGAGGTGCCCTGAGTCTTGCCAAAGGCACACGCGACGGCGGCCAAGGAATCGGGCCTGCGTGAGGCCCTAACGAATCGGGAGCGAAAGGGCGCGGGTGAGAAGGATGGCATCGAGGTCTCTAGTTGGCGTGAGGTTCTCGGGAATGGTCACGGCGCCGCCCGTCTCACCAAGCGACCGGCGTGCTGCTTAGGCCAGGGCATCGAGCCGACTACCCGTGCCCGCACCCGTGGCGTCGATCACCTCCTCGAAGTCGATCCGCGCCTCTGCGGGCTGTTCTAGAGCATGCGGTCCGGCGGATCGAGAGACACCTCGACCGCTGTGGCCTACCTTGGAAGCAAGGAAGACGACCTCGAGCTAAGTGGTGAGGGCGATCCTGAAAGCAACCTCGCCACCTCCGCGGTCTCCGATTGCGCAAGAGCGAGTGGAGCAGCAGCCCAACGGCCTCGTGCGCATCACCCTGAAAAATGCATATTCCGATGGGATGGTCGCGGTCGACATGGATCCGCTATCGCTCCTCTGCCGGCTCGCAACCAGCGTGCCTCCACCACGAGTCCACACGATCCACTACGCGGGCGTGCTCGCCGCGGCGAGCCCATGGCCCTCGCGCGTCACCCCGCCCGCGCCACCCGACGCGGTGAGTGAAGAGCCCGAGATGAATAAGAAGGGGTAGAACCATCATCCCGATGAGGAGCGCCCAGAACCACCCGCGTCCCGCGAACTTGAGCAGGCGCCGCAACTTCGGGTCCCCTCTTCGAAATGCGCGAAGAGAATGTTGCCGAGGGCGAAAACAGTTGAGACAACTGGGATTTCGAACGACATGAGCCTCCAAAGGTGACGTCTGAATTCTATGGTCGTGCGCTCAACCTTCTGGTCAGGCGCCTGATCACGAACGGTATCCGTCAACTAGCCTAGAAGTTGACGCGGGCCGTGAGACCGAACGATCGAGGGGGGTTGGTGAGGTAACCTACGCGGGCGAGAGTTCCGCGTTCCTGATCGAGGGCCAGGAACGCGCGTTCATCGGTCACGTTGTTGGCATAGAGCGCGACGTCCCACTTGCCGCGAATGAAACCGACGCGCGCGTTGACGATGGCGTAGGCCGGCAGCTCGGGATCGAACCTGAAAGTGCTCGAGGTGAGCGGGCCGCCGATGGTGTTGGGCGCGAACGCGAGCAGATTCACGGTTCCGAAACCCGCCGCCTGATCGCCGATCTGGGTGAAGCGTGAACCCGAATACTGGTACGTGCCAGAGATGTACGCCAGGGAGCCGCCGTTCAGCTGCCACTGATAGGTGGCCGCCGCCGCGATCTGAAGCTTGGGCACGCTCGGCAGGCGGTTTCCAGCCTGGATCCCCGAAACGACCTTCCCTGCGGAGATCAAGGTGGATCGAAGCTGTGAGTCCGAGTAGCTGCCGGAGATCGAGAAATCGAAGTTCTGGTTCGGGGCGGCCGAGAGTTCGGCTTCGAAACCTCGACTGCGCGCCTTGGGCACGTTGAAGATCACGCGCGACGAGCACGACCCGGCGGTGACGGTGGCCTGGAGGTCGGTGATATCCATGTTGAACGCCGCGAGGTTGAAGGAGCCACGGCCGTCCATCACTCTCGATTTGATCCCCACTTCGTAGTTCCAGGCTTTCTCGTCGTTCCATGCGTCGTGGCCGCCGAACGTGGCGAGGTCTTCTCTCGTGCACACGGGAGTGTTGAGCTGGTCGTTGATGCCGCCGAGCCGGAAGCCCCGGGCGACCTGCGCGTTCAGGTTCGCCGTATCCGACAGCTTGTAGGTCGCGATGAGGCGGGGCGCCACGCCGTTCGCATTGATCGTGCCGGGCTTGCTGGCGGGATCGGCGAAAATGCCGTCGAAAACCTGGGTGCGATCTTCGGTGAAATCGTAGTAGCGCGCGCCTCCGGTCAGGCTGACACGATCAGATACCGAAGCCGTCGCCTCGCCGAAAACGGCGAACTGACTGAGGTTGTACCGCAGATCTGAGAAGAACAGGACGTCCCTGCCCGCGCCAAACTGCCCGGCGGTGGGAATGCCGGTGGCCGACTCGAATCCGACGACGAGCACGCTTTGTCCGTAATTGCGTTTTCCAGAACTGTAGAAACCGCCGGCCACCCATCGAAGACGGGTCTGCTGGCCGGACAGGCGCACCTCCTGGGTCCAGGACTTCGCGGTCGTCGCATCGTTGAGCGGGGCATTGATGTTGTAGACCGCCGGGGGCAGGCCGATGCTGCCTCCGGTGACCGACGCCACGAGCGCGGTCTCGTCGCGGACCACCAGAATGTCGCGGTGGGTGTAGGAGGTGACGGAGGTCAGGTCCACGCTGCCGAAGTTGTAGCGGAGACTGAGATCGCCGAGCACGAACTCGTCAGTGAACGGTTCCTCGATCTGTGTGAACTGTTGTCGCTTGCCCAGCGTCACCGCCGGACGAGTAGTGGTGAAGGGGTTTGCGAGAATGTTGTAGGCGTCGATGCGATTCCAGCCGTCGATCGTCACCTTCTGGTACACCAGCCTCGGCGTCACCGAGAGCTTGTCATTCGGCTTCATCTGGACGGCCACGCGCACGCCCGCGCGGTCGCCGCTGTTGACGCGCGCTCTCACGCTCCGGTTCGGCTGGACGGCGTCAATGTAGCCCGGAATCAGGCTGTAGCAACCCGCGATGCGCATGGCCGCCTTCCCGCCCATCTTGAGGTTGCCCCCGAGCTTCGTGTTTCCACCGAAGCCGCCGCCCCCTAGCGAGTTTCCGCCGAACTCGCCGAACCATTCCGAGACGCCGATCTTCGGCTGGTTGCTGATGTAGCGGACGGTTCCCGAGAGCGACCCCGAACCGAACAGAGTCCCCTGCGGTCCCCGCAGGACTTCCACTCGACCCACGTCGAAGAGGTCGAGGTCGGGGGTGAAAAGCGAAAGCGAAATGACCGAGTCATCGAGGTAGGCGCCCACCTGCTCCTTGACTCCCGGCTGATCCCGCACGATCTGGCCTGAGGAAACGCCCCGCATCGACACCTGGCTTTGTCCCGGTCCGAGGTTCTGGACGGCAAAGCCGGCGACGTTCGCGGCCACCGCCTCGATACTCTCGATGCCCCGAGACCTCATCGTCTGCTCCGTCGGCGCGACGACGGAGAAGGGAACGTCGATCAGGGCTTCCTCGCGCCTGGTCGCGGTCACCGCGACTTGCTCTTCACGTTGGGCGCGGAGAAGGAAGTCCACGATCAACGCGGCGCTGCCGTCAACCTTGAGATTCTTCCGGGCCTGGCGGCCGAGCCCTTTGAACGACGCGGCGACAGAGTACACGCCGGGGGCGACGCTTAGGCTGTAGCTGCCGTCGGCGGATGATGTCGCCGTGCTCGTGGCGCCGCTTCCCTGATTCGTGGCGGCCACAGTGGCGCCCGGGACACCCGCGCCAATCGCGTCCCGCACGACGCCGCTGATCCGCCCCTCCCTTGACTGCGAGTAGGCCGGAGGGTTCCAGCTGAGAGCTAGAACGACCAAGGAAATCACGAACCGGCGATGCCTAGTAGAAGACATGTCCGCCTCCACTCGGTTGATGTGGCGTTTCCTCTTGTAGAGGGCGCCCGCTTGCGCGCATGTTATGCCCGGATCCGATGCTGTCAAGCTTTGTGCCACCTTTTGGTAAAGACCCTTCGTGTTCGGGTTAAGGGCGAGTCAAGGCGATCAAGCGCCTCATGAACAACCCTGCGTTCTGGCACCGAGTGCAAGATCGAGGGAGCAACATCCATTGACATGCGTGGCTAGGGTGCCCACGGATTCAGTCTCGGCAAGATTCCGGACGATGCATCACCATCAAGCTCCTGGTTAGTGACTAGTGGACAGAGACTGAAACGCCGGACAAGGGTGGCCGTCAAGCCTTGGCAGGGTTCAACAGGCCGAGATCCGAATCGGCAGCGGAGCCTCGTTGACCTTCGCCCGTTCTGACCAGGCCTCCAACGTTGAATTCCTTTCGATCCGCTGGCGGCATCGACGTCCGTAAGTACCGCCATCAGGCGCGCCGCCGTTCCACAGCCACGGCGACGCCCAGCAGCATCAGCGCGGCCGCCGCGTACGCCGCCGACAGCGTCACCGAGGGAGTCACGAACGCGCCAGCGAAGTCGAGACCGGGGGCACCGCTCACCGCGCCGTACCAGATCATCAGGTAGAAGCCCAAGAAGAGCCGTCCGCCGGCCGTCAACGATCCGGCAGCGGAGGCGAACGTGGCCAGGAACAAGATGCCGAGCGCGAGAGCGGCGCCATGAACCGGCGATCGCAGGAACGCCGCCGCGAGCGGCAGCGCGCCCACCGTCAGGCAGAAGACGACGACCGCCGCCGCCTTCCACAGGGCGGGGAAACGCGGCACGCCGGGCTGCGCCGCGAGCAGCGCGGTGATGCCGGACTGCGCGTCGCGCGCGGACGCCTCGGCCACGACGATGCCGAGGAGCAGCAGGAAGGCCGCTGGCCCGGCGACATTCGCCGGCTTCACGACCGTGAGCATCGCCGTGCCCAGCAGCGGCCAGCGCAGCAACGAGGCGCCCTGCCAAACGAGACGCGCTTCCGCCAACGTCGAGTGGAGCCACGACGGCACGGCGTGCACGGCGCCCAGGTCGGCGTAGCGCTGCGCCGATCCCCCGTGCGCCGCCGGCGCGTCAGCCTTCTGCGCGGGTCCCCTCCGTCCCGGCCTGGCGCGCGCGTGGTCGAACCGGTCGAAGAAGAGCCGTGCTGTGACCAGGATCGGCACACACCAGAGCAGCGACAGCGCGCGCGCGCCCACGAGATCGGAACCGATCGGCAGTCCGGACCAAGGCACGCGCTGTAGCGGCTTGGAATGGAACACGAGCCCGGTCGAAATGTCGCGGGCTCCGGCGCCAGCAAACGACCGCTCCACGAGGGCCGAGAACGTCGCGGGCCCGAGCGGGTCGAACGCGGGAAGGTCCGTCCGGTTGCTTTCGGCCAGGTGCGCCGGGATGGCCATGAGCAAGAGGACCATCGTAAAGAACCACAGCACCGGCGCCGCGCGCGTGCGCAGGAGCGGCGTCACGTCGAAGAACACCGCGGCCGCGGCCACGAACGCGAGCGCGGGCACGTTCAGCACCAGGAACGGCGCCAGAAACGCGCTGAGCGAGAACGGGCCATGCCCGAACCAGAGGAAGCGCGCCAGCGCCGCCGCCGCGATAAGCCCTGCCATCAGTCCCAGGTACACGAAGTTGCCCACGAAGCGTGCGCCCAGGTAGGCGCTGCTGGACACGGGCGAGGCCGCGATGAGCGTGCCCACGCCGGTGGCGCGGTCTCGCCGCACGGATCCGGCGACCAGGTAGAACGCCACCAGCATGCTGAAGATCCCGCCCAGGATCCCGGCGACCGCACCCGCATAACGGATGTTGAAGACCGGCGCCTGCAGCACGCCCTCCGCCGTTTTCCAGGAGACCGACGAGACCTGCCCCGTGTGCGGCATCCAGAAGCTCGCCGCTCCGAGGATCGCGAGCGCGGCCACGAGGGTGGCCGGCGCACGCAGGCGCAGGGTCAGGTCCGCCGAGACCTGCCCCGCGGCGGCCTGCAGCGCAGCCCTCACGCCACGCGCCGGGCGCCGTCGACGCTGGCCATGAGGTATGCATCCTCCAGCGTCGGCTCGACCGGCTGCGCCCCAGACAGAAGCGCGTGCGTCAGCGTCGGCGGGGCTGCGGGATCGGACACGAACCGCACGTGCACGCCGTCGGCCCGCCGCGCCAGCCCCGAGACCGGCACGTCGCGCTGCACGTCCGCCAGCCGGTCGGCCGGCACCACGGCTCGGAACACACGCCCCGCGGCCTGCTGCAACATCTCCTCGGGCGTGGCGTAGACGATCAGCCGCCCCTGTCGCATCACGGCCAGGCGCGACGCCACGGCCTCGACGTCGGAGACGATGTGCGTCGACAACACCACCACGCGTCCGTGCGCCACATCAGACAGCAGGTTGCGGAAGCGCACGCGCTCCTCCGGATCCAAGCCCACGGTGGGCTCGTCGACGACCAGCAGCTTCGGGTCGCCCAGCAGCGCCTGCGCAATCCCCACACGCTGGCGCATCCCGCCGGAGAACCCACCCAGCCGCCGGTCGGCCGCGCCGTGCAGGTTCACAAGCGCGAGCATGCCGTCCACACGGTCGGCGAGCTTGCGACCGGAGAGCCCTTTGAGCCGGCCCAGATAGACCAGGAACTCGCGCGCGGTCAGCCGGTCGTGCATGCCGAAGTCCTGCGGCAGGTAGCCGAGCGTGCGCTTCACCACCTCGGGACGCGCCAGCGCGTCCTGGCCTTCCCAGAGGTACGTGCCCGAGGTCGGCCGTGTCACCGTGGCCAGCAGCGACAGCAGCGTCGACTTGCCCGCGCCGTTCGGCCCGAGCAGCCCCAGCACGCCCTCGCCCATCCGCAGGCTCAGCCCGTCCAGCGCCAGCGTGCCCGTCGGGTAACGCTTCGTGAGTCCCCGGATCTCTAGCATTAGTGTCAGTGCCCCCTGCGAGCATGGAACGAGAAGGAGGCGCGCGTAGTTCCAAGGGATCTCTGGTTGAGGCCGCCCTCCCAGGACCATAGTCCCGAGCGCATGTGACGAGGTCCCCGCCGCTCCGACACCGCGCCTTCACGATGCTCGTCGTCATGGGGTCGGCGCCTTGGCCGCTTCGTTCTTCCTGGTACTCCGAGGCGCAGGGGACGGTGTTGGGGACGCAGCGGTGGCCCCTACGGCTTCAGGGCCAGGGCCTGCTGGTGCGTGTCGGCGCGATGGCGGAAACGCTGAACCTCACCCTTGTCGTTGAACCACCAAATGTGAACCTCGTCGACCTCCACCACTCGCTTGCCGGTCGACTTGACCGTGAATTCGAGATCGACCAGAGCCACGACGACCTTTGAATCGCCGAGCAAGCGCGTAGGCGTGAACGTGTGGAACTCAATCGCCTGAAGGCTCTCGAAGAATGCCCCGATGTTCGCCCGACCCCGGCGGGGCTGGAACCACGGCACCTCTGTAGAGTTGACTCCGTACTCCCACTCCACGTCCTCGGCGAGGCAGGCCAAGATGGCGGGCACATCTCCTCGCCCAAACGCCTCGTACATCCCCTTCACGGTCTCGATATGGCTCATCAGTGTGACTCCTTGTCCCTCGATTACGCGAGCGGGAGCGTTTTGGATTGCCGAAACGCGTGACCGAGTAACCGAGGAGATGTGAAAAGACCGCTACGGTTTCCATACTGTGAGTCTGAGAGGAATCACAGTGTGGCGCAGGTGCACGCGTTCGTTCGCCGCGCTATTCGTGACGTAGGGCGGAAACCGGGGCGATGCGGGTGGCGCGACGCGCAGGCACGTAGGTGGCGATCAGCGCGGCAATGGCGAGAATCAGGAACGACAACGCCAGGACCGGGGGGTCGAACGGGCTCACCTGATAGAGCATGGAACTCACGAGGCGCCCCGCGCCAAGTGCGAGCAGCGTGCCGAGGGTGAGGCCCGCACCGGCGAGCGCCACGCCCTCGCGCAGAAAAAGCTCGACCACACCGCGTGAGGTGGATCCGAGAGCCATGCGGATACCGATCTCTCGCGTGCGCCTCGCCACCACGTAGGACTTGAGCCCATAGATGCCGATGATGGCGAGGATCAGAGCGGCGAGGCCGAAGAGAGAGAAGAGGCGCGCTCCGCTGCGGACGGCCCAGAGCGGGATGCTGTCGTCCCGGAACGATTGCAGGGTCGCCGCGGAGATCACGGGGAGATTGGGGTCGAGCGAGCGGAGCTCCCTCCGCACCTTCGAAACCATGGCCGATGCCTCGGCCGGAACGGAACTCTTCAGCCTGACGTGAAGGTTGAGGCCGGACTGGAAATTCGCGCCGAGAGGCACGTAGAGGAAGGGAACGGGTGCTGGGTCGAAGAGATCCTGTCGCAGTCCGGGAGCGATGCCCACGACCTGCAGGGCCTCTGGGGTCTCGGCGACCTCTCCATCTTGCTGGATCTTGACACCTTTGCCACCGCCGCCCTTGCCGAATTGAATGGTTCGGCCGATGGGATCGTCGGTTCCGAAGAGTTGTTTCGCGAGGGGCTCGCTGATGATCGCGGGGCGAAGTCCGGTGGCACCTTGTTCCTCTCTCGAATCGAACTCGCGTCCGCGAAGCATGGTGAGGCCGAGCGACTTGAAATAGTCGGTCCCGATGCTCACGTGCTGGGCGTTGATCCCGAGAGGGGCGCCTGAGCCATCGACCTCCGGGTCAGAGGCCTTGCGCACGCGTTTGCTGCTGGAGAAGGAGCCGAAAGGAACTGTAGACGCAAGGCTGCTGGCCTCTACGCCCGGCAATGCGCGGACACGGTCGAGGACCGAGCCATAGAGTTGCTGGGACCGCGCGCTGTCGTAGCCCGCGAGCGCCGGGTCGAGTTCGAAGAGCACACCCGATTCGAGGCGGAAGCCCGGGTCCGAATCAGCGGCGGCGAGAGAGCCGCGGACGAACAGGCCGCCCGTGGCGAGAAGGGCGAGGCTCAAGCCGATCTGCATCACGACCAGTACGTTTCGAGGGGCGAGCAGCCAGAAGCGGCCGCGGGCGTGGGAGATGGCGCCACCCTCGCCTGCCTGCTCTTTGAGCTGCGGAAAGACTTCGAGACGAGAGAGCTTCATTGCGGGCCCGAGTCCCGAGACCACGGTCGCAAAGAGGCAGAAGACAAAGGTGGCGCCGAGCACCCGAACGTCAGGGGTCAGGGGAAACACGATGGCGAGCGGCGCCACGGCGATGAAAGAAGAGACGAGCAGCCGCGTCAAAGCGTACGCGAGGCCCAGGCCGAGTACGCCGCCGGCGATCGCCAGCACAAACCCTTCGGTGAGGAGTTGACGAACCACCCGCCACCGCGAGGACCCGAGGGCCAGGCGTAGCGCGATCTCCTTCTGGCGCGCTTCGCCGCGCGCGAGCAGCATGTTGGCCAGATTGAAGCAGGCCACGATCAGCACCACGCTGGCGAGGGCGAGAAGGATACTGTTGGCGGCCACGATCGGCGTGTCGGATTGAGGATTGCTGCTGACCGAAAGGCGGGACAGGGGCGCCAGGGTCAACGCCTGATCCTTGTTCTCCGCCGGATAGGCCGCGGCTAGCCGGGCGCCGATCAGCCTCGCCTGGGTGGAGGCGTTCTCAAGGCTCAACCCGGGCTTCATCTGGCCGACCAGAATCAGGTTTCGGTGCGCGCGGTCCGAAAGCTTCATCCCTCCGCTCGCATCCGTCTTCTGGAAGTCGTTGAGCGTGATGTCGTACATGCTCAGGGGCAGCCACATTTCGGGCGCCGCAAGCGCCATGGTGCCGCTGAAGCCGTCGGGAGTGATCCCTATGACGGTGAAGTCACGCGCGTTGATCTTGACCTGACGGCCCAGGATGTCTTCGCTCCCGCCCATCTTCTTCCAAAGGTCATGGCCGAGAATCACCACGGGCGACTCGCGCCCGGGGAGTTCCTCTTCCGCCGAGAAAGCCCGGCCGCGAAGAAGCCTCACACCGAGGGTCTGGAAGTAGTTCGACGAGACCACGTCGGTGAACACCCGGCGGGTGACGTCGCCTTCGGTGAGTCCCACCAGGGAAAAGTTGTGAGCCAGGACGCTTTCGAAAATCCCGTTGCCGGCCCGGATGTCGAGGTAGTCGGGGTAAGAGAAGGCACGATACGAATCGGGCTTGGTTTCATCCTTCTGGAACAGGCCCACGATCCGGTCAGGGGGAGCGCCCGCGATCGGCCGGAGGAGGATCACGTTCACCAGCGAGAAGATCGCGGTGTTGACGCCGACCCCGAGGGCCATGATGGCCACGGCTATGCCGGTGAAGCCCAGGTCTTTGCGTAGCCGCCTCAAACTCAACACCACATCGCTCTTGAAACTCATCGAAGGTTCTCCAGTGACTTTGGATACGGGAAGGCCGGCCCCAAAGTTCCGGAACTCATGGTTTTGACCGCAAGCAGATCGGTAGGATTGGGGAGGAATACTCTGGTGGAGTCAGCGAACCGGACCGGAGCCCAAGCGGCACTAGCACGGAGTATTCATGAGCGAATCTGTTGCGACGATTCCTCATCAATAATCCGGGCTAGAGTCATCACCGTTACGCGCCAGTCGGGGTGGCCGGATGTCACATCGAGAATGCATAACCTCAAGGGGTGAGTTGTAACCGGCCGATGCAAGACACAGTGGCGCCTTTTGGTTTAGAACGCGCTGCCTATAACTAACGCAGGGGCCGTTCCTCGGTATCGACTCGGAACCTTCGATAATTGGAGTAGATCGTGGTTTGTCGGATTCTGAATGTCTTGAACAGGAACGCTCGTCCGGACACCACTGATACCACCTTCAAGGGCAGCCAAACGCCGTCGGACACGGGCGAAAACTCCATGGCTAGTACAATCGTGCCGAGCTTTACGCCCGTGGACACGCTCGCCTTCTGCCCGGATGAGTTGTGAGCCTCGAGTTGAACGACCCGGCGATCAGTCTCGTCTATGCGCAACTGACCAGTCAGGATCTTCGCGACCGCGTCGAAGGCCCACGCTTCGCGGGTGTTTCCAGCCCCCGAGCCCGTCTTCGGCTCAAAGTCGAAAACCAGGGTGTTCCGACCGTTCCGTGCCTCCCTGCCCACGGTCTTGAAATCCACAGATTCCGCAAGACTAGAGAGTCGGATGCGGACGCCCGGCTGTTCGCTCAAGGTGCGTCCCTCGACGATGGCCTTCGCGCGAGTCTGGGCCTTAAGGTCCTCGGCCGCCTGTTCCTTGCGCCCAAGTGGAGCGCCGTCTAGCGTCACCAGGCGCTTCACGGGACGCGTTTCCACGAAGTAGACCTCGTATCGCCGGACATGGCGAGACTTGACCTTGCCGCTGCCGTCAAGGCGTTCTCTCGTCTCTTCCAGGTCATAGGAAAAGTCGTTGATGGCCGCGTCCTGCACCCTCGTGCCACTGATTGCGCTCCGCACGTACGCGTTGCCATCGGGAAGCGGCGACGCCTCCTGAGCCGTGAGAAGCACAGGGAAGACGAGCCACAATGTGGCGGCGATTTGAATCGAACTCAAACTTGCTTCTCGGGATCCGGGTATGGATGCAATTCCGCGGGTCTCATAGCCCGACTGTGACTGCTACGCCGCTTCCAGGAACTCCTCTCTCATTTCGCGCACCCGCTTTTCGAGGAAAGGGAGGGAGCGCCAGTAGCCTACGAGGCCGGCTACAGCGAGGGCCCACAGGGAAACCGACAGTGCCCAGTCTCCCCACTTCCGCGCGATCGAATAGGTGAGGGCAACCGGGGCGAGGGCGGCGGCGAGGACAAGCGCGCCGGCGATCATCGCCGCGAAGCTCTCCGTTCGCCTAATCCGTCCCGAAGCGTCGAGCGGGCGACAGAGTCCTGCCGACAGCACATGGCCGAGCCCAACGACGACAAAGTGCGCGAAAACCCCGGCTCCGAGGCCCCAAGAAAGTTCGGCCGCGCGCGGCGGGCGCAGCAGGGAAAGGAGGGGCATAGCCATCAGGTACTGGGCAACTACGATCGTTCCCAGTCCCATCAGCTTGCCGAGCAACAAGTCGCGCATCGTGATCGGGGCCACGAACAGGGTCCGCACGGCACGACCGTCCCATCCCCACTGATTGAGCCACATTTCACTGTTCACATGGACCAGGAGAAAGGGGAGGAGTCCGAAGACAGGCAACGCGGCGAGCGACTCGGGCATCATTGTGGCGAAGAACGGCGGGACCGGAGCGCGCCGAACGCCGTTCGCCATGAGCGACGAAACGGCAACGATCATGCCGACAATGAAGGGCGGCAGGAGGATCAGCGTCAGGCCCTCTCGCGACCGGGTGACAGCCGAGATGAAGAGCCTTGCGATTCCCTGCGCCGGGGTGTTGAAGGTCCATAGACGCTCGGGTGCCGAGCCCTCTCGATGGGGACCGGGGTCGTTCCCCTCGGCGCGCGCGGCCTTTTGGGCCGTGATCTCGATGGCGAGTACGGTCACGGCGAGCGGAAGGAGTTGTCGCAGCCAGCCGGCAACCAGGTGACCGGACGCGAGGTCAACGAAACCCGTCACGCCGAATGTAGTGGGCGAGTACGGCAGCCAGTCCCACAGAACCCGTCCCGCGGCCAAGAGCATTGGGCGACCTTGCCTGCTCAGAACCAGCAGGCCGAGGACGGCCAACGTCGATAGCGCGAACACCGGACGAGCGAGGCCAAGAGTCCGCAGGGCGCGCACCAGATACTGGACGATCAGGACCCAGACCGAAGCCTGTGCGCACAAAAGCAGGGCGAGGGGCGTCATGGCCGGCTGCGCTACTGACAGGCCCGCCGTCAGGCCGGCGAGGCAAGAGATGGCGAGCATCGGCGGCAGTTCCAGGGCAGCAGAGAGGAACCTGGCCGCGAGGCGCGTGCGTCGCGAAACTGGATGTCCTCGGAGCGATAGTCCGCCCCCCTCGCCCTCTCCTCCGAGGAATCCACCCACGAGTCCGAGGCCGAGCGGGATCAGAAGGAGCACGCCGGAAAGCTCGAGCTGCGCGAGTGCGCCACGGGTTGGGTGCGTCACATCCGCACCGAGGCTGGACCCGACGACAAAGGAACCGGCCGTGGGAGCGGCGAGAGCCAGCGGTACCAGGACCGTCACCAACGCAGCACCGGCGAGACCAGCCCCACCCGCTTCCCGCCGCAGTCGGTTGTAGAGCGCCTGTCCCTCGGCCACGAAGAGAGCGCGCAGAGGGCCGACTACAGCCACGACAGATCCCCGGACCTCGCCCCTCCCACAAGATCCACGAACAGCGTCTCCAGGCTCCCTTCGTGGTTGTGCCGCCGCAGGAGTTCGTCAAGACTTCCGTCGCCGATGAGGCGACCCTTGTCGATGATCGCGATCCGCGGACACAGGTGCTCGACTATCTCGAGCACATGCGAGGTCAAAAGCAGCGTGACGCCCTTCTTGCGGAGACGTGCGAGCAGATCCTTGATCGTCCGGCTTGTCACGGGATCAATCCCTTCAAACGGCTCGTCGAGGAACAGCAGGCGCGGCGCGTGCAACAGCGCCGCGCAGAGGGCCAGCTTCTTCTTCATCCCGTAGCTGTAATCTGCGATCAGCCCTCCGATAGCCGGGCTCAGGTCGAGCAGTCCAAATAGCTCGGCACGCCGACGATCGATCTCACTGTCCTCGATCCCATGCAGCCTTCCGACAAACCGGAGATACTGCGGCCCGGTCAGACGTTCGGCTAACGCCATGTCTTCCGGCAAGACCCCGATCCCCCTCTTGGCCTCGAGCGCGTCACCCTCAGAGATGTTGTGCCCCTGGACCCGGACGGTTCCACTGGTCGGCCTGAGCAAACCGGTCGCGAGCTTGATAGTGGTGGACTTCCCCGCGCCGTTTCGTCCCAGCAGGCCGAGCATCTCGCCCGGCTTCAGGCTCAGACTGAGGCCATCCAGAGCGGCGGTTCCGCCAAAATGCTTCGTAACGGCCTCGATATCGAGCGCGAATTGCTCCTGTGAGGGTGACAAAGGGCAGCCGTCCATTCTCGTGATCGCCGTCACGCCTTTCCGGGCTGGACCCGGTGGCCGGTCATGGGGCTCCGAAGGTCCGTAACGCGCCCACGGGCCGACGTCGGCTCGAGACTTGGGGCCACAACCCGGTTGCGGCCCATCCTTTTCGCTTCATAGAGTCGTTCGTCCGCAACCGCGATGAGCTGTTCCACGGAGAGTGCGTCACCCGGGTACTCCGCCACACCCGCGCTGAGTGTCAATCGACGCGGCGGATCCTGAACATGACTTCCAAAATGCGTGGCCTCTACCACCCGCCGAAGGACCTCGGCCTTCGCTCGGGCCTCCGGGATGCCGACCTCCGGCAGGAGGATGGCAAATTCCTCTCCACCGTATCGAGCCACCAAGTCGCTCGCCCGAACGGAACTCTTCAAGACTTCGGCCACGCCCCGAAGCGCCGCATCGCCCTCCTGGTGCCCGTGCTCGTCATTGAACCGCTTGAAATTGTCGATATCGACGAGGGCGAGAGCGAACCGGCGCTGGTGGCGCTCTGCCCGGCTCAACTCGTCGGCCAGGCGGCTGTCGAGAACGGCTCGGTTGGCCAAGCCGGTGAGGAAGTCCGTGGTTGACAGGTCCCGAAGCTGTTCCGCACGAAGAACCACGACAACCCCCAAATAGCCCGCAGCGCCCAAAGTAACCAAGCGGGCGACTTGGGGCGTCCAGTTCACCGCCGCCCCGTCGTGAAGAGCAATCGCCATCAGGAGGAACCCATACTGCAGAACACACGTGCTTCCCGCAACCGCGGAGATCCTCCAGCTCATCTTCAAGCTCGATGTCGCAATTGCCAGAAAATACAGTTGGAAGATGACTATCGCCCGCAAGGGCGAAGTGGGATCTCCCGAGAGTGCCATGAGCAACAGCATCGCACTCACGCAAGATACGTCCAGAACACTGGTGGCGTAGCCCATCCAGTCCCTGTAATGACGAACGGCTGCGCGCCGCGAGACCAGTCCGTAAACCAAGGCGGTGCCGGCTATGAGGAGCCCCCCAGAGTCCAAACCCATGGGCCACCCTGGGAGCAACTGGAGAGCGATCAGAAGCAACGCGAGGTGGACCCGGGCCCTGGCCGCGAGAAGCTCCCCGCTCGCAACCGGATCGATGTAAACGAGCTCGACCGGGCCTCGAATTCTCCTCCAGATTCGACCCGTTGTCCCTTCTAGGGGATCTCGAACCTGGGGCACGTCTTCAACCATCGCTCCACCTCTCACCCAGTCCGCGCCAGGGGAACAATCCGTGGTGGGATTCGAACGCCTCCGCAGGCAAAGGATGGGACAGCAGGTAGCCTTGGGCGTAGTCGCACCCGCGATTGACCAGGAATCGAAGTTGTTCTTCGGTTTCGACACCCTCGGCAACGACCCGAAGAGCCCGCCCCTGGGCCAGCGCGATGATGGTGGTGACGAGAGCACCGTCGCTCAAATCAACTGCCACTCCTCTTATGAAGGACCGATCTATCTTGATTGTGTCCACCGGGAGACTTCTCAAGTAGGCCAGGGACGAGTACCCAGTCCCGAAGTCGTCAATTGCGATGGACACACCCATCTCCTTTAGCTGCAGCAGGTGCTCGCGAGCCGTCTGGATACTGTCAATCGCCGCGGTCTCTGTAATCTCGATCTCAAGGCTCGAGGCCGGAAGGCCGGACTGCTCGAGTGCGGAACGAACCTGATCGGCAAGATCGCCCGTCATTAACTGGTGCGCTGACACGTTCACACATAGAAGCAGATTCTCGCGGCCCGGCCCCCGCATGCCCTCCGCCTTCGTACAAGCGGTCAGGAGCGCCCACTCGCCGATCACATGAATCAAGCCGGTGGACTCGGCGAGCGAGATGATGACCTCAGCCCCGATGAGACCGAATCGGGGATGGCTCCAGCGAAGCAAGGCCTCAAATCCGCGCAGGCTCCCGCAGGCCAGTCGAAAGAGAGGTTGAAAGTGCAAGACGAGCTCGTCGCGCTCGATGGCTCGCCGCAGGTCGTGCTCTAGCGAGAGCCTCTCCCTCGCGCCCGCGTTCATACCTTCGGCGTAGACCCCGACCCGGCGCCCGACGGCATCTTTGCTTCGGTGAGCCGCAGTGCACGCCCGGTCCAGGAGCGCCTCGGCATCCGCGGCGTCGTCGGGGTAGACGCTTACTCCCATGGAGGCGGTGATGGACAACTCTCGTTCATCCAGCTCGATCGGTCGACGAATCGTTTCCTCCAGCTTGTGCGCGACTGAAATCGCGTCCGCGGGGCGACTCACACACCCTACAAGAACCGCGAATTCGTCCCCGCCGACTCGACCGACGACGTCACCGTCGCGCAGGCTGGCCCGCAAGCGATCCGCGACCGCTCGGAGAACCCGATCGCCCACTGCGTGGCCGAGGGAGTGGTTGATATTCCCCAGCCGCTTCAGCGCGACGAAAATGATACCGATGCCCGGGCCGGCCGGCGCAAGCGCTATGAGTTCTAACCGCCTCGCCGCCTCCGCCGCAAACGAGGCCTGCGTGGGAAGGCCAGTCAGGGCGTCCGAAGCTGATGCGCGACGCGCTTCGGCGCTGGCCCGTACGGTCTCCTGGTGTTCGTCGTCCAAGAGGCAGGCGATCATGCCCAGGCCCATTAATCCCGAGAGCACAACGCTGGCTAGCGAACTGGCCGGCGGAATCTCCGCTCGCACAATCAGGAGAGCCGATTGGTTCAGTGAAAGACTCGCCTGCAGAATCAGGCTCACCGCGACCAGCCAACGGCCGGTCGCGAACCGAGGTCCATGGCGCATTAAGCGATGCGCCACCAGGGCACACACCGAGGCGCGGCTGATCAAGGGTAGGTGGTATCGCAACGCATCGGAAAAGGCGGTGGGTTCGGCCGAGAGACGGAAGCCGATCACGGTGAGCGCGGTTAGAATGGCCACACTTAGGAATAGGCCGTCCCGATGTGAGGCCACCAAGGGGGCCTGCTCTGGAAGATCGTGCACCCCGAGGATCAAGCCTGCGAGGTAGCCAAAGGTGCCGACAGACGCAAGGAGGGCACCCAACTGAAACCCAAGCGACTCGTGTCTGAACATTGTCGCTGCGACCAACGTGGACCCCGCGACCTGGACGCCCAACGCGATCCAGGCGACGCCCCAGTACATCAGCCTTCCGCCGCGAGGGCCAGAGAATCTCATCAACAACGCGCCGACGAGAAACGTAGTCGCGAAGCGAGAAGCTCCATTCGCATCGGCGAGCACCGAGACGCCTAACAAATCGCCGATGGACATGACCCTGGATACTCTTCCAGGCCGGAAACCGTGACAAGGCTCTTCAGGGACTGGCGTTATCTGTCTTAGGGATCATAGGTACCATGACTATGGTTACGTGCGCTTGAACGATAGTCTTACGGTCGTCCCTTTTCCGGGTCTGGACCGAATGGTCAAACGGCCTCCGCGCTCCCGTACCCGCGCTTCCATTATTCGAAGGCCCAACCCGCCTGTCGCGCACGCCGTCCCATTCCGGAGCGCTGGAGGAAAGAACCCCTTGCCATCGTCCGCAACGGTGAGGCCGATTCGCCGTGCTCCAAAGGCGAGGGTCACATCAATCGACCGAGCTCCTGAGTGTTTCCATGCATTCGCCAAGGCCTCTTGCGCCACTCTGTAGAGGATCACTTCGATCTCGTCCTCTTGTGCGACCCATCCCTTCAGAAAGAAGCGGGGCTTAGGTGCCCCATCGGGGCGAGAGCGCGCGAGCTCGCGCAGCCTGGAGGGAAGTCGCAGGACAGCGCCACCCTCGCTCGGCTCGGCGGCGGGAGGATAGAGTGCGCCCACCAGCGTCCTCATTTCGGCGAGGGCGTCAGCCGAGAGCTCCACCATCCGGGCGACCTTCCGCTCGCCCTCCTCGCTTGAACGCCGCCATGCGGGGGCGAGAGATTGCGCCAGGAGGGACAGGCTGAAGATGAGCTGAGTCACCGAGTCGTGCAGATCGCGCAGGAGTCTCTGCCGCTCGCGGTAGGCGGCGTCGCGCCGAGCACTCTCGTGCAGCTCTGCGTTATGTACAGCCACGGCCAAGTGGTCCGCAACAATCTGAAGGCTCGCGGCATCATCTTCGTCGAATGGCCCCGCCCCTTCGACGTTCAGTACACCTAGGACCCGGCCATCTCGGATAATCGGGACCGCCAATTCCGCTCGACATCCAGGGTTCAGGGGCGGCGAAACATAACGCGGATCGGAGGCAACGTCGTTGACGATCTGCGGCCGGCCCTCGCGAGCCGCGGCCCCGATGATCCCTCTCGAGATGTGCATCTGATTGGCGATCCTTATGTTCGCGTGGCCTCCTCCTCTCGCTCCGAAAACCAGGATCTCCGGACGTTGGGCGTCAAGCATAGGAATGTCGATGTTCTCGAATCCGAGGAGGGCATGAATCGAATCCGCGGCCCGCTGAAGCAACTCTTTTCGGTCGAGGCCGGTCGCCACTATCTGGGCGATCCGGGAGATGAGCGAAAGGCGCTTGGCCCGCAATTTCTCGCGTTCAAAAAGGGAAGCGTCGCGGATGGCGGGGGCAAGGTGATCCGCAACGAGTTGCAGTGTCTCGGTGTCCTCCTTGCTGAACGTGACCTTCCCCTCGACGTTAATAACCCCGAGGGCCTTTCCGCCCAGGAGGATAGGAACCGCCAACTCCGAACGCATGCCCCGAGGCCCTGGAGCCGCAATATATCGAGGGTCCTTCCGGACATCTGGGACAAGCTGAGCGACTTTTTCCCGGATAGCCGCACCCGCTACTCCCTGGGAGATCGCCTGCCGGTGGGCGCCTGGACGCAGTGTCCCGAAGTCGCCTCCGAAGCCGCGAAGGAAGAGGGTGTCGGGCCGCTTCTCGTCAACCAGAGAAAGAGCCACGCCCGGATAGCTGAGAATGGCGTGGATGGCGCCGGCGGTGCGCTGAAGCAGATCGCCCAGGTCGAGGCCGGCGGTTATGCTCCTCGACACGCGGGTGATGAGGCGGAGTCGTTCGGCCTTCCGATGCTCGCGTTCGAAGGCTTGCGCGTTAACGATCGCGACCGCCGCGTGCCGGGCGAACAGGGACAACAGGGTCACATCGCTTTGGGTGAAGCGTCGAGGCGGTCGAACCCCGACCGCGAAGAAACCGAGGAGCCGTCGGCCCCTGACGATGGGCACACCCATCACGTGATCCCTGGCAATCTCCGGCCAGGCGCCAGGAACCGCGGCGTAGTTCTCCTCAACTATTGGCCTTCGGGTCTCCAGCAGCCTCCCGGCAACGCCGACTCCGGGGCCGAGCACTTGCCCGATTCGGTTTCTGGCGATACCGTGGGTCGCGGTGATGCGAAAACCGTTCACCTCGCGATCGTACAGACCGATAGAGCCGTGGCGGACCTCAACGAGGGCGCAGGCGTGATGGATGATCCGAGTCAGAAGCGGCGTCAACGTCAGCTCGGAACTAATGGATTCGACGACCCTTCGAAAGCTCTGTTGCTGCCGATGGAGGCGCGCTTTGTCGCCGACTCGTGCCGTCAACCCCTGCTGGGCTCTGAAGTTGGAACCAGACCCTCCCTTACCGCGAGCAGCGCTGCTTGCGTTCGGTCCTCCACGCCGAGTTTGTCAAGTATGCGGCTGACGTGGCCCTTCACGGTGCCGTGGGTCAGACCCAGATTCTGCGCAATCGCCTTGTTGTTCCAGCCTCTGCCGATTCGCTCGAGAATCGACCGCTCGCGCTTGGTGAGAGAGGTCGCTGGGGAGGGTTCCCGGGATTCCAACACACGACTCAACAAGTGCTTCTGAGCTACCGGGTGTAGCGTGGGTTGCCCAGCGACAGCGTTCCGGATAGCCTTGAGCAAGTCGTCGCGCAGAACATCCTTGAGCAGGTAGGCTATCGCGCCAGCCTCCAGAGAGGCGCGCACTCTGCCCTCGTCGCCAAAACTCGTCAGCACGACGACCTGGATGCCTGGGCGGGCTGCCCGGATCCGGCTGATTCCGTCGATGCCATCGGAGCCCGGCATCATCAGGTCTAGCAGGGCCACATCGATCTTCCGCGTCAACGCTAGACGGACGGCCTCGTCGACGCCCGGTGCCTCGGCCGCGACTTCAAAGTCAGCCTCTTCGGCAAGCAGAGTTCGGAGGCCCTCTCGTACCACCGGATGGTCATCGACCAACATCAGGCGAATCCGAGGCGCAGGCTCCGATTTGAGCATTTCGTGGATGAGGCTAACACTGAGAGCCATTGTTGAACCATGCCTATGGTGATATCTCAGCTAGAACCGCGGTTATGCCTTTTGGGCTAGGGGCTGTCGCTCTTCTTGTAGCCACCGTAGCACATGCCATCATGGTTGCTTCCGGCGATGGGGCGGCTTGGCGCTTCGCGCAGCTGCGGACTAGCGTTTGGCTCATGAGACACAAGGTCATTTTCTCGGTCGTACTGGCGGGCCTGCTCGTCGTCCCCGTCATGGGGGCACGGGCGGACGATGTCGCGGACGATGTCGCGGATGGCATCGCGCTGTATCGCGAAGGCAAATACGCGGAGGCCGAGGCCCGGCTCAAAGATGGGGCCGGAATCGAGGCCAAGGCTTATCTGGCGGGCAGCCTCGCCAAGCAGAAGAAATATGCGGAAGCACAAGTCCCCGCACTCGCAGCACTCACGGAGAGCCCCACCCACGAGGTGGCGGTGACGGCACTCGGCGAGGCGCTGGTCGGCCAGAAGAAGTATGACGACGCGATCGAGCGGCTTAGCGCGGCGCTGGCCAAGAAGGACGATCTGGCCTACGCATACTTCTGGCGCGGGCAGGCGTATGACAAGAAGAACCAGGCCGCGCGAATGGTGGCGGATTACCAGGCGTTCTTAAAGCTCGCCCCCAAAGCACCCGAGGCGCCGGCGGTGCAGGCCGTCCTCGCCGCACTGCGTTAGAAAGCTTGCTCGAGGCTGAAGACGATTCGCAGGGTTTGACCGGCAACAAGGGACGAGCGGTGTCCAATCTGGTCGGCGTGGACTACCGGAAAAGGTCCATGCCCTCGGTCACGGTGTCGAGGGAGCGAACCCTTATGCCCGGCGCCAGATCGTAGGGCTTCGTCGTGGGGCAGAACACGACCATCGACCTGAGCTTCAGGTCGTTCATTGCGATGCGCATCGATGGAGTCAGGCTCGGGGCATCGCTTCGCTTGAACTCCACCCCGTACCTCTTGCCGTCCTTGAAAATGAGCAGATCCAGTTCCGCGCCCTGGTGGGTGGCCCAGAAGTAGGCCTGGTCCGGCTGCATCGCCTTGAGCGTCTCCTCGAGCGCGTAGCCCTCCCATGACGCGCCCGACTTCGGATGACTCCACAGGTCCTTGTCGGAGCGGATGCCGAGGAGTTCATGGAGAAGGCCGGAGTCGCGAAGGTAGACCTTGGGAGCCTTGACTTGCCGCTTCGCCAGGTTCTCGTGCCACGGCTGGAGCTGGCGGAGCATGAGGGCGCCGGTCATGAAGTCGAGATATCTGCGCGCCGTGGATTCGCTCGTCCCCAGCGAACGCGCCGGGTCGGCGGAATTCCAGATGCCCCCGTGCCAGTGAGCGACCATGGTCCAGAACCGCAGAAGCGCCGGCGGCGGGATCGATGGGCCGAGAAGGGGGGCGTCGCGTTCCACGAAGGTCTGGATCAGGTCGTGGCGCCATTGCGTGGAGTCCGCCTCACTCCGAGCGAGAAAGGCCCTGGGGTACCCCCCCCGACGCCAGTGGCGCTCGATGTGCTTCGTTCCCACTTCCGTGAGGCTCAGGCCGGGGAGGGTCACGACCTCGGCGCGTCCGGCGAGGGTCTCGCTCGACTGGCGGAGGAGTTCGGGAGCCGCGCTGCCCAGAATGAGGAAACGAGCCTTTCGAGGAGTCCGATCGGCCAGAACGCGAAGGGCCGGAAAGAGATCGGGGCGGCGCTGGACCTCGTCGATGACCACGGTTCCAGAGAGCCCCGACAACGCGGTCATCGGTTCCTCCAGCCTTCTGAGGTCGTTCGGGTTCTCGAGGTCGAAGTAGGTCGAGGAGGCAGGATTCACTATCTGCCTGGCCAGCGTGGTCTTTCCGCACTGGCGAGGTCCCACCAGAACCACGACACGCTGCCGCCGCAGGGCCCGCGCGATCCTCTCAGCGGCTTCCCTTCGCTCGATCACGCCGCAACGTTACCATGAAATAGCGTCATAGCGAGCAGCTATTTCATGTTTACCTGGGACGAGTCCGCGCGCCCCGTTTCGCGGCCCCACGAAAGGGCGACGCCCCGAGCCCGACTCCAATCGAAGCGTCCTGTGCCTCGATGCCTTCGGCGATCTGCGCCAATTGACCGAGGAGCCGCCCAAGCCCTAGTCGTCGACCATGAATGAGGCGACGGCCCCGCTGTCATGGGCGGCGATGGCGCGAGGATGAACCGGCCCCAGTTCTCCGCGTACGTCTTGAAGGCGTCGCGCTGAACGGGTCGATCTGGTATCGGATGATGCAGGTGACCTTCATGGAGCAAGCATCTCTTTGGGCGGACCAGCACACTTCGTCTACGATCAAAATGTGAATGTCGAGATTGCCGAGGACCCGGACGCTGCGGTGCGAGCAGCGTCCCCACCTGGGCGGCGCCCTGGCCACGGCCGTGCTCAAGATGGCGCTCAGGCGCAAGAGGGTGGTTCAGGATCTCGACAGCCGCGCGCTCGAGACACGGGCCGGGGCCGCCGCGAGCTGCGATCGCGGCTCGACCTGGATCTCGGGTGACCGTTTGTGGCTATACGGAGGAAAGCAGCGAGAAAGGTGTTAGCTTTTGAAACCAATGGACCGCACAGTCGACCGGCCGCAGGTGCCTATCGCGGATTCCGCCCTCGCGACCATCGGCAATACTCCTCTGGTGCGCCTGGCAGGGCTGATTCCCGACAACTGCGCCGACGTCCTCGTCAAGCTGGAGTTCTTCAGTCCTAGGGGCTCTTACAATGGCGCTCGCCATGGTTTGCGCGCTGAAGGGCTACCGGTTCCTGCCTCCTCATCACACGCACTACCCGTATGACGAGGCTCGCGCCGTGGACGAGGCCGACGCGCGCCTCATGGCCCGGCGGCTCGCCCGAGAGAAAGGGCTTCTCGTCGGCACGTCGACCGGTCTCAACGTTACCGCTGGGCTACAGTTGGCTGCCGAACTGGGGCCCGGGCATACCGTCGCCACCGTCGCGGTGGACACTGAGCTCAAGCGCCTGGCGGGTGATCTCTTCTCTCACGGAGAACGCTGACCCTGTGGGACACCTCGGGCCTCGACATGGCTGAATCGCGGGTCGGAACATTGCGTTGGCGAGAATGGGGCATTCGCCTGACCCTGATGGGCCTGTCGTTGCTGTTTGCCCTGGCCGTCGCAGAGGGGGTGGCGCGGGTGTTGAGAGCGGGGCAGCACGGTGGGAAGGAGGGGCGCGAGGATGCTGCCTACAAGGAATATGACCCGACCCTCGGGTGGCGGAAGAAGAAGAACACCTCCGCCACCTACAAGCGCCGCGAGTACACCGTCGAAGTGCGGATGAACTCCCAGGGCCTGCGCGATCCAGAACGTTCGATCGAGCCCCGGCCCGGGACATTTCGCGTGCTGGCCCTCGGGGATTCGTTCGTGGAGGGTTACACCGTGGACCTCGCACAGACCGTCACCCAGCGCTTGGAAGGCCGCCTCAACGCAGCGGGATGTTCGGCGGAAGTCATCAACGGAGGAACGTCGGCCTACAGCACCGACCAGGAGTTTCTCTTCTACGAAACAGACGGCGCTCGATATCGACCATCCCTCGTCCTGCTCTTCTTCTTCTGGAACGACGTTGTCTACTCGGACCGACAGGACTATTTCGGGACACCCAAGCCCGTGTTCCAGATGGGTGGGGGCGACCTGAGACTCCATCGCTACCCGGTGAAGGAAAAGCCCATGGAACTGGCGCCTCCAGCCGCTGCGAACTCGGAGGACCAGGCGTCGGGTTCCGCCCTTGTCGAATTGGTGCGAGAGAGGCTCTGGGTCAGTGCGCCCGCCCTGCACAATCGGCTCGCCGGTCTGCGTTTGTGGGATCCGATTCCAAAAATGACGCCCCGGCTGGAAATGCTGGTCTACGACCGACGCGACCTTGCGGTTATCGAGGATGCCTGGGAGAAGGTCGGTGCGATTCTGGCCGCGCTCAAGCGCCGCGTCAACGATCGGGGCTCCCGGCTCGGGATCGTCTATGTGCCGAGTCTGATGGAGATTCAGGAGACCTCTTTTCAGGCCACCAAGGATCTCTACCGCCTGAAGGAGGACGCCTGGGACCCCATGAAGGTAAGGAACAAGCTCATTGCTATGGGGAACTCGCTGGGCGTCCCGGTGATCGATCTCGGTCCATCTCTTTCGGCCGCGACAAAGCCTCTGCGGCCGACCTACTTCACATTCGATGTCCACTGGAACGGCCGCGGTCACGATGTGGCGTCCTCGGCGGTCTTCGACTGGATGAGGGAGACGCGGTCCCTGCCGCCCTCCTGCGGTGGCGACCTGAAAACCCAGGCCGCCACCGCCTTCGTCTGGGATCCGGCAACGGGAACACTGCCCCGGTGAGTGTCGCCCCCCGGGGTCATCACCCCCGAGCAGCGGGCGGCACCATCCGACGAGGCCACCAATGACTTGGGAGACTATGGGACGCAACCCGCGTCGTCCGAGTTCCGGGTGACAACGCCATTGGGGTTGGCGGAGTCTGGTCGCCGTTGAGCGCAAGTGAAACAAGCGCGATTTGCCAGTCAACTCCCGCGACCGCGGCTGGCGTCATAAAGGGCCGCCCCTACGGTTACGCCACGCTAGAACGCCTGGCCGAGGCTGAAGAAGATCTTGTAGCGCGCTTCGCCCTTGCGAGGGAACAAGGGTGTGCCGAAGTCCATACGGAGCAGGCCCACCGGCGAATTCCAGCGCAGGCCGGCGCCCAGCACGTGGCGCAGGCGAAAAGACATCTCGCTCACGGTAGCGAAGGTATTGCCCGCGTCGTAGAAGAGTGCGCCGCCGAATCCAGATGAGTGGTGGTACCGCAGTTCCTGATTGAGGACGACGACCGCCTGCTGGCCGAAGAAAGAATCCTCGCGTCCCACTTCGCCCGAATCGAAACCGCGGATGCTGTTGGCGCCACCAGCCTCGAAACCTTCGTCTCCCACCAGAGGCTCGCCTCCGAAGGCGTGCGCCAGCCCCAGGCGATACCCCTGGGCCCAGGTCAGAGAATCGGAGAGGGGTCGAGTGAGAAACGCCTGTGCGAATCCCTTGACGAAATTGAAGTCCGAGCCCAGCGCGCGCGGGGAGATCTCCAGACTGACACTGAGGAAGCGGCCACGGCGCGCGTCCACCGGGCTGTCGCGGGTATCACGCAGGAACGAGAGATCGATGCCGGCGACGCGGTGGGAAGAGTTCAAGAACTCGGAGGTGACGGAGACCTTCTTGAGGCGGTATCCGTAGAGCACGTTTCCAAGAGTGCCTATCGGGCGCGTGCCTTGAATCTGTCCGCCGCTCTGGGTTCGCTCGAAGGTGTCGAGGGTCTCCCCGCCGCTCACGAGCGGCAGGTCCTCGTGCAGCTTGAACACGGACAGGGTTACCCTTCCCGTGGGCAGAAGAAGGGGCGGTACGCTGAGCGCCACCCGTGCATCTCGGATGTCGGGGCCGGCACTCAGCCGCGCGCCCAGAGAGATTCCTGCGCCCAAGAGTTTGCGCAGTTCGCCGTCGAGCTCGGCCCGGGTGCCCCGCTCGTCGTTGTAACTCAATAGGTAACCGGCGCGAAGACGCTCGCCCTCTTCGAGGGTCACCGTCACCGTGGCCGGGTTGTCCTCGGACACCGTGGCCGAAGCACGCGTGAAGAGACCGAGGTCCAGAAGCCGTCGCTCGAGCTCCGCCACCTTGCGCGGATCGAGTGGATCGCCCGGCGCGAGGCGCACCTGCCGGCGCACGAGACTTTCGCGCGCGTGACGGAGGCCTTGCAGCACAACCGCGGCCACGGTGACCCGCTCTCCCTCCGTCACCTCGAAAACCAACTCGACATGGGCGCCCACAGCGTCGACGCGAGGGTTCACGCGCACGCTCGCGTAACCCAATCCGAAGTAATGCCCTCGCAGCTCATCCACGGCCGCGATGACCTGGTCTGGCTCGTAGCTGACTCCCGTCTCGAGTCCGGCCACGCGCATCAAATCGGGATCCGCGAGGGTCGAACCCTCGAACCGGACCGCGTCGACCCGCGCGCGTGGCCCCTCGCGAACGTTCACCACGATGGCCACACGCATGCCGTCCAGCACTCGGGGCTCGTCAATTTCGGCGCCGAGGTAGAGCGCGTCACGGTAGGCGGCCCGGATGTCGCGAAGGGAAGCGCCTGGGTCCGTGAGCAACCGGCCGGCGCCGCCCGCGGCTTTAAGCAGACGAGAGGTGGAGAGAGCGACCGCACCCGGGAACGTCACCTCCGCCTGAAGGACGGGCCCCGTTTGGACCTCGAACAGGAGCGTGCGCGTGTCGCCCGAAACGGCGGTCGCCTCGATCGCGGCGCGCAGGTATCCGCGCTGCCGCAGCTCGGTCAGCAGCAGCGCGCGCCCCAGGTCGAGCGCTTCCTCTTCAAACAACGCAGAGCGGATGGTGCGCGTGAGATCCGGGGGATTGTCCATGCCGGAAACACGCCAGCGATACTGGTTGCCGCTGTGCACGTCGAAGACCGCAGCCTGGTCTTCGAATCGCGCGCTCACCTCCGCCTCCAGATACCCGCTCTCCACCAGATGTTCGCGCAGCCGATCGGCATCGTCCTGGAGATCCCACACCGTCTTGCGGTCGCCGGGATCGGTGTTGACCTTCGTGCGCAAAGAGTCCGGATCCTTGGGCAGATCTCCTTCGAGCCTCACCTCTGTGACCCGCACCCTTTCGTCCGTGGCCTCCGCTCGAGAGCCAGCACCTCCGAATCGGAACCTCTGGCCCGCGCCGTAGGTGAAGCTCCCCGCATCGGTCCGCCTAACACTCAAAGCCACGGCGTGCCCGGGAGAGACCTCCACCTGAATGAAACGGCCTTCGGGGTCTTGCAGGCTGAGCGAGTAGATGAGGTTCACCCTTGGCGATAGGCGCTTGCCGAAGGTAAAGCGGGCACCCGTCTCCACCGCACCTTCCCGTGTCACCAGCTCGGGTTGGATGCTGACCTGGTCGAGCCCGAGGCCGCCAAGCGAGCGGGTGAGACGGCCCGCGAGGAGCGTTGCCGCCGACCCGCCCATGGCCAGACGAGCACTGGGGTTCTGGCTATCCCCCGCCGCGATCAGGTTCACGATCTCGAGCTGCGAGTAGGCGGGATCCGAACGCAGCGAGAAGCGCGGCGCGCTGAGCCGACCCTCCAGTCCCACGGTCACGTTGACATCCGCGCGTGTGTTGCCGGTCTCGCGGTCGAGGTCCTTGATGCGCGCCACCGCGTCGAGAGATATCTCGGGGTCCCATGTGCCTGAATAGACCAGGCGGCCACTCCCGATCAAGAACTCCCGACCCTGGAGATAGATCTTTCCCCCGCTCGCGATGTCCAGGGCGCCGATGGGCGCCGGGCTTTGCAGATCTCCACGCACGGTAAGACGGCCCGTGGCTTGCAACTGGGCCAGATTGTTACGCACGAGGACGGGGCTCTCGGTGGTCACGAGAATGTCCAGCGCGACCGAGCGAAGCAACGGGGAGTCGGCACTTTCGGCGGGAGGCGCTTTGATGCTTTCTTCGAACGCAGCGTCGAGGTCATAGAGGCCGCGTAACGCGCGCACGGTTCCGGCGAGGCGGAAGGCTCCGGTGCCGCCTCGCAGCGTGAGGTCAGTTTCGAGCCGGGTGCGCATCCCTTCGGGATAGCGCAGGGCCAGGCCGCGCCCGGTGAGAGCGAAGTTGGCGTCTTTCAGGCCCGCTCCTTGGAAACGGGCCGAACCCGATGCCTTGAGAGTCCCTCCGCCGAATGCGGCGGACGCGTTCTGCAGTCGGAAACTGCTCGCGTCGAGAACGACATCTGCCGACAGACCGGTGATGGCTTGCCTCAGTTCGCGCAACCGCAGGCTTCCATCCGTGACGCGGACCGTTCCCTCGGGCTGCGGAGCATCAAGCGTACCGCGCACGCGGACGTCCACCACCGACGTTCCGGTGAGTGCCGCCGCCTCCAGGAAGGGCGAGAGCGAACGCAGATCCAACGTGCCCTCGCCCGAGGCATCGATCAATCGACTAACGAGGTCGATCGAACCGGCCATGCGAAAGGTGCCAACATCGCCGCGGATTTCCAGGCCTTCCGTACTGAGCCGCGAGGACTCGAGGCGCACCTCTGCGGGTGCGAGTTCAAGGGCCAGATCCTTCACGCGCGCCATGGTGGCGGGCAGCGTGAGCATCCCGCGCAGCTCCGCGAGCGAAGCTAATCCGCCCTTGATCTCGGCTTGTCCCGAAAGAGCCGCTTCGACGGTCGCCCCTTGTTGGGGAGAGAGTTGGGTCAGCAGCGCGCCGGCCTCAACACCCGACCACGAGATGGCGAGCCGCGCTTCCTCTTGAGGCAGAAGACCCACCGAACTGCGGCGAGCCTGGGGCCAGAACGAGGCGACGGGGGCGCGGCCTTCAACTTTCACCGAGCCGGAAGCGACGGTCGCGGTTAAGCCGGGAACGCGGATGGCGTCTCCTTCCAATTCCAAGCGGCCAGCGGCCACGCGAATGACGGGCGTAGTGGGCGATTCGAGTGCTGCCTGGTCCAGCGAGACAAAACCATGGGCGCGCGGAGCGGTTCGCGTACCATCGACCCTCACCTCCGCCTGTGCGCGCCCGGCGAGCGTCCAGGGTGCAGGAGCCGGGAGTAAGGCGAGGTCGGCGTCGACTTTCACGCTCACGTCGATCGGGTCGCCCTCCGCGATCCCCGCAGTTCCGTCCACGTGTGCTTCGAGCCCGTTTCCTTTGAGGCGGAGTCCATCGACGCGTCCGCGTCCGTTCGCGAAGCCGAATGTGAACGGAGCCGTGGCGCGGGCGGTCAGGTCGCCGCGCACCGCCTCCAGCACCTCGATCCGGCCGTCGAACGATCCCTTAACCGGGTCCATGAGCGGCGCGTCGAACGTGGCCGTGCCGGTCAGTGTCCCTTCGAGAGGCTGTCCCTCCCCCATGAACGGCGCCAACACCCCGAGCGGAGTCTCTTTCAGCGCGAGCGTCCCTTGAAGAGTTTGCTCCTTCCCCCGATTCGCCGGCACGATGCGCGCTTCGCTGCTCGCGCCCAGCAGCGGTAGCTCGGCGCGGACCTGCACGGAGCCGCGCGTCGCCTCGATGTCGGCCTGAAGCGCACCCAGCTTCGCCTCGCGAAAGCTCAGCGATCCCACTCGGACGCGCCCCGTGCCGGACAGTGCGTCGAGCGGTCCGGACGCCTTCATCTGGAACTCGGCCGTTCCATGCGCCTCCTGTCCGAGGCGGCCAACGTCGATGTCACGGCCTGTCATTTCCAGCGTGACCACGCGGGAACCGCGCATTTCCGCGGAGCCATCAGCGATGCCTCCGAGGCCCGTGAGACGAACATCGGCCGTGGCGCGATCTCCCTGGGAGCGCACCCGGCCCGCCACGGTCACCGGGCCTGTGGGTGCTTCGAGCGCGAGCGTGCCGTCCACCGTCGCATCGATAGCAGGAGGCAGCGCGCCGCGAGCGGTTCCTTTGGCGGTGAGGCGGCCGGGCGGCACGCCGCTGGTTGAATCAGGGTCGGTGTCGAGCGCCATCGTCCAGGCCAGGTCCAGATTGGGCGCAGGCAGAAGGACCGGTCCGCGCGCCTGCGCTTGAGCGCGAAACCGCGTGCCCTCACCATAGCGGCCGCTAGCGTTCGCCTCGGCCACCACGGTCAGGCGTCGTGCCGGGTCGCCATCGAAGCGCAACGTAGCGGAGGCGGCGCCGGTCACACCCGGCGGTGACTCCGCACCCAGTTGCGCCAGGAGCCGGCCGAGATCAAGCCCCGAGGCGGTCAGTGTCCCGTGTGCCGCGTCGCCTTCGAGCCGGCCCTCGAGCCGTCCATCACCGCCAAGCAGGCCAACGACCACGTTCGCGGTGCTACTACCCGCGGCGGCTTCATGCTTCACGTCGCCGCGCAGGCGGTCGAGTGGCCACCCGGAAACGCGCAGACGGTCACCGGAAAGCTCTGCTTCGATCGCCAGCGCGTCGATGGGTCCAAAGAGCCGGCCACTCGCTTCCAATATTCCGTCCGCCGGCGCGATCCCGGCGAGCGCTGCAATCTCGGCGAGATCGATGCGGGACTCAAAGCGGAGGTCCGGCTCCGGGTCAAAGGCGCTGCCGAGCGCGCCTCTTGCCTGCACGCGCGTGCGCACGAGCCCGAGGTCGAGCGACTCAAGGTGAAGGTCGAGGCGGTTCGATATCCGCAGGCTCGCGCGGATCGGTCCAAGCCGGACCGGCGTCTCGTGCTGCCACACGCCACCGGCAGCGGTGACGTCCAGGACGCCTTCGCCAACGCTGCCACGCAGGCTGAGGGAGCGAAGAACCACTCCGCCTCTAAGACCCGAATCCGCGGACTCCAGCGTGATGCCGCTGATGTCGATGTGGCGAATCACGATCGGCGCGGAAGAGGGAGCGGACGGCGGGGGTTGATTGGCGGGTGTGCGGAGGGTCAGCTGTCCGCTCTTCATCTCCAGACGGTCCAGGAAAAGGCCGTCCTTGAAAAAAGTCTCTCTGGAAAGCTTGATGTCGACGCGGTCGGCTTCGAACCGGTAGAGAGAAGAGTCGAGGACGAGGCCAAGAATCTCGGCCTCGAGTCGGCCTGGCATCACGCGCAGTTTGCCGATGCGGCTCCCCGGGCCCACGAGTGCTTGCAGCCGGGATTCAAGCAGGCCCCTCAGGGGACCCTGCGGGAACCAACCGAGCGCAAGCGCGCCGAGGACCGCGACCATCACCAGGGCGAGAACGGCGATGACGCGGCGTCTTGGCTTCACTCTGACTCAGGCCCGGTTGGCGCGCAGGGCCGCCTGAAGACGCTTGACAAGTTCGAGAGGCGGAGGAGCGAAGCAGATCACGTGAAGAAGATCTTATTGGCCCGCACCATACAGAGCGGTGCCCGGGCGTAACAGCACCCATGGTGCGCACTTCCTGTGCCGCATTGACCAACGGCCCCATGGCCCGAAGACGATCGACGGTCCCTGTGCCCGCAAGCTTCCCGGATATGATCCTTGGATGTGCTTCCGGGGATTCATCCTGATCGGGTTGCTCCTGCTCCCCGTCGGTACCTGGGCGCAGCAGGCGTCATGGATTCCATGGGCGCGCGATCATCACAATCCAATCTTGTCGATCGCGGCCGACCCGGACGACACCTACGCGGACCTCGAATTCCTTCGTGGCGTTCTCGACGGTCGCCGCATCGTCCAGCTCGGTGAGAGCGGCCACGGCGTGGCTGAGTTCTCTCAGGCCAAGATTCGTCTGATCAAGTTCATGCACGAGCGGCTGGGCTACGACGTGCTCGCCTTCGAGAGTGGCCTCTTCGAGTGCTACATGGCGAATCAGTTGACCGGCAGCGGCGCCCAGATGATGCAGCACTCGATCTTTGGCGTCTGGTTCACCGAGGATGTCAAGGCGTTGTTCGACTACATCAAGGAGACGCAGCAGACCGAGCATCCGCTCGTTCTAGCCGGGTTCGACACGCAGACCAGCTCGAGCGCCGGCGCGGCGCAGCGGCCGCACTTTCTCCACTCGGTGGTCGACTCCATCGATCATGATTATGCGGCGGAAGTCCTGGCATTCGACACGGAGACGCTCGTTGGACTTCGATCCGGGTCCGCTTACGCCGCCGCCAATGAGACACGGGTGGTCGAGTTCTATGAGCGGCTGCGCAGGTGGCTGACCGAACATCGAGTCGAGCTGGAGGTGGCGTTTCCCGGTGATCCACGACCCATGATTGCGGAGAGAGCGGCGTTCTCGGTGATTCAGTTCGTCCGGCAGCTGGCGGTCGGCACCAACAATCTGCAGGTCACCCAGATTCGCGATTCGGGCATGGCCGAGAACGTCATGTTCCTCGCGCGGCAGCTCTATCCCAACAAGAAGATCATGGCCTGGGCGCACAACTTTCACATCCGCCACCTGAACGCGGCGGCATCGGGCGGCGCGACGATGGGCACGTGGGTGGCTGAGCAGTTGCGCTCCGAGCTTTACACCATCGGCCTCTTCATGAATCGCGGCACCGCGGCGTGGAACGATCGATCCATCTACGCGATTCAGCCGGCCCCCGAGGCGACGATGGAGGGCGTGCTTTCGGCCATCGGTCCACCGGTGCTCTTCGTCGACTTTCTGCATCAGACGCGGCAGGCGGGAAACGAATGGTTCTTCGACCGCATCATCGCCCGCGAGTGGGGCACCGCCAACGTCAGGATGGTGCCGCGCAATCAATACGATGGGGTCCTGTTCATCGACTCGGTCAACCCACCGACCTACGTCACTGTGTTCTAGCAGCCCGTGGTGAAAGTCTGCCGGCCTTCGACGAACGATGCATCCCGCCTGGACTTCTTCGCTCAAGGCCCGAATATTCCCGATATTCGGGCCTTTCGACTCATCGCCAGGCAGGCGCCTCGCTCGTCTCGGGGCTGCGGCGGACTTTCACCACGGACTGCTAAGCGAACGATGTTGACGCCGACGCGGATCAAGTGAGTCGGGTGGCAGATCACCGACTCACGGTCTCCCGCGACGGCGACACCGTCGTGGTTGGGCTGGGCGGGGACTGGAACCTCCGTGGAGGATTGCCCTCGCTCATCGCGGTCGGCAGGGCCATCGACACCGATCCACGTCCCTCGCGCCTTCGCGTGGAGAACAACTCGCTGGGGCGATGGGACAGCAGTCTGGTCGCGGTTCTGGCGCAGATCGAACAGACCGGCGCGAAACACGGGCTCGACCTCGACCTCGCGAAGGCCCCGGCCGGAGCCCAGAGGCTTCTCGAAATCGCGCGCGAGGGCGGGCGGCGATCAAACAGCGCGCTGAGCGTCCTGCCGGCCGCAAGCCCGGAAATACGGCCGCCCCTCGCCTGGGCGGTTGGGCGCTTCGTCATCGAAGGCACGCGGACTCTGGGCGACAGAGTCCCCCCTGTCACCGAGGCGGTCGGGCGCTTTTTTATCGAAGGCGCTCGGACGCTGGGCGACAAGGTCGACTTCCTGGGCTCGACGGCAATAGCACTCTGGCGGATACTGGTCGGCCGCACGTGGCGCCTTGGTCTCGGCATGACCGCGGCGTTCCAGGAGGCCGGGGTCGGTACTCTGCCCGTCCTCGCCATCCTCGCTTTTTCGGGAGGGGCCGTCCTCTCCCTTCTCGCGAACCAACAGTTGGGGAAGCTCGGAGCCCCGCTGCTCGCGCCGCAACTCGTGGCCATCGTGATCCTGCGCGAATTGGGGGCGCTCGCCACCGGCGTGGCCCTCGCCTTTCGGGTCGGCTCCGGCATTGCCGCCGAACTCGCCACAATGGCGGCGGGGAAGGAAGTGGATGCCCTGCGCGCGATGGGCATCAGTCCCTTCGACTTCCTGGTGGCGCCGCGCGTGCTTGCCCTCGTCCTTATGGGCCCGCTGCTCGCGGTCTATGCGAACGCGATCGGCATACTCGGGGGTCTGTTCGTCGGTGTGGGCACGAATGAGATCCCCGTGGCGATCCATCTCGAAAGCTTGTCCTCGGCGCTCACCCTCAAACACGCGATTGCCGGTCTGGTGAAGGGTGCTGCCTTCGGTCTCGTAGTGGGAATGGCTGGGTGTTACTACGGCCTCCGCAGCGGGAAGACTCCCGGGTCGGTTGGCCAGGCGGTTCAGACCGCCGTGGTCAGGGCCGTGCTCGGAGTGGTGCTCGCCGACGCCGTCCTCACCCTCTTTTTCAAATGGGTCCAGTTGTAGGACGATGATGAACGAGGGGCCACTCATCGAAGTCCGCGGACTGACCATCAAGGAGGACGAGGCCGTCATCCAACAGGGCCTCAACTTCACCGTGGGCCGGGGGAAGATCTTCGCGATCATGGGCGAGACCGGTGCGGGCAAGAGCCGGTTGATTCGCCACATGGTCGGCCTCGACCCCCCGGCCGAGGGGGAGGTGCGCTACTTCGGCGAAGCATTCTGGAGCGGATCCGAGGAGAGCCGGGAGCGCCTCATGAGGCGGTTTGGCGTTCTCTTCGCGGGCGGCGCGCTCTTCTCCACCAAGACCCTCATCGAAAACGTGGCGGTTGGACTCCGTCTCCACACCGGCCTCAGCCCCGACGATGTCATGGCCGTGGCGCGGCTTAAGCTCGGCTTGATGGGCCTTCTTGGGTATGAGAATCACTATCCGTCCGAAGTGGACGAGTCTCGCCGCACCTGGGCGGGCTTCGCCCGGGCCACGGCGCTTGACCCGGAAATCCTCTTCCTCGACGAGCCCGCGGCCCGGCTGGACCCGCTCGGTGCACGGCGCGTGGACGAGGTCATCCGATGGTTTCGCGACGATCTCGGCGCCACCGTGGTCCTCGTGTCCAACGATCACGAAACCCTCTTTTCGCTCGCCGATGAGGCCATCTTCCTCGACTCGGAGACCAACACCATGACGGCACGAGGGAACCCCTCTTACCTTCGCGCCCACTCCACCGACCCCAAGGTCCGCGCCTTCCTGGGCGGAGGGCGAGAATGAGCGGGAAAACCCGGCCGAGGCTCGTAGGTCTGTTCGTCCTGGGCGCCGCGGCTCTGACTTTTGGCGGCCTCGTGCTGCTCAGCTCGGGACAACTGTTCTCGGATCATCGAACCTTCGTCGTCTTCTTTCCGAACGCGGTCGGCGGACTGAAGCCGGGAGCGCAGGTGACCCTTCGGCAGGTGCCCGTAGGCGAGGTCTCGGACGTTCAACTGGTCTTTCCAGGAACGAACTACATCGACTCGCGAATCATGGTTGTTTTGCAGGTGCGGCAAGGTTCCATCAGGAACATCACCGGGCCGTCGAGTGTCGCGCACCTCTCCGACGCAGAACTGGCCCAGGCCTTTGTGGCCGCGGGCCTGCGCGCCGTCGCCCGCTCGTCTTCTCCGGTGGCCGGGCAGAAGACCGTCGACCTCGACTTCCAGCCGAACCTTCCCGCCCGTTTCGCGGGGATCGTGACGCCCTATCCCGAGATACCCACCGCCCCCACCGGCATGGAACTCCTCAACGACAAGCTCGAGAACACGCTTCAGAGGCTGGCGGACGTCCCAATTGACGAGGTCCTTCTGCAGATCCGGGCGACCCTCTTGAGCGCGCAGAAGCTTCTGGATTCGAGAGACCTGAGCGCCTCCTTGAAGAATCTGCGCGTGACTCTGGAAACCGCCAATCACGCCCTGGGCAGCAGCGAGAAGACCATGGGGAATGTCGACGGGGCGATGGTCGACGCGCGCGCGACCATGGCCAACGTCAAGGAAACCATGAAGAGGCTCGCAGCGAGCCTTGAGCAGACCAACCGAACTCTCGCGACTCTCGAACGCAATGTCGATCGCACGGCCGACGTTCAGTTTGAGACATCGGTCACCCTCGACGAGATGCGCGAGCTCTTGAAATCCCTGCGTCTGCTGATCGATAGTGTTCAGCGGCACCCCGAGTCGCTGCTGCGGGGCAAGCCCGAGCCCAAGGAGAAAAACTGATGCGCGCAAGGCGCCTGCTGACCTTTCTCGCGCCGATCATCGTCGCCACCGTTCTTTCAAGCGGCTGCGCGCTCAAGCGGTCGAAGCAGGCTCAGATCTACGTCCTCGACTCGATCGCCGCTGCGGGAGATGGTGCGGCCACGCTCCGCGACGCTCCTCTGAGTGTGGTGGGCGTCTTGAGGGTGACGGTTCCGGGGTGGATCGACCGGCCGGAGATTACGCGACGGGGCGAGGGCGGAGAGATCGTGGCCGATGACTTCGCGCGGTGGGGAGAGCCTATCGGCCGGGGGATTCAGCGCGTCCTGACGGAGAACCTGGCGACGCTGTTGCCGGACCGTCTCGTGGTCGCGGCGCCGTTCGCGCCCCGCCTTGTCGTCCACCATCGGGTGGACGTCACGATCACCGAGGCCACGCGGCAGACGGACGGGACAGTGCTGGTGGAGGCTCGCTTCGCATGGCTCGGGCCGAAGGGCCGGACCCTAGTGCAACAGCGTTCTTCGCATCGATCAAAAGCGGCGTTGGCGGGCTCCGGTGGAACCTCAGGAGAAACGGCCACGCGCACAAGCGAGGCCCTCGCCGGGCTGAGCCGCGACATAGCCGACGCCCTGCGCTCCCTGCCCCCTCTCACGGAAGGCAAGCCGGAAGCCTCGCGATCACTCCCCGCGCAAAGCGTTGACGGGCCTGGCGGCGGACGCCCGTAGCGCGGGAATCGTACAGGCGGCCAGTCCGGTAGCGGCCAGCACTGCGGCAACGGTCGCGTAAGTGAGCGGGTCGGTGGGGCTCACTCCCACGAGCGCACCCTGAATGAGCCGCGACAGGCCGATGGCGCCCACCATTCCGATCCCGATCCCCGCTCCCACCATCCGGCCGCCGCTTCGAAGGACGAGGCGCACTACGTCGCGACGTGTCGCGCCCAGCGCCATACGAACCCCGAACTCGCGGGCCTGCTGGCTCACGCCATAGGCGACGACGCCGTAAATGCCGAGGGCGGCGAGGGCCAGCGCGAGCGCGCTGAAGAGCGCCATCATGTCGGCAGAGACTCGGGCCGGTAACGTCGAGTCGCCGACAAGCATCTCGAGGGTCTTGACGTGATAGACGGGCTGGGCGGGATCCAGTTCGCGGATCGCGGCGCGAATCGCGGCGGTCAGATCCTCGGGGCGAGCCGCTGCCCTGGCAGCCAGCATCATCGTGGCACTCGGCGCCTGGGACATGGGGACGTAAACCTCGGGTGCCGGAGCCTGGGTCAACGCCCAGTGATGAACATCTCCGACGACGCCAACGATCGTGAGCCACGGCACGTCCGCGTTGCCAAGCCGGATCCGACGGCCGACACACGACGTCGAGCCTGAGCTTTGCGAATCAGGGCGGGCCCCGGGCCCGCAATTGAGGTGACGTCGCGCCAGCGTCTGATTGACCAGAGCGACCCGGTCGCCGTCGGGACTGTCGGTGTGATCGAAATACCTCCCCTGAACGAGTGGAATCTTCATCGTCTGGTGATAGTTCCCTCCCGCTACGCGATACGAAACTGATGGCTCGCGGCCGGGCGCCGGCGCCGGTTCTCCGTCGACGGTGAGCCGAGTACCGCGGTCATAAGTGCTGAAGGGCATGACGTTGACGAAGCCCGCGGAGGTGACGCCGGGCAACCGCTCGAGCCGTTCGGTGAGTTGATCGAAGAACTGCCGCCGCGCCGGCGCGTCGGCGTAGGCATAGTCAGGGAGGGTCATCGCCATCGTCATCACGCCCGATGCACTAAAGCCGGGACCGATCTGCTTGAGGCCGTCGTAGCTCTTCACGAGCAGGCCTGCGCCCACCATCAACGCGGTCGCAAGCGCCACTTCGGAGATGACGAGGGCCGATCGAAGCCGCCTCGTTCCAAGGCTACCGCCCACAGATGCGGACTCTTTGAGGGCGTCTTCGAACCGGTCGCGCGCCGCCCGCCACGCCGGAAGTACCCCGAACACCAGGCTGGCCAGCAGGGAAAGCGCGAGCGTATATCCGAGGGTCGTAAGGTCCACGCTCAGTTCGCCGATGTTCGGCACGGTGGTGAGGATCGAGTCCGGGAGCGCGCGTCTTATCCCGCGCAGGCCAAGGAACGCGAGGAGCACTCCGAACACGCCGCCCGCCGTCGCCAGGAGCACACCTTCGATCAGGAGTTGCCGGCCGATGCGCAAGCGGCTCGCGCCGATGGCGGCGCGCACCGCAAGCTCGCGATGACGCGAGGCGCTTCGGGCGAGTAGAAGGTTCGCGACGTTGGCGCACGCGAGAAGCAGGACGAAGGAGACGGTGACCAGGAGAATCGCCATGGCTGGACCGGCCTGCTCGTCATCCAACTTCCCCATCTCGGTGAGACGGGCGCCGATGCCGCCATTCGTCTCCGGATATCGCTCGGCTAGGGCGTTCATCAGCACATCGAGCTCGGACTGCGCCTGGGCATACGACACTCCCGACTTGAGTCGCCCGACCACCGTGGCGCCGTGAGCGGCTGCGGGCTGCCCGCGCTCCGCAGCGCTGATCTGCCAGGGGATCCAAAGATCGCCCTTGAAGTTGAAGACGGGATACTCGAACGGCTTCGGCATCACGCCCACCACTTCGTGCGGCGTACCGTTCACCACAATGCGCCGGCCGACGATCGACGGATCCGAGCCGAACCGGCGCTGCCACAGTCCGTGACTGATCACGGCAAGGTCGAAGTTCCCGCCCTGAACATCCGCGTCGTCGAAAGCCCGGCCGGCCGCCGCGGAAACCCCGAGCAGGGTGAAAGTGTTTGGAGTGACGCGATAGGCCTGCACGCGATCCGGCACGCCCGTGCCCGAGAGGTTCGCGCTCAGGTACGAGTACGCGGCCACGCTCTCGAGCGACTTCACCTGACGCGTGAGATCGAGAAAGTCGGCCTGGCGCAGACTGAACCGGGTTTCGTTCTTCTCGTTGTCCCAGCCGAGGACGAACGCCACTCGGGAAGGGTCGTGGTACGCCAGGGATTTCAAGGTCAGCACGTTGACGATGCTGAAGATGGCGGTGTTCGCGCCAATCCCGAGGGCGAGTGTCGCGACCACGGCGAAGGTGAAGCCTGGGTTTCGCAACATCAAACGAGATCCGTATCGGAGGTCTTGGAGTAGAGATTGCATCGTGTTTCCTAGGTCGTGAGAGCTTGGGGAGTTGAAGGAAGGACAGTGCGTGGGCTCGAAGGATCGGAAGAGCCTGACGTGACGCGCGCGATCGCTCCAACACGCCGCGATCGACCGCAGCGTGAGATTCCAGAACCGGACTCGCGAGGGACGCTCGGAGCTCTGCCAGTCCTCTTCGATGTCGCCCCCAATCACCTCACGCTGGTCAGCGGGCAGGAGAACGCTCAGAAGCCACGAGGCAACGCGCGGCGGTTTCACGATGTCTTGAACCCTGGAAAGGCGCCGCCGGCCATGCGAGCGAGGGCTCTCTGCGACTCCGTAACTGCCTTGGCGCCGGCAGGCTCGAGTCGGTAGTAACGCTTTCGCTTTCCGCCCCGCTCCGGGGTGGGATCGCCAAGTCGTGAAGCGACCAGCCCGCGACGCTCGAGCCGATCGAGAGCGGTGTAGATGGCCCCGGGCGACACCATTCGGCCCGTTCGACCCTCGATGGCGCGTCGGATCTCGACGCCATACGCCTCATCCGCCGATGTGAAGAGGGCCAGCAGGAGAACCTGTTCGAATTCACCGAGAAACGTTCGCATAGTCGTAGTGTAGGTAATATAAACCAAACTGTCCCCGGAACGAAGCGAAACCTAGAATCCCGCGATCATGGAACCGTTCCGCATCGCACTGGCGAATCTGCCGTTTCCGAAGAATCCTGACGAGTCGGTCGCGTTGGTCCAGCAAACCCTCGCTCAGGCATCGGTCGAAGGGGCGCGACTCGTTTGCTTCCCGGAGTGCTTCATCCCCGGGTATCGCGGTCCCGGGAAGACCGTGCCGCCTCCTGATCGAGCTTTTCTCGAGCGTGCATGGTCGGAGGTCGCGAGCGCTGCGAAGAAGGCGGGCGTTGGCGCCATAGTCGGCACCGAGCGGCTAATCGACCAGGGGCTCTTGGCCTCAGCGCTCGTGGTGGATGGAGAGGGCACGATCCTGGGCTTTCAGGACAAGGTCCAGCTTGATCCCAGTGAGGACAACCTCTACACCCCTGGAAATGGAAGGCGGGTGTTCGCCCTTGGCCCTCTCACTTTCGGTGTGGTGATCTGCCATGAGGGGTGGCGCTATCCCGAAACCGTTCGATGGGCGGCCCAGCGCGGCGCGCAGATCGTCTTTCACCTCCAGTTCCATGAAGCGGAGGCGTCGGGCTTCAGGCCGTCACGCTACGGCGATCCCGCGAACACGTTCCACGAAAAGGCGGCTCTGTGCCGGGCCGCCGAGAACGCCTGCTACTTCGCCACCGTCAACTACGCGAGTGATGGCTCACCCACCACCTCCGCGGTGGCGCGACCCGATGGGACGCTGATGAGCTACCAGCCCTACGGTAAGGAAGGCCTGCTGATCGCAGAGGTGGATCTCGCGTCAGCCACGGGACTGCTCGCAAAGCGCTTCAAGGCGGTGTAAGGCGACAGCGAGGCCCCCTGCCTCCCGGAGGCGATGCCGGGGCCGCCGAGCGCGATTGTGCTGAGGGGCCAACCCGGGCAGTCAGGGTTCGTCGGCCGTGGGAACGAACGTGATCGTAAAGGCCGAACCTGGGCCGGCGGGGCCGATGTCGAGGGAGCCGCGCAGTTGCTTGCTCAGGTCGCCCACAAGCTGCAGGCCGAGCGATGTAATCCGCCTTGTCGCAAAGTCCTGAGGCAACCCCACACCGGAATCGACTACCCGGATATTCACGGAGCCATCCGTGCCTCGTCGCAACGACACCGAGACATCGCCGGCACTCCCGTCTGCGAATCCATGCTTCAGGCTGTTTGTTATCAACTCGTTCACAATCAAGCCGCAGGGTATGGCCTGGGCCGTCTGGACCTCCACGGGTGCCAGGTCAAGGGCCAACCGGACGGCCGCCGAATCAGGGCCCTGGGCTCTGAAGACCTGGGTAGCGACCTGTTTGAGATAGTCGGCGAGCTGCACCGTCGTATAGCTCCCGGACTGATACAAGGTCTGATTCAGCAATGCGACCGAGCTGATGCGGGCCTGCATCTCCTCGAGGGCCGTCTTCGTCTCTGCCACCCGGCTGCGACCTGCTTCGAGGCGCATGAGGCTGGCGATCAAAGCCAGGTTGTTCTTCACGCGATGGTGGGTTTCCTTCAGCAGCGCCTCCTTGTCGCGGAGCGAGGCACGCACGGCCTCATCGGCACGCCGGCGTTCGGTGATGTCCAGAACGACGCTGACCAACGGGGCTCTCCCACCGAGGGCCAGGGCGCTGCTGTGGCATTCGACGTGGAGCACCTCGCCGTTCTTCTTCAACCCCTGAAATACATACTCGACCGACCTGGCGCTTCCGTCGAGCCTCTTGCCGAGCTGCTCGTCAACCAAGGGGCGATCACTCTCGACAGCCATGTCCTTCGGGCCAAGCTGCAGGACCTCCGCGGCGGTGTAGCCGAACATCTCATCGAACTTGGCGTTGGAGTAAGTGAATCTATCGTCTTCGATGAGGACGATCCCAACCAGGGACTGGTTGACGAGGCCTCTAAACCGCCCCTCGGATTCGCGAAGGTCGCGACCGATTCGTTCGTTTTCGCGAAGCGCCGCCTCCAGGTCCGCAGTCCGCGCTCGAACCTCCTGCTGCAGGGTCACCGCCGTTTGGAACAAGCCGTACTCTGAGCCCTGTCCCCTGGCGCTGCGTTCGCTCCTGTCCATCAGCGCCTTCACGATCTTGTTCAGTCGAACAATCTCACTTCTGAGCTTGTTGACGTCCGGTTCCGGACCGGCACCCTCAGGCATGGGACGCCGCTCCAGGTCGCTCACCGATCGCGACGCCTACGAGAGTCTGATTGACGTGCACTCCCCGGAACTGCTCGCCGTAGGTGCTGAATCCGACGGCGTTGTTGTTCAGGAGGAGCCGTGAAATGCGATCGGCATCGGCGCCGTTTGCAGCCTCCACCTTGCGGAGGATGCAATCGCAAGCGAGCACGAGTTGCGGCGGGCCGATCTCCGCGCGGATCTGATCGAAGACCTCTTCAGTGCTTTGGAAGAGATCCACGCCTCTGGCCACACGCAGGACAACACCTTCCTCGATCGCACAGAAGAACGTCAGGCTCCCATCCGGGTTCGACTTCTGAATGGCGCGCACGTAGTTCGCGCCATCAATAGTCACAACGACTGGCGTGGCCGCAAATCGGGCGGGGTTCAGATCGTTGGCGTCCAGGCCCACAATCCGCGCATACTCCTCGGCCGCGGGCAAGCCGTTGATCTCACGGACGAGACGAGTGCTCGGGTCGGCTTCCGTAACCACCAGTCGCTCGTCCGTCGCGACGAAGTGCTGAGTCCTGAACAGCCGGAAAGGCATGCTGGTGCTGATCAGGCTCAGGACGGCGCTGTCTGGGTGAAACTGTCCATCAAAATAGACGAGCGTGCGGCCAAACCGGAGTCCATCCCCAGCCGAGCCTCCAACGAGCGGGACCTGACCCAGGGCGTCCTGGAGGGCGCGCGTTACGGGCTCCTCACGCATCGACATCCCGTCGATCAGCAGCAGGCTGAAGGTGTTTTTCTCGTCGGCGCCTGGCGACTCTCTTTCGAGCTCCTGGAGCAACCCCTGAGTGAACTCATAGCCTCGACTCGCCTCAAAACACTGCAGTTGACCAATCCGCCCACTTGCTGCGGCGAACGCAGAACGAGGAAAGCTCGCCCCGGAGATGCTGCTGTCGCGATAGCCTGCAGGACCGATCTCCCCAGCAGTCGTGCAGCCCACCAACTCGACGCCGACGAACAGGCGTTGAAGCTCCGCCGCAAGGACGCCAAGGTCGTAGTCCGCCGAACAGAAGAACACGACCAGGGACGTGTCCGGCTGGACCACACCGGCGTGAAAGTCGCGCGCGGCCTCGCGCGGGTCCGCTGCGTCTGAGTGGGCTCTCCGTATGCGGTCTCGGTTTTCCACTGGGACCTCTTCTTTCAACCAAGCCAGAGTGAGTCCAGGTTTCAGTTGATACAACCAGAGTACTCCAGGCCTTTGGCGCGAGTGCAGTCGCTTTGGCGAGTGCCGGGTCACCCACCACCTCCGCGGTGGCGCGATCGGATGGGACGATGTTGAGCTACCAGCCGTACGCTCACCAAGGGCTGCTGATCGCGGATGTGGATCTCGCGTTGGCCACGGGACTGCTCGCGAAGCGGTTTAAGGCGGTGTAGTCAAGACCGTTGTGCCGGGCCTCGACGTTTCGCTCAGCCGAACAGCCAGCGCTGCACCAATCTCGTGTAGCGCGGCATCACGAGGTAGACCATGAGGAACACCACGGCGCCGGTGGACAGTAGGGTGTCGAGATACCGATTGGACGGCAGGCCCAGGGCACCGGCTAGAGGCACAACCGCCAGCGGGACGAGAAGCACCAAAGGGTAGATCGCGGACCAGGTGACGAGGAGTTGCTTCCAGCGCACGGGGACCTTCGCAGAGGCGCCTTCCGGGGCGAACCAGAAGTCCAGCCCGCTGCGCACGAAGAAGTCGTCGTCGTGGGCGAGCAGCGGCCGCGCCTTCTCGATCAGCCGCTCGCGTTCCCGGGAGTGCATCCACGCTTCGAGGTGCTCGCGCGTGTCGAACCGGATGATCGTGGTGTAGGTGCCGGCCAGACCCGGCATCGGCCGGACGATCTGCCAATGCAGGTGGCCCGGGGAGAGACGGCACAGGGGGCCGATTTCGTTCAGCCACTCCTCATAGGCTTCATGCTGACCATCGCGCACGCGATGGGTGATGACAACGGTCGCTCCTTCGTCTGGCATAGCCCGGGCAGCTTACTGCCCGCAGCGAAGGTCTCGCGTTTGGCCAGCGTCGTCGATGCCTCGCATGCCCGTCACTTAAACGTCACATGCAAATAGACCGAGTGGCGGCCGTACGTCTCGTAGAACGGTTTGAACGGGACTCCTGCGATCGAGAAACGTAGCTTCGCGGGATCGCCTTCGATAGAGCGGCCGATGTCGCTTCTGTCGAGGGTGATCTGACGCCAGTCCGTGCGTGGCGCCGGCTCTTCGGCGGCCAGCAACACCGGGCCGTAGAACAGGCTGGCGACGTTGGGCTGATCGACCAGGTGATCCAGCCGGAACGCGAACGGCATCCTCAGCTCGATCGTGTCTCCGTCACGCCATTCGCGTGAGAGGTTCAGATAGGCGCCCGGAGTCGCTATCAGCGCCTGTTCGTGACCGTTGATCTTCACTACCACGCCTCGAGTGGCCCATCCCGGAATGCGTATCTTCAGATCGAACCGTCCGGCGCCATTGACGATGAGCCTCGTCGTGTCGGCGTAGGGAAACTCGGTGATTTGCTGGACAGCAACCTTCCGCTCGGCCCACGTCAACGTCGACGGAATGAAGAGGTTCACGTAGAGCGACTTCTGATCAGCGCTGTGGAAGTAGATCGTGTCCTGCAGCTTCGTCTGACTCTCGAGCGCCGTGCCGTTGCAGCAGGTGAAGCCGTTCATGTTCGCGTTGCCGAATTGCTTGCGCGCGCCTGGGTTGAGCGGCACGTGATACGTGTTCCCCGCGTCCTCCTCCGCCACCGAGGCGAGGATGTGGTTGTACAGCGCGCGCTCGTAGTGATCCATGTACTTCGCGGTCTGGTCATACATGAAGAGCTGACGGTCGAGCTTGAGCAGGTTGTAGGTGGCGCAGGTTTCGTTCTGGCCGCCTGGAGACATGCCGTTCTCCCACAAGGTGCCCGGCTGGGCCGGAAAACACTCCGCGTTGTTCGGATTCCGAGCACCCGCAACGCCGCCGATGCTGTACATGTAGCCGTCGTTGACGATGTCCCAGAAGTTCGAGGCGATCTCGTAGTACGGCATGTCCTTCGTGTTGCGGAAGGTCTCGAGCGCGCCCGTGATCTGCGGGATGTGCTGGTTCGCGTGTTTGCCGCGGATAGTGTCGACGCGCTTCGCCAGACCTCCGTCGTGGTCGGCATTGCCGAAGAAGAGGTTAGTGTTGTCGAACAGCTTCGCGGTGTCGAGGAATCGCCGCTCGCCGGTGAGGCGGAAGAGCCGCGCCATCGCCTCGTTCATACCGCCGTACTCGCCGGCGATGTAGCGGCCCCACATCGCGGCACGCGTCCCTTTCGGTACGGCACTCAGACGCGCGTGCACCCATCCGCCCATACCGCGCGCGATCTCGAGCGCCTTCCTGTTGCCCGCCACTTCGTAGGTATCGAGCAGTCCGGCGAGGATCTTGTGCAGCGTGTAGTACGGCGCCCAGATCTGTGAGTCCTGCGAGCCGTAGGTGGCGCCGCGTTCGAGCATGATGAACTGGTCGGGGGGATACGCGCTGATGAAGCCCACGCCCCAATTCCAGTAGTCGGTGCGGATGGCGCCCGCGCGAAGGTTGGAGTCGTAGCTCTGACGCCCGCGACCCATGGGCACAGCGGTGGGCTCGGTGACGGAGGGACCGCCTGCCTGCGCGGGCTGACCCGACTTCCGCGACATGGCATGCAGCGCGTCCACGACGTAGTTCATCTTCTTCAGGAAGATGGCCTGCAGCGAGGGGTCATAGCCTGTGCTCGCGTAGGCCTGGGCGATGGCCGTGAGGTAGTGGCCGCTCGCGTGGCCTCGCAACCGCGTGGTCTGGTTGTCCCAGCCCTCAAGCGGCTTTGCACCCTCGGGCTGCGGCTCGCCGAAGGTTTCCCGATAGTTGTAGAGGAAGCTGTCGGGATTGGTGGCCGCGATACCTCGAAGGAACTTGTCACGGTTCTTGATGAATGGCGTGTCCCGCCCTTGCGAGTCGCGATCGAGTGTAACGAGGCTGAGCGGAAAGCCTTCGACGAGGCGATCCGGTGGAGTGAACGTGCCAGCGCGTACTTTGACGATGACCGTGGCCTTCGGCGCGAACGCCGTGCCGGTCACACGGCCGGTGACCGTGTACGTTCCGGGCTTGCGCACCTCCAGGTTATCGATCGGCGCGGGCCAGATCACACGAACCCGGCCCGCCGCACCTCCCGCGTAGGTGCCTGGCACGTCGGCGGGCAGCCGGGGCAACGTTCCGACAATCGTCTCCACGGTGACATCGGGGACATTGGTGAGCACACCGGCGAACGGCGATTCGCGCGGGATCTTCGTGGTGGAGACTTCTGGCGGAGTGGGAGAGTCGCGCGGAGGCTGGGAGGAAACCAGGGCGTTGCGGTGAATCGTGGCCACCTGTTCGTCGCCGAGAACAACTCGGTACAGACGGACATCGCGCAGACGGCCATGGAGCGAGGGCTGCCGGGCGTCTTGGGTGCGTCCGAGGAACAAGCGGGCGGTGGCGGCCGGGGGCGCCAACTGGCCGAGCGTCGCGTCGACGTTGGTTGCCTGTCCGGCACGAACACCGTTTATGTAGGCGGTTAGCACTCGATTCGCGGGATCGAGGACGACCGCGATGTGAGACCACCGGTTCTCGACGAGCGGCCTCACCGGCGTCTCGCCGCGGACCGCGCCGTCAACCATCGCGGTAACGCGAAATCCCTGATGAGGATCAACGAAGGCGATGAGTCTGGTCGTCGGGCCCTGACCGAAATCGAAGATCGGCCCCGACGCACGCGTTGGAAGGTACAGCCATGCGGTCACGGCAAGCGCGTCTTCGCCAGACAAGGCGGACGACGGCAACTCCGCGTGGCTGCCCTCGCCGGTCAGGAGCAAGACGCGCCGCGGCCCGTCTTCAACGAAGACTCCGCCCTGGCCGCGCAGCGTCGCGTGGAGCTGGTTTCGCGACGAGTCTTCGGCGTTGCCTTCGAAGAGGTAGCGAGCGACGAGCCCGGTTTCACCGATGCCGTCGAGGAATTGATGGCCGCCCTCGTTCGCGCCTTGGTCATTCGGCGATCGCGGTGACGCGGCGACAGACCCGATGGCCGTCACCGCCAGGAAGAAGGGAAGCACCAGGCGGGTCATGCTGCAAACATACCTGCGAAACAACCGTTCGATAGGATGCGCGGATGCCTGAGGACGCTGGCGGAGAAATGAAGGCGCGCCTGCGCGCTGACCTGGTGGCCGCGATGAAGAGCAAGCGTCCGGTCGAGGCGAAGGTTCTTCGAACCCTGGTAGCGGCGATCGACAATGCCGAAGCACCGGCGGCGGATCCGGGGGGCACGGCGATGGACCATCATCACTTCCACTCTCGATCGGCGGAGGTCGAACGGAGACTCCTGAGCCGATCTGCGGTTCGCGCTGTTCTGCTCGCGGAGGTCGATGAGCGCGAGCGCGCCGCGGTGGAGATGGACAGCGTGCAGCAGACGAGTCGTGCCGAAGCCTTGCGCGCAGAAGCCCTCATCGCGACGCGCTATCTGGGATAGTCGGACGGCCGGCCGAAGGGTGGACCCTTCGAGGGCGAGATCGTCCGCCGCGTCCTGAATGGAAGTGGGCCGTTCTCTCCGAGCGGAGAGTGGTTCGCCTACGTCTCCAACGAATCCGGCGTCAACGCGGGGGGGGGCTCGCTACAGTTGCCGCAGGAAGGCTATGAGGTCCAGCTTCTCGGCGGCCGAGAGCTTCGTCCCGAGGAGCACGTTGAAGAACTCGACCGTGTCTTCGATCGTCAGCAGCCGGCCGTCGTGCAGGTACGGCGGCGAGTCCTTGATGCCGCGCAGCGGGAAGGTCTTGATCGGCCCATCGGCGCTCGCCATGCGGCCATTGATCATGCGGGGCTTGTAGAAGCGCTCCGTCTTCAGGTTGTGCATCAAATTGTCGGTGTAGTAGGGCGAAGGGTGGCACCCGCCGCAGTTCGCCTTGCCGAAGAACAAGGCCTGACCTCGAAGCTCAGACTCCGTGCCCTTCCTCGGGTCGAGCCTGCCGTCGATCCCCAGCTTGGGCGCCGGGGGGAAGTCGAGAAGCGCCTGGAACTCGGCCATCGCGTGAACCTGAGTGGGACGGTCGAGCGGGTTGACGCCTTTCTTCACGGCGATCACCGGATCTCCGTCGAAGTACGCAGCGCGCTGCTCGAACTCGGTGAAGTCCTCGATGCTCTTGAGCGCCCGCTGCGAACCGAACAGCCGCTGGATGTTCACGCCCCGAAGAGTTGGCGTGTCGATGCGGTGGCGGAACTCCTGCGGGCGAATGTCGCCAACCAGATGTGTCGTGGCGTTGGTGTGTCCGTTGGCATGGCAGTCGAAACAGGTGACGCCCCGGCTTGGCCGCGCTGAACGGCGGTCTTCAGTCTGGTTGAACTGCTGCTGCGGGAATGGCGTCACCAGGAGCCTCAGCCCCTCGATCTGTTTGGGATTCAACAGGCCGTCAAACAACTCGTAGTAGTTGTCGATCGTCACCAGCCTGCCCTTGGACACGTCGCCGAGGTCGGACCGTGTGGTCAGGTAGATCGGGGCCGGAAACTCCGGGAGGAATTGGTCCGGCAAATCGAAATCCAGATCGAAGCGAGTCAGGTCCCGCGCCTCCTGTTTCTTGATCTCGTCGATGTGGAACTTCGGGAAGGTCATGCCGCCTTCCGCGTGATTGGGGTGAGGAAGGGGAAAGAATCCCGCCGGGAACAGGTCCTTGTCCCGGATCTCTTCGGGCTCCATCGCCCCAAGCCTGTCCCAGGTCATCCCCGAAGCGAGCTTCGCGCGTGCGCCCTCCTGCACGGCCTTCCCACGAGACATGGTCACGCCCCGCGCCGGCCTGTCGCTCAAGTCATAACGTTCCGCGAGCAGGTCCATTTGCCGCTTCATCACCGTCGTCTTGGCCGCTGACATGCGGGCCATGATCGAGGCGAAGGTTTCCTTGATATCGACGGGCGAATAACTCGTGGCCTTTGTCCCGGCCTGCTGGCCGTACCCGACCCCCTGGGTGCCGTACAGTGTGGCCGCCGACATCAGCACGCCAAAAGCCACTTTGCGCGAGAGCTGCTTCATGTTCACTCCTCTGACCGAGTCGAATCGGCGATCTACGTTGCCGAAAACCACCGGCTGGCTGCAGGCTATGAACCGTCCCTTCAAAGGGTCTGTGCGGTAGCACACCAAGCAAGGACTGCGACGAGTCGCAAAAGCGTTGCCCTGGCCTACGTTGATCGGAACACGCGGCGCTTCGCTCAGGAGAGCAGCGACTCGAGTCCGACAAGCACCTTGGGCGGCTCGGACTTCCTGCCGACAAAGAGCGTCAAGGATCCGTCCTGGGAGCAGGTGAAAGCGACACACCCCGGGTTTCGGGACACAAACCGCAGCGCCGAACTATGGCGAGTCCCCGCGAAATCTCCATCGATCCCGCGAACAAGGGTTTCATCCTCGGAATCGCCCTCCACCTTCCACAAGAACCACGTGCGCACCTGGCCCCTGGTGCTGAACTTCGCGCCGACACGGAGTGCCTGGAAACGGCTGTCCATCAGCAGGGCTCCATCGACCTGAGTGAAACGCGCGATGGTCTTGAGTACGGCGCCAATCTCTCCGGTGGGTAGACCGCCCGTCTGAAGGTCGCGTAGCGCCGAGACGCCCTCCAGGAGCGACCGCGGTGACTCGCCTGGCATGGCGTCCGCTTCCTTCTGAAGGGCGGCGCGGGCCGTCTCGACCTTGAGGGCCAGATCGCGCATGGGCGGAGCGAACTCGCGACCAGACTGAACCCCACGAATTTTTCCATCGCAAAGCACGACCACCGTCCCGCCATGCCCGAAGCTGCGGAGCGTTACCATGAGCGCCCATAGAAACTCGGTTCGCACGATGTCCAGAACGTCGTCCGCTCCTGAGAGGTACGTTCCGATTCGCTGCAGTACTTCGTCGGTGCGGGTCGCGAGCGTGGTGCATCGATTCCCTTGAAACCGCGCCAGGGTCGCTCCGCCAAAGCTCAGCGCAAGCCGGCCCGGCGACACCACTCGCACCACGACGGCATCCTCCCTTCGCGGGGCCAGTCCCCAAACCGAGAGGGAGTCCCCGTCGCCGCGCACCGCCAGTCCTAAGACTTCCGAATCCGCCATCGGCATGAGCCGGCGAACCAGCTCCGCCGTCAGCGGCTCGCTCGAAGCAAAAGGGATCGGGTCGGCCTGTGCGGGAGTGGCGAAGACCAGGCTGAAGTCCGCCGGTCGCCCCTCCTCCTTCTCAAGGCTCGCCAGACTTGCTACCTCGAGCAGTTGTCGCAACTGCTCTGCCGTCGGCACCGGTGTCCGCTTTTCCTTCGGCTGAGCCATGGCGTATCGCCAGCGATCGTTGTTGATCGCCGTCAGGATGGCCTCAAAGATCCCATCGGGCCAGTCCGCGGAGAAATCAGGCATGGCGTGACGATAGGCGAACGGGTCGAAGCGTCCCATATGGCAGTTCCCTGGGATGGATCGCGCCAGCGCGTGCTGCTGTTCGGCGGCTGGGACGCCACGGACGCCCGCGACGACCTGTGGAGCTGGGACGGCGCCAGTTGGGCGCCGGTCACCTGAGCGGGACCTTTCATTTGACATTCGAATGGAACGAGGGCAGACTCTAGTTGAATGTCTAATAAAGAACCGTCCAAGACGGAGGTCATGCGCGGCACGCTCGACTTGATGGTGTTGCAAACGCTCGCTTCCCTGGGGCCGCAACACGGCTACGCTGTCGGCGCGCGGATCGAGCAGGTCTCGTCCGGAACGCTCACGTTGAACATGGGCACGCTATACCCGGGCCTGATGCGACTGGAGCAGCAGGGCCTGGTCAAAGGCGAGTGGGGCGTCACCGAGAACAACCGGCAGGCGCGTTTCTACGCCATCACCGCGGCCGGGCGAAAGCGGCTCGCCGTGGAGAGGAAGGCCTGGGATCAGATGGTGAGTGTCATGCACACGCTCCTCGAGGATCCGGCGTGAGGCCGCCGGACGTTCCCTCCACGCTTCGGGAGTGGACGCGACGGCTGTGGGGTGCGCTCAGCGGCCGCCGGACGGACCGCGACATAGAGCGCGAACTTGCCGGACACATCGCCCTGGCCGAAGACGAACTTCGAAGGCGGGGCCACGCGCCCAGCGAAGCGGCGCGCCTTGCCCGGGCCAACGCGGGAGGCCTTACCCAGGCGGTCGAAGCCCTTCGCGACCAGCGCGGTCTGCCGTGGCTTGCCTCGTCGTGGCTCGACGTCAAACTCGGACTCCGCCTGCTCGTCCGCAACTGGGGACTGACACTCGTAGGCGGGCTGGCCATGACCGTGGCCATCGGCATCGCCGCGGTCGTGTTCACGGCGTTCGACGTCGTCTTGTGGAGTCCCCTTCCGATCGACGAGGGCGACCGCGTCGTCGCCATCCAGATGTGGGACCCAAAGGCCGGCAAGGTGCGGGACACGCCGTGGCAGGATATCGAGCGCTGGGGCTCCACCATGCGATCGGTCGAGGATGTGGGCGCCTTCCAGACGATTCGGCGCAACGCCATCACCGCCGACGGATCGGTCGAACTTGTGTCCGTGGCCGAGATCTCGGCGGCAGGGTTCCGCGTCGCGAGAGTGCCGCCGCTCATGGGCCGGACCCTCGTCGAGGCCGACGCCGAGCCCGGCGAAACGCCCGTGGTCGTCATCGGTCACGATGTCTGGCAGCGGCGCTTCGAAGGTGCTTCAGACGTCATCGGACGCAAGCTGCAGCTCGGCGAGGAAGCGCACACCATCGTCGGGGTGATGCCCGCCGGCTTCCAGTTCCCCTTCAACTTCCGGTACTGGGTTCCGCTGCGGCTCAAGGCCGACGAGATGCTGCGCGACAAGGGTCCCGAGGGCGTCGTCTTCGGGCGGCTCGCGCCGGACGCGACGCTTGCGGGCGCCCACGCCGAGGTTTCAGCACTCGGGATCCTCCCCTCGATCGATGCGCGACCCGGCGTCGAGTTGACCGCGGCGCGCGTGGTTCCCTACACCTTCGCCTTCACGGGGAACTTTGAGCGCGGCGAGTTGGGAGTTGCCTGGTCACTGTCCAGTCTGGCGCTCATACTGCTGCTTCTGCCGCCATGCGCGAACATCGCGATCTTGAACTACGCGCGCACGGTCACGCGCCAGCAGGAGTTCGCCGCCCGCCAGGCTTTAGGCGGCACTCGCGCTCGGATCGTCACGCAGCTTTTCATCGAGGCGCTCGTGCTCTCGGGAGCCGCCGCCATGGTCGCCCTGCTGATCCTGCACGTCGTGTCGATCGTGATGGCCGGACGCCTGCAAGACATCCCCGGTGGTCCGCCGTTCTGGATGAGCTTCGACGTGTCGTTCCGCACCATCCTCTTCGTAGCTCTACTGGCCGTGGCTGGGGCGATCGTCTCCGGCCTCGTGCCGGCCCTTCAGGCCACGGGGCAGCTGGTGCGGCTCGGCAGTGGCGCGCTCGCCGGACGGACCAGCCTGCAGCTCGGCGCCACATGGACCACGCTGATAGTCGCGCAGGTCGCTTTCTCGGTCGGCGTGCTGCCGCTCGCCGCCGAACTGGGATGGGGCATGTTGCGGACCGGCGTGGTCGGCCCGGGCTTCGCCGCCGATGAGTACGCGACGGCGCGCGTCGCGCGTGAGGATGACCGGCGCCCGGATCTTCTTGGCGATCACCAACGCGAATTGACGAGGCGTCTTTTGGCCGAGCCGGGCATCATGGGGGTAGCGGCCGCCCTGCGCCCACCCGGTGAGGAGCCCTGGGTTTTCGTCGACATCGAAGGCCTCGAAGCGCCAACCGAAGTCCTCAACGGCAAGCTGCCGGGCTTCCTCGCCCGGTTCAACCAGGTCGATGCCGCGTTCTTGGATATGTACCAGGTCCCTCGCCTGGCGGGTCGAGGATTCGAGGGTAGCGACCTTGCGGCGGAGGCCGATGCGGCCATCGTCAATCGCAACTTCGCCGAGACCATCGCCCCGGGCGACAGCGCCCTCGGGCGCCGCTTCCGGTATGTCCGTGCGGCGGGCGACGAGGAACTCCACGGCCGGGAAGCGAACCGCTGGTACGAAGTCATAGGCGTCGTCGACAATCTGCCTGTCACCACCGACGCACGAGTGGCGTACCACCCGATCGCCCCGGGCCAGATCCAACCAGCACACATGCAGCTTCGCCTGAGAGGCGGTTCGACCGGCCTCGCTGAACGCCTCCGCGACGTTGCCGCCAGCGTGGACCCCACGCTGCACATCGACGAGGTCCACACGATGGCCGACATCTATCGCGAACACCGTTTCGGCGACAACGTGGCCACCATCGCCATCGGCGCGGTTACTGGCAGCGTCCTCCTTCTGTCGGCTGCCGGCCTGTACGCGCTGATGGCGTTCACGGTCGCGCAGCGCCGGCGTGAGATCGGTATCCGTTCGGCCCTGGGCGCTCAGCCGCGCCAATTGATGTCGGCGGTGTTCCGTCGCGCCTTCTGGCAGATCGGGGCCGGCGCGGGCCTGGGAATCCTCGCTGCGTACCTCGTCGGCCGGTACCTGCCGATCGAGCAGATCGGCGGCTTACCGATTCCCGGCATCCTCCCCGGAGCGGCTGCGTTCATGTTGCTCATCGGCGTCCTGGCTGCGCTGGGTCCCGCCCGACGCGGCCTGCGCATCGATCCCACTGAAGCGTTGCGAAGCGAATAGGCCGACTGCGCCCTTACCCGGGCTACTCGTACCGCAGTGCTTCGATCGGATCCTGCTTCGCCGCTCGCAGCGCCGGCCACATCCCGAAGACGAGACCTACCGCCGTCGAGACCGCAAAGCCCAGCACCACGGACCACAAGGGTGTCGCGGCCTGGATGTCGAACGCGTAGCCCGCGGCCACCGCGGCGCCGAGGCCAAACGCGATTCCGAAGGCACCGCCCACCGCGGTGAGCGTCACCGCTTCGATGAGGAATTGCGTGGCGATGTCGCGCCGCTTCGCCCCGAGCGCTTTCCGGAGACCGATCTCGCGCGTTCGTTGGGTGACGTTCACGAGCATGATGTTCATGACCCCCACACCACCCACCAGCAGGGCGATGCCCGCGACCACCAGCATGGCCGCCGCGACGCCGCCCGTGATCTGCTGAAAACTCTGGAGCTGACCGGCACTGGTGAACAGAGCGAAGTCGTTCTCCTGATTGGGCCGCAGTCCGCGCCGGGTCCTCAGGATCGCGGTCTCCTCTTCGATCAGGGCCTCGTAGTCTTCGGGGCGTTTCGGTACGGTGGCGATATGGATGGTGTCGCCTCCGCCATTCTTGACCTCCGGAAACTGGTCGTCGAAGGCGCTGATTGGAACCGCCACGAAGTTGTCGTTGCTTCCGCCGAAGAACGCGCCCTTCCTCTCGAAGACGCCGATCACGCGATAGGCGCGGCCGTTCACGGTAATTTCCTGGTCGATCGGATCGCGATGCGGAAAGAGCGCCTCCGCGGTGTCGATGCCGATTACGCAGACCCGAGCCGAGTGAGAGACGTCGGCGTCGGAGATGAAACGGCCGTCCTGAACGAAATGGACATTGGCAGCCGAATAGTCGGGATTGGTGCCCACGAAGGTCGGCCCGTTCGCTTCCTCTCGTCCGGCCCTCACCGTGACTCCGCCGAATTGGTAGCGCTCCTGCGACACCGCGGCCGCGAACTTCGAGAGACGCTTCAGGGCCTGGGCGTCTTCGATCGTAAGGTCGCGCCGGTTGCGCTGTTCTTCCGGCGGGCCTCCGGGACCCCCGAACCGCGGCTCGTACTTCTGGAACTGGACGAGATAGGTGCCGAAGGTCGTGAACCCCGCGGTGACCGCGTTGTTGAAGCCGACCACGAAGCTCACCATCATGATGACGGTGGCCACACCCGCCATGATTCCGAGCAGGGTGAGGAAACTGCGGAGCTTGTGCGCGCGCATGGCGCCAAACGCGAACGCGATGTTAACGAACCAGGAAACGCGGAAGCGGGGCCTTCGCATCAGTCTGCCCTCAAGGCGTCCACCACCGCGAGGTTCGAGGCGGTGCGCGCGGGCCAGTAACCGGCGGCGATGCCCACGACCACCGAGAGGACGAGGCCCATCGACACGATCCCCGGCGTCACCTCGGCGGGGAAGCTCAAAGCGCCACGCACCGCGAGCGCTATCAAGGACCCGCCCAGGACACCGACAGCGCCCCCGAGCAGCGAGAGCAGCGCTGCCTCGAGCAGGAACTGGCGTCGGATGTCGCGTTTCCTCGCACCCACCGCCATCCGCATGCCGATCTCCTGCGTGCGCTCGATCACGGCCACGAGCATGATGTTCATGATCACGATCCCGCCCACGCCGAGGGAGACCGAGGCTATGAGCAGCGAGAGCACGAAAGCGGCAGCGGAGATCTGCCGCCAGAGGGATTGAAGAACTTCCGCGGTGATCACGCCGAACGGGTCAGCTGCCTTGAACGGTGTATGCCGCAACGCGCGCATCAGAGCCCGCGTCTCTTCCACCGAGGCCTCGACCCCCGGCACGCCGCCGCGCGCGCGGATGAGGAAGTTCAAAGATGAGCGAGTGCCGAACTGCCGCCGGTAGGCCTGGACGGGAATGTAGACCCGGTTGTCGTTGTTCTGGCCAAGGGTTCGTCCCTGCATTCCAATGAGGCCGATCACTCGGTACGGCGAACCGCCGATCAGCACATCGTGCCCGACCGGATCCTGCTGAGGAAAAAGCTCATCTTTGATGTCCCAGCCGATCACCGCGACCGCTTGAGCCGTGTCATCCTCGGTGGCGGTGAAGTATCGGCCGGCGGTCACTCCGAGCCTCATCATTGGGCCGTAGTTCGCGGTGGTGCCCAAAACCTGCATGTCGGGCAGGCGACCGTCGCGGTACTTGACCGCGCTTTGTCCAACCGCCTGAACCGAGACTTCATCGGCGAGGGTGAGGTTTTGCTGCAGGGCGCGATAGTCGCTCCAGTCGAAGTCGCGGCGCTTCAGGGCCTCGATGAATTCCTCGCGGCTCCGGATGATTCCGAACTTCTGAATCACGTACACATCGGGGGCGAGCTGAATCACCCGCTCGAGCACGAATCGGTTGAGGCCCGAGATCACGGAGACGACGCCCACGAGCGTCGAAACGCCGATGATGATGCCGAGCAGGGTCAGGAAGCTCCGCAGCGCGTGAGCGCGGATGGCGCGGAGCGCTTCGCGCAGCAGCTCGCCCCTCGACATCTAGGAGCTCCCGGCGGCCTTCGCCTTCGGTTTCTCGCCCGTCACGAGGTCGCCGGGCTTGATCTCCCGCAGGGCCTTGAAGGGGCCGTTGATCAATGTCTCGCCGCCCTTCAAACCCTCGAGGACTTCGAGCGACAGTTCGCCCATGATCCCGGTCTTGAGCTTCTGGAAGCGTGCCTTGTCCTTCTCGATGAGGTAAACGCCCTCCTCGTCCCGTGGCGCACCGGGCTTAGGCGTCTCACCCGGATTGAGCTCGATGTCTCGAACGACGAGCGCTTGAATCGGAATCACGATCGCCTGCGAGCGAAAACCGGTGAGGATGTCGGCCTGAACCGAGAGGCCGGGTTTGATGTCCTCGGGCGGATCTTTGATCTGCACCTTCACCTTGAACTTGATTGCGACCGCCTGGGCGCCCGTGTTGATGATCGGAGAGTTACCGACCTCGGTGACGATGCCGGTGAACGTGCGATTCGGGTAGGCGTCGATCCGGATGCGCGCCTCCTGATCGACCTTCACCGACGGGATTGACGTCTCGTCGACCTCCATCTCGGTTTCGACCACGGACATGTCGGAGATGGTCAGGAGGACGGTCCCGGGCTGATTGAGAACGCCCACCACCGCGACCTCGCCTTCCTCGACACGCTTCGCCGTGATCGTGCCGGACATGGGTGCGAGGACAGTGGTCTTGGCCAGGGTGTCCCGAGCGCCGTCGGAGGTCGCCTGCGCCTGATCGATGCGTCCCTGCGCCGCCTGCACTCCTGCTTCGGCGCGACTCAGCGCGGTTCGGGCCCGACGGAACTCGGCCTCGGGGATGATGGAGGCCTTGTGGTTTTCTTCGGCCCGACGGAAGTCATCCTGCGCCTGTTCGAGATTCGCGCGAGCGGAGTCGAGGTCGCGGCTCAGAGCCAGCACTCCCGCCTCCGTGCTGCGCGCCGCCGCCCGTGGGTTCACGGCATCGATCTGGAGAAGGAGCTGACCCTTGCGGACACGATCGCCTTCCTTGACCGCGAGGCGGGTGATCTGGCCGGCGATGGTGGCCGAGATGTCCACCTTCTTCTGGGCCTGGACCTTTCCATTCGCGGTGACCTTGGACTGGAGATCGGCGCGGACCACCGTAACCGTTTGAACCACGGTGGGACGCGGGCCGCGGCGGGAGAACGTGATTCCGGCCACGGTCGCCACAACGACGACAACTCCGGCCGACACGTAGACATGTTTGCGCTTCAAGGTCTTCCTGTGGGGATGTTACAGGGCCAACGCCCTTCTGCTCCCGGCTGAAGCCTTCTTGCCGTGCGCCTCGGTGGGCGGACTGCGAAAGGGCGCGGCAACGATATCAGCGGGTAGAAGCTCCGACCGGTTGAACCAGTGCAAGGGCTTAGGCTTGCCGCGAGACAACTATGGAAGACGCCGCCGAGACGAATGCCGACCTGATCACCTGTCCCTCATGTGGAGGTGCGAACCGCGTGCAACGGGCGCGGGTGCTCGATGGACTCACCCCGGTGTGCGGACACTGCAAGAACAGCCTCGCGGTGGACGCGCGGCCGGTGGCGGTGACGGACGCGAACTTCGCCGTCGAGGTTCTGGCCTTCCCCCGCCCCGTGGTGGTGGACCTGTGGGCGGCCTGGTGCGCGCCTTGCCGCATGATCGCTCCGGCCCTCGAAGAGATCGCGGGCGAGCAGATGGGGAAAGTGCGGGTCGCCAAACTCAACGTGGACGAGAACCCGGCCACCCAGGCCCAACTCGGTGTTTCCGGCATCCCCACCCTGGTGATGTTCAAGGGCGGGAAGGAAGTCGACCGTATGGTCGGAGCGCTGCCGCCGCCTCAGTTGCGCGCCTGGATCCAGCGCTTCGCCTGACGGCCGAGGGCCTGAGCCATGGAGCAAAAGTATCGCCCGCTGATCGTGGCGCTCGCGGGGGCATTGGGAGCAGCGCTTCTGACCATCGCCTTCCTGATCGGCCGGCTCACTGCACCTCCTGCCGCGACCACCGCGGCCGCGCCGATGCCCTGGATCCCTCCGGTGACCTCAGCGTCGCCGCTCGCCGAGGCCTCTTCGGAGCCGATAACCACGACGTCGCTTCCCGCCGCCAGCGTAGGCGAAGGGTTAATCCCCGCCACTGCGGGAGTCGCTCCGCCTTCGAGGCTCGACATTCCCCTTCCGCCGACCATCGGAGCATCTACGCCACCTTCATCGACGAGTTCACCCGAAGCGTCGAAGATCGCCGCCTACTTCCAGCAGGTAGATGGAATGCAGGACATGGGCGTGGGCGATCCCCAGACTTTCGCGGCGTCGTTGCTCAAGTCGGTTTCGTCTGGTGACTTCTCCGCCTTCGACGAGTTGCTCGGCAAGGCGCGCGCGCAGCGTCAGAGGCTCCAGGCGATAGCCCCTCCGCAAGCCTGCGGCGAACATCACCGCCTGGCCTTAACGCTCTCCGCCGACTCCGTGACCATGCTGGAGCGACTGAAGGCGGCGCTGATGAAGGGTGATTCGATGGCGCTCATGACCATCGCCACCGAGGGCCGCGTCCTCGAGACTCAGGCCAGCCAGCTCAAGAACCTCGGCGAAACCATCAGACGACAGGCCGGGCTTTAGGAGCCCGCGACTCGCGCGCGAGCAGCGTCTTCTTTCGCTCCACTCCCCACCGGTAGCCCGACACACCGCCGTCGCTTCTCACCACGCGGTGACACGGTATGGCGAGGGCCAGACGATTGGCCGCGCAGGCCCGAGCCACCGCGCGCGCGCTGCCCGGCGCCCCGATCTTCTTCGCCACATCCGAGTAGCTGAGCGTCGATCCGATCGGGATCTCCTGCAGCGCCTTCCAGACCCGACGCTCGAAGACCGTGCCGCGGATGTCAAGAGGCAGATCGAGCCCGAGGCGGGGTGTCTCGACGAATCCGACGACCTTGGACACCCATTTCTCGAACGAACGGTCGCCGCCCACGAGGCTGGCTTTGGGAAAACGATCCTGAAGATCGTGCGCCAGCGCTTTCGGTTCGTCGCCAAACAAAATCGCGCAGACGCCCTTCTCGCTTGCCGCAACCAGCACCGCCCCGAGCGACGTCTCGCCGATGGCGAAGCGAATCTCGACATTCGACCCACCCTTGCGGAAGTCCGTCGGGGTCATGCCCAGCATCCGGTCGGAGGTGGCGTAGAACCGGCCATTGGAGTTGAACCCGGCTTCGTAGATGGCATCAGTCACGGTGGCGCTCTTTCTCAGATGCTCGCGAACCAAGGTAGCGCGATGGGCCTGGGCGTAGGCCTTGGGCGTGAGTCCGGTGATCGCTCGGAACACGCGCTGGAAGTGGAATCGGCTCATCCCGACCGACTGGGCCACCGCGTCGAAATCGGGACTGTCCTCGGCGGCCTCGATGAGCTGGCAGGCCCGCGCGACGGCCTCGGCGTGGCGAACGGCGAGTGCGGGCTCGGTGGGGCGGCAGCGGCGACAAGGCCTGAAACCGGCGGCTTCAGCATCGCCCGTTGTTTGATGAAACCGGACGTTCTCACGGCGAGCCAGACGTGCGGCGCAGGAGGGACGGCAGAAGACACCGGTGGTTCGGACCGAGTAGTAGAACAGACCATCGGCACGGATGTCGCGATGGACCACCGCGCCCCAACGGTCCTCATCACGATCGAATTTCGCGGGTGGGTTCATGAGTGTCGTTTCCATCCGCGGACTCTAGGGTGAAGGGCGGAACGCCCACACTCTGTTTGTTGCTCCCGAAACGACGTTCTCAAAAATCCATCCTGCGCGGCCATCACCGCGCCCGCCGGAATGTGAGATTGATCCTCTGCCGACCCCACTGGGGATGATCGCCATCCTTGAGCGTGTCGATCCCGTGAAAGGCGAGACGCGATGGACCGCCCCATACCGCAACATCCCCATGGAAGAGTCGCACCCGCCTGGCCCGATCGGTGCGAGCCTCTCCGCCGAAGAGAAAAACAGCGGGCAGGCCCAGCGAGACCGAGACGATGGGGGCGGCGACGTCCCGCTCGTTCCGGTCCTGGTGAAGAGTGAGCCGGCTGCCCGGTTCGTAGCGATTGATGAGGCAAGCGTCGGGCACAAAGTCTCGGTATCCGCACTCGGCTGCGGCTGCGAGCGCGAGATCGAGAAACAGGGCGGGCAAGGGCGGCCAGGGGCGGCTGGTGTCGAGATCCACGGCATCGTAGCGATAGCCCCGCCGGTCGCTGACCCAGCCAAGGGGACCACAGTTGGTCATGGCCACCGACATGCGATATCCGCCCGGCGTGACCAGGTGCCTAAAAGGCGCCTCGGCGAGGATCCCCTGAAGCGCCTTCTCGATCGAATCGCTCATCTCCGCCGCAAAGCCTCGCAGCAGGAACGCGCCGTCAGCCAGGTCTTCTTTTGACCGCGGCTTCGCCAGCAGATCGTCGAAGAGAAGGCCGGTGACGCCCCGGGCTCTCATGCCGCGTCGTGAAAGATCACGCCCAGAGTATGACGATGGCCGGAGTGAATCCGGCTCACACCGTGCCGCATGTTGACCCGGTAGAAACCACGGCTTCCCCGGACCGGCCGCTGATGGACCGCGAAGATCACAGCATCGCCCCGACGGAGCGGCACCACCGCCACCCGCGACTGCATGCGCGGCCTCTGCTCGGTGAGAACGAGTTCACCACCCGCGAAATCGACATCGGGTTCTGACAGCAGGATCGCGACCTGGAGCGGGAACACGTGTTCGCCGTACAGGTCCTGATGCAAACAGTTGTAGTCGCCCTCCCCGTACTGGAGCAGCAGAGGAGTCGGCCTGGTTTGGCCCGCGGCATGGCAGCGCAGCAGAAAGTCGTCGTGATCTTCTGGAAAGCGCGGTTTTAGACCCATGGTCTCGTTCCAGCGATTCGCCACACCGCGCAGGCGCGGATAGAGGGCGCCGCGGAGCCGGCGAATGAGGTCGGGCAGGGGATACGAGAAGTACTTGTACTCCCCGCGGCCGAAGCCGTGACGACCCATCACCACCCGGCTGCGGAAGATCTCGTCTTTCACGTAGAGCGCGGCGAGTCCGGCCGCCTCGCGAGCCGAGAGCAACCCCGGAACGATGGCCCATCCATCGAGGTCGAGAGCGATTTCGATCTGTGGCCAGTCGAGCGCATCCACCCGATCGGCCAAAGTGGCGAGGGCGGGAGTTTCAAGCGTGTCGATCATTGGACCAGATTACGGAACGCCGGAAGATCGGACACTCCCTTTCTTGCTCTACAAATCGGTCTTCTCTGCGGGCGGCCCGGCGATCCCCTTCTGAAAATAGGTGTCGGTGCCATCGAGCCAGTCCTTGCGGATGGGACTGAAGATGTCGAGTTCAAGTGTGTCTTCGAGGGCTACCGCTTCGTGATCGACCCAGGCCGGGATGACCACGATCTCGCCCGCGTTCACCACGAACTCCTGGTCGGCGACGATCAGGCGCAAAGACCCATTGAAGACGTAGGTTAGTTGCTCGCTTTCGTGCGAATGCCGGGGCACGTAGGCGCCCTTCGTGAGGTTGATCAGGCCGGCCATGGCCGCGGCGCCAGTCACGATCTGACGCGTAATCATCGGCGTCACGTTGTCTTTTTGGATCTGCGACCAGACGAATTTGCGCGCGCCTTGGATGGTCATCGTGTGATCGTACCCGACGCATGACGCCCCGATGTCAGAATCAATTCGATGAACACGTTCGACGCGGGTGCGCAGCCCCTCCCCATCCTCATCGCCGGCGACCCTCGCCTGCGCGAGCGCTCGGCGGAGGTCACCGCCGTCGCTTCCGGGGTTATCGACGAGGCTTCATCGCTCATCGCCACGCTGCGCGACTTCCGTGAACGCAGCGGCTTCGGCCGCGCCATTTCCGCGGTGCAGGTGGGCTTGATGAAGCGCATGGTGGCGATGAATCTCGGGGCGGGCCCGTTCATCCTCATCAATCCCGAGATCACTTGGAGGAGCGAGGAGACGTTCCTGGTCTGGGACGACTGCTTGAGCGTTCCCGACGTTCTCGTCCACGTGCGACGCCATGTCTCCATCTCGCTCACCTACCGCGATCATGGCTTTCGCCTGCGCCGCTGGAACCGTTTGCCCCCGGATCTTTCTGAGTTGATCCAGCATGAAGTCGACCATCTCAACGGCACACTCATGACCGACCTTGCCGAAGGAGAGGGAGCGATCCAGCCTGTCTCGCGTTGGGCCGAACTGGTGGGCGCGGCGCGGCCGGTCGGCGCAATCTCGCTCAACCGCATCGTCGAAGCCTCATCACGAATCGATCCGGTCGTCCTCAACATCCCAGAAGACGAGTGCGAGGCCCCCGGCAGCACGCCAGCCTGATCGTGGAGCCACTCGGCGGCTTACTCTTCCTTTTGCGGCTTTGCATCAAGGAAGTCGTTCACCATCGGGACGATGATCGCCATGCGCTGCATCAGCGTGACGTGCGTGGTGTCGGGCAGAATGGCCAACCTTGATGCTGAGCGCGGCCCCAGGTCGCCGTGCGTCCCCCCGCCCTTCAGGCGGAACATCTCCTCGATGTGTTCGAGCCGTATCCCGTCGGCGTCGCCGTGGATGAAGAACATGGGCGCCGTGGTTGCCTTCAGCTTGTCGGCGCCCAGATCGTGTCCCTTCGGGGGCGTGGCCACCATCCGCTCGACGAACTTCGGAAAGTCGTCCGGCGTCGGGCTCAGCTTCTTGTACTCGACTTCGAGGGGCGAGCCTTTGAATGCTTCGGCTGTGATCTTCGAGATCGCGTCGACCCCTTCCTTGACTGCGCCGTCACTGCGGAACCTGGCCGAAATGCTGACGACCTTGCGCACTTTTCCCGGATGGCGGCTCGCACACTGCATCGCCACGCCGCCGCCCATGCTGTAGCCGATCAGGTCCGCCTTCTTGATCTTGAGGTGGTCGAGCAGCGCCGCCACGTCGTCGGCGAGGTTCTCCTGGCTGATCGCGCGTTCGATGTCCGCCGTGCGTCCGTGGCCTTGCATTTCGACGGCGATCACTTTCCGCGTCTTGGCGAGTTCGTCGATCCACCCCGGCCAGTTGTTGGTGATGGTCATGAACGCGCCGTGGAGCAGCACCACCGGCTCGCCGCTGCCATGGACCTCGTAGTACATCTTCAACCCATTGACGGGCGCGTAACCCGTTGCTGGCGTTTGCTGCGCCGATACGACAGCCGCCACGAGCATCGTCAAGAGAAAAGCTGTTGTCTTCATCGTCACCCTTGAGCCAGCACTCCGTCGAGCCGCTTGTAGCTCGTCTCCATACCATCGGTCATGCCGGTAGAGAACGCCTCGTCGCGGTCGGCCTTCGAGGCGTACTTGATCGAGGTCGCCACGTTCGTCATCCCGTCGGCTTCCTCAAAGGTGACGGTCACGACCGATGGTTCGCCCCCCATCGAAAAGCCGAGCTCACCCGGATCGTAGATTTGGGTATGCACGATTTTCGCGTGCGGAAGGACTTCCAGGACCTCGCCGGTGAATCCGAACTCCTGGCCATTCTCGTCACTGCGCCAGCGCCAGCGATACTGGCCGCCGACGCGCATATCCATCTCGCAGACAGGCATCGACCAACCGGGGCCGCCCGAGCACCAACGACGCATCAGGTCAGGTTCCATGTAGGCCCGCCACACCAGTTGGACGGGAGCATCGAAGCTCCGTTTGACGAGTACCTCGATATCTGACGGCAGGCTGGCTTCGGCGGGTTTCATTTCTTTCGCTCCTGTTTCTCTTGTTGTTTCAACTCTGCTAGCAACGCATCGAGACGCTTGTAGTTGCCTTCCCAGATCTCCTGCACCTGCTCCAGCCAGTCGGTGACGGCCTTCAGTCGCTCCGGCACCAGCTTGCACGGCCGCAACTGAGCCTCTCTGCGACGCGAGATCAGCCCTGCGGATTCCAGCACCTTCAAGTGCGAGGAAATCGTGGGCTGCGTCAACGAGAAGTGGCCAACGAGCTCAGACACAGAGGCCTCGCCGCGGGCAAGGTGCACCACGATTCCTTGTCGGGTGGGATCGGCAAGAGCGGCAAAGACCAGGTCCAGGTGCTTCATGCGCATAGAGTATCGACTATATAGATGATTGTCAATGTGCTCTCGGCGTTTGTATGGATTTGCTCCGGGCGCGCGCGGGCCTGGCCCTGGATCCTGCCGGCGCACTCGGCGGGCTGCGATCCTGCATGGATCCCGCGCGCTACGAAGGAAGGACGCTCGCCACGGCGGTGCGCGGCCGCAATCTCGACACGAGCGCTAGATCAGTCGCGGCGGGCGCAGTCCGGCGTCCAGCGGAGCTGGCGAAGTTTGGCGGCCACCGCTCGCGCTCCGGCCGCGGCGCCCCGCGCGTTCCAGTGGCTGTCCGTGTCGAAGTAGGGACGGGCGAACCAGCCGCGCGTGGCCTTGAGGGCATCCGTCAGGTCGACGAACTCGACGTCCTCCTGCGAAGCCGCGGTCATCAGACGAAACACCAATGATCGCGGATCGAACTTCTTGTTGCCGATTCGATAGCGGGCCTGGGTGCGCTCCCAGTCCTCGGGATTCACTTCGAACCGGGCGGGGATGTAGGCGACGAGCAGACGAGCGCCGTCTTTCATCACCCTACGCTTGAGCGCACCCAGCGTCTGCTGAAAGGCTCTGAGCGCACGCACCAGATGTTCGGGGGGCTGACGAGCGTAGAGAAACAGTTCGTCGTTCAGATCAAAAGGCCGCAGAGGGGAGATGAGGCCGACGCGCTCCAGACGGTCTCGCAGCCGAGGGGGCGCTGCCTCCAGACGCGCCTGAATCAGAGCCAGGGCTTCGGAGCGAAGGAAGGGCTTAGGCGGCGGCGGCGCCACCGGTGCGGAAGGCGCGGGCTGGTCCGCGGCCCCCACCGCGCCTCCTGGAAAGCGTGCGGTCACCGGTTCGTTCGAAACCCGAGGCGGCTCGGTGGAGAAGTCGAGCACGGGCTTGTCCGGCCCCCAGAGCAGCGGCGGGATGTCGTTGTGATACATGAAGAGCACCACAACGTCGGGCTGGTAGCGATGCAAATCGCGGTCGTAAGCCAGGTACTCCTGATCGGTGCTGTAGCCAAAGGTTCCGCCGTTCACCACATCGACCGCGCACCCTGGAGCGGCGAGGTCGGCGCGCAGCCTCTCCGTAGGCGTCTCCTCGTCCTTCATCATGTAGGCCTGGAGGAACGAGTCGCCCAAGGCCACCACCCGGAATTCACCCTCGGGTTTTTGGACCGGTCGCTCCCGGTCGCGCAGGCCCTCGGAGTTGATGTTCACGGTGGTGACGAAGTCGCGGCGAGAGAACTTCACCTGGCGGCCCGGCGTTTTGCGCCAGCCCAGAACAGGATCGTAGGTGGCGTAGCGGTGCGCCTCCCGCTGTTCCTTCCCGCCCCTGTTGGAGGCGAGAAGGCGCGCTCCTGCCTCGAGAACACCGAAGACGAAGATCGCGCTGACCGCGGACAGCGCGAGGTTCTGAATCAGGACGCGGGGATTGATGGCTGGCTGCCCTTGGACTTGGCGTTAAAGCCCAGCCAGATTCCATTTGCGGATCGTGTCTTCGATCAGCTTCCCAACCTTGTCGACCACCCGCGTGAAGTACGTCCTCGCCTTGGCGAGATCGAACTTCGGGTACCCCTGCCCTTCCTTATAGAGGCCGATGGAAGACGGATTGGGATAGGCGCTCCACGTGCCCGCTGGCGGATTCGCGGTGGCCATATCGGGCGAATAACGTTCCTTGTGGACGAGGGCCGGATCGATCGCCATCATGAACGCGTTCTCGTTTTCACCCGCGTGGCCGCCGTCCTCGCCGAACACCTCGAGGGTGATGTCCGCACAATAGCTCCACCAGTTGATGACGAGGATCCTGGTTTTGGTCTCGCGTCCCACCTCCTGAGCCAGCGCGTTCAGGATGGCGGTCTGCCCGCCGCCATGTCCGTTCACCAGGATGATGTTCTTGAACTTGTTTCGGGCGAGACCCTGAAGTGTGGCTTTCACGTAGGCGCGGTACACGTCCTCGGGGATGGTGAAGCTGCCCGGATAAGCATCGAGTCCGCCGGTGAAACCGTAGGGGATCACCGGAGCCACCATGGCGTTCACGCGCGAAGCGAGGTCGTTCGCCATGGCCACGGGGGCCAGGATGTCCGCTCCGTTCGCGGTGACGCCGTGCGCTTCCATGGTGCCGAGCGGAAGCAGGACGGTGTCGACCCTCGCCGGCACCACTTCGCGAAACTCCATCCAGTTGATCTTCGCGAGGTCGCGTGTGGAAGGCGCCGCCGGTGGAGTGGCGGCGGCACCGAACAGAAAAGCGAGCAGGGTGATCATGGCGCGATTACCGGCGGTCAGGTCCCGCAGTGTCCTGGCTGCACGAGGGTTCCACGAGACGCCACAGATGGTTGAGACCGGGGTCGCCGATGGGCGCGCCGGGAGGCGCATTCGGCGCGGCCACTAAGGGCGCGGCCATCGCACGATCATCGAACCGTTCGATGTCCCGGGCCATCAGGGCCCGGTGCGGGTCCGAACCGGCCATCTTCGCCACGTTTGAAAGTGCTGCGCGGGCGATGGCGCGGACCTGAGACATGCGGGCGTTGGCCGCGGTGTCCATCAGCCGGTCCACCACCACCCGCTCGATGGAGCGGGCGATCTCCGCTTCATAAGCAGAACCGGTCTGGGCGCCGAAGGTCGCGCGGACGAGGTCGCTCACCACATCGTCAAAACCAGGCAGGGTCGCGTCGAGCGCTTTCTGCTCGACGAGCCGAGCCGCGCGCTGGGATTCGAGCAGATAGGACAGGGTGAGATCCGCGGCCACCACCGCCGGCGAGATCGCATCGAAGGTGATGCCGGTGTAGCGCGGGAAGAGTTCGCGATGCGGTCCGTACCCTGAAGGACGAGGAGGGATCAGCTTGAGAACGCTCTCGGGGATCTTCAGCTCGGAGGGCTTCAAGGTCAGAAGCAGCGCATCGAAGGCGCGCTTCTGCTCGGCCGCGGTGGCTGGCTTCGTGGGCGTCTTGCCGTCGCCGCGCGTCGCATAGGTGAAGTGCTGACCACCGAGAACCGAAGCCGCGGCCTCGACCTGAAAACGATGATGTAAGTAGAGGGGGACCAGGGTCTCTTCGAGCGTGGCCATGGGCGCGCCCCTGCGGATGGCGGCCTCGCCGAAACGCGACAGGGCGATCCGCCTCACTTCCATCATGCGGACGAGTTCCGCGCCCGAGTCGGTCCCGTTCGACCACTGATCCACACGTGGGTGGGCGCCAAGGTCCTGATTGCTCAGATAAACGAGATCCTTCTTGAGGCCGTCCTCGATGATGGCGGCGAGGGCGGCTTTCTCGTCGACCCCCTCGGGGAAGTCCTGGTAGCCGTAGGCGATCGCGACCTTGTCCCAGGCCCCGATGGCGTTGTCGTAAACCTTGGAAACGTCGAACGAACCATCGGGCTTGAGGGTGACCAGGGGATGCGGGTAATCCATCACCGAAATGCGGCCGGCCTCGGAGTCGTAGTAGTTGTGGCCGATGCCCAGGGTATGGCCGACCTCATGGGCGGAGAGCTGGCGCATGCGGGCGAGCGCCCATTCGCGCGCTTCGTTTGAGACTTCGTTCCCGGTTTTGTAGGGAGAGAGCAGACCTTCGGCGATCAGAAAATCCTGGCGGACGCGCAGCGAACCGAGGGTAACCACGCCCTTGATGATCTCGCCGGTTCGCGGATCAGACACCGCACCGCCGGTGCTCCAGCCGCGGGTCGAACGATGCACCCAGTTGATGACGTTGTACCGGGCGTCGAGGGGATGCACGTTCTCTGGCCGTATCTCTACCCGAAACGCGTTCTTATAACCCGCGGCCTCGAAGGCCTGATTCCACCAGCGCGCGCCGTCGAGCAGGGCGGAGCGGATGGGTTCCGGGGTGCCGGGATCGAGGTAGTAAACGATGGGCTTTTTCGCTTCGGAGACCTTCGCCTTCGGATCCACCTTGGCCAGTCGATGCCGGCCGATGTAGCGGCGCTCGAGCGGCGAGGTGAGCGAGGCCGAGCGGTCCTGGAACTCCGGACCGAAGTATCCCGCGCGTGGATCGAACTCGCGCACCTCGTAGCCCGGCCCCGGCAGTTCGAGGAACGAATGATGCACGCGGATCGTCGCCGCTTCACCGGTAGCGGCCACGTCGCGCACACCCTCGAAATATCCGCCGCCGCCAAAGTTCGCGCCCGGGCCGGGAGCGGCACCGCCCTGAGGCGGACCGGCCGGCTGCTGCAGGACATAGGTCAGCTCGACTTCGAGCTCGGTGTTCTTGGGGAAGTTGAATGTGCCGGCCATGTGCACGCTGCTGCGCGACTCATCGAGACGGTAGGTCCCGGGACGCAGCCGCGGACCGAGATTCAGATTGTCGCGAATGAGGAAGGCGGTGGCGTCGACGAGAACCTTGCCCGGCGATTCCGCGGCCACGGTAAAGCCCCACAACACCGAACGCGCGAAGGCATCCTTCACCGACTGTCGCTCCGCCGCGTTCTCTGTGGTGGCGCGGAAGGTGTAGTTCGGAGCCACGAGGATCACCTTCGGCCCCACCCGCTCGAACATCACGATGCGCGAACCGGCGAGTGCGCCGCGGTCGATGCCGATGTCGTTCGAGCCGAGGCCGGCGGCGAAACCGTTGAAGTTGAGAATCTCCACCCCGAAGTTCGCGATCTCGAGGTAGACCTTCCCTTCCGCTTCGTCCCAGTAGACCGGAAGGAAGCCGTCGAGCTTCTTCATGCTCGCGGTCTTGTCTTCCACCGAAGGCGGCTTGCCGACAGGACGCGCGGGCTGGGCCGCGACCGGTGTGGCAAAGAGCAGGGATAGACCCAGGGTGAACACGGCGAAAGGGGGCAAGGGACGCATGGAATCTCCTTCGGGAAGCGCGGGCTTAGAAGGCAGTCTATTGGCTTCCCTACCGCGAGGGTAGCTAGTGGGCCGCATTCGAAATTGAGGTCGGCGCACATCAGGGCACTACACTTTCTTCATGCCTCTTGCTGACCGTACTTCATTCCTCACCTCGCCCGCCGAGGTCGACGCCTTTCTCAAGGAGAACCCCACGGCCGTGATCTTCAAGTCCGGCCTGTGCCACAAGACGCCGGAGACCTTCGTGCACGTGAAGGCCCTGCTCGATCCCCGCGAGGATTTGAAGCTCGGGATCATCAAGGTCGTCGAGTCGCGTCCGGCCAGCGATCACGTGGCGACCATGACCGGCATCGAGCACGAGTCGCCCCAGATCATCTTCTTCGAGGACGGTGGGAAGGTTTTCGACCGCGACAACTGGGACATCACCGCGGAGGCGATGGCGGAAGGCCTGAAAACGGTTTCGGCCTAGCAAACCCGCACGGGGCCGCGGAGCGTAGCTGCGGCCCCTGAACTTCTACATAGGCAGGAAGAACCTGGCCTCGGTGCCGCCCGCGGCGGTGGGAGCGAAGCGGGTGAAACCGCCGACCTCGCGGACCAGCTTCCCGGCCTCGCCAAGAGCGCCTTCGCCCGATCCCATGGGGATCTTCTTCTGCTCGTCGACGGGTATGAGCGCGGCCTGACCCACCATCAACATCAGGAAATCCTTGCGGGTTTCCGATCCGTCGCGGCTCTTGAGCAGAACCGGCTTCTTCTCAGAGCGGACGCTGATTTTGGCTGAGGGGCCGAGTGCCGCTGCGCCTTCGACCGCCGCCTTCACCAGCCTGGAGACATGCGCGGGGGGACACAGCGGCGGGTCACCGGAAATCTGGGCGAACTCCACCGTGCCTCCGGCGGCCGCGAGGCCGGCCTGAGCCAGACGGACGCCTTCTTTGAGCATGGCTTCGAGCGCGGAACCGTCGCCGCTGGGCGAAGCTGAAGGCGTGGCCGGGGGAGGCAAGGGCGACGAATCGGTGTTCACCGCCTTGGGCGGAGGCAGGGGCGAGCCCGATTGCCTTTGCGCGCTCACCTGCTGGGCCAGACGGGTGGCTGGACCGGCCACGGGGGGCGAAGCGGGAGGGAGCGCGCCACCAGTGGAGATGGCTTGCACCCGGCGCTGGGTGAGATCGGCCTCGCGCTTGATCGCGGCGATGGCCGCGTTGCGCTTGATGTCTTCCTTATAGAGGAGGGCGAGGTCGGCGTGAGAGAGGATGGCGGAAAGGCCGCCATTGATGGCCTGCACCACGCTTGAGAGAACCTCGGCCATGTCGACGTTCGACTTGATCGCCTTTTGCAGAAGTTCCTCGATGACGAGGCCGCCACCATCGGCGCCGCCCTGGAGGGAGGCGTTCTGATCGGCGGTTTGCGCCTGGGTGACCGTGATCTTCGACGGCGAGATCGACGCCGGTTTCCCCCCGGGCCCCATGGGCTTGGGCGGGGCCTTGGCCGCCGCGTCTTCGGCCTTGCCAGCGAGCGCACGGAGAGCAGCCGACACGAGTTCGGGCACGGCGGCGGGATCAAGACCCTTGTCCTTCAGGTTGTACTTGATCGCGATTGACTGGAGCATTTCCTGGGCCGCAGCCCCGAAAGTTTCGAGCACGCCTTCGCCGTTGGCGGCGACACCCGGAAGGGCCTTGCGACCCCAGGCGTTGATCTGGCGGTTCAGCTCGGCTTCCGTATCGATGTCGGGCATGTCGCGCTTGTTGTACTGAAGCACGAGGGGAACCTTCTCGGGAACCAGGCGATTGGCCAGCAGGTTCACCTTCATGTTCTCGAAGGCCGCGATGTTCTCTTTGGCCATCGACTTACGGGAGTCGGCCACGAAGACGATGGCGTCGGCTCCGGCGAGCACCACGCGACGGGTCGCGTTGTACTGCACTTGGCCGGGCACGGTGTAGACCTGGATCTTGAACTCGTAACCCGAGACCTGACCGAGCGAAATGGGGAGGAGGTCGAAGAACAGGGTGCGATCCTGAGCAGTGTTCAGCGACACCAGGCTGTTGGCGCCGGCCGGGTCGGTCAGCCGATGAATCTGCTCGAGGTTCGTGGTCTTGCCCGACTTCGCGGGGCCGTAATAGACAACCTTGGCCTTGATTGTCTTTTCTGCAAAGTTGAACTGAACCATATTCGAAGGTTTTTGAATATAGCACGCGCCGAGACGGCACTTCGGAGGTCGGAAACCGCCGGAGGAGCGAAGGCCGCGGGGCTAACCGGCGGGCGTGGTTCCAGCCGCCTTGAGGACGTGCTGGAGGAGTGCCGCCTCCGGTTGAGCGCCCACGAATTCCTCGCTTTCCCCCACCACGGTCTTGGGCACGGACGACACACGGTAGCGACGGGCGAGGTCCGGGAAACCCGTGACTTCCACCCCATCCGCGGTGATCTTGTCGCTCGCAATCGCGAAACGGTAGGCCAGGCGCACGGCCCGGGGACAAAACGGTCAGGTGGGGGTTGAGAACACCTGAAGGTGCACCGGTGTGGTCAAACCCTGAAGGGCCTCGAGGGTTTTGGGTTCGAGGCCGCTCTCGCCCTTCGAGACGTCGAGGATGCCATCGATCAGAACGCCGAAGTCGTACTGCATGGGCAGGCCGAAGAAGCGGACGCCGTAATCGATGTCGGGACCGCCGTCCTCACCCGCGCGCACAATGGCGAGGCCGGGGATGTGATGAACCCCGAGGGCGCGCGCGGACTCCTCGTCGATGATGAAGTTTTTCGAGTCCACGCTGATGCGGGGTTCGAGGGTGGCGAGTTCCTCGAGCAGCCGCTTCACCTCCTCAGACTCCGGATGCTGAAGGGCCTGGGAGAAGACCACGAGCTTGACCGGGTGAGACATCTCGGAGAAGCGCTCCTTGAGCTCTGCGGTGACCTCTTCATTCAAGAACATTCGGGATTCCTCAACCTTTGCTCGATGAGACCTGGAAGGCCTTTAGATTGCGCGCGATCTGCTTAGCGTGGTTGGCGAGGTGCTCGCCGTAACTCTTCAGCCAGTCGGAGGCGGTGTACGGGCCACTTTCCGTGTGCCGTCCTTCCCTCGCCCAGTCCGACTCGGTGAGGGATCGAAGTAACGGCAGGGTGGCGGTGTGGACCGCGTCGATGGTGCGCAGGGCGCGGTCGGTGGACTGGGCGTGATAGTTGAAGATCTTGGCCCACGCGGCCTGGTCGTAGCCCACGATGAGTGGGTCCTTTTCCGCCACGAGCAGGCGGATGCGGGTGGCGGCGTAGGTTTCGGAGTCGGCGCAATGAATGACGATCTCGTGGGCCGACCACTTGTCGGGCCCGGGCCGCCACTTCTCCGCGTCCTCGGGAACGTTCTCCCAGGCATTTCGAATGGTGACGGCGCCCTTCTCGTATTCGACGAGCAGAGCCTCGCGCTGTTCGGGAGTGAGAACAACCGGCATCAGGGACCCTCCTTGCGGGCATCGGCGATGAGCCCCTCGATGACGCGGACCGCGTCTTCGAGCAGGCGTTCGGGAACCAGGACATGATCGGTGTGGAAACCACACTGGGGAATGATGGAGATCTGAGCGACGGCCAGACGCTCGGCCAGGGGCGAGAAGAAGCCGACAAGATCCACGGGCATGGCCGCCTCGATGGTGAGTGCGCGCAGGCCGTTCACCACTGCAGTGGCTCGGCCACGCAGCCGCCAGGCCTGAAACGCTGTCTCGGGCGCGGTCAGGGTGCACTCGGCGCCCTCGGTGAGAAAGGCCACGAAGGCCGAGGCATCCCGGACGCCCACCCTTCCCGCGAAAGCTGCCACCCGATCACCGGCAAAACGAGGGAAGGTAGCTATCACCATCGGAGCGGGCCAAACTTTGACGCGCGCATCGGACCAGACTTCTCGGGATCGGGCGTTCAGCACCATGGCACCTCAGGGGGATCGTACGATCACCACCCCACCCGAGGGAAACCGTGGAATCCAATTCTCCGAGCGAGCAATCCAAACCCGCCGCCTCCCTTCTGATCGGCCAGGTATTGAAAATGTTGCACTTAAGTGACCAGCCCACCCCTCGCCGACCTGAAATGGCATGGCACGCGACTTGTAAATAGCGATGAACAATTCGCCAATCGGCCTCTTGGCTGACGCGGCTAAGAAGCCCCGGCGGGTGGGAACGGAGGGTTCCCTCTCGCTGGGCAAACAACACCTGATCAGACGTACCGGGCCTCTTCGGAGGCCCTCTTTCTCCTCAAAGCCGAAGAGCGCGCGCTGATGCGAGACGCCGCGAATGCCTTGGATCATCTGTTGATCGGCGCGGCCACCATCGAAAGCGGCATCGCCTGGCTGGAGGAGAGGACGGGCGTTCGTGCTGTCCAAGGCGGTTCCCATCCGGGCCTTGGCACCTGGAACGCGCTGGCCTCGCTCGGTCCGCGGCAATATGTCGAGATCATCGCGCCGGACCCGGGACAACCCGGTGTGGAGACGTTCTACGTCCCCGGACTTCGCGGGTTTCTTGCGCCACGCATCGCCACCTGGGTAGCCGGAGCGGTCGACCTGACCACACGCTTCGGCTCCGCCCTTCCCTCCGGTTTCTCCTGCGCCCCGGTCCGGCAGGGCGCGCGGATCCGTCCTGATGGAACCCGGCTGGCCTGGACCCTCGCCTTTCCACAACAGGCCGTGCGCGGAACGTTCGATGGCGCGCTGCCCTTCTTCATTGAATGGGAATCACCCGCTCATCACCCGGGTCAGTCGACACCAAAGGGACTGTCGCTGCTCTCGCTCTCGTTTGAACACCCAGAACCGGCTGCGCTCGGCGCCGCGCTTCAGTCCCTCGATCTGCGTGGTGATATCGCGGGGGCGTCAGAACCGCGCATCGTCGCCACGCTTGCCACACCTCTGGGCGTGGTTACGCTCTAGCTACCGTCCGTGGCGCCAATCCGGCCAGAGCCTGCGCCGCGAAAGGCAGCAGGAAGTACTGCATCGGGACGGCCACTCGCCACTCATAGAGGAAGGGCGACTCGAAGACGAGATAGTAGAGAGGAACAATCAGCCACAAGACGGTGGGTGCGAGGGCCTGTCGGAGCGACAACACCACGCCAATGAGGATCAGGACCGGAACCAGGAACCAGCCCTGATGGATGAGGCGGAGCGGAGCGCGAAGGAACGAGGCCATGCCCGCGGTCGCGGCGAACCGGCGTTCATCGACGGCCACATCCATCTCCGGAGCGGGAGGCAGCGGAGGCAGGTCGCGCTGGGCGCGTTCCACCACAGCGCCTCTGGGCAACAACGGCGGCGGACCGTCGATGAAGAGCAGCATCATCCCCATGCGTCGCACCATTGCCTGCGCGTACCAGAAGGGCCGGGCCTTGATCACTTCGGTGGCGCGGCGATAACGGTCGCGGTCCCGCGTGATTCCCTCGGGTTCGGCCCACCAGAGCAGGTAATCGGGGCGTCCGTAACGTTCGGCTTCTTCGGCGATGACTTGCTTGTCCCACATCCGCGCGCCGTACTCCCGTCCTCCCGCATCGGCGACGCCCTGCCACAGGGTGATGCCGCCGTTCGTGCTCACCGCCACGAACTCTCCGAAAATCAGCCAGTTGCGCAACGTGATTGGAGAGACCACGAGAAGCGAAACCAGAGCCATTCCGCCCGAAAGGAGAAGAGCCCTACGATTCCGCCCGAGCAGGAAGAAGAGGAACAAGGCGGCGAAAGGCCCGAGCAGAATCACGTTGGGCCTGATCCAGGTGCCGACGCCGATGAGCACGCCCATGGCCACCAGACGCCACACCTCTTCCCGCGGAGAGACCAGGCGCCGGACCACGGGCAGGGCCACGAAGAAGGCGAGGAGCAGAGGAATCGAGGCGATGGCATCGGCCAAAATGAGATTGGAGGTGGCCGCGATGTGGGGAGAGATCGCCACAAGCACTCCGGACAGGACCGCGGCGAGGAATCCGTGCAGGCGATAGGCGAAGGCGAAGACGATGAGCACGGCCAGCGAGGTCAGAACATCCTGAGCCACGGACACCATCGGGAAACTCCGACCGATTGTCGCGTACACCGAGGCGAGGAACAGGCCGTAACCGGGGGGCCGCGAAGCGAGGCCGGTGCGCGCGGGGTCCCACACCTTCGGATAGAGGATGCCTTCACCGCGCAGAATGGTCATGGCGGTGTCGTCGTAGCGCCTGGCCATGCGCGAGCCGTCCTGCTCGGGTGTATGCAGCAGGGTCAGCCCGTCGGCGAGGTAAAGCCCACGCACGAGCATCGCCAGGACGAACAGCGAAACCGAGGCGATCGCGATGCGAACGCGCGGACTCATGGTTCGACCGGGGCGCTCTCGAGGATCTCCGCCCGGATCCGTGTGACCATCGCGTCGAGGGTCTCGAGGGTTCCGCCCGCCAGGTTCTCGGTCGCGCGCGCATCGGAGACCTCATCACACAACAGACACGCAAGGTCAGTGGCAGTCATGCCGAAGTAACTGGACTCGCGCGCCCTGACGAGAACCTGATCGATGGGACGTTCCTTGATCTCCACCGGGTGACCCACGATCGACGCCACCCGCCCCACCAGCGATCGATAGGACAGTGTCTCCGGGCCGACGAGGTCGACCACACGGGGCGGGAGGTGATCACGCTCAAGGGCTCCAAGAATGGCGCGGGCGGCGTCGTTCGCCGACACCGGCTGAAGCCGGTACGAGCCGTCACCCGGAATCTCGATGGCCGACTCGCGCTCGATCCGGCCCATGAGCGGGGTCAGAAACTCGTCGCCCGCGCCCAGGATGTAGGAGGGGCGGAAGACGGTGATCGCGAGGTCAGACCGGAAAAGCTCCACCTCCCCGGCCAGCTTGCCGAGGAAATACGAATTGGTGCAGTGAACGTTCATCCCGTAGTGAGTGACGCCGAGACCGCTCAGGAACACGAGCCGCTTAACCCCTTGCTCCCGACAGGCGGCCATCACGTTGACGAGACCCGAGGGATCCGTGCGATCCGCGCTGATTCCGGTGGACACCGAGGCGGTGTACACAAGGCCATCACACCCGGAGAGCGCGGGACTGAGGGTGGCCATCGCCGGCCTTCCAAGATCGGCGACCCTGACCGCGGTTCCCCCGAGCGACTGAACCAGGCGCGCGCCGACCTCGGAACGGACGATCCCCACGACCGACATACCCAGGCGGCGACCGAACTCGAGGGTGTGCCGTCCCACCAGGCCATTCGCTCCGACAATCGCGATCTTGTTGATCATGCAGAATCCGTCAGGGTATCACTCCGGGTTCGGGGTGAATCAGGGTAAAAATGGCCCCCTTCTCAAACGAAAGGCGCAGGGCCTGCTAAAATTGCGGCCGGACGGCGTGTCGCCGTTCGCCCTGACCAGCTTTTCGGCCATGCTTGTAGGACCTGAGTATCCCAAAAGGCCGCCCAAACACAGTAACTGAAAGAGAGTAAAGAAGTGCGTCACATTAAGACTTTTGCGTTCATCACCCTCGCGGCCTTCGCGGCCGTTGCCTGCGGCAAGGGCCCTGCCCAGTCCGCCATCACCGCAGCCGATGCCGCCGTTGAAGGCGCTCGCGCCGAAGGTGAGAAGTTCGTTCCCGAGCAGTTCAAGGCGCTGGCCGACGCCAACGCTGCGGCCAAGACCAAGTTCGATGCCGGCGACTACAAGGGCGCTCTCGAAGGCGCTCAGGGCATCCCGGCCCAGGCCGCTGCCGTCACCCAGGCCGCGAGTGCCAAGAAGACCGAGCTCATGGAGTCCTGGAAGGCCATGGAAGGCACGCTTCCCGGGATGGTCGCTGACATCACCAAGAAGGTGATGGAACTCGGCGCGGCGAAGAAGCTCCCCGCCGGTCTCGACAAGGCTGCCGTCGAAGCGGCCAAGGTCTCGCTCGATGGCGCGACCGCGATGTGGACCGAAGCCACCACCGCGTTCACCGCGGGAGACATGATGACCGCCGTGTCCAAGGCCACCCAGGTGAAGACCACGGCCGAGGAACTCATGATGAAGCTTGGCATGACCCCGGCTCCGGCCGCCATGCCTGAAGCCGCCGCGCCCGCTCAGAACTAACTCCGCATCCCGCTCGGACTACCGAGCGACTGGCGACCGGCCTCCAAAAGGGTCGGTCGCCCTTTTTTTTTGGCCATCCGCTAGTCTCAGCTCCTCCCGTCCATGTCACCGTCTTCCATGAATCCCGTAAGTCGGAAAAGCGCGTGGTCGCGCTTCGGCGTGGAGCCCTCCGAAGAGCGTGGCGCCGCCCTGATGCTCGCCCACTCCGCTTTCATGGGCTTTGGCACGGTTTTCTTCGAGACGGCAGCGTCGGCGCTGTTCCTCGGCCAGTACGGAGCCTCAGCCCTCCCTTCGGTGTATCTGGCCGCCGCCGCGCTTTCCGCGGCCACCGGGTACGCCTACTCAAGGCTCCAGAACCGGCTCTCGTTCGACCACCTGATGACGGGCACGCTGGTGAGCCTCCTCGTGGTGGTGGCCTCGCTCCGCGGCGCCTTGTTCTTCACCCAGGCCGCCTCGCTCTTCTTCTTCGCGATGGTCTTCTATCGCGTCTTGTCCATCCTCACCGACCTCGAATACTGGGCGGTGGCGGGACGCCTCTACGATCTCCGACAGGCCAAACGCCTGTTCGGCTTCGTGGGTACGGGCGAAGTCCTGGCCCGCATCGTGGGATCGTTCTCCGTCCCCCTGCTGCTCAACTTCGGAGGGGTACCGAGCCTGCTCGTTCTCTCCGCCCTGGCCCTGTTCGTGTGCGTAATCCTCCTCCGCCGCGTGCTCCCTCTGATTCCCGCGGACGACGCGCCCAAGCAGACCAACGCCGAGAGGGCTGCGCGCTCTTCCATGGGATCACTGATCAAAGACCCGTATCTGCGCTTCGTGCTGATCGTGGCCTTCTGCGGCATCCTCGGGAAGTACCTGGTCGACTTCGCGTTCCTGCAGCAGGTGAAAACGCGGTTCGCGGACGCGAAGGAAGTGGCCTCCTTCTTCGCGCTCTTTTCCGGCGTGTCCCAGGTGGCCTCCCTCATGACACGCGTGTTCCTGTCGGGCCGCGTTCTCTCGGCCATCGGCGTGCACCGCGGCCTGCTCATCCTCCCCTCCGCGCACGTCATCTGCACGACGCTGCTCCTGATTGCTGGCGGCCTCGCCCTTGGCCCGGACCCGGTGTTCTGGCTCGTGGTGCTCAACCAGGGCATCTACAAGACCTTCAAGCACCCCATCGACAATCCTTCGCTCAAGACGCTGTATCAGCCGATTCCGAAGGACCGAAGGCTCTCGCTGGCCATCGCGGTGGATGCCATCCTGAACCCGGCCGGCATCGCCCTCTCGAGCGCGTTGATGGTCTTGTTCACCACCGTCTTCCATTCCGACCCGGTGCGCTTCGGATGGGTCCTGCTCGCCTGCTTCCTCTTCTGGTTGTGGAGCGCGCGCGCCGCCGCCGTGGAATACGTGAAGGCTCTGGTCATCGCTCTGCGCGGCCGGATCGAGGACATCGCCTTCGCATTCGATGACGAGGCGGCGGTCGAGTCGCTGCGGTCGACCCTGCGGAACGGATCGGAGGAAGACGCGCTCGTGGCCCTCGACATCCTGGGCGACCACTCCCCGGCCGCCCTCAGTCCCATGCTCACCGACCTCGCGCATCATCCCTCGAAATCCGTGCGGCGGGCCGCGCTCGAGCGCATCGAGATCCACAAACCCGACGACATCGCAAAGACCCTGCGCGAGCGGCTGGAGGTTGAACCCGAGGACGCGTTGCGCGCCCAGGCCCTGCGCGCCCTGGCCGCAGTCGAGGGTCAAGCGGCACTGGCCGAACTCGTTCGTTACTCGTCGAGCCCGGTGCTGGCCCTGCGCGAAGGCGCGTTGCTCGGCCTGCTGCGCATGAACGCGCCGGAGGGAACTTCCGGGGTGAAGGACCTCGCGGCCTCACCCACGTCCTTTGAGCGCTCGGCCGCCGCGCGACTGCTTCGCCTCGCGGGCGGCGCCTCGGAGATCCCGGTCCTCAAGACTCTGATCGCTGATGAAGACGTCGCGGTGCGCCGTCTCGCGCTCTTCGCCGCCGGTCAGATGCAGCAGGCCGAATTGGTCCCTCTGCTGATCGACCGGGTGACCCTGCCCGGCGTCCTCGGGGCGGCGCGGGCCGCCCTGGCGCTGGCTGGAGAGATGGCGGTGCCTCAGATGATCGCCGCCTTCGAGCAAACGAGCCGTAGCGACGTTCGGCGGGGACTGGTTTCGGCGCTTAGTCGGATCAAGTCGAAGGACGTACTCCGCTTCCTGCTGACGAGACTCGACATCGATGACATCGCGGTCCGGCAGGAAGTGGTGCGCGCTATCTCTCGCGCGCGGTTCGTGGCCACTGATCCCGCGGATCGACACCGGGTCGAAAGCCTGGCCCGGGCCGAGGCCCAGCGAGCCATCGGCACGCTCTTCCGCGTGCGGGATCTTGAGGCGGCGGCGGGAACGGACACGCTTCGGCAGGCCTTCATCGGCTCTCATCGCAACACCCGGGAGCGGATCCTTCTGCTGCTCGGCCTGACCCGCGACCCCAAGGCGCTGCTGGCCGTGCGCACCCACATCGACGGTTCGCACAAGGACCGCAGGGCCTACGCCGAGGAGATTCTCGACGTTGTGCTCACCCGCGAAGAACGAGCGCTCTTCATGCCCGCCATCTCGGGCTCGATCGCCGCGATCACCGCGGAACAGGCGACGAGCCTCGGCCTCACCCGGAAGAGCGCGGTGAACCGGCTCACCGAGGTTCTGCTCGACCCCTCACCCGGCCTCGAAGGCTGGGTGCGCGCCGCCGCCCTGGAAGCGGCCACTCACTTGAAGGCCCCGGGTGTCGAGGCCGCCATCGAGGCGTTTCTCCAGACCTCGATCGGATCGGCCTTTTCAAACACTGGAAAATGGAGTCTGGACGCCATACGCGGCCTGATTCGCGAGAAGGGAGACGGACCCATGCTGCTCATCGAGAAGGTCATCACACTCAAGGCCGTGGGAATGTTCGCGCGAACCCCCGAGGATGTTCTGGCCGACGTGGCCGCTCTGGCCGAGGAAGTCCGCTTCAACGCCGGGGACGTGGTCTTCGAGAAGGGCGAAGCCGGGGAAAGCCTCTACGTCATCGTGAAGGGCGAGGTGAAGGTCCACGACGGCGACCTCGACCTCAAACACCTGAAAGACAAAAGCGTCTTCGGCGAACTCGCGGTCCTCGATCCCGAGCCCCGCTCGGCCTCCATCACCGCACTCACCGATGCCCACCTGCTCCGCCTTGATCGCGAAGCATTCCTTGAGCTGATGGCGGGCAACATGGAAGTGGTGCGAGGCGTGCTTTCGGTGTTGTGCGAACGGATCCGCGAGAAGCTCATCGAGGCAGCACCCAAGCCGGTAGCGGCTGCGCCGCGCGGCTGAGGCCCGAGCGCGCAAGCCCCGCGGGGGAGCCCGCGGGGGCGTCTGATAGAGTCCCCTCCCGTTTCGATGGGCGGTTAGCTCAGCGGTGGAGCGTCGGCTTTACACGCCGCAGGCCGCAGGTTCGAATCCTGCACCGCCCACCAATCAAGAAGTGGAGACTCCTCGGAGGCTCTGATAGACTCCGCCGTTCACGCGGGGTGGTAGTTCAGTTGGTTAGAACGCCGGCCTGTCACGCCGGAGGCCGCGGGTTCAAGTCCCGTCCACCCCGCCATTCTCCCGCCTGCGGCGGGAGCTCTGCGGGGTGGCGGACATGACCCCGCTTCGCGGGTTGGCAACTGCTACGAGTCGGCTCTCCGAGCCAACTCGTCATTGCCTCGCTTCGCTCACGCTCAGCGTCAAGTCCCGGTTGCGCCGCCATTCTCCCGCCTGCGGCGGGAGCTCTGCGGGGTGGCGGACATGACCCCGCTTCGCGGGTTGGCAACTGCTCCGAGTCGGCTCTCCGAGCCAACTCGTCATTGCCTCGCTTCGCTATCGCTCAGCGTCAAGTCCCGATTGCGCCCGCCATTCTCCAGCCTGCGGCGGGAGCTCTGCGGGGTGGCGGACATCACCCCGCTTCGCGGGTTGGCAACCGCTCCGAGTCGGCTCTTCGAGCCAACTCGTCATTGCCTCGCTTCGCTGGCGCTCAGCGTCAAGTCCCGATTGCCCCCCGGTAATCGCACTCAGTCACGGACTGAGGTTGGCGGTTAGGCTGCTCTGATGAGCTTTTTGATCGGGGCGCTGCTCGTGGCGCTTTTCCAGGACGCCGACGCGATCGGCTCTTCGCCCACGTGCCCTCCCGAGGCTCGGCCTCCCTCTCCTGCGCAGATCGAGGAAGGCATGAAGAACGCGCGTGATCGGGGCTTCTTGTGGCGGGCCACCAAGGAAGGTCGGACTTCCTACCTCTATGGCACGATCCACGTGGGGCGCGTGGAGTGGATGTTCCCGGGGCCTGAACTGATGCGGGCGGTCCGCGCGAGCGACGTGGTCGCGCTCGAACTCGACGTGCTCGATCCCGCCCTCGCCCGGCGTCTCCAGCAGGGCATGACCCTCAAACCGGAGCACGATCTCCCCAAGGCACTGAAAGAACGTCTGCGCGCTCAGCTCAAGGCGGCCTGCCTGCCCGAGGAACTTCTACTCACGATGTCTCCTGAGATGGTGGCGACCACCATCTCCGTGATGTCGGCGCGTCGGGAGGGATTCGATCCGAGCTACGGGATCGACATGATCTACGCTGGTCTTGCTCGCGGGCAGGGCAAACCCGTGGCCTCGCTCGAAACGCCCGACCTCCAGCTCGCACTTCTTCTGGGCCAGACACCAGCCGAGGTCGTGGCCGCGGTGGAGGCGGTCCTCCCCGATCTCGAGAAAGGCAAGGCCTCGCCCCTTGTCGCCCGCATGGCCCGGATGTGGGCCAATTCTCAGCTCGGCGAACTGGAGAATTACGAGCAGTGGTGCGAGTGCCTGGACACTCCCGACGAGCGGGAGATGATGAAACGCCTGCTCGATGAGCGGAACCCCGGCCTCGCTCGCAACATCGACGCCCTCCACGCGGAGGGCAAGGAGGTTTTCGCGGCGGTGGGCAGCCTGCACATGGTGGGCCCTCTCGGACTGCCCAGCCTGCTGCGGGAACGCGGCTACAAGGTCGAACGCGTCGACTTCAAGCCGTAGCCAAAACCGGGGCCGCGCGCTGCGCGTAGGCCTTGAGACCCTCGCCCAGGACGTGAATGGCGCGACGCAGGTCGTCGCAATTGAGCACGTAGGCGATGCGGACTTCGTTCAAGCCGAGGCCGGGAGTGGCGTAGAAGCCGGCGGCCGGGGCCACCATCACCGTGGCGCCCTCGAATGAAAAATCCTCGAGCAGGAAGCGGGCGAAGTCGTCGCTGTCGGTCACGGGCAGGCGCGCCACCACATAAAAGGCGCCCTCGGGTTTGCGCAGGAATATGCCCGGGAGCTTCTCGAGTTCCTCCTGCAAGACGTCGCGCCGCTTCTGGTATTCGACCCGCACCCCATTGTGGTAGTCCTCGCCGATCTCGGACATGCCGAGGGCCAGGACCTGGGCGAGGCCGGGCGGCGAGAGGCGCCCTTGAGCCGCGCGGGTGACCGTGGCGATCAGCTCGGCGTTGCGTGAGACGAAACAGCCGAGACGAATGCCACAGGCGCTGAACCGCTTCGACAACGAGTCGACAACGACCACGCGGTCTTCGAAGCCCTCGAGGTCGAGAGCGGAGGTAGCGGTGAGACCGTCATAGACGAACTCGCGATAGACCTCGTCGGAGACGAGGAACAGGTCGTGATCCCGGCAGAACGAAGCCACGCGCAGAACTTCCTCGCGGGAATAGACGGTGCCGGTGGGGTTGTTTGGATTGCAGAGCAAAACGAAACGTGTGCGCGGTGTGAGGGCCGCCTCGTACGCCTCGCGGGGAGGAAGGTGAAATCCCTCTTCACCCCGGCTCTGCACGGGAACGAGGCGGACACCGGCCATGGCCGCGAAGGAGTTGTAGTTCGTGTAGAAGGGCTCGGCCACGATGACTTCGTCGCCCGCCTCGGCCAGACACAGGAAAGCGAAGAACAGGGCTTCGCTGCCCCCGGTGGTGGCGACGAGATTGGCCGGTTCGATATGGAGACCGACGGTCGCGTAGTAACGACACATGGCCGCGAGGTACTGCGGGGTTCCCGCCGACGGCGAGTAAGCGATGACGGGATCGATGGACTTCAAACGGTCCCGCATGACCTTCGGAGTCTCGAGATCGGGCTGACCGATGTTGAGGTGGAATACCTTCACGCCCCGCGCCTTCGCGGCATCCGCGTAGGGGGACAGTTTGCGGATGGGCGAGGGTGGAAGGGCCAGACCTCGGGAAGAAACTTTGGGCACGCTCTTGACCTCCACGCTCACGTCAGGAACTTTTCTCTTAGACTCCGCACATTCTGCGTGTTCGGTATTCCCCGAACCGCCTTCATTCTAGGTCCTACGAAATGCTGGCAGGGTTTGGGCGACTCCTGGTCATCGTGATGCTCGCGGGCGGCGGCACACTCCTCAGCGTGTCACCAGCGTCCGGCATCGGGATCGGCCTCATCGCGGGCGCCGCGGTTTTGCTGATGGAAGCGGCCGTGGCGCGCGGGACATCCCGTCAGATCCTGTCCGGAAGTCTTGGCCTTCTGATCGGTCTTACCCTGGCCCTGCTCGCAAGCAACGCCCTGGCGCCCGCGAACACCACGTCGGGCGCCGCGGTCCGGCTGGGACTCGCGGTGAGCCTTGGCTGGATCGGTCTCGCTACGGGCGTGCGGCGCTCCGACACCTTCTCGCTGGCGCACCTTCGCACCGATTGGGAAGCCCGTACCGAAGCTCCGGCGGGCGCCGGGGCTCCGAAGATTCTCGACACTTCGGTCATCATCGACGGACGGATCGCGGAGATCGTGGACGCGGGCTTCATGGAAGGCCCGCTGGTGATTCCCCACTTCGTCCTGGTCGAACTTCAGCAGGTGGCGGACTCTTCGGACCCCTTGAAGCGGAACCGCGGCCGTCGCGGTCTCGACATGCTCCAGCGCATTCAGAAAAATCCCCTCGCCGCCATCCAGATCGTCGACACTGATTTCCCGGAAGTGAAGGAAGTCGACCTCAAGTTGATCGAACTGGCCCTGCGTAACGGCGGGAAGATCGTCACCAACGACTTCAACCTCAACAAGGTCGCTCAGCTGCGCGGAGTGAAGATCCTGAACATCAACGATCTCGCGAACTGCCTGCGCCCCCTCGTCCTTCCCGGCGAACCCATGCGGATCTTCGTGAGCAAGGAAGGCAAGGAACACGGCCAGGGCGTCGGATACCTCGACGACGGCACCATGGTGGTGGTGGAGGGCGGTCGCAAGGCCCTGGGCCGCACTATCGACGTGAACGTCACCACCGTGTTGCAGACCGCGGCCGGGAAGATGATCTTCGTGCGCTGGCCGGACGCGGCGGCCGACGATCTGTCGCGCAAGGACATCCGGCCCGTGCTCCGTCGGACCGATGGACGTAACAGCGGCGAGATCAGCGCCGCGAGTTTCCGCGACACGGAAGAAATCCCTCTGGGCTCACGCCGGACCGCCGAGGTCCTGCCCGCGGCAGCGAGCGGCGGCTCCAGCCGGGGCGAATAGCGCCCTGTCCTTCGTGGACCTGGTCGTCTTGTCGTGATCCGCATGGCCGCAGCCGTCCTGACCGCGGCCCTCGCCACCATTGTCCTTGCTCCCATCGGGATCCTGGCCTGGCCGTTCCGTCGGGACGGGGAGGTCGGTTTCGCGATCACGCAAATCTGGTCTCGGGCCATCCTCGGTGTCGCTGGCGTGTCGGTGAAAACGGTGATCCTGGCTCCGCTTCCCGCAGGGCCCGTGGTCTTCGTCTCGAATCACGTGAGCGCGCTCGACATCCCCATTCTCTTCGTCGCCCTGCCCCGGTCGTTCCGGATCGTCTACAAGAGTTCCCTGGTTTACGTTCCGCTCATGGGACTCTTTCTGGCCGCGGCGCGCAACGTCTCTATCGACCGCTCAAGGGCCTTCAGAGCGAAACGGAGCCTGGCCGCGGCGGCAAGGCGCATCCACAACGGCGTTTCCGTGGCCCTGTTCCCCGAAGGCACACGGAGCGGGGACGCGCCCATGGGCTCGTTCAAGCGAGGCAGCTTCAAGATCGCGGTGGAGGCCGAAGTGCCGGTGGTGCCGGTCAGCCTTCTCGGTTTGCGCCGTGTGGTCAGCCAGGGAAGGATCACTCCCGGCGAGGTTCGGGTGAAAATTCACCCCGCTCTTGAAACGCGCGAAGGGGCGGACGCGGTCGAAGATCTTTCGGCGCGGGCCGAAGCCGTCATCCGCAACGAGGAAAAGGAATCATGAACAAACTGCTGCGAGCTGCCCTCGGGCTCACCCTTCTGTGCGCGACTTTCGCGACCGATCGACCCATCGAGGCCAAGGGGCCTGATCGGCTGGCTCGGTCCATTGATGCGATCCTGGCGCGTGAGGTGTTCCGCCCCGCCCTGGTGGCTATCGACATCCGCGATCTGGAGACCGGAAAGGTTCTCTACGAGAAGAACGCGGCGCAGAACGTGAAGCCGGCGTCGACCATGAAGCTCTTCACCACCGCGGCCATTCTGGACGCCGAGGGACCGGGCGAGGGGGCGGGGGGTTCCACCACTCTCGAAACGGCGGGCCGCCTCGACGGGTTTGGTCGCGTGCTGGGCGATCTCTACCTCATCGGCCGAGGCGACCCCAATCTATCGGATCGGTTCGAATGGCGAAGAGAGAAGAACCCCTTCGATCAGATGGCGAAGGACGTGCGCGAGGCTGGGATCACACGCATCGAAGGCCGGGTGATTGGATACGACGGCCTCTTCACCGAGGAGACCGTCCCCGATGGCTGGACCGCCGACGATCTCGTGTGGTCGTACGGCGCCGAAGTCTCCGCGCTGAGCGCGTTCGACAACACGCTTCGCCTCCGCCTCGAACCCGGTGAAGTCGATGGCGATCCCAGTCGGCTGACCGCGCATCCCGTCACCGCCTTCCTGCATATCGACAACCGGGTTGTGACCTCACCCGAAGGGACCAAGGCGAACATTTCGCTCTCCCGCACCCTCGGATCGCGTCGTGTGGTGATCGAGGGGACCGTGCCGCGTCTCGGGGCGGCCTGGACGGGCGGTGTGGCGATTCCGGAACCGACCCTCTTCGCCGCCACGCTGCTCACCGAGGCGCTCGCGCGGCAGGGCGTGACACTGCGCGATACGGCGGCGACCTCGCGGAACCCCCTGCCGTCTTCCCTCCGCCCTGTGGCCTCGGTGCATGGCCCCGCGGTGGCCGAGCAGATCCGCGTGATCAACAAGGAGAGCCAGAATCTGCACGCGGAGACACTGCTCCGAAGAGTGGGTCTCGCCGCCTACAAGGACGCCTCGGTCGAGGCGAGCCTGCGCGCGCGCGAATCGTTCCTGAAGGCCCAGGGCGTCCGCTTCGAGGACAACGCGATGTACGACGGCTCGGGGCTGTCGCGCGCCGATCTCGTCACCGCGCGTTCTCTCGTCGACTTGCTGGTGGCCATGCACCGCCACCCTCACGCGAAAGTCTTCCGCGATTCGCTGCCCATCGGAGGTGTGGACGGCACGCTGAAGCGCCGCATGGTGGGCACAAGCGCGACGGGCCGGGTCTTCGCGAAAACCGGTTCGCTCAGCCATGTGAACGCTCTGGCGGGCTACATCGACAGCGTCTCCGGTCGGCGTCTCGCCTTCTCGATCATCGTGAACAATCACACCCGGCCGTCGAAGGAAGCAACGGAAGCCGTCGACTCGATCTGCGCTCTGCTCGCGGAACTGCCGTAGAAGCTGGTCGCGAACGGACCCGAACCGTGGCCCGCCCCCATTAGCCTTGACGGCGTGAGCGAGATCGAGAGGCGGGAGCCAACCCGCGAAGAGACCATCCTCGATGGTCTCAACGAGGCGCAGCGGGGCGCGGTTCTCCATGGCGAAGGGCCGCTGCTGATCGTGGCGGGCGCGGGCACGGGAAAAACCACCGTCCTGACCCGGCGTATCGCCCACCTCATCACCACCAAGAAAGCGCGGCCCGAGGAGATCCTCGCTCTCACCTTCACCGAGAAGGCGGCGAGAGAGATGTCGGAGCGGGTGGATCAGCTGGTGCCATACGGGTACACCGAGAGTTTCATCGCTACCTTCCATGCTTTCGGCGACCGCATGCTGCGCGAGCATTGCTTCGCGGCCTCGCTTCCCGCCGACTTCCGCGTGCTCTCGCGCGCCGACGAAATCGTCTTCCTGCGCGAACGGCTCTTCTCCTTGCCCCTCGCGCGTTTCCGCCCGCTCGGCGATCCGGGGCGCCATCTCTCCACCTTGATCGAGTTCACCTCGCGGGCAAAAGACGAAGATGTGGCCCCCGAAGACATTCGGGCCTTCGCTCTCGAACAGCTCGAACGCGTGAAAGACGCGAGTGGTGATGAAGCCGCGGCGGAACGCGAGCAGGCACTCGATCTGATCGAAGCCGCGGAGTTCTTCAAAGCCCAGCAAGAGGCGCTCTCGGCCGCGGCTCTCGTCGACTTCGGCGACCAGATCCACCTCACCCTGCAATTGCTCCGACGCCGGCCCGACGTGGCCATTGGCCTGCGGAAGCGATTCCGCTACATCCTGGTCGACGAGTTCCAGGACACCAACCACGCCCAGCTCGAACTGATCCGCCTGATCGCGGGCGAGGGCCACCCCAACATCACCGTGGTGGGCGACGACGACCAGGCCATCTACCGATGGCGGGGAGCCGCCCCGGCGAACCTCATCCACTTCCTCGACCTCTACCCGCAGGCCACGCGTGTGGTGCTGCGCCAGAACTACCGGTCTACCCAGGAAGTCCTCGACACCGCATACCGGCTGATCACCTACAACAACCCGCATCGCCTCGAGGCCATGACCGGCCTCGACAAGCGGTTGGTGGCTGACCGCGGCCCGGGCAAAACCGTTGTCCACTGGCGTTTTCCGAGCGCCTCCACCGAGGCTGATGCGGTAGCCAAAGCCATCGAGGAACTCCAGAACGACCGCTTGATTCCCTTGAGCGAGATGGCCATCCTCGTGCGCAACAACGCCGACGCCGACCCGTTCCTGCGCGCTCTCAACATGCGCGGGATTCCCCACCGCTTCTCGGGTGGCGCCGGCCTCTTCGAACGTCCCGAAGTGCGAAGCCTGATCGCCTTCCTGCGTCTGGTGGCCTCGCCCGACGACTCGGTGTCCGCCTGGGCCCTGGCCTTCTCCGAGATCTACTCCTTCGATCCCGTCGACCTGTCGCGCCTTTCGCGCTACGCCTCGAGAAAAACCCGGCCCCTGCTCGAGGTCTTCCGCGAACTCGAGGGCAACGAAGACCTGGCCTCGATCAAGGGTCCTTCGCGCGAGGCGGCCAAACGGTTCGTGGACGACCTCGAGCGCGGGGTCCGCAGCATGGCCTTGAAGCGCACGGGTGAAGCGCTGTACGAATTCCTCAAGGAGTCGGGTTACCTCGCGCGGCTCGCGGCGGTGGCGTCGTCGAAGGATGAACGCAAGGTCGCGAACATCGCGCGCTTCTTCGAGATCGTGCGCGGCTTCTCTCTGGTGGCGGAGAACGACACCATCCCTGCCTTCGTCGCCCGCTTCGATCTGCTGCGCGAGGCGGGCGAGGACCCCGCGGCCATCGAGGTGCAGGAAGGCGACGCGGTCAACATCATGACCGTCCACAAGGCCAAGGGTCTCGAGTTCCGAGCGGTGTTCCTCGCAAGCTGCGTCGACCAGAAATTTCCACTGAGGCGACGCAGCGATCCCTTGCCCCTGCCTGCGCGCCTGCTCAAGAGCGACATCTCGCCGGGCGACGCTCATCTCATGGAGGAACGGCGGCTCTTCTATGTGGGCATGACGCGAGCCAAGGACGACCTCATCCTCACCTCCGCCGACGACTACGGTGCTGGAGCCACGCGCAAGGTCTCACGCTTCGTTGTCGAAGCCCTCGACCTGCCCTCCCCGAAAACGCGGGTGGCCCGCTCGTCGCCTCTTGAAACCATCGCCGCGGCGGCGCCCGTCCCCAAGAGTCTCGATTCCGGAGCGTCGAGCGAGCCCGAGAGCCTGGCCATGTCGCCTCCCCTGCGCCTCTCGTTCCGTCAGGTCGACGACTACCTCACCTGTCCGCTCAAGTACCGATTCGTTCACCGCAACCGCATTCCCCTGCTGACCCATCACCGCGTGGTCTACGGCAGCGCCATCCATCAGGCCATCCAGGACATGTTCAAAGCCCGTCAGGCCGGCGTGTCGTTTCCGGTGGAGGACCTGCTGGCCTCATTCCGGCGCGCCTGGGTTTCGGAGGGGTTTCTCTCCCGCGAGCACGAAGAGCTGAGGCTTCAGGAAGGCGAGCGGACCCTCACGCGTTTCTTTCTGTGGGAGAGCGAACACCCGCTCCATCCCACCGGGGTCGAGGAAGAATTCTCCTTCCCCATCGGCCGCACCCGGGTGATGGGCCGTTACGACCTGGTGGTAGCGACAGACGAGGGCGTCACCATTCTCGATTTCAAGACCGGCGACGTCGACACCGCGGCCCGCGCCCAGCGCCGCGCCGAAGAAAGCCTTCAGCTCGCGATCTATTCCCTTGCCCACCTGAGAATCACGGGCGCGCTGCCCCAGCGCGTGGAACTGCGCTTCCTCGAGACCGACCAGATCGGCGGCTTCACCCCCACCCTTAGCCTCGCCCAGGCGACCGAGCACACCATCGCGCAGACCGCCGATGCGATCTCACGCGGCCTCTTTGAAGCCACCCCTTCACATGGCGCCTGCCGGCCCTGTCCCTTCCGCGATGTCTGCCCCGCAACCGCCAGGGACGACTAGGAAGGTCTTCCCGAAAAAGTACACTCGACCCGGTGATCGCGCTCCGAATCCGACTGGCCGCCGCTGTGGTTACCGCCCTCGCTCTGATGGCGGGCGGCTTCGACGCGCACGTCGCGCCGCAGACCGCCGGATGGTGGCACGGGTTGACCGGATCGCTCTCTGCGGGCGAGATCGCGCTCGCGCTCGGCGCGGCGCTTCTCGTCTGGTTCCTGGGCCGGTGGGTTCCTGTCCATTCGTTCTTCTGGATGGGCGCGGGCCTGTTGCCTCTGATCCCCGCCGCGACGGGTTTCGGAACCCCGCTGCTGTTCTTCTCCGGCTTCACGATGGTCCTCGTCTTCGCCATCGTGCTGGGCTACGCCATCCGCGATTGGGTCGGCGGTCTGACCCGTCACCCGGGAGCGGTGGTCGCGATCGCCTTCGCGTTCTTCATCCTCGTCGGACGATTCCTCCCCGGGCCCGCGGGCCCCCAGGGTGACGAGCCACACTATCTCCTGATCGCCGAGAGCCTGCTCAAAGACGGCGACGTAGATCTGCAGAACCAGTTCGAGACGCGGGCCTTCACGAAGTTCACCGCGGCGAACCTCGACCCGCACACGGCTCCTCGGTCTCCTCGGGGCCGGATGTACGCGATCCACACTCCGGGCCTCTCAGCCCTGATCGCACCGGGGTACACGCTCGCAGGTTACGCGGGAGCCCGAGCCGTGGTGTCGGCCCTTCTTGCTCTCACCGTGGGTCTGATCTTCGTGACGTCGCGATCGATGTTCGGCGCCCCGACCGCGGCCTTTGTGTTTGTTCTCGCGACCTTCGCCAGCCCCCTTCCGATCTACGCCAATGCTCTCTTCCCCGACTCGGTGGCCGCCCTGCCCGTTGCGGCCACCCTCGCCGGCCTGGTCAGCAGGCATCCCGCCATTCTTGGCCTCGCGTCCATCACCATCGCGTTCCTTCCCTGGCTTCATCCGCGTTTCGTGCCTCTCGCTTTCCTTCTCGCTCTGGCCATCTCCATGCGCGAGGGATGGTCAACACGGCGCGCTGTGGCGGTATTCACGCCGCTTCTGGTCTCGCTCGGTCTGCTGCTCTTTCACTTTCAAAGCCTCTTCGGGCACGCGTCGTTGTCGGCCGCGTACGGACCGGGGTTTGCCTCCGACGTTTCGGTCTTCCGGATTCCCTGGGGCGCCGCTGGCCTTCTGCTCGATCGACAATTCGGCCTGCTCCTCTTTTCGCCCGTCCTGCTCGCCGGCGTGCCTGGCTTCGTTGCCCTTTGGAATCGGCATCGACTGATGGCCTCGCTCGCCGCCGCCTCGGTGCTGGGGCTCCTGGCAACCGGCGGCGCTTTCAGCATGTGGTGGGGAGGCGCTTCGGCGCCCGCGCGGTTCCTGATCGCCGCCACGCCGGCACTGCTTCTCGCCGCGGCTGCCTGCTGGCACAGCGGGGAGGCGCGGCCCGAGCGAAGAACCCTTCTCGGTGCAACGTCCGGGTTCGGTGCCGGGGTTCTGCTCCTCGCCTGCATTGCACCACGCGCGCTGCACAACCGCGCGGACAGTGAAAGCGGCCTGTTGCGCCTGCTCGCGCCGTCGCTGGATATGGATCGTTTCTTCCCCGGCCTGGTGAAGGAGCCTTCCGGGATCGGGCTGATGATCGCCCTGCTGTGGGGCGCCGTCGTGGTGGCTGCGCTCGTCCGGCTGAAATGGGGGGGTGTTCTGCTCGCGCTGCCGGTGGTCGCGGCCACCGCGGGGTCGAGCCGGCCCATGCTGGACCCGTTCTCAGCTTCCCTCCGCCTCCTCGAGTCGTGGAGCGACTCCCGCCAGGCCCTCGGCGGGGTGGATGAGCGAACAGCCTTCTCCCTCGACCTTCCCCTCGGCGAGGCGCGCTTTGAACTCACCCCGGGAGTCCGTCTGTATTCGCCCAGGTTCTCGTTGCCCGCAGGCGCCTGGACGCTTAGCGTGGAGTCGCAGTCGGAGGAACGGCCGGACGTGCGGAACGTGGCGCGGGTCAGTCTGGTGGGCGACGACGAAAGCGCCCCACCGTTCGCAGCGGTCACGTTGAAGGTGGACGAAGATGTGGCGACCGAACACTTCCGGCTCGACCGACACGCGCGCCGCCTTCATCTCCTGGGCGAGGGCCTGCAGTCGCAGACCCTGGTCATCCGCGTGCGCCTGACCCCACGCGACCGCTGAGTTTCGCCGCGCCTGGTCGGGCCGGGTGCCGCCTCTCAAGGGAATCCTGGGTGCGGGGAGAGTCTGTCCGAGACGAGGCCAGCGGACGTTCTTGGCATCCAGCTGAGCGGCATGGGGTCGGGCGGCGCCTTTGGGCTCGCGAAACTCGGGACCGCCGGCGGCCATACGGTCGTGCAAGCTCACGAGACGGCCGCCGTGGACGGAATGCCGAGAAGCGCCATGCCCTGGGCGCCGCGGCGGCGGTGCTCCGGCCAGAGGCGATAGCGCAGCTTCTGCGGTCGCTTCGACCGAGGGTTCAGGCGCTGACTTAGAACGTGACCTTGGCCGCCAGCTGGATCTGGCGCGGATCGCCCACGCCCAGTCTCAGGAAACCGTCGAAGTTGAACAGACCCGGCGTCGAGAGAGAGTTGATGTTGTTCTTGTTGTTGAACGTGTTGAACATCTCGATCACCGGAACCAGCGTCGCCTTGGCGCCCAGCTTGAACGGCCGCTGCACGCGCCAGTCGAATGAGAAGTACTTATTGTCCTTGCGGTCCCAGTTCCGGCCGCGGTCGGTTCCGTTCGAGACGCGAGGCGACGTGGTGATCGGCTGCGCCGACCGCGCCTGAATACGCGCGTTCCCCTGCAGGCCGCCCGGCAGTTCGCCGTAGGCAAAGAGGTTGAACTTGTGCCGGATGTCGCGGTCGGAGGGACCGTAGTCCTGGGACAGATCGTAGAAGTTGAAGGTGCGCTCGGTGAAAGGATCGCGCTCATTGGAGTCGTCGTCCTCGTCTTTCGCGAGCACGTAGTTCGCTTCGAGCTGATACTTGTTCGAGAAGCGCTTCTTGAGACCGAGAGTGGCGCCTTTGTACTCGCTCTTGCCGCGGCTGTTGATCACGAAGACATCGCCGAACTGCGGCTCGAAAGGATTGGCTCCGGCGTAGACCGTGGTGTCCCGTGTCGCCGGCTGGTTGGCCGCCGCCGCAGTTCCATGGACGTTGTAGTTCAGGAAGCGGGTGAGCTGAGTGCCTTTCGAATAGGTGAAGTCGATGTACGCGGACCAGTCGGGGGCGAGTTCGCGCTCATACGCGAAGTTCGCGGTGTAGATGCGGGGGTTCTTGTAGTCGCGGTCAAACACACGGATGCCCGTAAAGAAGGGGAACGTGCCCGCCGGCACAGGTGAGGGCGGCAGGATGTTCGGCCACGTCGGAGTGGGTGCGCCGAACGCGGTCTTGAGCGCGCTGCTGGTGAAATCGCTCTTCTGCTGCAGGCCGTTGGTCGTCACCGCGCCCACCTGGGTGAGCATGTTCTGTCGCGCGTAGAAGATGCCGCCGCTCGCCCGCACCACCGACTTGCCGTCGCCGTTCACGTCCCAGGCAAGACCCAGGCGCGGCTGGAACTGCATGGTCTGATCGGGAATCGTGCCGTCGGAGGGGAACCTCGAATCGGTCAAAAGCGATGCGTAGGCGGTGGTCTTGGGATCCACGGTTTCGGGCATGTACTGCGCATCCCAACGGACTCCATAGCTCACCGTCAGTTTGGGCGTCGCCTGCCACTTGTCCTGGATGAAGGCCGAGAACTCCTCGTTGTTGATGTCGGAGGCGCCCGCGGCGTCAACCGCAAGACCGCGGTTGTCGCTGCTCTGGAGATAGAAGAGGAGCGGGCCGCCCGTGGTGCTGGTTCCGGCCGGGCACGCTGTGGGATACGTGACGTAGCTCCCGTTGCTGCACGAAACGGCATTGGGGCCGAAGCCGCCGGGTGCGGCGGGAGAGGCATAGCGCAGGAAACCGGCGACGCTGTCGAACAGATACCGGCCCTTGAAGAAGCCGCGGAACACCTGGGCGTTGTTGGAGTGCAGCCACTCGACGCCGAACTTGATCGTGTGTTTCCCGCTCACGATGGAGAAATTGTTCTTGATCTGGAAGCGCTTCATCAGCTCATCGACATTGGGGGCGATGAAGAACGGATTGCCAAAGCGGAAGGTGGGACCAAAGCCCATGCCGGTGTCAGCGGGGATGTTCGACTCCACCGCGGAACGCGGCCGGTCTTCACGCGAGAAAGTGAAGTGGAATTCGTTCAGCTTGGTGTTTGAAATCGTGGTGAAGAGGTTCACGTTCAGGACACTGATCTTGGACGGGCCCTCGATGCCGTTCGCGGAGTTGCCGTAAGTCGACACGTCGAAGGTCTGGTTCTCGTTCCTGGAGCGGTTGAAGTTGAAGGAGGCGGCGAGGTTGTTGTTGGAGTTGAGCGTCCAGTCGATCTTGGCGAGGACGGCGTTGTTGTTGATGATGTGATCCACCGGCCGGCCTTCGTCTTGACCCCTCGTGCTCCTCATGAAATTCAGCAAAGCGACGCGCTGGCAGTCGGGATTCGAGTTGATGAGCGATTCGTTAGCGGTGATCGTGGGCGCGCTCACCGAGCAGGGCGTGCCGATGGCCTCGGAGAGATTCGGACGCTGAAACTTCTCGCGGATGCCCTCGAGGGCGAGGAAGAAAAAGGCCTTGTCCTTCACGATCGGACCGCCGATGGTGCCGCCGAACTGTTCGCGGTGGAAATCCTTGAGCGGCTTGCCGTCGGAGGTGTTCGAGGTGAGGGCCTCGAGGCGCTGGAAGTGGAAGAGGCTGCCTCTCACTTCATTGGTGCCCGATTTGGTGATGACGTTGATCACGCCCCCCGCGGTCCGGCCGAACTCGGCATTAGCACCGCTCGCCACCACCTGGAACTCTTTGATCGCTTCGAGCGTGATGTCGACGGCCGCGCGCTGACCGCCCATCTGCTCGCCGAAGAAACCGTTGTTGTAGTCGCCGCCGTCGAGGCTGATGTTGTTGAAGACGCCGCGCTGGCCGGCGAATGTGATCTCGTCGCCGTCGGGGCCCTGCACGATGCTGACCCCGGGGGTCAGGGTGAGCAGATCCTCGAACTTTCGGCCGAGCACCGGTGTCGTGCTGATCGTGTTCTCGTCGAGTGTGGTGCTTTTCTCCGTCCGCGAGGTGTCGACGGTGGCAATGCCGGTAACCGTGACGGTCTCGTCGAACGCCGAAACCTTCATCGTGAGGTTGAGATTGATCGCCTGGCCGACAGTGAGCGCCACGTTCTCCTGAACGATGGTCGCGAAACCTGCCTTCTTCACGGTCACGACGTAACGGCCCGACGTCAGCTGCAGGAAGACGAATCGACCATCGGCCCCCGATGTCAGTGCGCGGCTCTGATTGGTGTCGACGTTTCTGGCCTCAACCGAGGCGCCTTGAACCGTTGCTCCCTGGGGATCGACGATCGTCCCCTGGATGACGCCGGTTGTGATCTGGGTCTGGGCCGAGGTGACGGTTGCGAGCAGCGCCACGACAAGAAACGCAGGGAAACGGGTAGATCGCATACTTTCCTCCAAAGCGGTGAGACGTTGGCGTGACTCTACCCATGGTTTCGGAGGGGATTCAAGTCAACTCTTGTTCCCGTTTGGGGCCATCGGCGACCGGCAAGGCGCCGGACCTCCGCGAAAGCACGGCGGGCGCTCTCGCGGACGCTCGGAAGGGCCACACGCGGCCCCCTCCTGGTTTCAACGCGCTTCGAACGCGACGCGTTACCGGAAGCAGGGCGACCTGAGTCTCATAGAGGAGCTTCTGCAACTCCTGTTCGGAGCGCTTGCAGGCGTCGATGTCGGTGTACGTGCCGTACCACGTGACGATCGCCCCCTGGTCATCCCGAAGCGGAGCGGCCCGGGTCAGGAGCCCGCCGCTTCATCTTTCCTGGGAAGTCCTGCTAAGGAAGTAGATGGGCGGAGCTTGACGTTGCCCATAACGTGTTGCTAGCGTACGCATCGTTCTTACAACCGTACTCGTATGTCGTTTCTCCGGCGGTCACGGAGGTCGGGCGGGTCGAATGTCGACCCGGTTCTTGGCGCTCCTTCGTTCGGTGACGTAGACGAGTCGAAAGGCCGAAGGAGGCCTAGCAAAAATGATCGAAGGCAAAGTGAAGTGGTTTAACGAGTCCAAGGGTTTTGGATTTCTCTCGCGCGATGGCGGACCTGATGTGTTCGTCCATCACTCGGAGATCAAGGCCGATGGATTCCGTACGTTGAACGAAGGCGATCGCGTCAGCTTCGAAGTCGTGGACAGCCCCAAGGGTCCCCGCGCCGCTAACGTCAACAAGATCTAAGCGGTCCGTTTCGAAGAAGCAAGCGTCGCTTCTTTGCCCGGGGTTTTCGAGCCTGCTCGAAACTCCCCGGGCTTTTTCTTTTCTGAGTTGGGGGGCCGCAAAGTGCTCAGCCCCCCAAACCCCCGCGCTTTGGCCGGAGTGAATCCGGCCTGCGCTAGCCAGCGAAGCTCCACATGTCTCAGGTCCTCAAAACCCTCCGACGCGCCGGCCAGATCGCCCGCGAGGTGCGCGAATTGGGCGCGGCCCTGATCGTGCCCGGGGCCTCTCTGCGCACGGTCATCGAAACCGTCGAGAGCGAAATCGAGAAGCGCGGGGGCAAGCCCGCTTTTCCGGCGCAGACGTCGATCAACGAAGTCGCGGCCCACGACTGTCCCACCCCGGACGACGACCGGACCTACCGGGAAGGCGACCTCGCCAAACTCGACATCGGCGTCCACATCGATGGATGGGTGGTCGACACCGCGACCACTGTGAACGTGGGCGGAACCGGTAACGGACGCATGGTCGAGGCGGCGCGCCAGGCCCTCTCCGCCGCGGTGCAGACGGTGAAGCCCGGCCTTCCGGTGCGAGACGTAAGCGCCGCCATCGAGCGCGCGATCACGAGCGCCGGTTTCACCCCCCTCGAGAATCTCTGCGGCCATGGCGTCGGCCACTACATCGTGCACGCTCCCCCCGCGATCACAAACACTGTCCGCGCCGCTGAGGGCCGTCTGCCCATGCGCGGTGTGATCGCCATCGAGCCTTTCGCCACCGATGGACATGGCCGGACGGGACCGCGGGGAGCCTCCGAGGTCTTCCGGCTGCTGCCCGAAGCGAATGATCGCCTGAAGGATCACGGGGTAGAGACGGCCTTCGCTCAGGCGCTCCTGTCGTGGCGCGGTTTGCCGATCGCGCGCCGCTACTTCCGCGCCTTCGGCAACGACCTCGTAGCCGATGTCTTCAAGCGGCTCGAGAAGGCGCGTCTGCTCCACTCTTATCCGCCGCTCGTGGCCCTTTCGGGTCGCTCGGTGGCCCAGGCGGAGCACTCGGTATATCTCGGCCCCGAGGGCGTCATCCAGCTCACCTAGTTGAGCTGGGGGGCCGCAGTTTCCTTCGAATGCCGTGCTTAGCCCCCCAGACCCCCTTCGCTGCGGCCGGAGTGAATCCGGCCTTCGCTCACGCATGACTCCAAAGACACGACTGGCGTATTCGACCGGGGGCGCTGAGACGCCCGCTCCGAAAGCTCTGGCGGCCGAGATGGAGCGCAAGACAAAAGGCGCGCGGATCCGGCTCGAAAAACGTGCTTCGGGACGGGTCGTGACGGTCATCGCCGACGTTCCCGGCCGGCCCGAGGACATCGAGGCTCTCGCCAAGCTGCTCAAGACGCGCTGCGGCACCGGAGGTTCGGTGAAGGACCTCGACATTGAACTCCAGGGCGACCGGCGCGACGCCGTCCAGTCCGTACTGCGCGAGAAGCGGATTCCCCAAAAACTCGCGGGCGGTTAGGCGCGCGGTTGATAACCTCTCCGGCCATGACCTCTGTTGATCGAAATCCATTCCGCCAGGGCCTCCTCGACGGCCGCACCCTCCTGATCACCGGCGGAGGCACCGGACTCGGGCGCTCGATGGCGCTGAAGTGCGCGGGCCTTGGGGCGAAGATCGCGGTGGTGGGCCGGCGGGAAGAGCCGCTCAAGGCCACGGTGGGCGACATCGAGAAGGGGGGCGGCCAGGCCGCGTTCGCGCCCTGCGACGTGCGGGACTCGGGTTCGGTCCGAACCGCGGTAGACACGCTCGAAGCGACACTCGGCCCCATCAACGCACTCATCAACAATGCCGCGGGCAACTTCCTCTGTGCATCAGAGGACCTGTCGGACAACGCCTTCGACGCGGTGGTGAAGATCGTGCTTTACGGCACCTTCAACTGCACACGCGAAGTGGGCCGGAGGCTCATCGAACGCAAAGCCGAGGGGCATGTGATCTCAATCGTGACCACTTACGCGGAAAGCGGATCCGCGTTCGTTCTGCCCTCCGCTTCCGCCAAGGCCGGAGTGCTGGCCATGATGCGGTCACTGGCCGTCGAGTGGGCCACGTACGGCATCAGGCTCAATGCCATCGCTCCCGGACCGTTCCGGACCGACGGCGCTTTCTCGCGGCTCATGGTCGGTGAACTCGAGAAGCAGGCGATCCGGCGCATCCCGTCGAAACGCTTCGGCGAGCATGATGAGCTCACGAATCTCGTGGCCTACATTCTCTCCGACGCGAGCCCATACCAGACCGGGGACTGCGTCACCATTGACGGAGCCGAGGAACTGCTTTCAGGCCAGCAATTCGCGGGCTTCGCCCACATCGACCGCGCCGCGGCCAAGGAAATGATGAGCGCGGTGAAGCCAAAGAAGTAGGGCCCTACTGAAAGATCTGGAAGTTGCCGAGCAGCACCCATAGGATGAAGAACATCACGACCGTTCCAATGCAGCCGCAACCGGACTTCTTGGCGCCCCATCCGGCCACCACACCACGCAGTATTTTGCTCACCGTCGTTTCCTCCTTCGAGAGACACTTGCGTGAGGAGCAGTATCCGTGCCACCCCGTATTGCGCTGGTGGGCGGCCCGGAAACGGGGCGTCGGGGCCTGCGACGCCGACCCGCGCGGGATCGATTGTAGAAACGAAAGCGGTGCGCCCCTTGGTTCAGTGGGCCGTCGTGGCGGCCCGAGCGGCGAACAGTTGCAGCGGGCTTGGCGGGGCGGCGAGGCTTACCAGGAGGCGGCCAAAGGTCGAGGCCGGGTCAACGTGGGTGATGTCGTGCGCGTCGAGCAGAGCCTGGATCCAGGCTGACGAAGCGCCCTCGTTCGTCGATCGCCCGAGGTAGAGATACTCAGCCACGAGCAGGCATCCCACGGAAAGGCTCAACTCCTCGACCACCGGACGTCGACCGGAGCCCAGATTCTCAAGGGCCGCCCGCAACACCTGATAGGCGGGCCCGAAGTACGGCTCGGAGTCGATATCCAGGGTCTGTCGGCGCGCCTCACCAAAGCGGAAACCATGGAAGGAGGGGCCGAGACCATGCACATGCAGAAGCAGCCGGATCAGTCGTAGCCGCAGACGCAGGCCCGCGCCGATGACCAGGCCCCGCGAGGCCCACGGAACCGATGACGCGAAGAAGAAACCACGGAAGAGCAGGCGAGCGAGGGCCGGACTCGAAGGGGAGGGGTCTGGTGGCTTTGAGACCGCGAACTCGCCGGTCAGGGTTACGTACTCCTCGAACTTCTCGGGACCGAGCTTGACCACACGGTGGCGCGTCCAGTCTTCGAGCAGGACGGCCATCCGCCCCACATTGCGTCGAAGGGAGAACGTGGGCTCGTGCAGGTCGAGGATGCGCCGCAAGGTCCAGCGCATGTTCTCGAGAAGCTCTGGATCGAGGGGGACGCCACGGATCCACTCGAGCGGCACATCGGCCGGCGAACTCGCCTTCTTCCAGCGCGCGGCCAGCGACCCGATCTCCGACCGCTGATCGTCGATAGGCCGGCCCTCGTTGCGAAGTACGGTGGGGCAACCGAGGTTCATGCTCACCTTCGTGTCCCCGTTCACGGGGTCGAAGGAATAGGGAAACATCTGGCAGGAGAGGGGCTTCGCCGTGCTCCCCAGATGCTCGTGAATGCGGCAGCGGTTCTCGTCGGAGAGAAAACCACAGACCCCGTCAGGGCGCTTGCGGATCCGCAGAAGCCCGCCCGCGAGGTATTCGAAGACGGGGCCACTCGTCCCCACCGCCTCGCCCGGAGCTTCCTGGAACCATTGCGAGACTTTCGCCGCCTCGAGGCGCTCCGTTTCCGCAGGGGTCGCCACGATGTCGAATGAGCGCCGGCAGCACTGTCCGCACCCTTTGCAGGTGAAGTTCTGTTCGGAGTCGAGAACCAGGCTCATCGGTGGGTCAAGGCTAATCGGCTGCGCCGCTTATTGACGTGACGCGGGGATGTTCCTTAAACTACCTGTTCACCCTCGCACTCTGGGAGATCGTCCAACGGTAGGACATGCGGCTCTGAACCGTAGAATCGGGGTTCGAATCCCTGTCTCCCAGCCAGCGTTCGAGGGCGAAGCCCTCGAGCCGCTGGCAGGGAGACAGGGCTTCGGCGCCTTACTTCGTGCGGCGTCGAATCCTCGCATCGCACCAGCCCCTAAACCCCCCAACCACGTGGGCGAGGCTCCGACTGCAGGGGCGCGCAGCCCAGCCTTGGCCGTGCGCTTCAAATCGACGGATGTGCCCCTACTTTTGGGTGCAGGTGCAGTTCCTACAACCGTGGTCGGCGCAGGTGCCGCAGGACTCGGCGACCCTCTTCTTCAAGGCCTCGCGCGCGCGGTGGACGCGGACTCCGGCGTTGGTCGCGGAAAGGCCGAGCTGCTCGGCGAACGTCTTGACCGGGGTGCCGTTCATCTCGATTGAGCGCAGCGCCTCCGCGTACTCTGGCTTGAGTGAAGCGGCGAGACGGCCCACGCAGCCGCAGATCTCCGCCTCCATCTCAGGATCTGGAGAGGCGTGGCTCTCGAGTTCGTGCGCGAAGGCCTCGAGCGCCCGGTTCGCCGTTCCCTGGCGTCGAAACCGATCGATTGTCGCGTTGCGCAAGGTTCTATAGAACCAGGGGATGACACCCTCATCGACCGGCGCCTGATCGGGCCGGCGGATCAGCTTGATGAAGGCGTCCTGGAGGATGTCCTCGGCGAGCGCGCGGTCGCCAACGCGGCGTTCGAGAAATCCCAGGAAGGCCCGATGGTTCTCGAGCAGGATGTTCAGCGAATCGGGGGCCTCGGTGATCCGGGACACTCTTCGATCAGAACATTGATTTCCCCATGAACCAAATCAGCCCACGACGCGTATCTGTCGGGGTGCCCATGTTCAAAAAAACCCTCCTTGCCATCACCGTCCTGCTCGCCCTGGCTGCGTCCGGTCTTGCCGGCTTCGTCTTCCTCGCTCGACCGCTGAGCCGCCCGCCTCAATCGGTCACCGCCACCGCCACGCCGGAGCGCCTGATCCGTGGCGAGTATCTCGCCCGTACACGAGGCTGCGTGGATTGCCACTCGGAACGCGACTTCAACCGCTACTCGGGTCCGCCGAAAGAGCCCTTCGGCGCCAACGGATCCTGCTTCGACAAAGGCGTGGGAGTGCCCGGTGTGGTCTGTGCGCCGAATCTCACCTCAGACAAGGAAACCGGCCTCGGAGCCTGGACCGACGGTGAGATCCTGCGCGCGATGCGAGAGGGTGTCTCCCGCGATGGACGGCCCCTTTTCCCGCTCATGCCTTATGGCGAATTGAAACACCTCTCCGATGAGGATGCGCTCGCGATCGTGGCTTACCTGCGAGCCCTGCCTGCCGTGACCTACAAGGCTCCGGCCCCAAAACTCGACTTCCCCCTACCCATCGTCATCCGTTTCATTCCCAAACCGCTCGACGGTCCGGTGGCGGCACCCGCCAAAACCGACACCGAGGCCTACGGGCGGTATCTCACCACGACGATGGGCTGCGCCTTCTGCCACACCACAGTCGATGCCCAGATGCAGCCGATCCCCGGCCGCGAATGGGCGGGCGACAATGAGTTCCGAGGCCCATGGGGCTCGGTGCGCTCGGCCAATCTTTCTCCTCACGAGAGCGGTCTCGGCGATCGCACCAAGGAGAACTTCATCGGCCTCTTCCGGGCTTTTGGCAACGTGGAGGGCGAACTCCCGAAGGGTTCTCAGAACACCGTGATGCCGTGGGCGGAGTACAACAAGTTGACCGACGAAGATCTGGGCATCGTCTATGACTACTTGAAGATACAGAAGCCGGTGGCGCACAGCGTGGACAAGTTCCCGAAGGCACCGCGCGGCTAGGCGACGATTTCGCAAAAATTCTCTTGACCCTGGAACGCGTTCCAGACTCGATAATGTCTTCGACATGGCGATCGCTTCAGGAGAACTCGCACGGCGGGCCGGGGTAAGCCCGGATACGCTCAGGCACTACGAGCGAGTAGGCGTTCTCGCCAAACCCGCGCGTTCCGCCAACAACTATCGGGTCTATCCCGACTCCGCGCTCTCCCGTGTCCTTCTCGTGCGCCGGGCCCTGGCCTTCGGTTTCTCGCTCGCCGAACTGGCCATCGTCCTCAAAGAACGTGAACGGGGCGCCCCTCCCTGCCGCAAGGTGAGAGCACTCGCCGCCCAAAAACTCGCGTCGGCCGAAGTGCGACTTCTCGAGCTGACGCGGCTGCGCGACGACCTGCGCACACTTCTCGAGAGCTGGGACCAGAAGCTCGAAAACGCTCCCGCAGGCGGCCCGGCCCGCCTCCTCGAAACACTTTCCGCTTTTTCTGAATCGCCAACTTCCAAGGAGACACACCATGAACCCCACCGCGTTGATTCTCACGATCGCCCTCATCCCCTCGCAGGACACTGGAGCTTCGAAAGCCCCGTCAAAAGAACACCAGCACCAGGTCAACGAAAACGGTGACAAGGCGATGGGCTTCTCCCACCAGAAGGCCACGCACCATTTCATCCTTCAGGCCCAGGGAGGCGTCATCCGGGTCGACGCCAATTCGAAGGACGACAAGGAGAGCCGGGAGCAGATTCAGAGCCACCTCGGACACATCGCGAAGATGTTCAAGGCCGGCGACTTCAACACGCCGATGCTGGTCCACAGCGTGACGCCGCCTGGAACCTCGACCATGACGAAACTGAAGGCCGACATCAGCTACACGTATGAGCCTTCGCCAACGGGTGGCCGGGTCGTGATCGCCACCCGGGCCAAAGAGGCTCTGGCGGCCGTTCACGAGTTTCTGCGCTTTCAGATCAAGGATCATGCGACCGGAGACCCGCTGACCGTCCGGTAGGGGCGACCCTTGTGGTCCCTGAGCGCCGACAAAGGACGCCAGTCGAAGGGTGGTCGCCCTTTTGACCACACCGGCGGCCCGAACATTTGCGGATCCGCGACGGAAAAGGGCAGGCACAAGGCCTGCCCCTACGGTGTTGGCCGTGGGCACGTAAAATCCCTCCCATGAAGAAGGATTCTTTCGGTTCCCGGGCGGCTCTCAAGACCACGGGCGGCAGCTACACGATCCATCGGCTGGACGCTCTCAAGAAGGCCGGGGTGGCCCCGAACCTCGACACCCTCCCCTTTTCGATCCGCGTCGTCCTCGAGGCGATCCTTCGTTCAGTGGATGGGGAGCTCGTCCATGACGAGGACGTGAAGAACCTCGCCGCCTGGAACGCGAAGGCGCCCAAGGATGTCGAGGTCCCGTTCATGCCCGCCCGCGTCATCCTCCAGGACTTCACCGGCGTCCCCGCGGTGGTCGACCTGGCCTCGATGCGCGCGGCAGTGAAGCGTCTCGGCCACGATCCGCGCAAGGTGAATCCGCTGGTGCCCGTCGATCTCGTTGTCGATCACTCGGTCCAGGTCGATGCCTACGGTACGAACGACGCGCTGGCCCAGAACTCAAAGCTCGAGTTCGAGCGCAATAACGAGCGCTATGAGTTCCTTCGCTGGGGTCAGAAAGCCTTCGACAACTTCCGCGTGGTTCCTCCCGCCACCGGCATCGTCCATCAGGTGAACCTCGAGTACCTGGCCAAGGGCGTGCTTTCAAAAACCGAAGACGGCGAGACCTACGCCTTCCCCGACACACTTGTCGGCACCGACTCGCACACCACCATGATCAACGGCCTCGGCGTCTTGGGCTGGGGCGTCGGCGGCATCGAAGCCGAGGCGGCCATGCTCGGCCAGCCTCTCTACATGGTGACCCCGCAGGTCATCGGCATGAGGCTGGTGGGCCGGCTCAGCGAAGGCGTGACCGCCACCGACATGGTCCTCACTGTCACCCAGGCCCTGCGCAAAAAGGGTGTGGTCGAGAAGTTCGTGGAGTTCTACGGTCCGGGCCTCGACGGCATGCCGCTGGCCGATCGCGCCACCATCGCAAACATGGCTCCCGAATACGGCGCCACGTGTGGATTCTTCCCGGTCGACGAGGAAACGCTGCGCTATCTCCGCAACACCGGCCGCACTGCCGAGGAAGTCGATCTCGTCGAGCGCTACATGAAGGAGCAAGGCCTCTTCCGCACGAAGGATTCGGCCGAACCTGTGTTCACTGACTCGATTGAACTGGATCTCTCGACCGTCGAGCCGTCGCTGGCCGGCCCGAAGCGTCCGCAGGACCGCGTGGCCCTGAAGGCGATGAAGGAGTCGTTCCGAAAGTCCCTCGTCGCTCCGGTGAAAGACCGCGGCTTCGGCCTCGGACCCGACGACCTCGGCCGCACCGCCGACGTGGAGATGAACGGCGCCACCAGCACCATCACCCATGGCGCGGTGGCCATCGCCGCCATCACCAGCTGCACCAACACCTCGAACCCGTCGGTGATGCTCGGCGCTGGCCTTGTGGCCAGAAAGGCGGTGGCGAAGGGTCTCACCGTGAAGCCTCACGTGAAGACCTCGCTCGCCCCAGGATCGAAGGTGGTCACCGAGTACCTGATGAAGGCGGACCTGCTCACTGACCTCGAGCAGATCGGGTTCAACGTGGTCGGTTACGGCTGCACCACGTGCATTGGTAACTCGGGTCCGCTCCCGCCCGCGGTTTCAAAGGCGGTCAACGACGGCAAACTTGTGGCCTCAGCGGTGCTCTCCGGAAACCGCAACTTCGAAGGCCGCGTTAACCCTGACGTAAAAGCGAACTATCTCGCGTCCCCGCCCCTGGTGGTGGCCTATGCGCTGGCCGGCACCACCGACATCGACTTCGCCACCGACCCCATCGGCCACGACAAGTCGGGCGCGCCGGTGATGCTCAAGGACATCTGGCCGACCATGAAGGAAGTGGCGGACGCCGAAGCCGCGGTGACCGGAGAGCTGTTCACGAAGAGCTACGCCGACGTCTTCGGAGGCAATCCCGATTGGAATGCGATCTCGGTGGCGGAAGGGGCGCTCTTTGATTTCAAGGAACCCTCGACCTATATCCAGGAGCCACCTTTCTTCCAGGGCCTGTCGATGCAGCCCGCTCCGCTCAAGGGCATCGATGGCGCGCGGGTCCTCGCCATCTTCGGAGACTCGATCACCACCGACCACATCTCGCCCGCGGGCGACATCGCGGCCGCGTCTCCGGCCGGTGATTTCCTCAAAGCGCGCGGTGTGGAGAAGAAAGACTTCAACTCCTACGGCGCGCGACGCGGGAACGACCGCATCATGGTGCGCGGTACCTTCGCGAATATCCGTCTCAAGAATCTGATGGTGCCGGGAGTGGAGGGCGGCGTCACGGTGGTCCTGCCCGGGGCCGAGAAGATGCCGATCTACGACGCGGCCATGAGGTACAAGGAGTCAAGCATTCCCCTGGTGATCCTCGCGGGCAAGGAGTACGGCTCGGGCTCATCGCGCGACTGGGCGGCCAAGGGCACTCTGCTCCTCGGGGTGCGGGCGGTCATCGCGGAGAGTTTCGAACGCATCCATCGCAGCAACCTGGTGGGCATGGGCGTCCTGCCCATTGTCTTCAAGGATGGGCAGAACGTGGAGAGCCTCGGCCTCAAGGGCGACGAGTCGATCAGCATCGCCGGTCTCGACGAGAAGAGCCTCACCCCGCGTCAGACCCTCACCGTGAAGGCCACCCGTACCGACGGCACGAGCTTCGCGTTCGAAGCCACCTGCCGCCTCGACACCGCGGTGGAAATCAACTACTACAAGAACGGCGGCATCCTCCAAACCGTCCTAAGGAAAATGCTGAGCTAAGCCAAACCCGCGTACTCGCTGGACGCAATCCACCGCTCGACGTCACGTTGCACCGCGCCGAGGCTCGACGCCACGAACACCACCTCCTGCATTTGGTCGTGGGCGTAGTCCTGCTCGATGACCTCGTCGATGTTGAAGGGACGCCGCGACACCGCGTCCGAGAACGCGTGCGGGAGTTCACCGAAGGACGACAGCAGTCCGGCGCCATACGCGCGCAGGCCGACCCTCTCTTCCACCAGCCCGAACTCCAGAGTGAACCAGTACAGACGCAGCAGGGCTTGGAACTGTGACGCTGAGGCCCGAGCCGCCGCCTGGCCGATGACCTCGTTCAATAGCGCCGCCTGCGGATCGGTGAGCATGGGCGCATGCCCGATGGCCTCGTGGACCAGATCCGGCTCCGGGGTGTAGTCCGGCCTCGATCCGTGGCGCAAGTAGACCGTACATGGCTGGCGTCTCCGGCCGAGGTGGCCCAGGAACACCCGGGGGTCGAGAAGACCGTCGGTGAGAACCAGACTGAATCCAGTCTGGTCGAGCAGCCGCGGCGCCAGATCTCTCGGCACGGGGGGTTGAGCGATCGATAGCCCAAGCCGCCGAAAGCCCTCCCGGTAAGAAGACGCCGCGTGGACTTCATGAAGATCGGCCAAACGGTCCATCACCGCCCGCCATACCCGCGCCTCCTCACCCGTGTAACCAACCTCGGGCAGCACACCGCTTCCATCCCCGGACGAGGCCACGATTTCGGAGAGCGCCATGCGGCGCGCGATGTAGGCGTCATCGCCCTCCCCGGGGTGCCCGGGAGGGAGTGTGAGGGTTGGCGGTTCAAGCAGCGTGTGGTTCATGTCCTTGTTCCTTCATGGGGCGCCGAAAAAGAAAAAGGCCCGCTCCTCAGGAGAGCGGGCCCATGACGCGGACCGGAGCGATGACGAAGCTCTAGGCCACCCGGGTCCCTCCCGGGTAGTAATAACGGCGCGCGTAGCGATTGACGGTGTTCACAACGGCGGCGACCATAGCAGAGAACCTGCTTACGGCTCGAGCGGCTATCCTGAGCCGAGCGCGCCTGGCGCCCGCCGGAGAAAGACACAGAAGCGAGAAACGAAGATGCCCATTTCACTTACATTCCTTGGCGCCGCCCGCACCGTCACCGGCTCCGCTTACCTCGTGGACTCCGGCAAATCCCAGGTCATGATCGATTTCGGAATGTTCCAGGGGCGCAAGGACATCCGCCAGCGCAACTGGGTGGATCCCGATTTCCCCGCGCCCCAGGTGGACGCGGTGATCCTCACCCACACCCACCTCGATCACATCGGCCGTATCCCCCGACTGGTGGCCAATGGATTCAAGGGGCCGATCTTCTGCACTCCGCCCACGGTGGAACTCGCCGAGGTTCTGCTCAAAGATGCCGCGCACCTGCAGATGGAAGACGCCGAATATCTGAACCGGAAGGGACTCACGAGCCACAAGCCCGCGCTGCCCCTCTTCACCGATCGGGACGTCGAACGAGCTCTGAAGTTGTTCGTGCCCATTGCGATGGGCAGGCCGCACACCGCGGCCCCCGGCTTCTCCTTCCAGTTCCGTGAGGCGGGTCACTTGCTCGGCGCGAGCTCCATCGACCTCACTGTTGAGGATGGATCATCGGGCCAGACCCGGCGCCTCCTCTTCTCCGGAGATGTCGGCCGCTACAACGCCGTGCTGGCCCACGATCCTGCGCCTTGTCCGGATGCCGACTACATCGTGGTGGAGAGCACCTACGGCAATCGGCAGCATCCGGTGATCTCCGTGCAGGAACAGCTGCAGGCCGTACTCGCGCGCACCTTCGCCCGCGGCGGCGTGCTGCTGATTCCCGCCTTCGCGGTGGGCCGCTCGCAGCAGATGGTGTGGCTCATGGACCGGATCGTTCATGAGCAGAAACTCCGCCCCTTCCCCATCTACATCGATTCACCCATGGCCGTGGACGCCACCCGCATCTACGCCCGGCACGGAGAGTCGCTCAAGGACGCCCTCACCCTGGTGGGCGGCCAAAGTGTGTTGAACAGCAAGTGGGTGCGGCTCGCGAGGACGCGCGAGGAGTCGGAGGCGCTCAATGATCTGCGGGGGCCCGCGGTCATCATCTCCTCCTCCGGCATGCTTTCAGGGGGCCGCATCCTCCATCACTGCCGCGTGCGTCTGCCCCACGCCGAAAACACGCTGCTGATCACCGGTTACCAGGCTGAAGGCACACTGGGCCGGCGTCTCATCGACCGCGCGGCCAGCGTGCGCATCCACAAGACCGAGGTCCCGGTTCTGGCCGAGGTCACAGACCTCAAGGGCTTGTCGGGTCACGCGGACGCGAACGAACTGTTGCGCTGGATGTCCGGGATCACAAAGGCGCCGACGAGCGTGTTCATTACCCACGGAGAAGAGGACGCGGCTCTCGCGCTGGCCGCGCGCATCGAGTCCGAGCGGACTTTCAAGACCTACGTCCCGAAACACGCGGAACGCGTGGTTCTGAACTAGCGGCGCCGAACCCAACGCGCATGATGGATGCGGGAACCTCCGACGCCACGCGTCGGTTCATCATCGGCCGGGGTGCGGTTCGCGGAGAGTACGTCCAGCTGAGCAAGTCGTGGCGTTCTTTGCTCACGCGCAGAAACTATCCCGGAGCGATCATGGGCCTGCTCGGAGAGTGTCTCGCCGCCTCCGCGCTTTTCACCTCCACTTTGAAGATGCTGCAGGAGGACGGCCGGCTCACCCTGCAGATCCAGGGTGGAAAACCTCTATCCCTGCTGGTCGCGGAGTGTCGCGCGGATCTGTCGGTGCGGGCCATGGCTCGCTTCGACCCCACCGCGTCGCTCGACGCCACGATGTCCCTGCGCGACCTCACCCACGGAGCGACCTTCGCCCTCACCATCGACCCCGGTGGCGACTACGACTCGTACCAGAGCCTCGTCCCCCTGGAGGGAACATCGGTGGCGGGCGTGCTCAACGGATACATGCGCCGCTCCGAGCAACTCGAAAGCCACTTCGTCCTTGCCGCCGACAGCTCTGTCTGTGCCGGCCTTCTGGTGCAGCAGATTCCTGGGCAGGGAGGAAAGGCCGAGGGGGCTGACCCGGATGTCTGGAATCGGGTGCAGACCCTCGCCGCCACGATCACCCGGGAGGAGCTGCTGGAGCTTCACGACGAGGCATTGCTGCACCGTCTGTTCCATCAGGAGGAAGTTCGCCTGCTCCCGGAACGTGGTGTGAGCTTCGTGTGCCGCTGCTCGAAGGAACGTGTCGCCTCGGTGCTGAAGGTTCTGGGCGCGGAGGAGATCCGGGGCCTCTTGGCCGACCGCAGAACCGTCGAAGTTGATTGCGACTTCTGCGGCGAGCGCTACGTCTTCACGGCCGAGGAGGCTTGGGCGGCCCTGGCTCACTGAACCCCGGAAACGCTCAGGGCCGGGTTTCCTTGAAGGTGTCGCAACGATTCGGATCCCCGGTGGTCAGTCCGCGCCGGAGCCAGAACTGACGCTGCTCGCTCGAACCGTGGGTCCAGGATTCGGGTTGAACGGAGCCCTGCGACATCTCCTGGATGGAGTCATCGCCAATGGAAGCGGCGGCTCGCATCCCCTCCTCGAAATCACCGGGTTCGATAATCTTCCGATCGCGATTCGCGCGGTGGCCCCACACGCCGGCGAAACAGTCCGCCTGCAGTTCGAGACGGACCGAAAGAGCGTTCCCTTGCGCCTGGCTCCCCTGCTGTTGAGCCGCGCTCACCCGGCTCGAAACGCCAAGCAGGTTCTGCACGTGGTGGCCCACTTCATGAGCGATGACATAGGCCTGGGCGAAGTCGCCGGGGGCGCCGAATCGTTGCCAGAGTTGATTGAAGAAGACGGGATCGAGGTAGACCTTGTGGTCGGCCGGGCAATAGAAGGGGCCGGTTGCCGACGAGGCGGCTCCACAGGCCGAACGGACACCCTCGCTGAAAAGCACGAGGGGCGGCTCTTCATAAGTCTGCCCGGTCTCGGCGAAGAGGCCGCGCCAGGTTTCTTCGGTGTCTGCCAGTACGACGGCTGCGAACTTCCCGAGCTGATCGCTCGGAGCCACGGCGGGGCCACTCTGGGTGGCCGCGGGTTCGCTCTGTACCTGACTGAGGATCTGCAGGAGGGCCTGAGGATCCTGGCCGGTGAAGTAGGACAGGGCCAGCACCAGCAGAAGGCCTCCACAGCCGAGGCCGGCCGGACCTCCCCGCATCCTCTGGCCTCGGCGATCCTCGACGTTGGTGCTTTCGGTCCGACCTTCTAGGCGCATGGCCGCATCCTAGTCCCCTCCGACTTAAACTCCTGGGTGCGCATGACCAAGCTGTGTTCCATCTGCCTGGCTGCGCGCGCCACGGTGACTCCCTCACCGGAGCTGGAGTCGCTGATCCGGATCAACCTCCCCTGGCTCGAAGCGCACACGGGTTGCTGCTCGGCCTGCGCGCGGAGGTTCCGTCGCGCCCTCTGCTACTTCCGGGCCGCGGGCATGACGGATGGCTCCAGCTCGCCCATCCTGCCCATAGCGTTGCGGCTTGGCGCTTCCACGCGTTATCGCGGCAAAGGCGTCACCATCGCCTTCCTCGACGCCGGTTTCTTCGCCCATCCCGATCTGGTGAAGCCGGTCGATCGGATCCGCGAGTACGTGGACGTGACTCGTACCGATTCACGAAGGTCCGACATCGAGGATCCGAAAGCCGCGGGCTGGCACGGTCTCATGACCTCGGTGGTGGCCTGTGGGAACGGAAACCTGTCGAAAGGTCTTTACCGCGGAATCGCCTCGGAGGCGGAAGTGGTCCTGGTGCAGTGCGGCACCGCTCGCCGCGTTCGCCACCACGACATCCGCCTCGGCTTCGACTGGATCCTCAAGAATCGGGCGAAGCACAACATCCGGATCGTGAACGTGAGCGTGGGCGGCGACTACGAGGCGAGCTACCTGGACGATCCCATCTGCCAGGGCGTCGAGGCCGCCACCCGGGCGGGCATCCTGGTGTGCGCCGCGGTGGGTAACACGGGCAACTCACCAAAGCATCCGGTGATACCGCCCGCGTCCTCGCCGTCGGCCCTTTCAGTAGGAGGCTTCAACGATCGCAATCGCCTGAGCCGCTTCGGCCTGACCCCGTATCAGTCGAGTTATGGGCCCACGGTGGACGGCCTTCAGAAACCCGAGATCGTGGCCCCAGCCATCTGGGTGGCTGCCCCCCTCCTGCCGGAAACCACCACCGCGCAGCAGGCGGCACTCTTCTCCCTGCTCCTTCAGACGGAGGACGCCCGCCTGGTCGAGGTGCTCTCTGGTTACCAGGGAATCGACGAAAGCCTGGACGCGGCGGTGGGCCTGGCCCCGTCGATGATCCGGCAACTGGTCCTGATGAAGTTCCACGACCAGAACGTCATCTCCGAGTCGTACAAACACGTGGACGGGACCAGCTTCGCCTCGCCGATCGTGGCCTCGATCGCCGCCCAGATGATCGAAGCCAACCCGCTGCTCAAACCTCTCGAGATCAAGTCCATTCTGAGTCGCACCGCTCATCGGGTGGACGAACTGAAACACGAACAGCAGGGCTTCGGTGTGGTCGACCCCCGGGCCGCTCTGACCCAGGCCCTGGTCGAGAGCCGCAATGAACGGCGTGCCCGGTCTCGGGGCCGGGCGCGCAAAGTGGCAAACCGTCAGGGAAGCTGAACGCGGACCACCGCGGCCGCGTAGGAAAGATCAATCACTTCACGCGCACGCCGCCCTTGATGACGATGGGCACGTTCTGCAAAAGGGTGACGTTCGAAAGCACGTCGCCGCGCACCGCGATCACGTCGGCCAGCCGGCCTTTGGCGAGGGTCCCGAGATTCTTCTCCTGCTTCAGGAAACGCGCGGGCCACCGGGTGGCCGCGCCGATCGCCTGCATCGGGGTCATGCCGAACTTCACCCAGGTGTCGAGTTCGCGCCAGGTGGAGTCGGAATGGAAGTTCGCGGGGATGCCGCTGTCCGTGCCTACGAGCAGGGTGACCCCGGTCTCCCGGAGCTGCTGGAACTTCTTCTGCAGGGTGGGGATGCGGCGGAAGGTCAGAGTGAAGTAGTCGAGCTGGGTGAGGTTCCTGAGCGAGGCCTGGATGTCCTTGACGATGTCCGGGGCCAGGCCCTGCTGCCACAGCGGGTCATCGAGACGCTCGGGAAAGACCTGGGCGGTGTAGTTGGTGAGATAAAGCGGGGACACGGTAGGACACCAGTAGAGCGTCTGGTTCCGTCGCTTGAGACCCTCGATGATGTCGGCCGGGTATTCGGGCGCGGTGGCGAGACCGGTGTGCTCGAAGCCATCCACGTTGTGCTTCAGGCCGATCCGGATCTCGTCCATGCGGTGAGCATGGGCCACCACCGGCTTCCCTGCCGCGTGCGCGGTCTTGACCACCGCGGCCACTTCCTCTTCGCTCATCTGGTCCTGGTCGATCAGCTTGATGAAGTCGACGCCCGCGGCGATGAGCTTCTGAACCTTGTTTCGCGCGTCGTCGGCGCCACTGACGCCCCAGCGCACGAACTTTTCGTACTCGAAATAGGGAGCGTGCTGGATGAAGGGCCCGGACACGAAGAGACGCGGGCCCGGAATGACGCCCTTGTCGATCCGGCGACGCACCTCGAGGATGTCTTCGAGGGGAGCGCCCAGCTCGCGCACGGTGGTGACCCCGGCCATGAGGAGCTGCTTCGCCGCCGCAGGCATGATTTCGTCACGGAACCGGTTCATGTAGGTGGTGTCCCAGTGTTCGTAGTCCGCGTGACCGACGATCATCAGGTGGACATGCATATCCATGAGACCGGGCAGGACGCTCATTCCCTCGGTGTTGATGATGGGCGTGCCTTGCGGAATTACCACCTCGGACTTACTGCCCACGGCCACGATGCGTTCACCCGCAATCAGGACCACACCGTCTCGAATGGGAGGGCCCTCGTAGCCATCGATGACCTGGCCGCCCACGAGGGCGAGGGTGGGCTTGTCCACCGAAGCCGCGGCGGCGGGAGTCTCGGCCGACGCCGAGGTGACCACGGCAAGAAGAAGGGCGCAGGCTATCGCGGGTATTCGAAACATGGTGGGCTCCTGATCTGGTTCTACGGTTCCCGCCCGGGTCAAGGCTCGCAACGGACAGACTTCACTGGCTCTTCTCTCCGCGCAGCATCGAGGCATTCTCGCGCAGGCTGTTGGCCACCCGGCGCAGGGTCATGACGGAACCCGCGAGAGGCGGTGAGAGTGGCTTCACTTCCTTCATCCAATCCATCAAAGACGGGGAAACCGTGGCCAGTTCGCGAAGCTGATCAGCCACCCGAGCGTATTCAGGATCCTTGGGGATCTTTTCGAGCGCGCCGTCGATCTCGTTGGCGAGCGTTTCGAGGGACTCGGCCACTCGACCATTGCGCGGGGCTGGAGCAGGGGCGGGGGCAGGCAGCGGGGCGGCTTCGACACGGGCCCTGGACGGCGCGGGCTCCAGGGTCTCCATCTGTTTGAGGTGTTTCGAGATCCCTTCCAGACGCTTGGTGACCTGCGAGACGGCAGCGAAGGACGCCACCGCCTCTCGGATGGCTTCGGTCAGCGCGGGCGAGATCTTGGTGAATTCGATGAGTGGGGCAGCCAGTGGCTCGTAGTCCTCGGCCGCGGGGAGGCGAAGCAGCGACTCGGCCAGCCGTTGATTGGTGTCTTGCAGGGTGGCCGCGGTCTCCCCCAGCGCCGCCGTGGCCGACTCGATCTGCGGCACCGCGTCCTTCACCGCCTCGAGCGTGTCCATGAGGCGGGGGCCGCTCTGGGCGAAGGAATAGATGTGTTCGGCCAGGGGCTCGAATTGATCCGCGCGGGGGACCTCGGCGATGAGAGCCTCGAGTCGCTCCACGAGGTCGGGCAATCGGGCCAGGGATGTGGTCACCCGCTCATCGACCGCCGTCGCGGCTTTGGGCGAAGCACGTTTGCGAGCGGGCTTCGGTGGAGTATCGGGAAGGGATCCGGTTTCGTCGGGGCCAAACAGGCCGGGGCTGGTGACCTTCTTCCGGGGAGCCATTGGTTGCGAGCTTAGCGTTAGCATCCTTGGGTCATGACGCCCGCATCGAACATTTCTGAGGGGCAGTAGCCGACGTGTTCATCGCTGGAATCGTGGTCATGTCGCTCGATGGGTGCCTCACCAGGCACTACGATCCCGGCACCGGGTTCGCTTCGGCCGCCGATCACGCGTTTTTTCGCGCGGCGCTCTGCGGGTTCGATTGCAGCATCGCGGGACGGAAGACCTTCGAGGCCGGACGCGAGTCGATCCTGCGGGCGCGTGACGGATCCAGACTGCAGGTGATCCTCACCAGCACCCCCGCGCGGTTCGCCGCAGAGGCGCGTCCTGAGCATCTCGAGTTTCGCGACCAGGACCTGGCCGTGGTGGTGAAGGAACTCAAGGAACGCGGTCGCACCCGATGCGCGGTGGTGGGGGGCACAAGCCTCTACCGCGAGGCCTGCTCTTTGGGTCTGCTGGACGAGTTGTGGATCACGGTGGAGCCGTTGGCATTCGGCGAGGGTGTGCGGATGTTTGATGGGCTCGTGGACTTCGCATTCGAGCTTCTGAGCTTCGAAGCGTTGTCGCCCCAGACCCTGCTGCTCAAGTACCGCCCAGCCCTGGGCCGCACGCATCAGGAGTGGCTCCCCAGGTAGGATTCGAACCTACAACATTTCGGTTAACAGCCGAACGCTCTACCATTGAGCTACTGAGGAACGGGTGCGTCATTCGCGGCCACCCAGAAACGTCACCGGCGGCGGGTTGGGGATTATAGCGCGGCTGGCTTTTCGGGCCACCTCCCCAAGGTTTTAAGGGATCAGCTTCTCCCCGAGATCTCCCCGCAGAGTTCGGGTCATGGACGGGCGCGCCAGGAAATCATGGGGAAACCCGAGGTCGACACGGGAGATGGCGTCGAGACGCTGGAGCTGTTCGGGAGTGAAGACGACATCCACGGCCCCCAACGATTCCTCGAGCTGGGCCGCGGTGCGCGCGCCCACGATGGGAATCGTCCCGTGATCTCCGCGGCCCATGGTCCAGGCGATGGCTACCTGCGCGGAGGTGCGGCCCAGCTCCTCGGCCACCGCCTTGACCTCGCCCGCGATCTTCATGTTGCGCTCCGAGAAGCGATGGCGGTTGGCGGCCACGCGTTTGGAGTCTGGTGTCTCCCAACCCACCGAGTACTTTCCGGAGAGCACGCCCCCGCCGATGGGACCCCAGGGCGTCACGGCCAGGCCAAGGGCCGCGGCCATGGGGAGGAGATCGCGTTCGGGTGTGCGCTCGATCAGGCTGTACTCGATCTGCAGTCCCACAAAACGGCTCCAGCCCCTCAGCTCGGCCAGAGTGTTGGCCTGGGCCACCTGCCACGCAGGTGTGTCGGAGACGCCGACGTAGATCACCTTGCCCGCCCGCACCACATCATCGAGAGCGCGCATCAACTCGTCGGCCGGGGTGATGAAGTCGGCGACATGCACCCAGAACAGGTCGATCCGATCGAGACCGAGTCGCTGCAAGGAGGCGTCGACCGATTGCACCAGGTTCTTGCGCGAGTTGCCCCAGGCGTTGATGTCATCGAACCGGGTGGCGATGGAGTACTTGGTTGCCACCACGAAGCGGTCGCGATCACTCTTCACGAACTCGCCCACGAAGCGCTCCGAACTGCCTTTCGTGTAGACGTTGGCGGTGTCGATGAAGTTGCCGCCCGCGGCCGCGAAGATGTCGAACTGCTTGCGGCTTTCCTCCATGGAGGCGCCGAAGCCCCAGTCTTCGCCAAAGGTCATGGTGCCCAGGCACAACTCGGAAACCTTGAGGCCGGACCGTCCGAGAACGCGATACTTCATGGGCACACTCCTGTCTTAGTCGATCACATCGCGGCCTTCACCGCTTCAGCCTTCGCCGCCTCGAGTTCAAGGACGAGGTCTTGAAAGCGCTCGTAGGCATCACGCCCGGGCCTCTGATCGGCCTGGCTCAGCATGCGCGCCACTGCGGCGAACTGATCGATGAGCATGGGTTGCGAATAGAACCCGCCCGCGGTCTCGAGACGCGCGACGATAGCGTCGAGGGCCGCGAGCTTCGAGGCGCCCGGAGGCGAGTTGTCGGCGCGGGCCCGGGTGCGGGCCTCGACCGCTTTCTGAAGCAGGGCCCGGGCCTCGGCAACTTTGTCCCGGATTCCGAGGAGCAGCGTCGTCTGTTCGGCGATCATGGCGTCGGTGATGTGGTCCTTGATCAGCCGCGGGTCGGACAGGACCTTGAGCTGGCGCTCGAGGGAGACGCCGGCGGCCGATAGACGGAGGCGATACTCGCCTGGCGCCACCAGCGGACCGAGCAGGCCGGGGAATCCGGGTACACCGTCGTGGCGCAGATCCCAGATGAATCGATGTGCGCCGCCGGTGGTGGAAAGCGCGGGCGGGCCAGCGGGCCGGGTCTCGGGCGCGCGCATGCCCTGGGTGGTTTCGGTGCCCGGAGGAGGACCGACCTCGAAGACCCGGATCCGCTTCGCCGCCGCGTCGAACACCTCGAGGCGAACGCCTCCGGTGACCTCCTCGCCCAGCACGTAGTCGATCACGGCGCCCGGCGGGAGGAACTGCGGATCGGAAGGACCGGTCATGACGTCGTAGCGGATGCGGTAGGCAGGTGCTGGTTCGAGCAAAGCGGTCTGCCCCGCGCCGAGCCTCGAGATCTGGCGCAGCGCTGCAACCTGATCGAGGATGAAGACGCCCCGGCCCATGGTGGACAAAACCAGATCGCCACGGAAGACCTTGAGGTCGGTCACCGGCGTGGAGGGCAGGTTGAGCTGAAGACTCTGCCAGGTTTTTCCGGCGTTGAACGAAACGAACATCCCGAACTCGGTGCCCGCGTAGATGAGGCCCGCGCGACCGGGATCCTCGCGAGCCACACGCGTCGGATGATCAAGAGGAATGCCGTTGTTGCCGTCGGTGAGGAGTGTCCACGACGCACCGTAGTCGTCGGTCTGGTAGATGTAGGGCCTGAGTTCGCCGAGCAGGGTCCGGTAGTAGGACACAAGCGCCGAACCCTTGCGGTGGGGCGAGTCGTCGATGGATTGGACCCGACCCATGGGCGGCATGCCTTTGGGCGTGACGTTGGTCCACGCCTTCCCGCCGTTGCGGCTGATCTGCACCAGACCGTCGTTCGTGCCCACCCAGATCACGCCCTTCTCGATACGGGATTCTTCGATCGCATAGATCGTCGAATACATCTCCTCGCCGGTGATGTCGCGGGTGATGGGCTCGCCGGAGATGCCCTGAGTGCCTTCGGGCTTCGCGGTGAGATCGGGCGAGATGGTGTCCCAGGTCTGTCCTCCGTCCGCGGTGCGATGCAGGTACTGGGAGCCGTGGTAGATCACTTCCGGGTCGTGGGGTGAAATCTCGAAGGGAGTGATCCGCTGCATGCGATAGCGGATGGCGCTGGCCGCCTGGCCGTAACGATTCTGCGGATAGATCCAGTAGCTCTGCTCCTGGCCCGTCTCCATGTTCATCCGGTAGAACTCACCTTTGCACACTCCATAGACGATGTGCGGCGCTCCCGGCTTCGGCTTCACCGGCCCGGTTTCGCAGCCGGGTCCGGGAACCTGCATGAGCAAAGCGTCGTCGTACGAGTGGGCGAAAGGGGGAAGGCTCGGAAGAATCAACGGCCAGCCGGTGTCCTGCTGCGCGCCGTAGAGACGGTAGGGGAACTGGTCGTCGGTTTCGATCCCATAGATCTCGGCGGTGGGCTGATTCATCTGGGTGGTCCAGCTGATCCCGCCGTTCAAGGTGACGTTGGCCCCGCCGTCATTCGTCTGCACCATGAGGTCTGGATTGTCGGGGTTGATCCACAGCGCGTGATTGTCGCCGTGGGGTGTGCTCAGAGTTTTGAAGGTAGCCCCACCATCGGTGGACTTGAAGAAGCTCTCGTTACTCACGAAGACGATGTCGGGATTCTTCGGGTGGGCGTGGACGTTGGTGTAGTAGAAGGGCCGCCGAAGCAGACCCGGCGCGTTCGACTGGCGGCTCCAGGTGGCCCCCGCATCGTCGGTGCGATACAGCGCCCGCTCGGCTTCCGGAGCCTCGATGAGCGCGTACACCCGCTGAGGATTCGAGGGCGAGACGTCGAGGTCGATCTTTCCGATCAGACCCTGCGGCAGACCGGCATGGAGCTTCGTCCAGGTATCGCCTCCGTCGGTGGACTTGTAGACCCCCGCCCCCGTTTTCGCCTCGCTGCCGCTGATGATCGTCCAGGGCTTGCGCTGGCCGAACCAAAGGGCGGCGTAGAGCTCCTTGGGATTCAGCGGATTCATGGCCACAGCCGACGCGCCGAGCATCTCGTCGACATAGAGAACCTTCTTCCAGGTGCTCCCTCCGTCGAGTGAACGGAAGACTCCGCGATCGGCGCCGTTCGCCCAGGGCAGGCCCTGCGCGGCGGCAAAGACCACATCGGGATTCGTGGGATCCACCTGCACCTTGGCGATCTGGCCGGTATTCCGCAGGCCAATGTGCGTCCACGTCTTCCCCGCGTCGTTCGAGCGGTACAAGCCTCTCCCGGCGATGACGTTGCTCCTTATGCCGTCACTCCCTGTGCCCACGTAGACGATGTCGGGATTGGAGGCCGCGACCTCGATGGCCCCGATCGATCCGGTCTCGAAGAAACCATCGGAGATCGGCCGCCAGTTGAGACCGTAGTCGTCAGTCTGGAAAACGCCTCCCCCCGAGGTGCCCTGATAGAACGTGCCGGGCTTCGCGCGATGGCCGGCAACCGCAGTCGCCCTTCCGCCCCGCGATGGACCGACCATGCGGTATTTGAGGCCACCCAGCAGTTTCGGATCGACCTCCCTGACCACGGCGTCGGCAGTCGCGGAAATCGCGGGCAACGGAAACGAGAGGAGGGTGAGGATCAAGGACAGCGCCCCGTGGGTCATGTATTTCTCCAGAGGAACCTCAGCGCTCCTTGATGTGGTGAGGGACGGAGGCGCCCGCGGAAAGCAGCAGGCTGACGCCGTCTTCGACCGAGAGATCGGTTTCCACCACATCCTCGATCGGCAGCACCACTACATCACCGACGTAGAGATGATTGGTGGGGATGTAGACGGTGAGCACTTCGTGGGTGAGACCGTCGCGCAGGGTGAGCTTGAAGGAACCGGTCACAAAACCAGGGGTTGTCCTTCCGGGCAGCCGAGCGAAGACGAAACGTTGGAAGGCATCCTTCGACTGCGGGCCCCCGAACCCGGAGAGCACCTTCTTGGTCGTGCCGTAAACCGAACCCACCAGAGGAACCAAGTCGAGCAGCGAGTCGGCGCCGTCGAGGAGACGTTTCAAGGGCCCGGCGGAGAAGAGCAGTCCGGCCAGAAAAATGGTGAGGAGGGTGATGACAAACCCGAGGCCGGCGATGTCACGCCCGAGAAGCAGGTTCGCGAGCGGGTGAGCCAGGCCGTCGAGGTAGGAAAACAGCCACCACAGGGCTTTGACGGTGATGACGATCGGGACCAGAACCACCAGGCCGCCGATGAACGTGTTGCGCAGCCTCGTGGTAACACTCATCGGAACATTATCCCCGACTTGGGAGGGTTCGCCCGTTCAGCGCTGGGTCAGGGTCAGGGTGCTGCGCATATGCTCGCCCTTCTTGGACGTCGCCTCGAGCTCGATGCTCCAGGTGCTGGTCCCCGGGGAGATGAGCAGGCTCTTTCCCGATTCTTCACCGGGGATGGCCGCGATCATGATGCGCTGGCCGACCTTGACGTCGTCCTCCACGATGCGCGCGTCCGAGTTGGAGCCCTGGCCGTTGCGGCTGACGCGGACGCTGAGGCGATCGATCTTGGTGTCCTTGGCTCCTTCATTGCGCAGGAAGACACGAACCCGGAAAGGCGTGCCGAAACGAACAGTCTTGGGGAGAATTTCGAACTCGAAACGTCCCTGGAACTCGGCGGGGGTGAGACCGGTGATCGCGGTGGAGCCGGTTTCAAACTCGGGCGCGAGGGGCGCTGCGACCCCGGTCGGAGGCGGTGCGGCCGAGGCCACTGGTGCGGTGACGACGGGAACCTCGGCCGGCCCGGGGTCGGAAGCCGCGGGAGCGGGGGGGGTGGGCGCGGCAGCGGCCGGCAGCACGGGAGCGATGGGCCGCGAGGTCCGTCCGGCATCCGGGCGGGGGCTCTCCACCGCGCGTCTCGCGCGGTCGTAGGCGTCGCGAGCTTGGAAGAAGGTCTGAGTGGCGGTGGTGAACTCAGCGGCGTTGAAGCTCTGGGTAGCCGCGGCGACAAGCTCTTCCGCCTCGGCGAAGGCGGCCTCGGCGACCGCGCCCTCCTTTGCTTCAGCCTGGGCGCGCGCCTTTTCCATCTCGATGCGGGCCTCGGTGGCGCGGGCGGAGAAACTCGCGTTCAGCTGACTCGAGAGTTCGGCGACGAGGGGATTCTTCGGATCGCGCGCCATCACGCGCTCGAGAGCCTGGGTGGCCTGAGCGTCGGCGCCACGCGCCATGGCCGCGCGGGCCACTCCGGACCATGTCTCGATCTCCGAGATAGCACTTTGAGCCTGCTCACGGATTCCCATAGCCTCGGGATTGTTCGGCTCGAGCTTCAACACGCCCTCGACTTGCTCAAGGGCGCCCTTGTAGTCCTTGTCGCTGAGAGCGCGGCGAGCCGAGTCGAGTTGGTTGCTGACGAGGCTGTCGGCCAGAGCGTCGAGCGTGGTCTGCTGCGCGGTCTCGCCCCCCTTGCGGGTGAAAGCCCAGATGCCCAGGGCCACAACCAGGACCAGGATTCCGACGCCTCCCGCCACCATGGGCATGAGATTCCGGGCCGGGGGAGCAACGGGAACCACGGAAGGCGCGGGAGGAGGAGGGGGCGCGACCTCGACCAATACGGGTGCTGGAGTGGGTGGCGAGGAGCCCGGGCGAGAGACACGGCCCGTGGCGTAAGGCGCCGAAGACACACCCGCGGAGGGTGGCACCGAAGTCGAAGCGGAGCCGGTTCGGCCATAACTCCGGAAAGGTTGGGGCTTGGGCAGCGAGGGGCCACTCCCTGAAGCACCCGACGAGCCGCTGCCGCTCGCCGACGCCGGCGAGATAGACGTCACGTCGGCCGAGATGGAATCGGGGGAAGGGAGCGATGCGAGCGGCGACGGCGGTTCCTCGTACTCCTCGACCACCTCGGGTTCTTCGCCGTAGCGGAAAGCGCGGATTGCATCGTGCAATGCGCGCGCGTCCTTGTAGCGTCCGGCTATCTGCTTGGCCATGGCGATCTCGATGATCGTGACCAAGGGTTCGGGCAGACGCGGATCCCACTGGCGTGGCGGCGGCGGATCGCGGTGGACCACCTGATAAAGCGTCGCGTGCACCGATTCCGCGTCGAACGGCTTTCGGTTGGTCAGAAGTTCGTAGAACACGGCCCCGGCCGAGAACACGTCGGAACGCGCATCGGCGCGTTCACCCATCACCTGCTCGGGTGACATGTAGTTCGGGGTGCCCATGACCACGCCGGTCTTGGTCAGGTCCGAACTGCCGAGACGCGCGAGGCCGAAGTCGAGGATCTTCACCTGGCCGTTCGGTTGAACGTGGATGTTCCCCGGTTTCAGGTCGCGATGCACCACGTCGCGCCCGTGCGCGTAAGCGAGTCCGTCGGCCACTTGCTCCATGATGTTGAGCTTCTGGTCGAAGGAGAGCGAGGCGGCGGTGATGAGCTCCTTGAGGTCTTTGCCCTCGAGCAACTCCATGGCCATGTACAGCTCGTTGTCCGCCTGCCCGAAATCGAACACGGTGATGATGTTCGGGTGATTCAGCTGGGCGGCAGCGCGGGCCTCGCGAAGAAAACGCTCCTTGTTCTCGTTGTCAGAGCCCAAGGCGGCAGAGATCGTCTTGATCGCCACCGTGCGGCCAAGGACGGGATCCTGGGCTCGCCACACGACCCCCATCGCCCCGGAGCCGAGGTGAGAAATCGCTTCATACTTCCCGAATGTTTTTTTGGGGGTGTCGCTCAAGGCTTCCTCGGAGTCTTTCGAGGATACCATCGCAGGCCGCGGTCAAACCGGGCGTTTTATCGCCCTGATCAGGGCTTCTTCATGGTCAGGCTGGAGCGGAAACGCTCGCCCTTCCGGGATGTGGACTCGATATCCATCACCCACGCGGTTGTTCCCGCCACCCAGGTTCCCGGAATCTCCGCCACCATGGGACGCTGGCCCTCCTTCACATCATTTTCGAGGATGCGCGCCGCAGGGCTTGAGAGTTCGCCATTGCGAAGCATCTTGACGGTGAGGGTCTCCAGCTTGGCGTCGTTCTTGCCCTCGTTGCGCAGGAAGATACGCACCCGGTAGGCATCGCCCGGGATCAGTGGGCTGGGCAGAACCTCGAACTCAAACCGGCCGGTGAACTCCTGAATGGCCACGCCCGACATATCGAAGCCCTTGGGCTGCTTGCCCCCGGACGTGGGCACGGGGACGATGCGGGTGCGCGCGGTGATGAAGTCGCGCAGTTCGGGCACCGGCCCGGCCGCGACTGGCGGGGGCGTGGCGGCCACGGTGGGCACGGGCGTAGGCCTTGGGGTGGAAGGGGCCGGCGTGGGCTCGACCGGCATGGGGCGCAAAACCACGGTGGGAAGCGGCGTGGCCGAGGGAATGGGAGTCGGGGTGGCAGTCGCGACCTGAGCCGGAGTCGCCGCGGCATTCGCGGCGTCGCGCGCCGCGCGCGCAGCGTCGCGCTCCTTGGCCTCGATGGCGCGGCGAGCGCGATCGTAAGCGTCACGCGCCTGCAGATAGGTCTGGGTGGCGGTGGTGAACTGTCGGTCCGCGAGGCTCTTGGCCGCGCTGGTGGCGAGACGCTCCGCCTCGGCGAAGGCTTCGTCCTGGGCGGCGCCGGTCTTGGCCGCGGCCAGCTGCTTCGCCTTCTCCATGTCCGCCTTGGCCCCGGCGGCGCGGGCGGAGAAGTTGGAGTTCAACTGGCTCGAGAGTTCGGCCACAATGGGGTTGTTGGGATCTCGGGCCATGACGCGTTCGAGGGCCAGGGTTGCCTGGGTCTGATCGCCCCGGGCCACCGCGTCGCGGGCGGCAGCCACGGACGTCTCGATCTCCCGGAGCGCCCCCTGCGCCTGTTCGCGGATAGCCAGAGCCTCGGGGTTGGTGGGGTCGAGCTTGAGAGTGCGCACGGTTTGGTCCACCGCGGCCTTGTAATCCTTGTCGTCGAGCACCCGCCGCGCGAGATCGAGCTGAGTCTCCACGAGGTTCGCGGTAAGGGCGTCGATGCTGGACTGCGCCGTGTTGCCCCCGTCCTGCCGATTGACCACAGCGTAACCAACTATGCCCACCATCACCACGAGGGCAAGGATGCCGACGATGAGAAGCGGATTGGTAGAGGGAGGCTGAGGTGGGATGGAGGCGGAGGCGGAGGGAGAGTCGCCCCCGGCGCGGCCGGTGGGCCGTGAGCCCGCCCGCGATGCGCGGCCGCCCGCGGTATAGGGGGCGGAGGAAACTCCGGCCGAGGCGGGCAGAGAGGCGCCCGAGGATCGACCGTAACTACGGAACGAGCCCACCTTCACCGACCCGGTGCTGCTCGGTGTCACGGTAGGAACGGAAGGGGCGGCCGTCGTGGAGGCCACTCCCGGCTGCGCCTCCTCGCCTTCGGGACTCGCGTCGTCGAACTCGAGAACCTCGGGCTCCTCGCCGTAACGAAAAGCGCGGATGGCGTCGCGCAGAGCAGCCGCATTCTTGTAGCGGCCCGCCACCTGTTTGCTCATCGAGGCTTCGATGATGGTGACGACCTCTTCGGGCAAGCGCGGATCCCACTGGCGCGGCGGCGGCGGATCGCGGTGGACCACCTGATAGAGGGTCGCGTGAACCGATTCCGCGTCGAACGGCTTCCGGTTGGTCAGAAGCTCATAGAACACCGCACCGGCCGAGAACACGTCGGAGCGCGCGTCCACCCGTTCACCCATGACCTGTTCGGGCGACATGTAGTTCGGGGTGCCCATGACCACGCCGGTCTTGGTCAGGTCCGAACTGCCGAGGCGCGCGAGGCCGAAGTCGAGGATCTTCACCTGGCCGTTCGGCTGAACGTGGATATTCCCCGGCTTCAGATCGCGATGGATGACGTCGCGGCCATGGGCGTAGGCGAGTCCGTCCGCCACCTGCTCCATGATGTCGAGCTTCTGGTCGAAGGTGAGGGTGCCCGCCGTGATGAGCTCCTTGAGGTCTTTGCCCTCGAGCAGCTCCATGGCCATGTACAGCTCGTTGTCCGCCTGCCCGAAGTCGAACACTGTGATGATGTTCGGGTGATTCAGCTGGGCGGCGGCGCGGGCCTCGCGGAGGAAACGCTCCTTGTTCTCGTTGTCCGAGCCCAGGGCAGCAGAGATCGTCTTGATCGCCACCGTGCGACCAAGGACGGGATCCTGGGCGCGCCACACGACTCCCATTGCCCCGGAGCCGAGGTGGCTGATCGCCTCATACTTCCCGAATGTTTTCTTTGGGGTGTCGCTCAAAGCTCCCTCGACGAACTTCGAGCATAGCATCGGAGATTGCGGTTCATTCCCGGTCAGCGCCCTTCAAAATCGATGGAATCAGGGACTTGGTGATCCGGGCGATCAGGGCATCGCTGTCCGCTTCCTTCTCGATCCCTCGAGTGAGCACCACCAGGACGCAAGGTCGCGCGCCGTAGACGATGGCGGCGTCGTGATGGATCCTCGTGATGGTCCCCGTCTTGTGCGCCACCCTGGTTCCCGCCGGCAACCCCTTGGGAATACCGTCGTTGAACTTCTGGGCGGCCAGCACTTCGACCATGCGCGCACTCTGGGCCGCGGAAACCGCCTGGCCGCGCGCGATCGCGTTCATGACCACGAACAAACCGCGGGCCGTGGTTTCGTTGATGATGCCGAGGTCGAAGGCTTTCTGATCCTCCACCCCGCGGCGCACCTCCAGCCCGTGGCCGGAAAGCGAGGCCACGGTGGCCCGGATGTTCTCCACCCCCAGCCGGTCGATCAGCAGGTTCGTGGCGAAGTTCGAGGAGACCGTGATCATCTGGAAGTTCAACGCTTCCAGGGTCATGGATTTCCCGACGTTCTTGTAGACGGTGTCGTCGGAGTCCTCGCCGAAATCCATGGCGTAGGGTGAACCGTCGACCACACTCTTGAACTCGTTGCGAACATCCAGGGGATCCGAGAGCTTGAGCATTCCCGCGGATTCCTGGCGGAACAACTCAACCATCACCGGCACCTTCATGGTGCTGGCGGCATGAAAGCGCCGATCGGCCTCGTGCATCCACTCCTCGCTGCCATCCAGAGCCCGGTAGGCGACCGACACCTCGGCTCCGCTGTCCGCGATGATCTTCTCTGCGGCGAGCCGCCGGTCCGCGAAGGGAGCGCTCGAATCCAGGGTCCTTTCCGGAGTGGCCGCGGCCTGGGGAAGAGCGCCCAAGGCTAGAGCCGCGACCGAAGCGAGAATGCTCATTACTTATGTGATCCTAGAACAGTGGGCCCTGTGCCTGAAACCCGCGATCAGCGAAGGACCTGAATCTCAAAAAGCGTGGCCGCCCACTCGCCCCCCGGTCGCGTGTAGACCTCGATCCGCTGGGCCACCGCTCCCTCCATCGCCGCCGCGAACTCGAGGTCAGAGGTTCGAGGACCGAGGATCGCAAACGCCCTTCCCTTCCGCGCCTCCATCACCATGGCCTCCCGAAATTCCACAGACCCGAAATCGCCCTCCAAGAGACGCACGGCGGGCTTCGCCTTCAAGAGAATGCCGAGGCTCGTGGAAAGAGTGCGGGTTCCCCCGGTATCCACATGGACGGTGAGCGGACCCGTGGCGGATTCACGCTCCAGCCGCTCCGCGATTTCGCGCACTCCGTAACCTGCGGGCCAGCCGGAGACCAGTTGATGCCGATCGTCCGCGGGAAACGGGGCCATCGCGGGAACAAGGAGGAGATACCGGTCGAAGGCGAGACACTGAAAGGACACCAGGGCGGCAAGGGCGATGGCAAATACCCCGCGTACAGCCGGGGTCACCCGCTCGGCGACGCGGACGAGGCCTCCGGCCATAAGGACGACCAGGGGGGGGAGTGTGGGCAGGATGTAGCGCGCGGACCACGGCTCAGAGAGCAGCGCGAAGAGAAGAAAGGGCAGGACCACCGACCCCGCTAGCCAGAGCGCCCGGCCATCGCGCAGAAGCACGGCCGACAACGCCGCGAAGATCATGACGGGAATGGTGAAGTAGGAAAGCGCCCAGCCGCTCATGTCGCGCAACGTGGCCATGAGGACGCTCCCCGTGGCCGAAGGATCCGCGACGTGCTGAGCCGCGATCTCGCCGCTGTTCGCCGCGAACAACCACAACATCGGAACGGCCCCGATCAGGCCGATCAGGGCGCCCTTCCCCATCGATGCCAGGGCGGCCCGCCTCTCCCCCGGAAGAATCAGGACGCCGAGAGGAAGAGCGAGGAGAAACAGGAGTGCCGAGACCTTCGATACCACTGAAAGCGCCAGGAGAACTCCAAACCGGATGCGCAGTCGCCATGAAGCCGGCTCATCGATGATGGCCAGAGTAGTGAGCATCAGGCCGGTCACAAACGCGCTCAGGAATCCGTCGGAGAGAGCGAGGCGGTCGTAGGTGAGAGCGAACGGACTCACGAGGTAGAGAAAGCCCGCCACCGGGGCGGCCAGGGCTCCGAAGAGGCGGTGGGCGATGAGCATGGCGCCCACCAGGGTAAAAGCACCGGCGATGACGGCCAGGAGGCGCGCGGCAAAGAGCCGGTCCTCGAAGGGAGCGGCCAAACCATAGGCGGCCACGGCGAGCAGCCGCCCCGCTCCTATCGGCCGCAGGATCCGGCCTTCCGAGTAGAGACGCTCGGCCCACTGAAGGTGCACGGCCTCATCGAGAAAGATGGGCAATACGGAGAGGGTGGCTACCCGGGTCAGGAAGTAGAGGGCAAGAAAAAGGCCGATCGCCCGGAAGGGCGACCGGCCCGCGCGCCGAGACAACGAGTCAGGCGCGGTCGACATGAGAAGCGACGGCTTACTTCTTCTTGGGCGCCGGCGTGGGCGCGGGGGCGGGAATGGTGTCCTTGGGAAGAGGCTTCCTCGGGAAGAGTTCCTCGCGGTTCGCCGCGTGGTACACGAGCGACGCGATCACCGCCGAGGCCTGCATCATGTCCTCGCGCTGGATACGATCGTAGGTGTCGAGGTTGGTATGGTGGGTACGGGTGTCGTAGTCGGCCTCGTCCTGGATCATCTGGAAACCGGGCAGGCCCACGGCGTCGAAGGCCAGGTGGTCGGTGCCGCCGGTGTTGCGGATGCTGACCGTGGTGGCGCCGAGGTCGGCGAAAGGCTTGATCCACGACTCGAAGATCGGCACCGCGGCCGCGTTCTGCTGCGCCCAGACTCCGCGCACCTTGCCCGTGCCGTTGTCGAGATTGAAGTAGGCGGAGAACTTGGAATGATCGGCCTTCAGGGTGATGGGGCCGGCGGCGGGGCGCATGAAGGACGGAAGGCCTCGCGCGTCGGGGGCGGGGGCGGGACGGGCGCCCAAGTGATCGCGGACGTAGGCGTTGGAGCCAAGCAGGCCCTGCTCCTCCCCGCTCCACAGGCCAATGCGGATGGTACGCCTCGGCTTCATATCCTTGAGGATGCGCATGACTTCCATGGCCACACCGGAACCCGCGGCGTTGTCGGTGGCTCCAGTCGCGGGGTGCCACGAATCGAGGTGAGCTCCCACCATCACGATCTCGTGCTTCTTGAGCGGATCGGACCCTGGAATCTCGGCGATGGTGTTGTAGCCGTTGAGGTCGTCGTCATGGAAACGCGCCTTGACGTCGACTTCGAGTTCGACGTCGATCTTCTTGTCGATGAGGCGAGCGATGCGATTGAAGTGTTCGGCGGCCATGACCAGAGCAAGGGGGCCCGGCTCTTCGCCCTTCTCACGCGAACCGCCCCCGCCGATGCGGATCATGGCGGCGTCGAGGCCGGAGCCCTCGATGGTGGCGAGAACCTTCTCGCGAGCCAGAAACTCGCGCAGGGTCTTCTGGAAAGCGAAGCGACGGGCGAAAGCGCCCGGATCGAAGGGCGCGCCCGGGGCGCCGCCCGGAGCCACGCGGGGACGCGGGAACTCGAACATCGTGGCCTTGCGCAGCTCGTCCTCATCGTAGCGACCGAAGAGCATGGCGTCGGGGGCCTTCAGCTCGCGGGCCGCGCCGATCATGACGATGGCGCCTTCGAGCTTCCCCTTCCACTTTTCGAGATCGGCCTCGGACTCGAGCCGTCCGGGGCTGATGACCTTGCCCCGCACCGCGCCGTTCGTGCCCGGCGTCCACGCCTTGGGAAGCGCAATCAGGGGCGCAGCCTGGCCCTCGGGCGAGACCATGGTGACTGACGACTTGTCGAAGGACCAGCCGCGTCCGAAGGGGCCCCACGACTCGAGATGGGCGTTCGAAAGACCCCATTCCTCGAGTTGCTTGCGGGTCCAATCGTTCGCCGCCTTCATCTGCGGCGAACCGGTGAGGCGCGGTCCGATAACGTCGGTCAAGTGTCGAATGGTGTCCATGACTCGGGAGTTGGCGCCCAAGGCTTCGTCGCGAATCTTCTGAACGGCGACGTAGTCGACCTTCTCTTGCGCAAAGGCAGGACTGGTGGCGGCTATGGCGACAAGCGTCGCGGTGGCCAGGAATCTCATTGAGTGTCTCCAGACTGTGTGGTGATTTCTCGGGCGAACTCCGCGATTCCCTCCTGCCAGGGCGGCAGAACCATGCGGGGCTGTTGGATTGTACGCAAGACGGAATAGCGCGGACGGGGAGCGGGCCTGGGGAAGGCGCTTGCCGGCACGGGCGAGACGGCCACGTTCATACCGAGAACGCGGAACATCTCTGTGGCGAGATCAAACCACGAAGCGCCGTCTCCCGCACCGGCGAGGTGATGGGTGCCATACGCCCCGGTCTCGATCAAAGCGAGGATCGCCTGGGCCAGGTGCGCCGCCGACGTAGGCGACCCTTTGACGTCGCTCACCACTTTCAGTTCCTTGTTCTTCTGGGCCAGCGCGTAGAGAGTCCGCGGGAAGTTGTTGCCGCGCGGCTCGTATACCCAGGCCGTGCGCACGATGTAGTGGCGAGGATTCAGTTCACGCACCGCCACCTCACCCGCGAACTTGCTCCGACCATAGTTCGAGAGCGGCCGGGGCTGGTCGTACTCGTGATACGGCGTGGTCTGGGCGCCGTCAAACACGTAGTCGGTGGAGACGTGGAGCAACGCCGCTCCGGTTTCCGCCGCTGCGAGGGCGAGATTTCGCGGGCCCAGAGCGTTTCCAAGGAACGCGGCGTCGGGATCGGACTCGGCGCGGTCGACGTCGTTGAACGCCGCCGCATTCAATACGACATCGGGCCGGAAGGCGCTCACCGCTTCCCGGACCGCGGTGAGGCTCGTGATGTCGAGATCCTGGCGTGAAAGCGGCGTGATCGCGTTCGATTGATTGCGCGCGCAGATCTGCCGGCCGAGCTGGCCCGAAGCCCCGGCGAGCAGGATCTTCATCCCGCGAGGTACCTCGGAAGGTGGTCCATCAGCTCCGAAAGCGGCCGGGCCTTCTGATCGCGGATCGACAGCACCGGCTCCAGCACGGGCCAGCTGATGCCGATGGCGGGGTCGTTCCACAACACCGTCAGTTCATCTTGAGGATCGTAGTAGTCGGTGCACTTGTACTCGACATCAACCACGTCCGAGATCACCGCGAAACCGTGGGCGAAGCCGGGCGGAACATAAAGCTGACGGAAGTTCTCGCCGGAGAGCAGAGCGGACGTCCATCGGCCAAAGGTGGGAGACCCGACCCGGACGTCCACCGCGACGTCGAGCATCGATCCCGACACCGCGCGCATGAGTTTGCCCTGGGGTTTCGTCACCTGAAGGTGCAGGCCGCGCACCGTCCCCTTGAGCGAGCGCGAATGGTTGTCCTGGACGAATGGCCCAAGCGCTCCGGCCTGCTCATAGCGGCCCGCGCTGAACGTTTCGAGAAAGAAACCGCGCGCGTCCTGAAACACCTTCGGCTCGATGAGCAAAACCCCGGGGAGATCGGTGGGGGTGACTTTCAAACGCCTCTTTCCTCGGCCACCAGGCGGAGCAGGTACTGTCCGTATTCGTTCTTCGCCATCACCCGGCCCGCCTTCTCGACTTCATCGAGGGTCATGAAGCCCATCTTGAAGCCGACTTCCTCGGGACAGGCGACCTTCAGGCCCTGCCGCTCCTCAATGGCCTGGATGAAGGTGGAGGCCTGCAGGAGCGATTCGTGGGTACCGGTATCGAGCCAGGCCATGCCCCGGCCGAGGATCACCACGTTCAGCTCGCCGGAGTCGAGATAGCCCCGGTTCACATCCGTGATCTCCAGCTCGCCGCGCGGAGAGGGCTTGAGGGACGCCGCGATGTCGAGGACGCGGTTGTCATAGAAGTAGAGACCGGTGACCGCGTAGTTTGATCTCGGTTCCTTTGGCTTCTCCTCCAGACTCGTGGCCCGACCCTGGGCGTCGAAGGCCACCACGCCGTAACGCTCGGGGTCCTTCACGCGGTACGCGAAAACCGTCGCTCCCGCGTCTCGCTTGGCTGCGACCTGCAGGTCGCGGGGCAGACCGTCGCCGTAAAAGATGTTGTCGCCCAGCGCGAGCGCCACCGAGGCGCCACCCACGAACTCGCGGCCGATGATGAAGGCCTGGGCCAGGCCGTCGGGGCTCGGCTGCACCGCGTACTCGATGCGGATGCCGAATTGCGAGCCGTCCTTCAGCAGGCGCTTGAAGCCCTCCTGGTCCTCGGGGGTGGTGATGATCAGGATGTCCTTGATGCCCGCGAGCATCAGTGTGGTGAGCGGGTAGTAGATCATCGGCTTGTCGTAGATGGGGACAAGCTGCTTGGAGACCGCGAGGGTCAGCGGGTAGAGCCGAGTGCCGGAACCGCCGGCGAGGATGATGCCTTTGATGATGTGCTCCTATGCGGGGGTGTTTCCGAGGCGTTCGCGGTCGTACTTCCCGTGGGTTACCGCGCTCGTCCACTCCGCGTTGTCGAGATACCACTTGACCGTGAGCCTCAGACCCGATTCGAAAGGATGGGCGGGGGCAAAGCCGAGTTCGCTGCGGATCTTCGAGGCGTCGATCGCGTATCGCCGGTCGTGGCCGGGCCGATCCTTCACGAAGGTCTTGAGGTCGGTGTAGGCCGAAAAGCCCTTCGCGCGCATCGCCTGATTGTCTTCGGCCGGACGTTCTGCCTCGATGGCCGCGCAAAGCGCGTCGACCACCTGGAGATTCGTCCGCTCCGAATTGCCGCCAACGTTGTATTTGTCCCCCACCCGACCCGACTTCAGCACGGCCAGAATGGCGTCGCAGTGATCGGTGACGAAGAGCCAGTCGCGGATGTTGCCTCCATCGCCGTAGATAGGAAGGCTCTTTCCCTCGAGCGCGTTCATGATCATCAAGGGGATGAGCTTCTCGGGGAACTGGTACGGCCCGTAATTGTTCGAGCAGTTGGTGATCAGAGTGGGCAGACCATAGGTCTCGTGCCAGGCGCGCACCAAGTGGTCGGCCGAGGCCTTGGAGGCCGAATAGGGCGAGTTCGGAGCGTAGGGCGTGTCTTCGCGGAAGGCGCCCGTGTCGCCGAGTGAACCATAAACCTCGTCGGTGGAGACGTGGAGGAAACGGAAGGCCTCGCGTTCCTCCAGGGAAAGCGTCGGCAGAAGAGCGCGCGAAGCCTCGAGCAACTCGAAGGTGCCGTTCACGTTGGTGCGAACGAAATCGCCCGGACCGTCGATCGAGCGATCCACGTGACTCTCGGCCGCGAAGTTCACCACGGCCTGAGGACGGTGCTCAGTGAACAAGGCGCGGACCGCGTCCCGATCCGCGATGTCGCCGCGCACGAAGAGAACCCGGTCGTCGCCGAACAGACCCTCGATGCTCTCGAGATGCCCGGCGTAAGTCAGGGCGTCGAAGACCACCAGGCGGTTCATCGTGGTGGCGAGGGCCTGCCGGACGAAGTTGGAGCCGATGAAACCGGCGCCTCCAGTGACGATCCAGGTGCTCACGCGCGCGCCTGGGAGGCAGGGGGTAGGTTCGGGCCGGTGGCGGCCGAGAGGGCAAGAACACGGTTTCGGAAGGTCATTTTCGGGCCGAAGCTTAGCCGTCCGCGGGATCGGGCGGCGATTCCCTGCCCGACATTCAAAAAATCGGCCATAGACTTCGCCCGCGCCCTGTAGGCGACGGAACGGAGTCCATCAATGAATCAGCTTCTCTTGACCATCCTGGCCGCGGTCCTGCCCGCGGACGTGTCCCAGTACAAGGAGCCGCCTGCGCCCATTCCCGCCCTGCTCGACGCCGCGCCTTCGCCTACGGCCAGCCTCTCCCCGGATCGGAAATGGCTGCTGGTGATGGAACGCCCGGCGCTTCCCCCCATCTCGGAGGTAGCGGCGCCCGAACTCCGCCTCGCCGGACTGCGCATCGACCCCCGCACCTATGCCGGTTCGCGTGACACCTTCATGACCGGCCTGAAGCTGGTCGCCATCCCCCCCACGCCGGCCAAGCCGGTGAAAGCCAGGAAGCCCGCGGGTGCCGCGACTCTGCCTGCGGCGACCAACGTACAGATCCCGGACGGGCTCCGGATCCTGCAGGCCTTCTTTTCCCCCGACTCGAAGTCCCTGGCCCTTATCCTGACTTCGGATGCTGGTCTCGAACTGGCAGTGGCCGACGTCGCCACGGGGACCACCAAACGGCTCACCGGGCCAAAACTCTCCGGCGTCCTCACCTCACCCTGCGCCTGGTCGGCGAGCGCGTCCCTGGTGTGTCTGATGCGCGCCGAGGGAACTCCGCCCCAAGACGAGGCGATCCCGATGGGCCCCGCCATTCAGGAGACGAAAGGCGCCACCACCGCCAATCCGACCTATCAGGACATGCTTCAGAACGCGGGAGACGAAGCGATCTTCGAGCACTATGCGACCTCACGCCCGGTGCGCATCACACTGGACGGCGCGGCGGTTCCCATCGGTCCTTGGAGTCTTTATCGGCGGGTGTTGCCCTCGCCCGACGGGCGGTACGTGATGGTGCAGAAGATCTCGCGACCCTTCAGCTACGTCGTCCCTTTCACGCGCTTCGCGACCTCCACGGAGATCTGGAACTCGGAAGGAACGCTGGCGAGGCGTCTCGCCGAAACGCCGCTGCAGGAGGGCGTGTCGATCGCCTCCGATGCCCGTCCCGTTGGCCCGCGTGACCTCGAATGGCGGGGTGGCGCGTCCTCTACTCTGCTCTGGGCGGAAGCGAAGGACCAGGGCGATCCGAAGAATCCCGCGCCCCGCCGCGACGCGGTGATGATGCTGGGCGAACCCTTCACGGGGGCGCCGCTCACCTTCCTCGAACTCGAGTACCGCCACGCGGGAACCGAGTTCACCGCGGACGGCACCGCCATGGTCAGCGAACGCTGGAACAAGACACGGCGAAGCCGCACATGGCGCACGCAGGCTGGGCCCGCTCCCGAACTTGTCTTCGATCTTTCGTCCGAGGATCGGTACGCCGCTCCAGGCAGTTTCCTGACCGTTCCCGCGGCCTTCGGTTCGATCCTTCAAGCCTCCACCGACGGCAAGTCGCTCTACCTCGCGGGGCTCGGGGCTTCGTCCGAAGGCGATCGACCTTTCGTCGACCGATATGACCCGGCCACGAAGAAGACCACGCGGCTCTTCCACTCCACCGCCCCCCGCTACGAAGCGCCGGTGGCCCTGCTCGACGCCGGTCGCACCCTGCTCGTCCGCCGCGAGTCCGTCACCGAGCCCCCGAACTACGTGGTCGTCGATCTCGTCGGCAAGGCGGAGATCCCCCTCACCGACTTCAAGGACCCTTCGCCCGAACTCGGCGAACTCAAGCCCGAGGTCCTGCGCTACAAGCGGAGCGATGGCGTCGAACTGACCGCGAAGCTGTATCTGCCCCGGGGCTATACCAAGGAGCAGGGGCCGCTTCCCTTCCTGCTCTGGGCGTATCCACGCGAGTTCCAGTCGGCCCGGGCCGCGGCCCAGGTGACGGGCTCGCCCTACCGCTTCCAGCGGCCGCAAGGCGCGTCGCACATGTTCCTGCTCACCCTCGGGTACGGAATCCTCGACGATCCGACCATGCCCATCGTGGGCGAAGGCGGCAAGGAGCCGAATGACGCCTACGTGCCCCAGCTCGTGGCCTCGGCGGAAGCCGCGGTCAAAGCCATCGTCGACCTCGGTGTGGCGGATCCGAAGCGGATCGCGGTGGGCGGCCACTCTTACGGCGCCTTCATGACCGCGAATCTCCTCGCTCACACCGACATCTTCGCGGCCGGCCTCGCGCGGAGCGGCGCTTACAACCGGACGCTCACACCGTTCGGTTTCCAGGCCGAGGACCGCACGTTCTGGCAGGCCCGCGACACCTACATGGGCATGTCACCGTTCACCTACGCGGACCGGATCAAAGAGCCCATCCTGCTGATCCACGGCGCGGCCGATACCAACACGGGTACGTTCCCGGTGCAATCCGAGCGCTTCTTCGCGGCTTTGAAAGGTCATGGCGCCACTGCCAAACTCGTGTTCCTTCCCGCCGAGGCTCACGGCTACCGGGCCCGGGAATCGGTGGGACACACTCTCTACGAGATGGCGGCCTGGCTCGACACCTACGTCAAGAATCGAAAATAGCGTCTGTTGATCAATCCAGGGGTCGGGCTTCTCATCGCCGCGCTGCCCTGGCTCGCGAGCGGCATCGTCTCAGCCGACGACCTCCCGCCGCTTCTCGCCTACCTCCTCTTCCCGGGGCGCGCGCTTTTCGTCCTCGTCGGGGGAACGGTGATCGCGTGGACGCTCCTGCGCGACCGCGTGGATTTCTCCAAATGGCGCGGGGCACTCGAATCGGTGGCCCGCCACCGCGCTTTCGGACTCGGGGCCCTCGCCGTGATCGCCGTGCTCGCCTTCGCCCGGGTGCCTCAGCAGGAGAAAGAGGCCGAGGCCTTCGGGGGCGACGAACCCAAATACCTGCGCATCGCCTTCAGCCTGCTCCGGGACAGCGACGCCGACATCAGCAGCGGACGCACCGAAACGCCCGACCTGTCCACGCGCGCACAACAGGTCCGACACCTCCTGCTGTCGGCACGGGATTCCGTGGGCGATCTGTTCCGGCCGGTGGCCGTGCCCGCGGGTCACGTGTGGAACGCGGGGAATTGGACGGTGCGCGGTCTGGACGGCGGTCTGTATCACCTTCAGCCGCCCGGTCTGCCCGCGCTGGTCGCGGTGGCCCTGGGTATTGGCGAGGTGGTGCTGCCGGAGCGCGATCCGGGCATCTACGTTTTCGTCCTGCTCGCGCTCATCTGGATCCTCGCCGCGCGTGAACTCTTCCACCTCGCTCTCGAGATCTCGGGCGATCGGTTGAGTTCGGCGATGCTCGTGGGCCTCGTTTTCGCCTCCGCTCCGGTATGGGTGGGTGGCTACCAACTCTTTCCCGAAAGCCTGGCTCTGTTCCTTTTTCCCTGGATGTTGCGACGCCTGCGCTCCAGTGATCGACCCTTCGGCGCGCTGGTGGCCGTCGCGAGCGGTCTGATGAACGGCTACCTGCTCTGGGTCCACCCCAAGCTCACCATCGTGGCCGGTCTCTTCGCCGCCATGGCCCTGTTGCGTCCGGCTACATCGACCCGAAGCAAGGCGTGGTTCACCGCGGCCTTCGGGTTCGTCGCGTTTGCGTCTCTTCTTTACTGTTTCCAGATCTCCGGTCTCTTCCGACCGGAGGGTCTTTATATCCGCCAGGCCGAGGAATACGTGGGTTCGCCCAATCCCCTCTCCCTGCGTTTCGCGGCCGGCCTCGTGAAAGCCCTCGTAGGCGGGCGTGACGGTCTGCTCATCTTCGCCCCCATCCTCGCCCTGGGCGTGATGGCCCCGCGCGTTTCCCCGCGGGCCGCGCGCACCACCCTCGAAATGGCGGCTCTGTTTGCCGTGGTCTGGCTCACCTCGGCCGTCCACGACGGCGCCTCCCTCGGCTCGCCCTCTCGCCTTATGGCCCCTGTTCTCTTCATCCCCGCCTTCCTGCTCGTGCGCGCCCTGGGCGACCGGACATCGACCAACCTGAAGGCGGCGGTCTTTCTGTTGTTCATCTTCGGGTGTCAGGTCACCCTGACGATGTCGAGCGACTGGCGGCGGAACGTGAACCCCTATCGCACCATGTTCACGGACCCGGCGACGAACTTCGAACCCAGCCTCCCCGGCAATTCGTTTTCCGAAGAGGCTTACTGGGTCGACCTGGCGAAGGCCGCGCTCATCGTGGTAGTCCTTGTGGTGACGGCCGCGATGCTGCGACGTTCGGCCGGAAAACCCGCCGCCCCCCACGGCCCTGCCCGTTTCGGAGCGGGCGTTCTCGCCGTGGTCATGGCCCTCGCCTTCGGCCTGCACTGGCTGACCCCGGCGTGAGCGGCATGAAGCAATCCATCGTCCACGTGGCCATCGTGGTTCGCGACTACGACGAGGCCATCGAGTTCTATACGAAGAAGCTCGGCTTCACCCTGGTCGAAGACACGTACCAGCCGGAACAGGACAAACGCTGGGTGGTGGTCGCGCCCCCTGGGTCGCATGGCACGAGCCTGCTGCTCGCACGCGCGTCAACGCCTGAGCAAGAGCCGTTTGTCGGCAACCAGACCGGAGGCCGAGTGTTCTTGTTCCTCAACACCGACGATTTCCAGCGCGACTACGCCGCCCTAGTCACGCGCGGCGTTGCCTTCGTCAGGGAGCCAAAGATCGAGTCCTATGGCACGGTCGCCGTCTTCAAGGACCTCTACGGAAACCTGTGGGACCTCCTGGAGTTGAAAAACACCCCTTTCCGGCCCGAATAGGAGACTACCGTCCTGGCCCGGTCCCCTCGGCCGTGCGGCACCCCTCGGCCTTACAAGCCTCGAGTGCCGCGACCCTCGCCTTTAACTTCTCGATGAGCGGGGGGGGCAAACTCCGGGCTGCGTTCTCCATCTGGTAAGGATCCTTGCCGAGGTCGTAGTACTCCTTCTCCCCATTCGCGTACTCGATATACACATCGGTCTCCGAGCGGATTCCGGAATACGATCGCACTCGGAACGGCGCGCCGCCTCCGAAGTGTTCAACGAGCATGGACTCGCGCCAGAGGACGCGCGCGGGATCAGCGGCTCCCAAGAGCGGGACCAGAGACCGGCCATCACTCGCCGATATCAGCACCTTCGGCGCGGCTGCGAGTTCGAGCAACGTGGGAGCCAGATCCACCAAGCCGGCCAGACGGTTGACCGTCCGCCCCGCCGGCACGCCCGGCCCGACCACGATCAGAGGCACCCGAATCGATTCTTCATACGGGGCGTACTTCTCCGCGGGGATCCGGTGTTCTCCGCGGAACCACCCGTTGTCGGAAGTGAAGAAGACCCAGGTATTCGACAGCTCCGAGGTTTCGGCCAGTGTCTTCAGCATCGCCTCCATCACGTCCTCCACTGCGAGCATCGACTGGCGCATGCCCCGATAGGTCGCGTCGATCTCGCGACCGATGGCGGGAGTGAGCGGTGTCGCCTGTTCGCGCAGCCGTTCCGGTTTGTCGCTCAGATCGGATTCGTCGTACGAGGGTTTGCGGGGAGCCTTCTCACCCGGGAAAGCGTCGCGATGCCGGGCCGCCGGCTCGATCGGAACATGGGGGGAACTGAGGGAGAGGAAAGCGAAGAAGGGCTGATCGTCGCGGGCCTCGGACGCGCGGATGAAATCCTGCAGCCGGGCGCCGAGCAGATCGGTCTGATAGCCGCCAGTCTCGGCCTCGTAGAGCTTGAGCGCGCCGTTTTCGTTCAGGGTGAAACGATTATTGCGAGCCTCGCGGTCGGACATCACGCCGCGGAAGTCGTCCCATCCCTTGGGCACGAAGGTCTCCTCTTTGCTCAGGGGGAAGTCGTTCATGTACTTCCCGAAGAGACCGGTCCGATAACCTGCCTGGTGCAGCCAGGGCCCGATATTGCGCTCGTCGTAACCGCCGGCGAGCCAGGGCGTGTAGCCGCCTTCGGGGCCGTTGTTGTAGTAGACCTTCGTATTGTGGGCATATTGCCCGGTGAGAAGCACGGCGCGCGCCGGCCCGCAGAGCGGCGTATTCGCGATATGGGATGTGAAGCGCGTCCCCTTGTCGATCAGCAGCGAACGCAGCCGGGGCATCGACTCCGTGATCTCGACGTCGGCGTCGTCGAGCAGGACCACGATGAGGTTGGGGCGAGGTGGCGCGGCGGCCGCGGTGGCCTCGGGCGGCGTTGCCGCTCCGCACGCCGCGAGCAGAAAGGCGCTCGCCAAGAACAGGGCCCGGCGGAGCATCGCTCGACTACTTCAGGTGCCTGGCAAGGAAGGCCAGAACTTCCGCGCGCGATTCCCGGGCCAGAGGCGTGTCGATGCGGTTGAAGTAGTGGCCGCCGGGGGCGCTGTCGTAGATGCGGTATTCGAACTTCTTGCCCGCGGCCTTGAGCGAATCGATGAGGTGCTCGACTTCGAGAACGTTCACGTCCTCATCGTTTGTGGTGGTGTGGATGAGCAGGGGCGTCTCGAGCCGCGCCGCGTGGGCGTAGGGCGAGCGGCGTTTGTACTCGGCCACGTCCAGCTCGGCCGTCTTCCCGATGAAGCCCTCGAAGATCGCGCGATAGCTGTCACCCTTGTAACCCATGCGCGCGACGAGATCCGCCACGGGCACGCCGGCGTAGGCCGCCTGATAGGCCTTCGGCCACTGCAGAATGTTCATCAGCGTGTGATACCCGCCGTGACTCCAACCCAGGATGCCCACCTTCTGCGGGTTCACGGGAAGATTGGCGACCGCCCAGTTGCGCGCGGCGTAGGTGTCGTCGATCTCCGCCCCGCCGTAGTCGATCTGGTCGTAGAAGAAGCCTCCGTAGCCAGTGGAGCCCCGATATTCCGGGGCCACAATCACATACCCCTCGGCCAACAGTTCCCGGGCCGAGACCAGGTTTTGCAGGGTGTCGAAACTGCTGTGGATCCCCTCGTGCACCATCACGATGAGGGGTGCGGTCTGCCCCGCCTTCAGGGTATGCGGGATCAGGGTGTAGGCCGACATGATGAGCGGGTTGCCGTACCCCTGCGAGGTGGGATTCAGGGAACGCGCCGGCTTGGGCGACGTGAAGCGCACCTTGTCGACCCTGGCGACATCGGCCATCCGCGAGAACCACATCCAGTCGTCGATGTCTTTGCGAATCATGTGACCCTGGTGCATCTGCTGGGCCTGGAGGCGGCGGATCTCGGCCTGCAGACTTGCGATGGTGGCGTCGCGGTTATCCCCCGAGGGCGCTTGCGCGAAAGCTGTCGTGGCGACCGAGAGCAGGGTGGCGAAGATAAGGGCGGTGGTTCGCACGGTCATGAGGGTCCTCTCGGCAAACACGAAGGATGGCGGGGTCGCCAAGTGGATGTTAACGAAGGCCCTGCTTCTGTAGCTCCTCGGCCTGCGCTTTCTGGCCCTCCGGCGTGTCAAGCCAGTGCTTGAACTCGCGATTACGTTTCCGGCGCGCCACCGGATCCGTGGTGCCGAAGTTCGCGAGCAGGCCGACCTTGGCGCCTTGCGCACCGGCGAGCAGGGTGCCGAGCCGGGTCACGTCGGCGGGCAGATGATCGAGGGAAGCGATGTGCCGGACGCTCTCGGCTGTGCGGAGGGAACGCTCTTGGGCGGGGGTCACGATGATCAGGAACTTCCTCGATGACGAGGCCACCGCCCAGAGTTCGCAATGCTCGATCACGGGAATGCGGAGAGAGAAGAGGATGTCGCGCTGCAGGCGCAGTGTGTCGTCGCACACCGCAATCTCGAGATCCTTGGTGTACACGCGCTCGCGTGCGATGTGGTCGATCAACTCCGCGGTGGGCTGGGCGTTGCGGTAGGCGGGAACGATGGCGCCGAAGAGAAAGAGCGCGGTGCCGAGAACCGAGATCGCGCACACGCCCACCACCGTGCGCACCCGCGGACGGATGGCCGAAGCGAACGTGGCGAGGCCTGCGAGAACCAGAAACACGCGCATGCACATCACGATCGCGGGCGCGGGCGCGTAGGGAGCGGGGAGCATGGGGAACGCGGCGGCGCCGAACATCAGCACCGCGGAAAGACCCGCCAACGTCCGCAGGGTCCGCGGAGACGGCGCGCCCATGGCCAGATACGCGCCGAGGACGATGGCGAGAGGCGGCAACAGCGGCAGCAGGTAGTAGTCGATCTTGCCCCGGGATAATGAAAGAGGCACGAGCATCAGCGCCGACCACAGGAGGAGCACCCGGAGGATGCGCGGCGACTGCGGACGCCACGCGAAAGCGAGGGCGGGCAGGGCCACGATCGACCAGGGCAGACCCTCCGCCGCGTAAACCGGCAGGTAGAACCAAAAGGGCTCGGCGGCGTCGTAGGTGCGATCGGCGAAGCGCTGGAAGTTCTCGCGAAGGAAGAACCACTTCAAAGGCTCGATCCCTTCCCGCAGATAGACAAAGACGAACCAGACGAGGCCCACCACGAATGCGGCCAGAGTGCCGAAGAGTCCCATGGGATTGAAGATCCGCGGAAGGCGTCGTTCGATCACGGCGAAAGCCACGAGCAAGGCCCCGAAAAAAATCCATGCGATCGGACCCTTGGTCATGAAACCAAGGCCGAGGACCGTGCCGCACAGAACGAGCAGCCGTGGCTGGTTCGTCGTCTCGCTGCGCAGATAGAGAGCGCCCGCGACGAGAGTGAGCAGGGTGAGGAGCATGTCCGACATGGTGAGGCGGGCGAAGCTCACGAACGCGTAACTCGTGCCCAGAATGGTGGTGGCGAAAAACGCTGCGGCAAGCCCAGATTCCGAAGGACGTCCATCGGGAAGAGGTGCGATCAGCCGCCGGGCCGCTATCCAGGTGGCGAGGAGAGCGGCCAGGGCCAGAAGGCCGGCCACCAGGCGGCCTGCGAAAAGACTGGGGCCGAACAGGTCGAAGCTCAGGGCCAGCAGCCAGTAGGTGAGCGCAGGCTTGTCGTAGAAGGGCTGGCCCCGGTAGTAGGGAACGAGCCAGTCGGAGCGCTCGACCATGCCTCGCGCGGCGTCGAGGAAGTAGATCTCGGCCCTTTCGATGGGGGCATCACCGAGGCCGATGAAGAAGGCAGCGGTCGCGAGGCCCAGCAGCAGACCGGGCAGCAGAAGTGAGCGGCCCGGGTTCGGAGAGGCGGTGGGATTCAAGGGATCGAGATGTCAGGAAGCAGCGGGCGACGCTTTCTTCAGGTGCAGTTGACCGCAGGCGGCCAGGACGTCCTGGCCCCGTGGCTTGCGCACCGAGACCGGCACGCCCGCGTCGAGGAGGATGCCTTCAAAGCGCGCCACCTGGGCCTTGCGCGGCGCTTCGAAGGGAATGGGACCGGCGGGATTGAGGGGGATGAGATTCACTTTCCCGTTCCGGCCCCGCAGCAGCCGCGCGAGGGCGTGGGCGTGTTCGTCCTTGTCGTTCACATCACGCAGCAGGACGTATTCGTAGGTCACCCGGCCTCCGCGCGGCGACGGATAGGAGTCGGCGGCGGCGATGACGTCCTTGAGGGCGTACTTGTTCTCGATAGGCATCAACTCCGCGCGCAGCTTGGAGGTCGGCGCGTGAAGGGAGATGGCGAGATTCGGACGCACCGGCTCGAGCTTCAGTTTCTCGAGCGCGGGCAGGATTCCCACGGTGGAGAGCGTCAACTTCTTCGGAGTGATGGCGAAGCCGCCAGGGTCCATGAGGATCCGAAGCGCGGCAATGGTGTTCTCGTAGTTGAGGAGCGGCTCGCCCATGCCCATGACCACCACGTTCCAGGGCCGTTCATCCTTCGGCGAGGCGGCCTTGGCATCCGCCATGACATGGGCCACCTGGGAGAGGATCTCCGCCGCCAGCAGATTCCGCTTGTAGCCGCTGATGCCGGTGAGACAGAACGTGCACTTCACCGGGCAACCGGCCTGGGTGGAGATGCAGATGGTCTGTCGTTTGGTCTCGGGAATGTAGACGCTCTCTATGGTGGCGCCGTCGTCGCATCGGAACAGCGACTTGATCGTGCCGTCTCTCGAGATCTGTCGGTCGGCCACGGTGATCCAGCGGATCTCATGGGTGCTCGCGAGCTTCGCCCGGAAGTCGACCTTCAGGTTGGTCATGGATTCGATGTCGCGAACGCGCCGGACATAGAGCCACGAATAGATCTGGCCGGCACGGAAAGCTGGCTCACCGAGAGCCTTCATCAGGCCCTCGATTTCGGCCAGGGAAAGGCCGAAGAGGTTCTTCAGGGGAGCGCGGTTCACAGGTTCTTATACTCGACCGGAGCCCTGACTGCTTTGTTCGTCCAGTCGGGCGAGCAGCCGGTTCCGGCCCCAGGCTGCGTGTTCGCGCACAATCGGGTCGTCGTCTCGGAGCAGGCCTTCGAGCAGGTCCAGGTGGACGCGCGAGCCCGCGTTGCCGATGGCGACCGCGACATTTCGCAGCAGGCCGCGGCGTTTCGATCGCTTGATCGGGTTCCGACGAAACCTCTCCAGAAACGCCTCAGGCGTGATGGTAGCGAGTTCCTCGAACGAGGGCGCCACATTACCGGCCCGGGGCTCGAAGGCCGGTCCGCCCGAGATCCGTCGTTTGCGATTCCACGGGCAGACGTCCTGGCAGATGTCGCAGCCGAATACGTGCCGGCCCATCAAGCCCCGAAGCGCGGGATCGATGGTGCCCTTCACCTCGATGGTGAGGTAGCTGATGCAGCGGCGTGCATCAAGGACGTAGGGTTCAGGAAAGGCCTGGGTGGGGCAGGCGTCGAGACAGGCCCGGCACGATCCGCAGATGTCCGTGGTGGGCGCGTCCGGCTGGAGGTCGAGATCGGTGATCAGCACACCGATGAAGAACCACGAACCAAGGGTCTGGTTGAGCACGCAGGTGTTCTTCCCGTAGCTGCCCAGGCCCGCGGCCACCGCGTAGGCCTTCTCCGCCACCGGGCCGGTATCGACATAGGCCCGCGATTGGAAAGTCCCGAGACCCTCGCCGAGTGAGCGTCGCAAGGCCTCGAGACGCGCCCGGACCACGTCGTGATAGTCGTCGCCCCAGGCATAGCGGGCGATCCATGCCGCGTCGTTTGGCGCGGTCGTCGAATAGGCGTGAGGAGTGTCGTACTGGAGCGCGGCCACAACCACCGAACGCGCCCACGGAAAGGCCGTCTTGAGATCGGAGCGGCGGTCCACCTGACCGGTCAGGTAATCCAGGGTCCCCGCGCGGCCCTCTTCCACCCACCCTTTGAAGTGGGCGAGAACCGGAGGCGCGGTGGCGCTCGCGACCCGGGCCTCATCGAAACCTGCGGCCAGGGCGTGGCGTCTCGCCAGGTCACGGCCGGCGAGCGGGGTCTTCAGATCTTCAAACAAGGGAGACGGGGGGTTCAAAGTTAGAATTTCGACCTTCCCCTGCCCGCGAGCATACTGAAGCTCAGGAAACGCGCGGGCTCACGCAAGGACACATCGATGAACTCCGTCTTTACCAAGCTCGCCGGCCGCGTCGTTCTGGCCCTGCTGTTCGTGTCGAGCCCGCCGGGGCCGGCTCTGGCTCAGGACCCGCAGACCTCGGCCACCCCGATGGACGAGAAGGCGCGGCAACGCGCCGAACGGGAGGCGAAGAAGGCGGCTGAGCAGGAGGAAAAAGCACTCAAGGCCGCGGCGGAGAAAGAACGAAAGGAAGCTGAGGCAGCGGCCCGCGAGCGAGAGAAGACCACCGCCCGCCTCGCCCGTGAAGAGGAGAAGCGCCGCGCGGAAGAGGGCAGCGCCGCGACAACCGGGCCGGCGCCCAGCGCGCCGATTCAGACCGAAGGCGTGCTGACCAAGGAACAGGAGCGGATCCAGAAGGCCGAAGAGAAAGCCCGCCTCGAATCCGAGAAGGCGCGCCAGAAGGAAGAAACGCGCCGACTCGCCCAGGAGGCGAAGGACGCCGAGCGCAGGCGCAAGGACGAAGAACGCGCCCAGCGCGAGGCCCTGAAAGCCCGAGAGAAGGAAGACAAGGCGCGGGCCGAGGAGCTTCGGAAAGAACAGGAAGAGGCAGAGAAGGCTGCGCGGCGCGCGGCCGAGGGCCTTCCCCCAGAAACGCCGCGACCGGCGGAAGCCGCTGCCGAAACCCAATTGCCCACTCCGGAACCGGGAGTTCCCTTGAGCAAAGAGGAGCAGAAGCGGCGGCGGGAACTGGTGAAGCAGATTGAAAAGGCCCGCGCCGAGCGTGATCGTCTGAATCGCGAGGCGGAGGAAGCCGAGCAGATCGCTCGCAACGCGCGGACCGCGGCGAACGAGGGCCAGCGGACGTATGAGGCGCTCGCCACCGGCCTCGAGGTGGAGGACGTGGCCCCGGTGCTCACACCGGTCGAGGAAGGGCCCAAGAAGAACCGTTTCGTGACCAAGGCTGACGTCCGCGATCCTCAGGCCGCTCCCCAGGCCGCGCCCGATCCACTCCGCATCGCTCTTGATCTGCGTAACTCCGACCCCGAGGTTCGTGAACGGGCGGCCTTCTCTCTCGCCTCCCTTGGACCTGATGCACAGCCCGCGACGCGGGCCCTCATGGCCGCGATGACCGACGCCAATGCCGCGGTGAGAGTGGCCGCGGCCCAAGCCCTCGGCCGTATCGGGCCGGGCGCCGCTCTTGCCTTCGCTCCTCTGTCCGCAGCGCTCACCGACCCCGATCCCGCGGTGAAGAACGCGGCCCAGTCCGCACTCCTCGCCATCCAGGGCGGCCGCTAGAACTCCCGACGGCCCTCGAGTGCCCGTGACATCGTCGTCTCATCCGCCCATTCGAGGTCGGAGCCGGCGGGGATGCCGGTGGCGATGCGGGTGACCTTGACCCCGAGGTTGCGGAGGAGCCGGGCCAGATAGATGGCCGTGGCTTCGCCCTCGACGGTGGGCGAAGTGGCAAGGATCACTTCGGTGGCGAGCCCTTGCCTCACGCGGTCGAGCAGACCTTGAATCCGCAACTCGTCGGGCCCTATGCCCTGGATGGGCGACAGGGCTCCGTGCAGAACGTGGTAGCGGCCCCGATAACCTCCGCTCCGATCCACGGCCATGATGTTGCCCGGCTCCTCGACCACGCAGACCACGGTGTCGAGGCGGGTGGGGTCGGTGCAGATCGAGCACACCGTAAGGTCGGTGAAGGCGTTGCATCGCTCGCACAGGCCGATGCTGTTCGACAGTGTCTCGATGGCGAGGGCCAGACGCTTATTGTCGTCGGCCCGGCCCTTGAGCAGAAAGAACGCCACCCGTTGAGCCGACTTGGGCCCGAGCCCGGGAAGCCGGCGCAGTTCTTCGATCAGGCGGGCGATGGGTTCGGGGTAGTCCATTTGGGGTTCGGATTCATAAGTCTAAGGGGCAGGTGTATCCTTCAGGCCGGTCTCACGGCGCAGCTTCCGCCCCTTCCGGGGCGAGGAGCTCTTTTTTTCGTACCCGAATCGCGTTACGAGCTTGAGTCTTTAAGGAGTATTGGATGGCTGGGCCCGATATTGTCATGTACGAGGTGGAGTTCAACCAGATCAAAACGATCTTGGCGAAACTCCGCACCGACAGCAACGCGCAAGTCGTATTTCTGGTCGACAAGAACGGTCAGCAAATCGCCACCGCCGGCGACGTCGAGAACATCGACGCCACTTCGCTCGCCTCTCTGACCGCCGGCAACGTGGCCGCCACCGACGGTCTCGCCAAGCTGATCGGCGAGAGAGAGTTCTCGATCCTCTTCCACGAGGGCGAGAAGGACAACATCCATATTTCGATCGTGGCCTCGAGAGTCATCCTCGTGGTCATCTTCGACGAACGGTCTTCCCTGGGCCTGGTTCGGCTGCGGGTGAAGCGCGCCTCGGCTGAACTCGCCGAAGTCTTCGCCGGACTGCTGGCCAAGATGGAGGTCGAGAAGGCCAAGGGCGCCGCGTCGGAACACGCCACCCCGTTCTCCGAGATCACGGACGACGACATCGATGCTTTGTTCGGGTAAGCCCGCTCCCAAAACCGAATAGAGGCCCTCGAGAAAACCCGCGATGACTTTCATCAACTACGCGTCTCGTGAGATCAACTGCAAGATCGTGTACTACGGTCCCGGCCTTTGCGGCAAGACCACGAATCTTCAGCACATCTACGACAAGAGCAACATCGGCACCAAGGGCAAGCTGATCTCGCTGGCCACCGAAACCGACCGCACCCTGTTCTTCGACTTCCTGCCCCTTGAACTGGGCACGGTCCGCGGGTTTAAGACCCGCTTCCATCTCTACACCGTTCCCGGCCAAGTCTTCTACGACGCCTCCCGCAAGCTCATCCTGAAGGGTGTCGACGGCGTCATCTTCGTGGCCGACTCCCAGGAAGAGCGCATGGACGCGAACCTGGAAGCGCTCGACAACCTGGTCACCAACCTCCAGGGTCAGGGCTACAACTTCAACACCATTCCCTACGTGCTCCAGTTCAACAAGCGCGACCTGCCCACGGCCATGCCCATCGAGGACATGAAGAAGATCCTCTGCCGGCGCAACGAAAACGTGGTCGAGGCCTGCGCGTCCAAAGGTATCGGCGTCTTCGAAACACTGCGCGCGGTGGCCAAGGTCGTTCTGCAGGAACTGAACAAGGGTCAATAAGCGCGCTCTTCTTTATCGAGGGCGAGGCCGGTCTTCACCCCGTCCGCGATGGTCAAGGCCACAAGGGTGGCGGCGGCCAGCCAGACCAGGGGCGACAGCGCCGATTGAAGTCCGGGCCAGAGCAACACGGCGGTGTTGACCATGGCCACAATGATCCGCGCCTCCGTGCCTCCAACGCCACCGAAGGCGATCTGAAATACCCGCGTAGTGTGGGCCTTGAGCGCGATGTGGATCTGCAGGAGGAGATAGGCGATCAGCAGGCCGAGTGCGGCGTAGGTCGACACCAGACCCGAGAAGGCGAGACCGTAGAGCAGGAAGATGGCGCCGAAGGCGTCGACCAGGTGATCGACGTAGAAGCCGTACCGTGGTCGTTCCCGGCCCCGCACACGGGCGAGTGTCCCGTCGAGACTGTCGCCGAACCAGTTCAGAAACAGGAACAGGTTGACGCCCAGAAAGGCGAGCGGCGAAATGGCCACCAGCCGGTAACAAAGCCCGGCCCCCGCCATCGAGAGCACCCCGATCGCGGTCAGATGATCGGGACCAATCCAGGTGGGCAGGCGTTTGGCCATCGCGACGAGCACCTTCTTCTCGGCCGAGGCGGTGAAGCTTCGCAAGTCCCGTCGCGAAAGGGGCTCCGGGGTGGCGGCCAGGGTGGTGGCGGGTTGGACAAGCATGGTGTTCTCCTTTGAAATCAGAAGTGATGTTTCAAGGAACAAGAGTAGCGATCGGCGAGGGATGGCGTCCCTAACGAAACCGTGGATTCCTCCGAAAGACTTCCAAAGCCCTCATAATTCGGGAGTCCTCTCATGACCCTTCACAATCTCGGTCCCTTCAGCCTCGACTCCCGGACCATGATCCTGCTGCGCGAGGGTGAGATGGCGCGCGTTCCCATGAAGACGGTGGAGGTGCTCCACGCCCTGCTCCTCCGACGCGGTGAGATCGTGACCAAGGACGAGTTGATGAAAGCGGTGTGGCCCGACAGCATCGTGGAGGAAGGCAATCTCACCGTCCACGTCGCTCTGCTCCGGAAAATCCTCGGCGCCGATGCGCCCATCGAGACCATCCCGAAACGCGGCTACAGGTTGCTCAAGGAGTCGGCTCAGGAGGTCCCGCGCACCGAGGCGCAAAGACAGGCTCGGGAATCCGTGCTGCGCGGCCGCTATTTCTGGAACAAGTTCACGAGGTCGTCGCTCGAGCGGGCGGCTTTGTCCTTCGAGGACGCTCTTCATCTGGAGAACGGTTCGGGCGAAGCCCACTCAGGGCTCTGCGACACCCGGCTTATGCAGGGCCTGTTCGGCTTTACGGCCGAGCGAAGTGTGTTCACTTCCGCCCATGAACACGGCGAGGGGGCGGTTAGGGCGGCCCCCGAGTCCGCCGAAGCTCAGGCGTCTCTGGCCTTCTCCGCCCTTTTTGATCGCTTCGATTTCGTCACTGCCGGCGTTGCCCTCGACAAGGCGCGCGCGCTGGCGCCCGGCCGGGTCGAACCTCACTTGTGGTCGGCTCTTTTTCACGCCCTGCGCGGCGACACCATGAAGGCGCTGGCCGAGGCGCGCGCGGCCACGGCCATCGATCCCATCTCATTGAAGGCGGTGGTGGGGTCGGGGTTCCATCTGTATCTGTCGCAGCAGTACGAGCCCGATCTCGAGCCTCTCGTGCGCATCCTCGAACTGGAGCCCGACTTCGCGGTGGCTCATTGGGCGCTGGGCCTCGCCTGCGATCGCCTCGGTCTGTCCGAGCGCGCGGAGGCCGCGCACCGCGCCGCCGTGCTTCACTCGGGGGCGTCGCCGACCATGGAGTCAAATCTGGCCCGCTCCCTCGCGCTTTCGGGAAAGACCTCGGAGGCCCGCGCGCTCACCGACCGGTTGAGCCATTCGGGCCTCGCCCCCTACCGGCTCGCCACGATCGAGGTCGCTTTGGGCGAGAATGCGCGTGCGATCGCCTTGCTCGAACGCGCCTTTTCCGCGCGGGACCCCTGGCTGGTCGTATTGGGAGTCGATCCGATGCTGGATGCGGTTCGAGACGACAAGCGGATCCGGGCGATCGAGAAAGAGGTACGTCGTGGCTGAGGCGCAGTCTGGAATCATGAAGGCGATCGAAATCCCCGCCCCTGGGGGACCGGATGCCCTGCATCTGGTGGAGCGAGAGATCCCAAAGATCGGAGCCTCCGACGTCCTGATCCGAGTGTCCGCAGCCGGCGTCAATCGGCCCGACATCCTTCAGCGTGAAGGAAAGTACGCGCCGCCCACCGGGGTGACCGATATCCCCGGCCTCGAAGTGGCAGGCAAAGTGGTGGCGATCGGGGCGGAGGTGGAGAATTTCCAGGAGGGCGATCTGGTGATGGCCCTGGTCGCGGGGGGGGGCTATGCGGAATACTGCGCGGCGCCCTCCGGCTCTTGTCTCAGAATCCCCCAGGGATTCTCGACCATCGACGCGGCCGCGGTGCCGGAGACGTTCTTCACGGTCTGGGCGAACGTGTTCGAGACCGCCCACCTGCAGTCGGGAGAGACCTTCCTCGTGCACGGCGGTGGCAGCGGCATCGGCACCGCGGCCATTCAGATGGTGAAGGCACTCGGCGGCAAGCCCTACGCCACGGCACGCGGGCCGCGGAAATGCGCGGCCGTCGAAGCGCTCGGGGCCATCCGCTGCATGGACTCCACCACCCAGGATTTTGTTCCCGAAATGAAGGAGCTCACCGAGGGCCGAGGGGTGGACGTCATTCTCGACATGCTGGGAGGCGACGCCACCAACCGCAACCTGCAAACCCTCGCCTTCGAAGGGCGGCTCATCCAGATCGCCACCATCCTTGGAACCAAGGCCGAGATCAACCTGTCCATGATCATGCAGAAGCGCCTGATCCTGACGGGATCGACCCTGCGCACAAGGCCCGACTTCGAGAAGGCTCGCATCGCCCGGGCCATCCAGGACAAGGTGGTGCCCCACATGGAAACCGGGGCCGTCCGGCCGGTGGTGCACATGACCTTCCCCATCGAGGCGGCGGGGCGCGCGCATGCCCAGCTCGAAGAAGGAAACGCGATCGGGAAGATCGTCCTGACCGTCGACTAGGTCGGCTCGTCTCTAATGAGGTGCCGGCTCTTCGTCCTCGGGCTCGAGGCCGGGGATCGCGAGTTGCCGGGGAACGTGGGAGACCGTTTCGATCTCGGGAATGTCCTCGCCCACCGCTGCGCCCAGGTCTTTGAACCGACGGGCCTGAACCAGCACCCGGCTCTCGAGCGACCCCACCGACCGGTTGTAGGCCATGGTGGCCTTGCCGAGGGCGTCGCCTACCTGGGCGAAGTGGCTGGCCATCACGCTGATCCGGTTGTAAAGCTCCTTGCCAAGTTCGCTGATCTGTTCGGCGCTTTCGGCGATGCGCTCCTGGCGCCAGCCGTAGGCCGCTCCCTTCAGGAGAGAGAGAAGGGTCATGGGCCCCGCGGGGATCACGTTGCCTTCGACCGCGTCGTCAAGAAGCGAGGGGTCGGCCTGCACCGCGTCGGCGAAGGCACTTTCAATGGGGACATACATGACCACGAAGTCGGGGCTGCTCGGCAGATGGTCGGCGTACGACTTGTCCGAAAGCTCGCTCACATGTTTACGGAGGTGTTTCGCGTGGAGCGAGATGAGTTCCCGGCGCGTGGCCTCGTCCTTGGCGTCTTTGGCGTCGAGGTATGCGGAGAGGGGAACCTTGGCGTCGACCACCACGGTTTTTCCGCCGGGCAGATGAACGATGAGGTCCGGCCGCAAACGCCCGTCCTCGCCGTGAATGGTGGACTGCTCGACGAAGTCGCAGTGCTGGACCATGCCGGCCATCTCGACCACGCGGCGCAGCTGGAACTCGCCCCATCGTCCGCGCACGCTGGGCGCGCGCAACGCGGTAACCAGTTTCTCGGTTTCCCCCCGCAGCAGGGCCTGGCTTTCCCGGAACGAGCTGAACTGTTCGGAGAGCCCGGAATAGGCCTCGGTCCGCTTTTGTTCGATGTCGTGGACGTGGACCTCGAACTTCGACAGCGATTCCCGAATCGGCGACACCAGCTGGGCGAAAGTGGTCTCCTTGGCCGCGAAGTCCTTGAGCGCGCTCTCGCGGAATTGTCCGAAGGTGGCCTGGGCCTGGTCGAGGAAGGCGGCGCGGCTTTTGTCGAGGGCATCCATCGACAAGGCCTGGAAGGCGTCCTTCATGGAACTCTCGGCCCGGGCCATGAGTTCGAGTTTTTCGGCCGCCGCTTTCTCGGTTTCGAAAAGGCGGGTCTGTATTTCGGCGAGGCGGACGTGCGCGTCGTTGAGCCTGGTCTCGCGATCGTCAAGGAGCGCGCGGGCGGCCAGCAACTCGCGCTCTAGGATGGGGACCCTTTGGGCGATGGCCTCGAACCGCGCGCGTTCGGTAGCCACCCGGGACGTGTCCCCCGCGGTGGCCGCGCGTTCCGCAGCCTGCCCCAGCTTCCGCCCCAGGAAAAAGGCCGCCACTGCCCCAAGGACGAAAAAGAGGAGGGCGACGAGGAGAAGGGTGGAAGAAGGCGCCATCGGATCGCAGTCTAGTGAATGACAGGTTCGGACGAGGTCCCGTCGACGCTGCGGGGATCCTCGATTGTTTGGGCTCGGCAAAACGCTCGGTTAGGCTGCCCTGCAATGTCTCGAACACGAATAGCCGTCGCGCTGGTCCTCTGCCTCGCGGGAGGTGTCCTCTCCCTGATTCTCCTTTCCAAGCATTACGGCGTGCCCCTTCTGGGGGAGGCGGTGCTCGCGGCTTGCGGCGAGGGCGGGGGGTGCGACGTGGTGGCCCAGAGCCGTTATTCGTCCTTTCTGGGCATGCCCCTCGCGGCCTGGGGCGTCTTCTTTTATGGCTCCCTGCTCGCGTTGCTCGCCCCCGCGGTGGTCGCCCGGCCGGATGAGACCTCCGACCCCGGCGTCTCGCTGGCTTTCTTCCTTGCCACCCTCGCCGTGGCCATCGACGTTGTCCTGTTCGGACTTCAGGCCATGGTGATCAGAGCCTTCTGCCAGTTCTGCATCGCGACGTACGCGGTCAACTTCCTCCTCATCGCCGCCTTGTGGCCCTACAGGCGTTTTGGCGTGGCCTTGAACTTCTTGTTCACGCGGGGCTCGAGGCGCGCCCTCGTGGCCTGGATGGTGACAAGCCTTTCCATCGCCATAGCCGCGGCCGCGGGTAATGCGGCACTCGCAGAACGCAAGACTCTCGCTCAGGACAACATCCTCGGCCTTCCCATGGCGGCGCCCCCCCAGATGCAAGCCGCTCCGGCGAAGGGCTCGATCGAGGAGCAACTCGCCCTGGCCCAGGCCGAGGCGAAGAAGTGGAAGGACACCCTCGACGATGCCCGCCGCCTCGAGATCTACCTGAACCAGAAGGCCAAAGACGACTTCAACAACGCCGAGGTGGCGAATATCGACTTGTCCCGGTCCCCTTTCCTCGGACCGAAGAACGCGCCGATCGCGGTGGTCAGTTACTCAGATTTCATGTGCCCGTTCTGTCGCGATCTCGCCGTGGGCCTCAAGAACTATGTGCCCACCGCGGGCGAGCGGGTGAAGGCTTACTACAAGCACTTCCCGCTGGATACCGCGTGCAACCCCAACATCGGCCAGTCCGTGCACCCAGGCGCCTGCGAACTGGCTCTGGGCGGAATCTGCGCGGACGAAAGCGGCCGCTTCTGGGAGTACCACGACGGCGTCTTCGCGAAGCGATGGGAGAGAGCGACTCGGGAAGACGTCCTGAACATCGGCGTCACCGCCGGCCTCGACCGGGGGAGTCTGGGTAAGTGCCTCGACTCGGCCGCGGCCAAGGGTCGGCTCGCTCGCGAGGTCGAAGAAGGCGTGCGCATCGGGGTGGGCTCCACCCCGACTATCCTTGTGAACGGCCGGAAGATTCCCTCAACCGGCGTCTTCCTTATGGCCGTCGACGAGGAACGTAAACGACTGAGTCTGCCCCTGCTCACAGGAGCGCCCCCGCCCAAGGAGAACTAGCCGCCAAAGCGCTCCGGGCGGTCCGAGGAGAAACACCATGACCAGCACCACCTTGACCCCGCCCGACCAGATCACGGTCGGGAAACTCGACATCAAGGTCACCCGCGTGCCCAGAACACGGGCCCTGCCCAAGGCGTCCGATCTCGGCTTCGGCCGGATCTTCACCGACCACATGTTCGCCATGGACTACGATGAAGGCCGGGGCTGGTTCGACGCCCGGATCGTTCCATATGGACCCATCGCCATGGATCCGGGGGCTTCGGCCCTCCACTACGGCCAGGCCATGTTCGACGGTTGCAAGGCCTTCCGCACGAAGGACGGACGGGTGGTGCTCTTCCGCGGAGAACGCCACGCCGCGCGAATGAGCGACGGCGCTCCCCGCCTCGGAATGGTGGCGCCTTCGGCCGACATGATCCATGACGCCATGACGACCCTCGTGGATTTCGAGCGCGACTGGGTGCCGTCCGAACCTGGAACCGCGCTGTACCTCCGACCCACCATCATCGGCACCGAAGGATTCCTCGGCGTGCGCGCCTCGAAGAAGTACCTCTTCTTCATCATCCTCTCCCCGGTGGGGGCCTACTACCAGGACGGCATGAAGCCGGTCCGCATCTGGGTGGAGAAGGACTACATCCGCGCGGCCAAAGGCGGACTCGGCGCGGTCAAGGCCGGGGCGAACTACGCCGCCAGCCTGCTCGCCGCCACCACCGCGCAGAAGCGCGGTTACGCCCAGGTGCTTTGGCTCGACGCCCTCGAGCATCGCTACTGCGAAGAAGTGGGCGTGATGAATCTCTTCGTACAGTTCAAGGACGAGATCGTGACCGCGCCGCTTGGCGGCACCATCCTCGCCGGAGTCACCCGCGACAGCGTGATCACCCTCCTGCGCGAATGGGGCTACACGGTCAACGAACGCCGTTACGCCTTCGAGGAGATCGTCGAAGCGAAGAAGGCGGGGACACTCGGCGAAGTGTTCGGCACCGGCACCGCCGCGGTGATCTCGCCGGTCGGCGAGTTCGGATACACCGAGGGCGCGCTGCCCACCTCCGATGGAACCATCGGGCCCCTGGCTCAGCGCCTTTACAACTCGCTCACCGCGATTCAATACGGCGAGAGTCCGGACCCCCACGGCTGGACCGAAGAAATCACCCCGGTTGCGTAAACTGCCAAGTCACGCGCCCTCCGGCCCCCCTCAAAACACCCCAGGAAACATGAACAAACTCCCGCTCGCCTCCAGGAATTCTCTCGCCCGCCGCGTCTCCATGGCCGCCTTCGCGGCGCTGATCGCGATCGCCGGTTTCTCGTCCGCCCAGGACAAGGCGAAACCCGCCGCCTCCCGGCCCGCGGAGCAGAAGTACAAGACCAACGTGAAGGGCCCCATGGACGCGCCGATCAAGGTGGTCGAGTTCGCCGACTTCATGTGTGGGGGCTGTCAGGCCGCCTCCGGAGCACTGCGCGCCTACTTCGCCCAGCAGGGTTCGGACATCAATCTCACCTTCAAGAACTTCCCCCTCGAGAAAACCTGCAACCCCGGCGTCGGCCAAACCGTCCACAACGGCGCGTGTGAACTGGCTCTCGGCGCCATCTGCGCGGCCGAACTCGAGAACTTCTGGCCGTACCATGACCGGATCTTCTCGCGTTCGTGGGAAGTGGCAACCCGCAAGGACGTGATCGACAACGGTGTGGCGGTGGGCCTCGACAAGGCCAAGTTCGAGGCTTGCATGGCCTCTCCGGGCGCCAAGTCGAAACTGGCCAAGGAAGTGAAGGAAGGCTTCGAGGTCATGGTCCAGGTCACCCCCACGCTGGTGGTCAATGGGAAGAAACTCACCGCCCTCCAACAGTTCGCAAACGCGGTTGAGGAAGAGCGCAAGAAGCTCCCGGCCGCAAAGAAGTAGCCCCGGCTATTCCACCCGGCCTACCACAAGGAGGCGCGAGGGCAGGAGCACACTGCGCACCGCACGAGCGCCTGTGAATCCGGCTCGCCCGAGCCAATCCACGTATTCGTCGCCGGTAAAGCACGCGCTGTTCGAGGTGATGCGGAAGAACAGTGCCGCCGCATCCCCCCCCGCCTCCGCTGGTGCGTCGGGTCGGGGAGCCTCGATGTCGAAAATGCCCACGGAGCCGCCGGGCCGAAGGGCTTTGCGAGCCCGAGCCAGGATCTGAAGGTTCACTTCGGGGGTGAAGTGATGAAGGATGTTGGCCAGGATCACGACATCCGCCCCTTCACCGTAGTCGTCCTGGAGCAGGTCCGCTTCCCGGAATGAGACGAGGTCGGCGATCCCCAGTTCTTCGGCCAGCTTTCGGGCCTCGGGAATCGCTTCGGCGCGATCGAGCACGACTGATTTCATTCCCGGATGTGCGCGGCATAAGGCAGCCCCCACCAGACCGTGCGATCCGGCCACATCGAGGCAGAGCCGCGCACCTCGGGGAACGGGCAGTTCCCGCGCAACGAAGGCCGCGAAATCGCGCGCGCCCTCGGCCATGGCCCGCTGATAGAGATTCCAGTCCGGTCCGTTCAAGGTCCGGTGGATCTCGACTCCCCGACCGGTCTTCAAAACCTCGTCGAGCTGGCTGATCCAGCCCCATTGCGGCGCGCCGAAGGCCACGAAGTCGCCAAAGGGGTTTGGTGCTCCGGGACCAAAGTGTTTGCCGCCCAGCCGGGTGAGCGTCCATTCCCCATGCCGCCGCTTCACGTAGCCCATGGAAGAGAGGAGCCTCAGCACCAGATCCAGGCACGACGGATCGAGGCGCAGCCGCGAAGCGAGGTCCTCGGTGATCGATGGCTTCTCCCCCAGGGCGCCGAAGACTCCGGCCCGCGCGGCCGCGATCAGTGCCCGGGCTTGAACGGGAGCCACGAGGACATCGAGCATGGGATAAGGCACGAGCCCGAGGCCCACGGCCAGGCGCTCCTTGAGACCCTTTGGAATGGTGCCGTAACGCATGGGGTGAGTTTGTCCTGTTCTTGCGTGCGAATTCGAGGAGCGAACGTGCGGCCGTGGAAAAGTGCGGCCCTGCTAATCTTCTTCGAGTCTGATGATCTACCTGATCCTCGTCTACTGCTTCCTGCAAGTGGCCCTGGGCCTTTGGCTGGGACGGAAGGTGCGGAGTTCAGGCGATTTCTTCGTGGCCGGACGTTCGCTTTCCCCCGGCCTGCTGTTCGCCACACTCGTGGCGGCCAACGTGGGTGCCGGCTCCACCGTCGGGGCCGCGGGGCTTGGCTACAGCAACGGCATCTCGGCATGGTGGTGGGTGGGTTCGGCGGGCGTGGGCTCTCTGATCATGGCGTTCACCGTCGGCCCGCGCATCTGGAAGATCGCGAGCGACCATGGCCTCAAGACCGCGGGCGATTTTCTCGAGTGGCGCTTCTCGAGAAACCTGCGCGGGGCGGTGTCCTCCCTGCTCTGGGTGGGCACCATCTCCATCCTCTCCGGACAACTCATCGCCCTCGCCTGGGTGCTGAACGTGGTGGCCGGCCTCGACAAGGCCACCGGCGTCATCATCGGAGGCGTGGTCGCCACCATCTACTTTTCCGCGGGCGGCCTGTTGAGTTCGGTGTGGATCAACTTCCTCCAGCTCGGGGTGATGATCGTGGGCTTCTTCGCCGCCGTTCCCCTGGCTCTGTCCAAGGCGGGAGGCTTCTCCGGCCTGCAGGCCGCGACCAGCGATCCCGCCGGCTTTTGGAACTTCTTCTCGAACGGGACCTCGGGCATCCACTATCTGGCCCTCCTGGCCCCGGCCTTCGTCATTTCCCCGGGCCTCATCCAGAAGGTCTATGGAGCGCGCGACGCGGCCACCGTGCGCAAGGCCGTGGCCTGGAACGCCGGCGCGCTTTTCATCTTCGCCTTCGTGCCCCCCCTGATCGGCCTGCTGGCCCGAGCACTGCATCCCGGCCTCGCCTCCCCCGAACTGGCCATGCCCACGATCTTCATGGAGGATCTGCCCGTCTGGTTCGGCGCGCTCGGCCTCGCCGCCGTGGTCTCCGCGGAGATATCCACTGCCGACGCCGTGCTCTTCATGTTGTCGACGTCCCTCTCTCAGGATCTGTACAAGGGATTCGTGAATCGCAACGCCACCGATCAGGAGGTTCTGCGGGTCGCGCGCCTCGCCGCCGTGGGGGGCGGCATCCTCGGGATTCTGGTCGCCCTCATGGCCTCAACCGTGATCGGCGCGCTTGGGATCTTCTATTCCCTGCTCTCCGTCAGCCTCTTCGTCCCGGTGGTGCTCGGCCTGTACGTCTCCTCCGCGGACACCCGCAACGCCTACGCGGCCATCGTGGCCGGCGTGGGCGTGTTGCTCGCCGCGCACATCACCACCGACGGCAAGGGCTTCGGCATGTGGACGCCTTCTCTGCTCGGCCTCCTTGCTTCCGCGGCGGCGGGGACACTTTCTCTCCTCGTGTTCCGCCGTCCTCTCCCCGAAACCTCCAATCAGAAGATCTAGATCAACACTCCCATGAACACCGCTTCCCTCTTCAGACTCGACTCCAAGACCGCCGCCATCGTGGGCGCCGGATCCGGCATCGGCGAGGCCACCGCGCGCATGGCCGCCGACCTGGGCGCTCACGTGATCTGCCTCGACGTGAATGCCGCCGCGGTGGAGGCCACCGCCAACGCCATCAAGGCCGCGGGCGGCAAGGCGGAGAGCGGCGTCCTCGATATCCGCGAGGGTGCCGCGGTGCGAAAGTGCTTCGACGACATCGCGGCCCGAAATGGCGCGCTCGACATCGCGGTGTGCACTCCCGCGATCAACGTGCGCAAGAAGATCCTCGACTACACCGAGGACGAGTTCGACCGCGTCATGGCCGTCAACATGCGCGGCAACTTCAACGTCCTGCAGTCGGCGGGCCGCATCATGACCACGCAGAAGAGCGGCAGCATCGTCCTCTACTCCTCGATCCGCTCGCAGACCGTGGAGCCCGGCCAATCGGCCTACGCCGCCACCAAGGCCGGCATCTTGCAGATGGTGAAGACCGCGGCTTCGGAGTTCGGTTCCGCGGGCGTGCGCGTGAACGCCATCGGCCCCGGAGTCATCGACACACCGCTCACCGCCCCCATCAAGAACAACACCGCCTGGTACGAGGCCTACGCGGACAAGAGCATCATGAAGCGCTGGGGCCGGCCCGAGGAGGTCGCGGCGGCGACGTTGTTCCTGTGCGCGCCCGCGGCGAGCTACATCACCGGGACCATCCTGTTCGTGGACGGCGGCTGGACCGCTCACGACGGCCGCTTCACGCCTCCTGGGATGTAACCGCGATGGTCCACCTCATCGCAGGTCTCGCTTTCGCCGCCCTTCTCCTAAGCGCTCCGGCCACGGCTTCGGAGTGGACGCCGGCGAAGAGAGCGCGCCTCGCCGGAGCCGCCGATATCGATCACACCAGCTGGAGCCTGGCCCGCCGGCCGGGCGGGCCCTTCGACCGGATTGAAGTGCATCGCTATCGCACGAAGGCGGCCTCCGTCGCCACTCTGTTGTACCTCCCTGGGACCAACATGAATGGAGAAGCCGCGCTCGAGGACGAAGAGCACAACCTTTGGATCTTCCTGGCCCGGCGCGGGGTTGAGGTCTTCACGCTCGACTACCGGACCCGTTTCGCCTCCGCGAGTTCAGATCCCGCGGCTCTGGCCTCGATGAAGGAGTGGACCGCCGAGGCCTTCGTAGGCGACATCAAGGCCGCGAGCGCGCTCGCGCGCGCCGAGAGCGAAAGGGCCCAGATCTACGTCGCCGGTTTCTCGCGCGGGGTGTTCCTGGCCTACGCCTACGCGTGCGCAGAGCCCACGGCGGTGGCGGGCCTTGTGGCCCTCGACGGGCAATTCAAGTCGCATGCCCCCAAAGGCCAATACGATCCCGCGGCCGACCTTGCGAAACTCGCCGACAGCGGGGCGTTTGCCGCCGATGTCTCGGGCCGCCTTGGATGGGAAGGGCGGCAGAAGCTCATGCGCGCCACCGCTGCCAACCCCGCGACTCCCGCCACCGATCCGAAGTACAAGACGCTGGGCGAGCAACTCGCGAACCTGCTGCAATTCGCCTGGGGGCCGGGCGCCCTCGCCAATCCCCTTGGGGGACAATCGCGGCCGGAAATTCTCGCCCGCCTCCTCGCCGGCTACGACCGCTACTACCCCGCGGTTCAGGATCCGGAGGCGCGGCGCATGGGAGACCGCGACGACGATCCCGCGACCACACTCGATGACGCCTGGGGTGAGTTGAAGATACCGATCCTCTATTTCGGCAACGCGCGTATGCCCGGCGACTGGCTGCTGAACGGCATCTACTCGGCGCAGAAGAGCGGCTCCAGCGACGTGACCATTCACGTCCTCGAGGGGTACGGACACCTCGATGTGCTGGTCAGCGACCATGCCCGCCGCGACGTGTTCGAGCCCACCCTCGCCTGGATCAAGGGCCGCGCCTCGCGACCCTGATCCTCCTGGGCCCGCCCTGAGGGGCGACGCGGAGGGCCTGGTTTGACAGCGGTACCGGGAACGATTAGACATCTCCACACAGCAAGTCGGGCGGATCGAAAAGTTCCAAAAAAGGAGTTCTTCACCATGCGTCAGTTCTCTCTCAGAGCAGGGCTTGCCTTGGCCTTCAGTTGCGCTTTGTGGCTCGCCCCCGGTTTAGCCCACGCCCAGGCCACTGGCTCCATTTCGGGCACGGCCAAGGATGAATCAGGCGCGGTCCTCCCCGGCGTCACCATCGAAGCCACAAACGTCGGCACCAACAGCATGCGCACCGCGACCACGGGCTCGGACGGGTTCTACACGATTCAGCTCGTGCAGCCCGGTTCGTACAACGTGCGCGCGACTCTCTCGGGCTTCTCGGTGTTCTCCCGCACCGGAGTGAAGGTGAACGTGTCCGAAACCGCGCTGGTCAACGTGCCGATGAAGGTGGGAGGACAGTCCGAGACCGTGGACGTCACCGGCGAGGCGCCGCTCATCGAAACCGGCAACGCCACACTCGGCATCGTCATCGATGAGAAGAAGGTGGTCGACCTGCCGCTGAACGGGCGCAACTTCACCCAGCTCGGCACGCTCATCCCGGGCGTGGTGGCCCCTCCCGCGGGGCTCGGTGGCCAGAACGGCGACGCCACGCCCGGCGGCTTCGGCAACGTGACGGGCGGATTCAACGTCAACGGCCAGCGCAATCAGTCGAACAACTTCCTGCTCGACGGCGCCACCAACAACGACACCTTCAACACCGGCTTCGTCCTTCGCCCGCCTCCCGACGCGATCCAGGAGTTCAAGATCCTCACCCACTCCTACAGCGCCGAATATGGCCGCAACTCCGGCTCTGTCGTGAACGTGGTCACCAAGTCGGGCTCGAACAACTGGCACGGTGCTTTGTGGGAGTTCAACCGCGACGGCAAGTTCCAGTCGCGGAACTTCTTCGTCCCCGAAACCCAAGCTAAGCCCAAACTCAAACAGAACCAGTTCGGCGCCTCTCTGGGCGGCCCGATCATGAAGGACAAGCTCTTCGCGTTCGGCTACTACGAGGGCTACCGCAATACGCGCGGCACCACGCAGAACCTCCTCGTTCCGACCGCGGCACAGCGCTCGGGCAACCTCGGCGGCACCGTGCGCGATCCGCTCACCGGACAACCCTTCCCCGGCGGCGTCATCCCCGCGAACCGGATCAGCCCGATCGCCAGCAAGTTCCTCGCCGACTTCATGCCCTTGCCGAACTCCGGCTCCAACCGCTACATCGTTTCGCCGGACGTGAAAGACACCCGGGATCAGGCGGGCGCGCGGCTCGACTACAAACTCTCCGACAAACATCAGATGATCGGTCGCTTCCTCTGGAGCCAGAGCGAGATCGCCACCCCGCGCACCGTCCAGCCCGCGGATCAGCTGTCCAAGGCCAAGCTGTGGGATCTGATGTTCTCCGATACGTACATGTTCAGCCCGAACGCGATCAACCAGCTTCGCTTCTCCATCAACAAGATCGACGCTCAGCCTGCGGTGACCTCCGGTCTCACCAATGACGCTTACGGCATCAACGTGCGCAACACGAATCCTCTTGCCGTCGGCTTGCCCTCGGTGCTTATTTCGGGCTTCCCCACCCTTGGCGATCCGCAGCAGCCTTTCGTGCAGCGCAACAACGACGTCTATCAGCTCACCAACGACTTCTCCTGGCTGCGCGGCAAGCACTCGTTCAAGTTCGGCATCGATATCCGCCAGGAAAACATGTTCATCGCCTTCATCAACCGTCCAAACGGAGACTTCGCCTTCACCGGCGCCATCAGCGGCAGCGCGTTCGGGGACTTTCTCCTCGGTACGCCGGCGTTGTTCCGGGCGACGACGCAGCAGGGCATCCAGGACGGCACCGGCTGGTCGTACGCCGGCTACATCCAGGACGAGTTCCGCTACTCCGACCGTCTCACCCTGAGCCTCGGCCTCCGTTACGAACTGGCAACTCCTTTCGTGGAGAAGGAGAACCGCATCGTGGTGATCAACCCCGATCAGAAGTCGACAGTTCAGCCGCTGGCTCCGCAGGGGCTGCTCTACCCGGGCGATGCCGGTATTCCCGATGGCGGCTACAAGACGGACAAGAACAACTTCGCGCCGAGGCTCGCCTTCGCCTGGGACCCGACCGGCAACGGCCGAACCAGCGTACGCGGCGCCTGGGGCATCTTCTACGACTCGCTGGCCGGTCAGGGCGATCTGTTTCAAGCCGGCGTTCTGGCGCCACCCTTCACTCCGCTCGTGGAATTGAATGCGAACGCGGCGAATCCGTTCCTGACTTTCGCCAACCCCCTCGGCACGGGCTCTCAGGCGCCGAATCTATTCCCCCCGAACCTCACTATCATCGGCTGGGGGCCGACCTTTAATACGCCCTCGGCCATGCACTACAACCTCACCGTGCAGCAGCAGATCGGCGACAACCTTGGCCTCGAAGTCGGCTATGTCGGGTCCAGGGGCAAGAACCTCCCGATGTTCCTGGAGATCAATCCAGTGGAGAACGGCCGGCGCAAGTACCCGGCCTTTGCTCTGCTTCGCCCGACGTTCACGGTGGCGGAATCCTGGTACAACTCCCTTCAGGCGTCCCTGCGCATGCGGCCGACTCGGGGGATCAACTTCCTGGCCTCCTACACCCTGGGCGACGCCAAGGACCATGTTTCCGGCCTCAACATCGGCGGCGAGAGCCGTCCGGTGCTTCCGGTCACCATCGGAGATGATGCGAGCTTCGACGCCGCCCTGGCTCAGGAGAAAGGACCCGCGTTGTTCGACGTCCGTCACCGCTTCGTTTTCAGTTTCGGCGCCGAACTTCCGAAGCTCGAAGACCGAACGGCGGCCGTGCGGAACATTCTTGGCGGCTGGCAACTGAACGGTATTTTCCAGGCCCAGACCGGATTCCCGTTCACGGTCACGGACCCGGTCCTTGCCCTGAGCGGACTGACGAACCGGCCGAACATGACCTGCGATCCGAACGAGGGCGGCGCGAAGACGGTGACCCAGTGGTTCAACACGAGCTGCTTCACCCGTCGTCCCGCCGCTACCACGGCTGGCCTCTCCAGCCAGCCCCGGAACGCGGTGCGCGGCCCGGGCTTCAACCGCACCGATCTGTCGATCTTCAAGAACTTCGACTTCGCGAAGAACAAGCGGATTCAGATTCGCATTGAAGGCTTCAACCTCTTCAACCAGGAGCGGTTCGGTCAACCGGTGAACAACAGCGCGGCCGGGAACTTCGGCGCCCTCACCAGCGCGGAAGACGGCCGGATCATTCAATTCGGAGCCAAGTTCACGTTCTGATTCCTGCAGGGGCGCCCCTTGTGGGCGCCCTACCCGAACCTGCGGCGTGACCTCGATAACATCGCCGCCCATGGAATCAGCCCAGGCCGGCGCCCGTGATGCGCTGATCCGCGCGCTTCAGGCCGCGTATTCGGGTGAACTCGCGGCGGGGTTCGCCTACGCGGGGCACTGGCGCAGCGTGGCCGATCCCACGGAGCGCGAGCGGATCAAGGCCATCGAGGCCGAGGAATGGCATCACCGGGATCTGGTGGGCGAAATCCTCCAGAAGCTGGGCGCGGGTCCCAGCCGAATCAGGGAGTTTGTCTTCCGGGCGATCGGACGGTCGCTCGGGTCGCTGTGCTCGGTAAGCGGGTGGCTCGCACCGATGTACGGCGCTGGTCTACTGGAGAGCCGAAACATCGTCGAGTACGAGGTCGCGGCCCGCCTCGCCGCCTTTTCCGGTAACGCCGAATTCGTCGACTGCCTGCTCGAGATGGCGGAGGTCGAGTGGGAACACGAGCGCTACTTTCGCGAACGCGTGTTGAGCCATCGCCTGTCCCGGTTCATCCCGATGTGGCCGGCGCCCGCCCCAAAATCACAGATACGCCGGGATCACGCCAGGCTCGCGGCTTGAACGGGGCTCGCGCCCCGGCGACGCTTCGACACAACTAAGATCGGGGCATGAAACGGCGAGATTTTCTGGGTCGGGCTTCCGCGGGCGCAACCATTCTGGGGTTCCCCGCAATCGTGAGATCGCAGGCCACGGCCCCGCAGGTGATCTCCGGGGTGCAGGCGGGCGACGTCACCGAGGGACGCGCGGTTATCTGGTCGCGGTCCAGCCTGCCCAGCGAGATGGAGGTGGAGTGGGCCACCAATGATCGCTTCGAGAACTCCACGGTAATCGGCAACTCTTTCTCGCTCAAGAGCACCGGTCTGTGCGCGAAGGCGGAGCTCCAGAGGCTGCCGGCCGGTGAGACCATCTTCTACCGAGTGCGCTTTCGCGACCTGGCCGACGCCAGGGTGTACGGCGAACCGGTGATGGGACGGTTCAAGACCCCGCCCGCCGATGGCCGCGACGTCACCTTCATCTGGGGCGCGGACACGGTGGGCCAGGGGTACGGCATCAACGCCAGCATGGGCGGCCTCAAAATGTACGACACGATGGCCCGGGTGGAAGCCGACCTCTTCATCCACGTGGGCGACACCGTCTACGCCGACCAGCCGGTAGAGCCGGAGATGAAGGCGGGTGATGGCACCATCTTCCGCAACCTCACCACCCCGGCCAAGTCAAAAGTGGCGGAGACTCTCGAAGAATTCCGGGGGCAGTGGGAGTACAACCTCCTCGACGAGAACGTCCGGCGCTTCAACGCCCAGACCGCGCAGTTCGTCTTGTGGGACGACCACGAAGTTCGGAATAACTGGTATCCCGGCCAGATCCTCGAAGACCCGCGTTATCAGATCGAGCGACGGGTAGATGTCCTCGCCGCCAGGGCCCGCCGCGGATTCTTCGAGTTCACTCCGGTCCGCGGGATCGAGCCCACTTCTTTCAAGATCGACCGTGTCCTTCCCTATGGCCCCCTGCTCGACGTCTTCGCCCTCGACCTGCGTAGCTACCGCGGCCAGAACGGCGCGAACCGCGAGAGCCGGCTCGACGGCAACTCAGCGCTGCTCGGGTCCTCGCAGCTCTCCAATCTGAAGAAGTCGCTCAAGGCATCGCGCGCGGTGTGGAAGGTGATCGCCTCCGACATGCCCATCGGCCTCGTGGTCGCGGACGGCCCGGGACGGTATGAGGCTTTCGCGAACGAGGATCCGGACGGGCCGAGTGGTCGCGAGCTGGAAGTGGCGGACCTGCTGTCGTTCATCAAGCGCGAACGCATCTCCAACGTGGCCTGGGTCACGGGCGATGTCCACTACGCGGCGGCCCATCGCTACTCGCCCGAAGACGCGTCCTTCACCGACTTCAACCCCTTCTGGGAATTCGTGGCCGGTCCGCTGCACGCGGGAACCTTCGGGCCCAATCCTCTCGACAAGACCTTCGGCCCATCGGTCCGTTTCCTCTCCATACCCCGCGGCATGCGCCCGAACCAGCCCCCTTCGGCCGGGCTCCAGTTCTTCGGCAAGGGTGTGGTGGATGGGCGCACGCGCGAGCTGACCGTGAGCCTGCATGACCTTTCGGGGCGGAAACTGTGGAGTATTTCTCTACCCTCGGTTGAGGCGTGAGAACGCACAAGATCGCCGCCATCCCCGGCGACGGTATCGGTCCCGAGGTCCTCGAAGCAGGTCTTCGGGTCCTCGAGGCGGCAGAGAAGAACGAAGGCTTCCAGCTCAACACCATCCGTTTCCCCTGGGGCTCCGAGTTCTATAGGCAACACGGCCGCATGGTGAAGGAGGGCGGCCTCGAGTCGCTGCGCGCCTTCGACGCGATCTACTTCGGCGCGGTGGGTTCGAAGGAGGTGCCCGATCATGTCACGGTGTGGGATCTGATCCTCCCAATCCGTCAGAGGTTCGATCAATACGTGAACCTCCGGCCCATGCGTCTGCTGCCGGGACTGAAGTCCCCCCTGTTCGGACGCGGGCCTTCGGACATCGACATGATTTGCGTGCGCGAAAACACCGAGGGCGAGTACTCCGGGGTGGGCGGGTTCGTCCACCGCGGCAAGCCCGGCGAGATCGCCCACGAGATGGCCACCTTCACCCGGATCGGGGTCGAGCGGGTGGTCCGCTTCGCCTTCGAACTCGCACGGACCCGACCCAAGAAGCTCGTCGCCTCGGCCACCAAATCGAACGCCCTCCGGCACACCATGGTCCTGTGGGATGAGGTGGTCGAGGATGTGGCCTCCCGCTTCCCCGACGTGACCCTGCACAAGTATCACGTGGACGCCCTGGCCGCGCGCATGGTGACCCACCCCGACACTCTCGACGTGATCGTGGCCAGCAACCTCTTCGGAGACATCCTCACCGACCTCGGTGCGGCGATCTCGGGTTCCCTCGGCACCGCGCCGTCCGGGAACATCGATCCCTCCCGCGTCAACCCCTCGATGTTCGAGCCCATTCACGGCTCGGCTCCGGACATCGCCGGCCGCGGTATCGCGAACCCCATTGGCGCAGTCTGGGCCGGGGCCATGATGCTCGATCACCTCGGGGAGATGAGGACGGCGAAACGAGTGGTCGAGGCCATCGAGCGGGTGACCGCTGAGGGCAAGGTCCGCACACCCGACCTCGGCGGGTCGGCCACCACCGCGGATATGACCCGGGCTCTGGTGGAAGCTCTCTGAGGCCGAAATCACTCACATGGCACGAAGGAACATCTCGTCGGGTACAAAGTGGGAGCCTGTGGTGGGCTACTCCCGAGCGGTGCGCGTGGGACCTCACGTACACGTGGCCGGCACCACCGCGGTGGATGCCAAGGGGAATCTGATCGGTCCGGGCGACGCTTACGCGCAGACCGCGTTCATCCTGCGCAAGATCGAGGCCGCGCTGGTCGAGGCCGGGGCCTCGATGGCCCAGGTCGTGCGCACCCGCATGTTCGTGACCGACATCTCCCGCTTCGAGGAATTCGGACGCGCTCACGGCGAGGTCTTCCGCGACATCCGTCCTGCTTCCACCATGGTCGAAGTGAAGGCATTGGTAGACCCCGCGATGCTGATCGAGATCGAAGCGGATGCCTACCTGGACGCCTGAGTGAGGGGTCGCCGAATGGCGCGTGCCGCACTCGTGCTGGGAGCGATCGGATTTGCAGGAGCGAATCTCCTCGCCTACGGGCACGCTCGCACCATGACTCACTTCGAGAAGACGGGATTCCGCACCGCCGCAGCCGAATCGCTCACCATCGCCCAGAAGCTGCGAGTCCTGGCCATGGGGGTGACCCTGCCCAAGCCCCGGAATGACATCACACCCATCGATCGAGAGATGCCCTTCGACACCTGGACGATACCGGTCGAACCCTCGGTGTCTCTGGAAGCCTGGAGCATTCGCGTCCCCCAGCCGAAGGGAACGGTTGTGCTCTTCCACGGCTACGCGGATCGCAAGGCCTCGACCCTTGCCGAGGCCATGATCTTCCGGAGCGAAGGTTGGGAAACCATACTCGTCGATCTGCGCGGGAGCGGCGGTTCTTCGGGTGAAACCACGAGCATCGGCTTCCATGAGGCCCGGGATGTCGAAGCCGCGGTCCGATTCGTGCGCTCCCAGTCTCCAGGAAGACCGCTCGTGGTGTGGGGCGCGTCGATGGGGGCGGCGGCCTCCTTGCGCGCGGTCGGTGTCCTCAAGGTCGAAGTGGATGGCCTGATGGTGGAGGCGCCGTTTGCCACTCTCCGCAGCGCGGTGGTCAACCGGTTCCACACTCTCGGCCTGCCCGCTTGGGGCCTCGCCGATTTACTTGTGTTCTGGGGAGGTCGCCAGCAGGCGTTCAACGGGTTTCGGCACAACCCCGTCGACTATGCGCACGGTGTTCGCTCTCCCACCCTTCTCATGCTCGGCAGCCGCGATGATCGCGTCCTCATGCGGGAAGGCCGCGCCATCTTTGCCGCCCTGGCCGGGGAGAAGAAGTTCGAGGTCTTTGAGGGCCTCGGACACCAATCGCTAGCACGAGGTGGGCGCGATCAATGGACCCGGGTGGTGCGCGCCTTCCTGGCTGGTCTTCCGGCGAGGGCTGCGCTCGCCACCGAAGAGGCCCGCTAAGCTACTGGAGGGTCCGAAGGAGCGCCTCGAGGTCCTCGGGGTGGACGGCCGCGGTCATGGCGTCCTGTGTTGTGACCTGGCCGGCCTTGACGAGACGAGAGAGACATTCCTCGAAGGTCATCGACCCGTAAGGACGGGTGATGGTGATTTCTTGGTGGAGATTCTGGAGCTGATTGCGGCGGATCAGCTGGCGCGCTCCATAGCCCACCATCAGAATCTCCGTCACGGGGATCCGGCCGCCGCCCTGTCTCGGGAGCAGGATCTGGGTGATAACCGCGGCGAGACCCATGGCGATCTCCTGACGAATCATCGGCTGTCGCTCGGCCGGGAAGGAATCGGCGATTCGCGCCACGCACGAGGGTGTATCCCCGGCGTGGAGTGTGGACAAGACCAGATGTCCGGTCTCCGCAGCCGCGAGGGCGGTGCGCATCGTCTCCGCGTCGCGCATCTCACCCACCACGATGACGTCCGGAGCCTGGCGCATCGAGGACCGCAACGCGGTGGGGAAGTCGGGAGCGTCGATGCCGACCTCGACCTGTTCAACCACGCACCTCGCGTGGGAGTGCTCGTACTCGATCGGATCCTCGATGGTGACGATATGACGCGCATCGCGCTGGTTGATCTCGTTGACGATCGCCGCGAGTGTGGTGGTCTTGCCCGAGCCGGTGGCCCCCGCGATCAGCACCAGGCCGCGGGGGATACGGGATATGCGGTCCATTTCCTGGGGTAGGTTGAGCGCGCGGAGAGCAGGAGGCTTCGTGGGCAGGGCGCGTATGGTAGCGGCGGCGCGACCGCGCTCGCGATGGAGATTGATTCGGAACCGGCCCAGGCGCAGTACCCGAAGGGATGCGTCGGCGCTCCGTCCGTCGCGATAGGCCTTGACCGCGTGGACGGGCAGTTCGGGGAAGACGATCTCCTCGATCTCTAGGCTGTCGAGCTCCGCCCCCTTGAGCCGCATGAGGTCACCGCGGACGCGTGCGGTGGGAGGCAAACCGCTCACGAGCAGAAGGTCGCTCGCCCCCAGGACCACCGTTTCTCTCAGCAGGCTCACAAGTCGATGGTCGTCTCCGGCAAGACGGTCGGCTACGCGCTTCTCCCGCGCAGCGGTTGTGGCGTTCAGTTCCTCGACTATCCGATCCAGCTCGGCCATGCTTTTCCGAATGATAGGCGCTGTACTCGCACGTGAATCGGGCCACCTTCAAGGCCCGGGCCAGATCGCGCACTGCGCGTTGCGGCCCACACGACGACTCGGCCAGAGTCGGGGCACCCCTGGGTGCCCTTAGCGGTCATCGCGAAGCCGTCGCGGCTACGACTGGCAGTGATCGAGCCAAGCCGCGTAGCGTGATTCCTGGCCGGTGGCGGCGCGTCTGAAGGCCTCGGCGAGGCGGGTAGTGATGGGGCCGCGCACCCCCGCACCGATGGGCCGGAAGTCCAGTTCGCGGATGCCCAGGACCTCAGCCGCGGTGCCGCACACGAAGAGTTCGTCGGCGAGGTAGAGCTGGTCGCGCGTGAGCGCTTCTTCCCGCACCTCGTAGCCGAGATCACGGGCGATGGTAATGACGCTCTCGCGGGTGAGGCCTTCGAGCACGGTGGCGCGATGAGGGGTGTAGAGCACGCCCTTGCGCACCGCGAAGAGATTCTCCCCCGTGCCCTCGGCCACGAGGCCGGTGGGATCGAGCATGAGCGCTTCGTCGAAACCCAGTCGCGCCGACTCCGTGCGGGCGAGCACCGAGTTCCCGTAGTTCCCGGCGAGTTTCGACTTGGTCATCATGACGTTCGGGTGATGGCGCGTGAAGGACGAGACGTTGGCTCGCAGCCCCGAGGCCTCCGCTTCGGGCGAGACAAAGCCCTTCCATTCCCAGGCCGCGATGCCGAGACCGGGGACGATGCCGACCAGGTTCAGGCCCATGTGACCGGAGGCCGCGAAGAGGAGAGGACGCACGTAGCACTCGGTGAATCCGTTCTCCCGCACCACCGCTTTCGATCCTTCGATCACTTCCTCTTCGGTCCAGGGCAGGGCCAGGAATCCGAAAATGCGCGCGCTGGCGAAGAGTCGGGTGATGTGCTCCTTGAGCCTGAAGATGGCCGGACCCTTCGGCGTGTTGTAAGCCCGCATCCCTTCAAACACCGCAGTCCCGTAGTGGAGGGCGGGGGTGAGGAAGGGAACGACCGCCTTCTCCTGGGGAACGAGGGCTCCGTTCATCCAGACGACCTTCGAGTCGAGATTCATGGGCGAAGCCTAAACGCCCCAGCCGTACCCCCGCTCGGTGGTCTCCCGAAAGTCGCCCGGCTCGTCCCGACGCTCCGATTCGGGGTCGCGGGGGCTAGGGGAGGAGGCGTCGGCCCGCGCCTCGCGGGACTCTTTGGCTGGTTCGGTTTCTTTTCCGGCGTTCATGGTTTCTTTCCTTGCTCAAAAATGAAAACCCCCGAGGTTTCCCTCGGGGGCCTTTCGTCTCGCGGAAGCTTTATCGCTTCGCTAGACGGGACCCCCGCCCGTAAGGACGACGAGAATGAGTCCAATAATCAAGGCGAGCGACGACGCGTCGCTCTGCCGGCGATTGAGGCTCAGAAGGGTCTGGGTGGACATCGAGGGCGCAGAGTACGGGGCGGGACGAGCCGGTGTCAAGCGTTCGAACCCGAAGCCCGGGTGGTGAAGGGGAGAACGCGCGGGCTTTCGAAAGAGCGCCCGCAGGCATCCGCGATGAGTGCGGCGTCTTTCATCAGGGCCTCGAAGGCCTCCAGGGACAGGCTCTGAGCGCCGTCCGAGAGCGCGCGTTCGGGGGCGTCGTGAACCTCAATCATCACCGCGTCGGCGCCCGCGGCGATGGCGGCCTTGGTCATGGGCGCCACACCGTCGCGCCGCCCCGTGCCGTGGGAGGGGTCGATGGCGATGGGAAGATGAGAGAGCGCGCGCACCACGGGAATGGCGGAGAGATCGAGGGTGTTCCGGGTGGCGCTTTCGAACGTGCGGATCCCGCGCTCGCACAGGATGACGTTGGGATTGCCCTCGGCGAGGATGTACTCGGCGGCGAGCAGCCACTCCTCGATGGTGGCCGACATGCCGCGCTTCAGCAGGACAGCGTTGGGGACGCGCCCCAGTTCGCGAAGCAGATCGAAGTTCTGCATGTTCCGCGTTCCCACCTGAAGGCAGTCGACCACACGGGCCATCGACTCGACCTTGCGCACGTCCATCACCTCGCTCACGATCTTGAGCCCGGTCATGGCTCGGGCTTCGCCCAGCCACTTGAGCGCTTCATCGCCATGCCCCTGGAAGGAATACGGAGAGGTTCGAGGTTTGAACGCTCCGCCACGCAGCAAGTGCGCGCCCGAGCTTTTCACGGACCGAGCGATGCGCATGAGGTGGTCGTGGCTCTCGACCGCGCAGGGGCCAGCGATGATGACGGTCTGACGACTACCCACGATGACGTCGCCGATCGAGACCTCGGTGGGCTCCGGTTTCGTGTTCCGCGACGATTTCATGGGAAAACGCAGTCTATGCGGGCGGGGCGGCCCAGAGAGAGCCGCCTCGCTCTTCGACTACTTCTTGCGCCAGATCTCTTCGGTCATGGGGGCGATGGGCGCGAGTTTCCGTTTGGCGAACTCGCCATTCAGAACGGCCATTTCTTTGCCCACTCCACCAAACTTCGACCAGGCCGCTTCGAGGTCGCGGGAGAGGGCGCTCATGCGGTCGAGCTGCGACTTGGTGGGGCGGCCGTTGTAGCCGTTCACATTGCCGTAGAGCATTCCGAGCTCCTCGCGCAGCTTTTCTTCTCCCGAGATTCCCTCGCCCTCCTGCTGGGCCACCAGGGCCACACGCTGGGCCTCGAGACCGGCGGCGAAAGCGGTCACCCGCTTCGACAACCCGGTTTCCTTCGGGCCCAGTTTGCCCAGCCGATCGTTCGCCTGCCCACGCAGATCGGCGATGGACTCGACCAACCAGGTCAGCCGTTCCACGAGGGCGAACAGCTTCGCCGTGGTCTGAAGCTGCAGGGTCTGATCGGCGGCGCTGTACGTGACCCGCGGATCGCCCACCAGTGTGACTTCGCCCTTGTGGGTGGCCTTGTTCTTGATCGCGGTGACCGTGTATTTCCCCGCTGTGGCGCGGGCGCCGAAGAAGGCGCCCAGGCTCGGAATCACACCGGCCCCGGCGGCGAAACGAGGCGCCGGTTCGCGGGTGGCCCAGTGAATCCGGTTCACTCCGCGGCGCTTGGTGGCGGGGATGGTGGCGAGAAGCCGGCCGGCCGCATCGCGCACCTCGAACTTGAAGTCACCCACGACGTGACGTCGCTTGGAGTAGTAGACGATGGCGGCGCCGCCGTCGGGGCTGACGCCCGCGAACTCATGATCGCCCTGCCAGGGCACGCCGCCGAAACCGCCGCCCTCGATCAGGAGCTGGCCGGGACGGGTGGGCAGGAAGGCGAAGTCGGCGTCAAGAATGGCGGGGTTCAATGCACGCAGAGGCGTGATGTCGTCGACCACATAGATCCCGCGGCCGTGGGTTCCGATGACCAGGTCGTGATCGCGCGGGTGCACCACGAGGTCGCGCACCGGAACCATGGGCAGGCCGCTGGTGAACTGGGCCCACTGCTTGCCACCGTCGATGGTCAGAAAGAGGCCGGTCTCGGTGCCGAGGAAAAGGAGGTCCGGGTTCACGGTGTCCTGTTTGACCACATGCGCGAAGCCCTTTGTGTCGGCGGTTGAGAGCGAGGTCCAGGTCTTGCCGAAGTCGGTTGTCCGCGCGACATAGGTGTTCATGTCGCCGGTCATGTGACCGTCGAAGGTTGCGAAGGCCGCGGCTTCATCGTGCGGCGAGGCGTCGACGCGGGATACCCAGGTCCCCTTCGGAACGGGCAAACTCGCGGCGACGTTCGTCCAGGTCTTGCCTCCATCCCTGGTCACCTGGAGATTGCCGTCGTCGGTTCCCACCCAGATCACCGAAGGATTCTTCGGCGACTCGCTGATGGCGAAGATGGTGGTGTTGTTCTCGGCCGTGGAATTGTCGCGGGTGAGGCCACCGGATTCGAGCTGGCGCTGCTTCTTCGGATCGTTGGTCGTGAGGTCGGCCGAGATCTTCTGCCAGCTTTCGCCTCGATCATTCGACCGGAACAGGAACTGCGCGCCGATATAGAGAACACCTTTTTGGGTGGGTGAAAGGTGGATCGGGGTGTTCCAGTTAAAGCGGTACTTGGGATCGCCCACAACCGGCGAAGGTTTGATGTCTTTCTGCTCGCCGGTCTTCCGACTGCTGCGGAAGATGTTGCCGCCCTGGTATTCGCTATAGACAAGATCCTCATCGAGAGGATCCGGGAAGACCCAGAATCCATCGCCACCGCTGATCGAGCGCCAGTCGCGGTTTCCGATGGGTCCGCTCGCGCGCGAGGGGCCCCACCACGAGTTGTTGTCCTGCAGGCCGCCGTACACGTTGAAGGGGAACTCCATGTCGACGGCCACGTGGTAGTACTGCGAGAGGGGAAGGTTCTCCACGAAGAGCCACCGGTTGCCGCGATCCCACGAGTGATACGCGCCGCCGTCGGAGCCCATGAACAGCTCGTCGGTGTTCTTTGGATTGATCCAGAGAGCGTGCACGTCGACGTGGAAGTTCCCGGACAACGAACTCCAGGTCCGGCCGCCGTCATCCGACGTGGCCGCCACCGTGCTCATCTTGTAGATACGGCTCGGATTCTTCGGATCGCCCACAAGGCGCGAGTAGTAGAACGGCCGGCCCGCCACCACGGACGCGTTGCTCATCAGGGTCCAGGTCTCCCCGGCGTCCTCGGAACGATAGAGGCCCGACTGTTTTGCCTCGACCGAGGCGTAGACGACACTCGACTTCGCGGGCGAAACCTCGACCGCGATGCGGCCCAGGTCGCCCGCGGGCAAACCGTTCGTCAGCTTGCGCCAGGTGAGACCTCCGTCGGTGGACTTGAACAGGCCGCTCTTCGGACCACCGGAGTTGAAGAAGTCCGGCGAGCGGCGGTGCTGCCACATCGCGGCGAAGACGACCTTGCCGTCCTTCGGATCGATCGACAGGTCGGCGCAGCCGGTATCGGGCGCGCCTTGCAGCGTCTTCTCCCACGTCTTGCCCGCGTCCTTCGTGACATAGACGCCGCGGTCGTCGCTGTCGTTGAAGAGCGGCCCCAGGGCGCAGGCGAAGACCCTGGTGGAATCGGCGGGATCGATGGCGACCCGGGCGATGCGCTCGGTCTTCTCAAGCCCCAGCTTCTGCCAGTTGTCGCCGCCATCGGTGGAGCGATAGATCCCGTCGCCGACGGAAACGCTGTTGCGCACCCAGGTTTCACCGGTTCCCACCCAGATCGTCTTGGGGTTCTTGGGGTCGACCTTGAGGTCGCCCACCGACGGGTTGTACTTGTCGAAGATCGGCTTGAACCGCACGCCGCCGTCGTCGGACTTCCACACCCCTCCCGAGGCCGCGCCGACATAAAGGGTCAGGCGGTCTCCCGCCACCGCATCCAGGGCGGAAACGCGGCCGCTCATCACCGCGGGCCCGATGCTGCGGGCTTCGAGTCCGCCGAAGGTATCGGAGTCTACTTTGAGGCCCTGGGCGGGCGAGACGGTGGCGAGCCCGAGGGCCAGCACGGCCCCGAGGATTCGGGAAAGGGGGAGTTTCATAAGCTGGACCTACTTGATCGCGGCCGGAGCCGGCGTTTCCTTCTTGGCCGGCATCACGAAGCGGCTGTCATCGAGGGCGGGATTGATCTCGATCTTGGTGATCGTGATCATCTGACGGCCGGGGGCGCCCTTCTGCCCGCTGTCAATGGAGTGGGCCATCACCAGGCCGTCCACTTCCTTGTAATCGCCGAGGATGGTGTCGCCTTCCACTTCGGCGCCGCGTCGCGTGCTCTTCGATTCGAGCTTGATTTCGAGGTTGCTGTCGGTATCGATGTAGACCGTCCGCACGTCTCCGCTCTTGAGCGTGGCCTTGATCTTGTAGGCGTCGGTGCCTTCGACCTTTTCCTTGCCGAGGTATTCAACGGTGTGGCCCTTGGCCTTGTGGTCAACGAGGAAGCCGTCCATGTCCGCCTGCTCGAGAGCGTCCTTCATCTCTTCAGGCGAGAGGGCTTCCGGATTCGGGTTGCCCTGTATGGGCATCAGCTTCCAGCCGGTGGTTCCGTTCAGGACCATGGGGGTGAGAACCATGCCCTGGAAGGTGATGTCCATGCGCACCTTGTCGCCACGCTTCTGCTCGATGACCGCGGGCGCTTCCATGCCCGGACCGAGGGTGATGTTTCCGCTGACGCGGAGCGACTGGACGGCGCGGATCTTGGCCAGGCCTCCCTTGGCTTCGTAGTTCTTGGCGAGAATTTCGTCGAGGGTCTGGGCGGGCGCGAGGCTCGCGAAACTGAGGGCTGCGGCGACAAGGAGAAGTCTCATGGGGGGCTCTTTCTGTGGGTTTCTGATCGCGGTGACCGGCGCGAAGGCGCAAGTCGACGATTCTCGGGTAGTACCTTAATAATACGACTCGTCTCCCCGGCTTGTTCCGGCCCGACCCCCGGGCATCGCTAAGCTCGCAACCGTGAAACTGCTGGGGATCGCCTTCCGGAACCTGCTAAGAGCGAAGCGCAGGAACGCCCTCGCCGGAGGAACCATGGCTCTCGGCACCGCGGCCTTGATTCTGGGCAGCGGTCTTTCCGACGGGATCGCCCGCCAGCTCACCGACAACCTGGTGGCGGTGCAGACGGGGGAGATCATGGTGGTCCGGCGCGAAGACGGCTTCGTGCCCCAGAACTCGCCCTTCGATGCCTATTCGAACGAACGCATCGAAAACGGCGCCGCGGTGATCGAGGCGATCGAACAAGGCGCCGCGGATCTCGGGATCTCCCGGGTGGCCCCCTATCTTCACGCGCGCGGCACCGCCATCGCCTCGAACCGCTCCACCCCGGCCGTGGTGCTCGGGATCGTTCCGGAGAAGGAACCCGAACTGTTCAAGGCTTTGCCCCCGACACGGGGGGCCATCCTGAGCGGGGCGCCGGAAGAGGTCTACGTGGGTGAGCCGGTAGCGAAGATCCTGCGTCTCGCTGTGGGGGATTCGGTGTCCCTGCTCATCCAGACTCCGGAGGGAGCCATGAACTCCCTCGATGCCGTGGTGTGCGGCATCTTCCAGAAAGGAGCGCCCTGGTACGACAACACGTTCTTCGTGCCGCTTTCGGCCGCGCGCAATCTCGCGGACACGCCTCAGGGTGTCACGAACATCAAACTCCGGGCCGGAGGTTCGGAACGGCTTCTCTCGAAGACAAGGCACACGCTCGACGGTGTGATGGCGCGTCTCTCGCCGGGCACGTCGGTGGAAAGCGCCGAGCAGGCGGGACGTTTTTCCTTCTCGATCATCCAGGCGAATGAGGCCGCTCTCACCGTCTTGTCCCTGTTTCTCTTCGCCGCCGCCGCGGTGGGCATCGTGAACGCCATGTTGATGAGCGTGCACGAACGCACCCGTGAGATCGGCACGATCCGGGCCATGGGAATGCGGCGTGAGGGCGTGGTCCGACTCTTCCTGCTGGAAGGCCTCGCCCTCGGCGTGGTTGCGGCCGCGCTGGGCGTCCTGGCTGGTGGGGCCATGGTCGTTTACTGGGCCAACACCGGCATTCGCATGAACACCGTCACCCTGGCCTGGCTCGCCGGGGGAGACTACCTGTATCCGCGACTGGAGTTGCTGAGCGTGCTGCGCGCCGCGTTCGCGATCATCGGCCTTTCTACCCTCGCCGCCATCTACCCGGCTTATGCGGCGAGCCGTCTCGAGCCTCGGGAAGCCCTCCACCGAATCTGAAGAACACCTTCGCGCCGTAATATGTTCGCCCAGCTCACGAAAGAGAACCATGAAATCAACCGCTCGTGTCGCCATCGTCTTCAGCGCCGTGCTCCTCGGGACGGCCTGCGCCTCCATCAAGCCGCCCGCCGTACGCGTATCCGGAATCCACCTCGACGGGGTTTCCCTGACCGGAGCGCGGGTGAATGTGGGTCTCGAGATCCGGAATGTGAATCCGGAGAACCTGCAGATCGAGCGATTCGACTACGAGGTGAAGCTGAACGGCCGGGTCCTCGGCCGCGGATATCAGTCCGATCCCCTGATGCTCCGGGGTTTCGAGGAAAACCGCGTGGTGTCACGGCTCGACGTGAACCTGCTCAAGATCCCAGGCGCCCTCAAAGAGGCGCTCGACCGGGACCGGGCCGACGCCGAGGTCAAGGGCACTTTCTATGTGCGTGAGGGCTCGGAGCTGCGGAAGGTGAAGTTCGGGAGCCGGGGAAACGTCGACCTGAACCGGGATCGAAACCGGGACCGGCGGGACTGATCGCCGCCTTCCGGCCCGCAGCGGACCATGGTTTGACGATCGACGGACCCCCTACTAGACTGTTCTGGATCTCCCCGTAATGTTGGATTTTCTAGTTGATGATGGTTTTCGGACGGGCCGGTTCTAGCTCGGCTGGGGTGGCATGAAGGTCAAGGTACTAGGCTGTTACGGCGGAATCGCTCCGGGTCAGGGCATGACCTCGTTCCTCGTGAACGACACAGTGGCGCTCGACGCGGGCGGACTATCGTTCGCGCTGCCCGTTGACCGTCAGGCCATGGTGAAGGACGTGTTCATCTCCCATGCCCACCTCGATCACACCTGCTGTCTGCCCTTCCTGATCGACAACAGTTTCGCCTCTCCGGGTTTCTCCCTGCGCATCTATGGAATCCACGAAGTGGTGACGGCGCTTTCGAAGCACCTCTTCAACGGTTCACTGTGGCCCGATTTCACCTCCATTCCCGACGACCTCACCCCGGTGCTGAAGCTCGTCACCGTCGATCCGGAAAAGCCGGTGAAGGTTGGGAATCTCAACGTGCGCGCGGTGCCGGTCTCACACTCGGTCCCCACGACCGGCTTCATCGTGGACGACGGCGAAACGTCGCTCGCCTTCTCCAGTGACACCGGCCCCACCCAGCGTTTCTGGGACGTGGTGAACGCCACCAAGAATCTCAAGGCCGTGATCACCGAGGCTTCGTTCCCCAATTCCGAAGAGGCGCTGGCCCGCATCTCCGGTCATCTCACCCCGAACCTGCTCGGCAAGGAGCTCGAGAAGCTGAAGCGGGACGTGCCGGTCTACATCTACGGCCCCAAGCCCCGATTCGTCACCCGCATCCGCAAGGAAATCGCGGCCCTCAAGCGGAAGAACGTGGTGATGTTCGTGCAGGGCCGGACCTACACGGTTTAGCGGCCCCTCAGGGTGTGCCGCTCAGGCGGCCCGGTTGAGATAGTCCTTCAAGTCGTTGAGCAGTTCTTCGGCGGAGGCATGCCGCGCCGCCGGCTTCTTTTGCAGAAGTCTGAGAACGATGGCTTCGAGTTCGGGAGGACAGTTCCGGACCGCCGAGGGCGGGGTGGGCGGATCCGAACAGATCTTCTTGAGCGTGGCGAAGGGCGTATCGCCCGTGAACGGCCGTACCCCGGTGAGTATTTCGTAGAACACGACACCGAGCGAATACAGATCCGATTGCGCATCGGTGCGTCCTCCTTCCGCGGTCTCGGGCGCCACGTATTCAGGTGTGCCCAGGAAAGCCCCGGTGGCGGTGAGGGCCTCGAGCCGCGTGGAGCGGGCGATGCCGTAGTCCATCACCTTCACCGTCCCCGACTTGAGGATCATGATGTTGGAGGGCTTGAGGTCGCGATGGATCACGCCTTTGAGGTGGGAGTAGTCAAGCGCCTCCGCCACCTGCTTCACCAGTTGGCAGGCCACGTCGGGCCCAAGCGCGCCCTCTCGGCGAGCCCGTGCGTGCAACGTCTCTCCGTCGACAAGCTCCATGGTGAAGTACGGCATGTCGCCCACCCTGCCCTTGTCGAAGATACGGATGATGTTCGGATGATTCAGGGTCCGGCCGATCTCCGCCTCTCTCACGAAGCGCTCGACGAACTCCTTTTGCTCCACGAAGGCGGCGAGCGGACGCTTGAGCGCCATTTCCTCACCACGCCTGCGCGCCCGATAAACCACGGCCATCCCGCCCTTGCCCAACTGCTCGAGGATCTCGTAGTCGCCAAAGGTCGAGCCTGTGGGTGTGGCGGGGGCCACGGAGAGTGTCGCGGTGGGGGTATCCGGGCCGCGGGTGAGCGTGCCCGCAGTCCACGGCGGATTCGCGGTCAGCTGCGTCTGGGCTAGCTGGGTCCTGAAGCTCGCGGAGGAGGCAACCTCGGTGCGGCCCTTGGCCATCTTGAAGCCGGCGATCGAGAGCACAAGGATGAGGCTGATACCGCCCAGCAAGATGGCGGGCGATAGTCCCCCGGCAGCCGCGACTTCGGTGACGGCCTGACGATCGAGCAGGACGATGCGCTCAAAGGTCGCGCCCGCGATCTGCACGACATCGCGTCGCTCCAGAAAGCCAGCGACGCCACCGACCCGGATCTCATGGGACCCCGGCGACACCCCCCGGCGCACGAGGCGGCCGGAGGCGTCGGAGCGGCCAATGAACTCGCCATCGAGATAAACGTCCGCTCCTCCGGGATTGGTGGTCAGCTGCAAAACGCTGGCCGTCGCCTCGGGCGAGGAGGACGCGACAAGACCCGCTCCCTCCGCGGGCGGGGCCGGAGTCGGCGAGGCGGCGATGGCGCGAGCAGAAGGCGCGACCACAGGCTTCGGACCGAGGGTGGTGGTCTGAGCGGGCGTCGCGATTTCGGAGACGCCCGCTTTCGGTGTGACTACCGGGGCGGGTGGAGGCTCCAGGGCTGGCGTCGCTCGCGTGCTCGCCGGTGGCGCCACCTCTTGAGCGGACGGGGCCGGAGCCATCTGGGTGGGCGCTACCGGAGGCGCCGGCACCACTGCGGGCGGTGGGGCGGTCTGTGCCGTGAGCAGCTTCATCACGGCCATACGCTGAGCGGCCGGCTCTCTCTTTGACGCCTCGGATCTCTCGAGTGCGCTCCGGGCCCGGTCGAAGTCTCCGGCCATGGCCAGGGCCTCGGCCAAGCGGAGGTAGGGGTAGTAGGTCGACAGACGGTTCGTGCCGTAGGTCAGGAGGTTCTCGCCCGGTGTGGGCTGGCGGCGAATGGCGCGTTCGAAGAATCCGGCGGCGATGAGCGCCTGCTTCTTCTGCAAGGAGTTGAGCCCCTTCTCATAGAGGTCGTACCACTCCTGGGCCTGCGCACCCGCGGGCAGCAGGAAGGAAAGACCTACCCAGACGACAACCATCCACCGCCGGGCCGGGAGTCTGAACATCTCTTCAGTCTATGCGCGGCGCGAACCGACGGAACTACGGGGTGGAGCCGTCATCGTCGTGCTCCCGCCCCACGAAGAGGAACTTGAAGAAACGTTTCAGCGGATCGGAGGAACCACCTTTGAAGCGATACAGGAGGCTCGCCACGAACCGATCCTCGCGCACCGACTCGGCCGAGAGGTCGGTGCTGGTGGCGGCCGCACCCTGGGTGGATCGCCCCAGCCGCAGACCGATGACGCCGCTGCTCTTCTTCCTCTCGAAGCCCACATCGAGAACCACGGAAGCGAAGTTGATCCCGATGCCCGCGGTGAGACCCTCGATTGTCCGCCCCTCCCCCGAACTCAGTTCCGCGATGGGCGAGCGATCGCGAAAGGCGCCGACCCTCAAGGGAAAGACCACCTTGGAAGTGGTGATGAGGAATTCCGCCCCGGCGCGCCACTGGACGGTGTCGCGGGTTGAAGTGGTTGACTGGGGCTCGAGGTCGAACAGGTTCCGATCGACGAACTGTTCACTGGCGCCCCCCGCCGCGGCCGCGGTGAGCAAGGCTCCGTTCGGCACGCTCTCGATGACGGCGCGCGACCAGTAGGCCTTGCTGAGGTCGGCGGCGAGGGTGAGGCGGCTGAAGGGCCGGAGGGCGAGGCCCACGCCCAGACTGCGGGGCCAGAGCATCGCACTCTTGGCGGTTTCGTCGATGGTGGTTGAGGCTATCCCGGGTTTTCCGGCCTCACCGATGGTGACGTTCCCCGTCTCCTCGAGATCGTAGTCGCCGGCGAAGGGCAGCCGCGCGACTCCGCCGATGGAGAGCCGAGCGAACTTCAGGAGCAGGCCGAGGTTTGTGTTGAACCCGCGCATGGTCTGCTTCTGCTCGAACCTCGACTGCACGCGAACCAGGTCCGTGGGCGGCCCCGTGCGATTGCCGGTGGTCGAGACAATGCGGGTGGTGGAGGTGCCGGTGGCGGTCCAGTCGGCGATCCAGTAGTTCGTCGACAGCCCGAGCGAGAGTCGGTCCGTCACCTGATACCCGGCCGCGAACGACACGTTGTGGAAAGCTCCCTTCTGGCTGGGCGCGACTTCGAGGACCACATCGGCAAGGGCGGGAATATGCAGGCGCTGCACCGTCGCCTCGTTGAGGAGGCCCTGGGAAATGAGACTGGTTGTGGGAATCGACTGAAAGACCTGAGCGCTTCCCCGCCCGAACAGATCGATGGACCGCTGATACGAAACCTGGATAGTGAGGTTGCGGCCACCGACTTCGAAAGGCACGGCCAGGCCCACGAAATCGGGAGCGTGATGACGGTCGGTCTGCGAGGTATCCGCGAGGCCGCCGCGGCCGGCGTTGGTGATCGTCGATCGGAGTGAGCTGGTGAAGCCGACGAGCGAGATCTCGCTGCGCCGCAACTGGGACAACCCCGCGGGATTGAAGGAAGCCGCGGTGCCGTCGTCCGCCACCGCGATGAAGGCGCCGCCCATCCCCACCCCCCGTGCGCCGGCTCCCACCGGGCTGAACGAGTTCCGCAGAACGATGTTCTGGACCGGTTGAGCCTGCAAGGAAGCGCTCAGGCAAAAAAGACCGATCGCGGTCAGTGCGAACCGAGGGGTAACCGTCATGGTGTGATCTCCTCGAAGGCGGAAGTGGGGTTTGGGCGTTAGGATGCCATTGGCAGCCTCATGGTAGCCCAACCCTTGTTGGATGGGCCGCAAGCTCAAAAGGTTGACCCTGCGGTCCTCGGTCGACCTTTTTGGGCCGCGAGGAACCTATCGAAGGCCGGGAATTTGGCTCGTTTTCGCCACCGGAAAGCACCATTTCCATTGTGCTAGAGTCGCCGGCTGGCACAACCTATTGGGGTAATGACTCGTTCATGATGCGTCTGGATCAAGTTGAAATTGTTGGCTTTAAGTCGTTCTGCGATCGGCAGGAGCTGACTTTCAAGGGAGGGGTCACGGGCATCGTCGGACCGAACGGTTGCGGCAAGAGCAACATCTCGGACGCAATCTCCTGGGTGCTTGGAGAACAGAGTGCGAAGAGCCTCCGCGGCGGGGCCATGTCGGACGTCATTTTTGCAGGGACCACCGCCCGTCAGCCCGTGGGGATGGCCGAGGTCAATCTCAAACTGACGGGCCTCAACGGCGGCAGCACTGACGGCCGCGACGAGTGCACCATCTCCCGAAGGCTCTACCGCAACGGTGAGAGCGAATACCTGATGAACGGCTCGACCTGCCGGCTCAAGGACATCCACGAGTTGTTCATGGACACCGGTCTCGGGTCGAAGGCCTACTCGTTCATCGAGCAGGGCAAGATCGGTCAGATCCTCTCGAACAAACCCACTGATCGGCGTGCGCTTATCGAAGAGGCCGCCGGCGTCACCAAGTACCGCTCGCGTCGTCGTCAGACCCAGCTCAAACTCGACGCCACCCAGCAAAACCTGCTGCGCGTGAACGACATCGTCACCGAGGTCGAGAAGCAGCTCGAATCGCTGAAGCGCCAGGCCAGCAAAGCGCGGCGGCGCATGGTCCTCGCCGAGGAACAACTCGGTCTCGAGCGCATCGTCTACGGCCGCACCTTCACGAAGCTCCAATCGGACGCGGACGACCTCGCCTCTCGCTCGAAGGTCGAAGCCGAGCGGGCCGAGCGCATCGACGCCACCATCACCACCGCGGAAGCGGAACTCGAGACCGGGCGTCTTGCGGTGATGGAGCAGGAGAAAGCACTCGAGGCCATCCGCGCCGAGCACTCCGAGCTGACCCTCAAGGCCAACAAGTTCGAAACCCATTCCACCTACTGCAAGGACCAGTCGCGCGACGCGGTGTCGCGTTCGCAGGCCGCCTTGCAGGAGGCCGAGGACTTGAAGGCGCGGCTCGCGCCCCTCGGCGAGGCGCTGAAGCAACAGGAGGCGGACGTCGTCGGTTTCGTCGAACAGCGGTCGAAGAGCGAGGCCACGCTTCAGGGCATCGAGAGCCTCCTCGAACTTGCGGTCGCGGCCCTGCGCACCGTGGAGTCCGACATGGACGCGGCGCGCTCCATCCAGCTCTCCGCCCTCACCCGCATCTCCGCCCTCGGCTCCGCCCGAGGCGCCGCTTCCGAGCGCGTGGAACGGGCCCAGGCGACACTCTCCAAGCTCAAGACCGAATTCGACGAGGTCACCCGCGAACGTGAGCGGGTGGAAACGTCGCTTGTCGAAACCGCGACGAAACGCGACGAAGTCGACGGCCAGAAGGCGACGCTCGTCGACACCCTGGCCGCGGCCCGCAAGGACCGGGCCGAAGCCGAGACGGAGCGCGGTGACCTCGGACGTGAACTCGACACACTCCATCGCGAACGCGATCTGCTGGCGGGGCGCCGCGCCTCGCTCGAGGAACTGGTGGCCACCCACGGAGCGTTCGATGCCGGCGTCCGCGCCCTGCTCGACGACCGGGCCGCCTCGGGTGTCATGGGCGTTCTCGCCGACACCATCGAAGTCGCCTCCGAACACGAGAAGGCGGTTGAAGGTTTCCTCGGCGACGCGCTGCAGGCCCTGGTGGTCCCGAACGCCGAGACCGCGCGGCAAGGTGTGGTCCGCCTGGCCGACTCCGCCGAAGGACGCGCCTCGTTCCTGATCCTCGGGCGGTCGCCCGGAGCCTGCGCCCCGCTCGGCAAGCCCGACGATCCCCGCATCCTCGGACGCCTGAGCGATCTCTATAAGGTCTCGCTCCCGGACGGCGAATCGATCAAGCAAGGCCTTTGCGACGCTCTCGTGGTGAAGAACCTCGAGCACGCCCTGGCCATTTCCGAAGCCATCGACGCCCCCATCGTGAGCCTCGACGGTGAAGTGGTGCGAGGAGCATGGGTCGAAGGTGGACGCGGCGGACGCGGCTTCCTCGCCCCTCGTCGTGAAGTGAAGGAACTGAAGGAGCGCGAAGAGGCGATCGATCAGAGGCTGCACGAGCTGAAGGTCCGCGAGGGCGCGGCCGCGGCCCGCATCGAGGCGGCGCTTGGCGCAATCAAGCAGACCGAGGACTCGATCCACGCCGCGGAGAAGAGCCTGCTCTCTCTCGATCATGCGAGAACGGCGTTCGAAGACGAGAAGGTGCGCGCCGATCGCAAGCTCCAGGTGATCGACGTGGAGATGAAGCAGGCCGAATCCGAACGCGCGGCCGGCGAAGTGCGCATCGGGGAAATCGACAAGGAACTGGGTGCGGCCGAGGATGAGCGCGCTCAGACCGCCGATCTCCTCGCCAATCTTGGCCAGGCGCTGGTGTCGGCCCGCAATCACTCCGAAGAGAAGCAGGCGGTGTCGGCCGAGGCCCGGTCAACGCTCGCCGGTCTCGTCGAGAAAGAGGCGGCCACCCTCAAGATGAAGGAGCGCTTCACCGCGGAATTCGCGGATCTGCAGACCCGTATCGAGAACGCGCTCACCCGTTCGCGCGAACTCGAGGAGAAGGCGAAGGCCCTGGACCTGGAGCAGCAGGAGGCCGAGAGGTCGCTGGCCGAAGCCCTCGCCGAACGGCAGCGTGTGACCGCCACCATGTCGACGGAAGACGAACGGCTGCGCGGCGCGCGCGGAGAGATCGACGCCCGGGACGAGGCGCTCAAGGCTCACCGCAAGGAGCGCGACATCATCAAGGACGCGCTCAACGAAACCGAGGTGAGCCGGGCCCGCATCGCCTCCGACCTCGACCATCTCGGCCGCGAAGCCCACGCGGCCATCGGACAGACCGCGGCCCAGGCCGCCCAGACCCTCACCGAAGAGGACCTGGCTCGCGATCTCGAGTCGGTGCGGGAGCAACTGGGCGAGGTCAAAGAGAAGATCGAACGCATCGGCCCCGTGAATCCTCTGGCGGTGCAGGAAGCGCAGGAGAACGAAGAGCGCTTCGTCTTCATGACCTCCCAGCGCCAGGATCTGCTCGATTCGATCAAGGAACTCGAAGACGCCATCCGCCAGATCGACACCGAGTCACGCTCGCGTTTCGAGGAAGCGTTCCACATCATCAACGCGAACTTCCAGGAGACGTTCAAGCAGCTCTTCGGCGGCGGCTCGGCCGGCCTCGCCTTGGTGGACAACGACGACATTCTCGAAGCCGGCATCGACATCATGGCCATGCCTCCGGGCAAGAAGCTCCAGAACGTCCTGCTCCTCTCCGGCGGTGAGAAGGCCATGACCGCGATCGCACTGCTCTTCGCGATCTTCAAGTACAAGCCCTCTCCCTTCTGCATCCTCGACGAGGTGGACGCACCGCTCGACGACGCGAACATCGGGCGGTTCGTGAAGATGCTCGACACCATCCGCGGCAACACCCAGTTCATCATCATCACGCACTCGCGCAAGACCATGCAGATCGCCGACAACCTGTACGGTGTGACCATGGAAGAGCCCGGGGTATCGAAACTCGTGAGCGTTAAGTTCAACTAGCGGGCGAAGCTCTCATGGCGTTGCGATCGTTTGACGGGCCGCGCGGTCTCTACACCCTTCGCCTCGCCTTGCCCGATGAAGCCGCGATCCTCGCTCACCATCGCGCGGCCATGTTCCGCGACATGCATGAAGTGGACGAGCAGGGCGCCGCCATCATCGCGAACGCCTCCGAGGATCACCTCGCGGCGCTTATCGAGGCGCGCGAGTACTTTGGTTTCCTGGCCGAGCACGACGGCGCGGTGGTCAGCGGCGGCGGAGTCTGGCTGCGCCCCCTGCTTCCCCGACCGGGAACATTGCAGGGCTCGCTCGAAGCCTACGTCCTCAATGTGTATACGGAGCCGGAGCATCGGCGCGGCGGCGTCGCGCGCGCCATCATGAACGCCATCCTTGAATGGAGTCACGAGCAGCGCGTGGCCCGCGTCACCCTTCACGCCTCGCGGGAAGGCCGGCCGCTTTACGAGGATCTCGGCTTCGAACCCTCGAACGAAATGCGCATCGTTCTCGACCGCTCCTGAGTCCCTCCCACCCCGACGCCTCCCGCTCCCCGATTCTCGAGCGATGAATAGAATGCCGGCCGGCGCCGGGAGGGTCCCGGCTGCAGTAATCCCCGGGTCCCGCATGCTCCTCTACCGCGTCGCACTACTCCTTCCCGCCGTCCTCGGGCTCTCCGCGTGCTCCCTGCCCTCGCCCGAGGACCTCCTGGCCCGCGGCAACGTCAGCACCCGGCACGTCAAGCCCAGGCTCTTCCAAGGGAAGCTGGAGCTTCTGGCCTTCCTGCCGGACGGGAAGCTCTTCACGGTGCAGGAGGCGCTGGCGATCAACAACCCGATCCCCGCGACCGCGGTCGGCATCGTGCTCGATCCCGCGAGCGGGGCCGAGGTGCGGTCGTTCGAGCTGCTCCCGGGCAACTTTGCGATCTCGCCCGATGGCCTCCACGTGGCCACCGCCGCGTTCATGCGCGGCGTGGTGGAGATCCGCGACCTCACCGGCGCGCTCAAGCACCGTTACGAGCTGCCGCGGCCGGCGTGGTCGGTCGCGTTCTCTCCGGACGGAACGCTGCTCGCCGCGGACAGCGCCGGTGGCTCCGTCTTCGTGTGGGACGTCAAGACGGGCGAGCGCGTGGCCACTCCCGGCAAGCCGTGCCACTACGAACAGCCCTCGCTCCTCTGGAACCCCGACGGCCAACGACTGTTCGCGAGCGCGCAGTGCGTGATGAACCTCGCGAGCGGCGAGGCCCGGATGGTGGAGGAGGGGGGCGAGGAGATGAGCGTGAGCCGCGACGGCGCGGGTGTGGCGAGCGCGAGCCGGAACGGCGGCGGCTGGGTGTACGACGGCGAAACGGTGCGCGCGCTGGCGGGAGCCACGCGCGACAACGCGATCTCCCCCGACGGCGCGCTTGTGGTGGGCCAGCACGGCGAGGCCTCGCTCGGCATCTGGGACGCCAGGACGGGCGCGCTGCGGGGACAACTCCCGGCCTCGTGCCTGCCCATCGAGGAGGTGGCCTTCTCGCCCGACTCACGCGTGGTCGCCGCCCTGTATCCGAACAACGAGCTGCGCCTGCACGATGCGCGCGCGGGCGCGCAGGTGCTGGTATTGAACGAGCACGACTGCAAAGATCGCCACTTCGCCACCCGTGATCCGCTGCTCGCCTTCTCGCAGGACGGAGGCAGGCTCGCGGTGGGCGAGGGCGACGGCACGCTGTATATCCACAAGCTGTCGGGACCGCTGGCGCCGCAGGGCGTGGTGGCCCGGCCGGTGGCCGCGCGTCCGCCACAGATCGTGTCGCCGGCGGCGCCTTCGCGCAGGTTCGGGTCGGTTATGGCGTCGTTCATCGGTCCATGGGCGATGACGCTCAGCGGTGCGTCGTTGTCGCCGGACGGCTCCACCATCGCCACCCCGGTCAGCGACGGCTCTGTCCGTCTGTGGGACGTCGACCGCGACGAGCGGCGCGGTCGCTGGGACCTGAGCGGCATCGTCGCTCCCATCGACTGGGGCGGCGCAGTGGTCGCGGCCGCGGAGAACGGCATGGTGGTGCAAGTGATCGACCCCGCGAGCGGGAAGACCCGGCAGCGGCTCTCCGGCCACACGGGGAAGGTGACGGCGGTGGCGATAAGTCCCGACGGTGCGCTGGTGGCCACCCGCGGCGAGGACCTGACCCTGCGCATCTGGGACGCGGCCAGCGGGCGCGCGCATTGGGCGGGCGCCGAGAACACGCGCGGCACCGAGGCGCGCATCACCGCGCTGTGGTTCTCGCCGCGCGGCGAGCTCTACTCCGTGGCCGACTATCTGGGCGGAGTCGAGGGCGAGGTCGTGCGCTGGGACGTCGACAATCCCGCGTCTCCGCGGCCCATCGCGCTCGCCACGCTGCCCGCCGGCTGGAAGGCGGCGGTGCACGTGGAGCGCGACGCGCTCGCCCTCGCCGCCGGCGCTGACGTGACCCTGCACAGCCTGCGTACCGGCAAGCGGAGGCAAAGATTCACCGCGCTCGGCAACGTCGACGCGCTGGCCTTCTCGCGGGACGGCTCCCTGCTCGGCGTCTCGTACTACGGCAGCCAAATGGAGCGCGAGACGAACGGGAAGATCCAGCTCTGGGACATGGCCTCCGGCAAGCTCGCCACCACCCTCGAGATCGGGAGTGGATTCGGGTGTGGGAATGTTCGGCTCTCGTGGTCGGGGAACGGCGAGCGGATGGCCGCGTTCCACCATTGCGGCGACGCGGGGGTGATCGTCTTCGACGCTAAACGGCGCTAGCGCAAAACCACGCAGATCGCCGACATCCTCTGCGCTGCGACGACGGAAAAGACCGGCATATCGAAACGGGCGACGGGGAAGGCTAGCGGCCGAGCATCACCCGCGGCCACAAATAGGGGAGAGCCTGTTTGCCGCCCCACTCGAAGGCCGCCCAGGCGAGGCCGGTTTCCGAGATGTTGGCCCCGATGCGCGCGTCCTTGTCGTCGCCATCGTAGAGAACCACGTTCAGGCCGATCTCCCTGCCCGCGACCGGAGATTCGGGCATGGCCGACCAGGGGATAGCGAATTCGATGTCGTAACCCGCGGCGGTGCGCTTCGACGCCACCTTCATCCCGGGCGCCGTTTCCTCCATCAGCCCCTGGCGCGCATCGGCGTCGCGGAAACCCCGGGCGCCGAAACCGGCGGTAGTACAGGGGAAGGCCGCGGCCTGCAGAGTGGTCGATGTGTCGCGGCTGCTCCCCGAAGGATCGACGGTGATGCCCACCGCATCCGATCGGAGCTGGGCCTTCACGTCTTCGGGCGCGATGTTGCACACCACCATCTCGTCGCGGACGCGCGCGCCGACATAGAGGAACTTCGCGTCCCAACCCATGAAGAACTCCGCGGACAGATCCGCCTCGTCGCGGGCCGGGCGTTTCCACCAGACGTCATTCGGGCCGATCTCTCCCCGCGCGAAGGACTGCATGTCGGCGAGGTCGCCATCAATCACCGGCGCTGTGGCCACGCGGGGCGCGGTGAGTGACGGGAGGACATAGATCTCGGCCGCGTCTTCGCTCGTTCCCGCGGCGGTGCTCGTCCGCACCGTTACCGGCACACGCGTGGAGCGCCGACCCGCGGGCAGGGCCTCGTTCGTCACTTCCACGTCGAGAGCCACCTCGACCGCACCACCGCCCGGGACGTTCACCACTGCTGGATTCACCAGGCGAATTCCCTTCGGGGCGACCAGCGTGATCTCGGCGCGCGCCGCTTCCGACGACCGATTCGAAACCATCACCTTCACCTTTCCCGTGCGTTCCGCCACCATGGGCAGTCGCGTGGGGAGAGAGGGAATCACCCACTCCGTGCGGGTCTCCCGGGCGAAGGCGCGATAGCCGGCGATGTCGAAGGTGGGCTGAAACGCAATCTGAACCGGAGCCACCGGGCGAAGCCAGAGCGGATTCGCTCCGCTTTTCGCCTGACCTTGCCACACCGCCGCGTACTCGGCCTCGACCTTCGCTTGCACGCCCACCGGCGCCGAAGCAGCGGGGCGCACCGCGAAGCGTGCGGACGCCGAACCGCCCACCGCAACGGCGTCGAAGGTGACGGCGCCCGAAGGCGTCGCGCTCCACCCCTCGGGCACGCGCAGACCGAGGCGCACGTTGGTCATGACCGACGGGTTCTCATTGGCGAAACGAACCTCAACCGCAAGATCGGCCCCGATGGCCGCGTCGGAACTCGCGGGGATCGCTTCAAGTCGAGCGCCCGCAGGCGAGGTTGCCGTCGGACGCACCGCACCGTCGAGAAGGTGTGTCTCGGGCGAGGAGACGGGCACGCGGGAACGGACAAGCAGGAAGACCTCGGGCCGCGGCTCCGCGGGCAGCCGCGTGCCGCGATCAAACCCCTGGCTGCGATAACTCGAAGCCGCGATGGCGCGGATGTCCGCGTAGGTGCGGGCGGCGGCCGGCGAGAAGCCGTCCGCGGGAAGGGCCACCACTCCAGGGCCTTTCGGATCGCTCGGGTAGTAGTAGAGCTTGGCCGGAGAGAAGGGCTGAAGGAACTCGCGGGTGATCTGGTCGCGGCAGTAGGAAGGATCGCCCGCCTTCTCGAAGGCGATGGTGGCGGCGCGGGCCGCCATCTGATGCTGGCCGTGAGTTCCGGGGCCGGGCCACATGGTGAGGATCACTTCGGGCCGCCCCAGGCGCACGCGTCGCACGACATCGCAGAGCCAGGTTTCGCCCCAATGTTTCTGGACCTCCTCGGCAGAGAGGGAGAAATAGAAATCCTGCAGGCCGATGAACTGCGGCGAGTTCACGCCCACCAGGGCCAGCGATCGACGCTCCTCCTCCTGGCGGATGAGGCCAAGGGCGGGGCCAGTCTCGCGCCCGATGGCGTTGCCGCCGCCTTCACCGCCGGTGAGGGTAATGACCGTGCCCCGGTATCCCTCGTCGAGCAGGTAGCGGGCGAAGGTGGCCATGATCCCGGTGTCGTCATCGGGGTGGGCGCCGATGAACATGATGTCGACATCCATGAGGTCGAGACCGGTCCCGGTTCCCGACTGGGCTCTGACCGATCCGACCTGGGTCACTCCAAAGGCCAGAACCAGACTCACCATCACCAGGCTAGCAAGGCGTCTCATCGTTTCTCCTCATTGGCGCGGGCGGGCGCCGGGCGATCTTAGGACTTCAGAGCTTTATGCCGAGCCTCGAACGCAATTCGCGGCGGCCCTGGCTCGTAACCTCCAACGCGCGGCTGTCGAGTTCACGCGTCACCCATCGTCGCCGAAACGCCACCTTGAGAACCGAGGCGGCGAGCGCTCCGCCCAGGTGCGGCCTTCGCTCACTCCAGTCGAGGCACGGATATGCGAACCTTCGACGCGTGGCACGCGCCGACTCGACATCCACACCGAGAGATCCAAAGGCGAGATCACCTGGCGGCGTGACGTTGTAGGTCCCGGCTTCCGAAGCCGCGGCCTGGATCCACCCGAGGGAGTGGAGGGCGTCGTGAATCGCAACACCCAGTGTGCCCGCCAGGTGGTCGTAGCAGGTCCTCGCGGCACGCAGTGCGCTGGGCGTATTTGGCACGAAGGCCGCCCTCGGCCCAAAGGCGAGAACGCTCAATGCCTCGAGTGCGCGGGCCACGTTCGGCCCTTCGAGGCTGTAGTAACGATGCCGGCCTTGAACCACGACCTTGATGAGTCGCTCGGCGCGGAGCCGATTCAGATGGACGCTGGCCGTCGAAGGGCTCACCTCGCCGATCACCGCCAGCTCCGTGCTGGTTCGGGCATGTCCGTCGACCAGGCAATAGAGCATGCGGGCTCGGGCGGGCTCGCCGATGGCCGCAGCGATGCGTGAGACAGCGGCGTCGGGGTCGGGCTCCTCGACATTCACACTTTGATGTTAAACGAAGCGTGGCGGTGCTCGGTCTGGGAGAGTGTGTGGATGAAGATCACCTGCATCATCCGGTACCAGATCGACCCATTCCAGCGCGAACAATTCAAAGAATACGCGGAGAACTGGGGCCGAATCATTCCCCGCTGCGGAGGCCACCTGCTCGGCTACTTTCTCCCTTATGAAGGCACGAACGATGTGGCCTGGGGCCTGATCGCCTTCGCCAGTCTCGCGAACTACGAGGCCTACCGAGCGCGGCTGCGGGCGGACCCCGAAGCCATAGACAACTTCAAGATGGCCCAGACCGCGCGTCTGATCCTCCGCGAGGAGCGAAACTTCGTGGAGGCCGTGGAGGGAACGCTGGATCTTCCCGCGATCCCCTGAGGAGAGAGAGAGAGAGACAGAGAGAGAGAGATGACAACTGACCCGCAAGCGCTGGATCAAGCTGCGAAGGCGCGCGCCTTTCGCGATCTCCATCACCGCGAACACGCCTTCATCATTCCCAATCCATGGGATGCGGGAACGGCACGCCTCCTCGCCCAACTCGGTTTCGAGGCGCTCGCCACCACCAGCGCCGGGTTCGCGTTCTCTCTCGGGCAAGTCGACAACACCGTCACACGCTCGCAGATGATGAGGCACCTGGAGACGATCGTCGCGGCAACGCCTCTTCCGGTGAGCGCCGATCTCGAGAATGGCTTCGGCGACTCGCCGGACACCGTGGCGGAAACGATCGTCCTGGCCGCGGCCGCCGGTGTGGTGGGCGGCTCGATCGAAGACGCCACCGCACAGCCGGAAGACCCGATCTACGCCCATGCCCTCGCGGTCGAGCGGATACGCGCCGCGGCGACGGCCGCGCGGGGATTGCCGTTTCCATTCACCCTCACTGCTCGGTGCGAGAACTATCTCGTGGGACGGCCCAACCTCGCCGACACCATCGAGCGTCTTCAGGCCTATCAGGAGGCGGGCGCCGACGTGCTCTACGCCCCCGGTCTTTCGACCAACGATGAGATCGCCGCGGTGGTGCGATCGGTAGACCGGCCGGTGAACGTGGTCATGGGGCTCAAAGGGGTGCGACTCGATCTCGCCGAACTGAGCGCTCTTGGAGTCCGGCGTGTCAGCGTGGGCAGCGCACTCGCACGAGCGGCCCTCGGCGCCTTCCATCGAGCGGCCACAGAAATGAGGGAGCGGGGCACCTTTGATTTCGCGGCGAGTGCGATGAGCATGAAGGACCTGAGCGACCGATTCACGCCCGCATAAGGTCCGGTCATGCGCCCCGAAGGGTCAAGTGGTCATCTGGCGCGGGGTTCCCGTTCGCTAGCATGGTCGGACGTTTCGCTCTTTCATCTTCATGAATCGATCCCGACTCTCCCCTGTCGATGCCCTCCGTGGCCTGATCATGGTGATCATGGCTCTCGACCATGTGCGCGACTTCTTCCACGCGGGGGCGATGACGTTTCAGCCCGACGATCTTTCGAAGACCTCCACCGCACTCTTCCTCACCCGCTGGGTCACCCACATCTGCGCGCCCGTGTTCATGTTCACCACCGGCATCGGCGCTTTTCTGTGGGCCTCCAAACCCGGACGCTCATCGTCCGATCTCTCGCGGTTTCTGCTGACCCGCGGTCTTTGGCTCATCCTTCTCGAATTCACGGTGCTCCGCTTCGCCTACTTCTTCAGTCTGACCTCAGGCCCATGGCTGCTCACGATTCTGTGGGCGATCGGCGGTTCGATGAGCGCCCTGAGCGTGTTGGTCCAACTGCCGGTTCGCATCCTCGCCCCTTTGAGCCTCGTCATGATCGCCGCCCACAACGCGACGGATGGCGTCAGGGCCGACACTTTCGGCGCGTTCGCTCCCGCGTGGCACGTTCTTCATCAACCCGGCGTCTTCCTCATTGGCGAAACTGTGTTCTTCGTCGCGTATCCGTTGGTGCCGTGGATCGCGGTGATGGCGGCGGGTTATTGCTTCGGGCGCGTACTTCTGATGGAGAGCGCCGATCGGCAGAAATGGATGCTGGGCACCGGAGCCCTTCTGACCGCGGCCTTCGTGGTTCTCCGGGGACTCAACATCTACGGCGATCCCCAGCCCTGGTCAGCGGAGATCCCGGGGACGGCGCTTCTGTCGTTCCTGCGGACCACGAAGTACCCGCCTTCACTCCTGTTCCTGCTCATGACCCTCGGTCCGGCCCTGCTCATCCTGGCCTGGTTTGACCGAAGGCCGCCGCAGTCGGGCCACCCGCTCGTCATTCTCGGCCGCGTCCCTCTTTTCTTCTTCCTCCTGCACTTCTCCCTCGCGCACGCCCTCGCTTTCCCCTTCGCGTTCGTTCGCTACGGCGAGGCGGCGTTTCTCCTGAAGCCGATGCCGTCGCTGGGCGGCGCACTCGATTCATACCCACCCGGGTTCGGCTACAGCCTCTCCGAGGTCTACCTGCTTTGGCTCGTCGTTCTCGCGCTCAGCTACCCCGTATGCCGGTGGTTCGCGGGGGTGAAGGAGCGGCGTTCGGAGTGGTGGCTCTCGTATCTGTGAGGGAGGAGCCCCACGGGTTTAGTCTCCGGAGATCCCAATGCGCCCATCAGCCCTTACCCTTCTCGGAGGCCTTGTTCTCGTGACTTCCTCCTCCGCTCAAACCATCGTCCCCGGAGATCGACCGAGTGGGAACATCCGGGCCACCCGTTCGGCGCCCGTGGCCCGACACGGCATGATCGCCACCTCGCAGTCGCTGGCCTCGGTGGCCGGCCTGCGGACTCTGCAGGAAGGAGGCAACGCGATCGACGCGGCCATCACCGCGGCCGCGGTCCTCGCGGTGATCGAGCCCTCGATGAACGGAATCGGAGGCGATTTCTTCGCTCTGGTGTACGACGCGAAGACCCGGGCCGTTTACGGTCTCGACTCGAGCGGTCGATCGTCGCGTCATGCCACTCCGGAGGAATTCGCTCGGCGGGGCGTGAAGGAGATTCCCGACGGCGGGCCCCTTTCGGTGAACGTGCCGGGGGTGATCGACGGATGGAGCCAGATGCTCTCGCGCTTCGGCACCCGACCCCTCGCTTCCGTGCTGCAGCCGGCGATCGGCTACGCGCGAGACGGTTTCGGGGTGCACGAGATCGTGGCCGGCGACTGGGCGAAGGCCGAGCGGAAACTCTCGCGAGACCCTGCGGCCAGCCGAACCTTCCTTCCGGGCGGCCGTGCGCCTCGTGAGGGCGATCTGTTCTCCAACCCAAACCTGGCGAAAAGCCTGGAACTGATCGCGAAGCAGGGCCGCGACGCGTTCTACACGGGCGCGCTCGCCCGGGCCATCGCCGCGGACATGAAGGCGCGCGACGGCCTGCTCGATCTCGAGGACCTCGCCGCCCATCGGGCCGACTGGGTCGAACCGATCTTCACGACCTATCGCGGCCATGACCTCTTCGAAATGCCTCCCTCCACCCAGGGGTTCGTGGGTCTCGAGATGCTGAACCTGATGGAAGGGTTCGACGTGAAGGCCATGGGCCACAACAGCGCCGACTATCTGCACCTCGTAGCCGAGGCCAAGAAGATCGCCTTCGCCGACCGCAGCGCCTACCTTGCCGACCGGGATTCGATGCCAAAAGGCGCGCTGCCGATGTTGATCTCGAAGGAGTACGCGGCGAAGCGGCGGCGGGAGATCAACCTGGAGCGAGCCCAGACCTTCGAAGCAGGCGCGCTCGGGGCCGCATCCTCCACCTCGGCCGTCGACTTCGCCGGTCGCGATCTCGGCGACACGATTTATCTCACCGTGGCCGATGCCGAAGGCAACGTGGTGTCCCTGATCCAGTCGTTGTTCGAATCGTTCGGCGCAGGCATCGTGGCCGGCGACACCGGCATCACCTTGCACAACCGTGGTTCAGGCTTTGTGCTCACTCCGGGCCATCCGAACCAGATTGGCCCCCGTAAGCGCCCGCTCCACACCCTCGTGCCGGCCATGCTGCTGAAAGATGGACGCCCCTGGGTTTCCTTCGGCGTTATGGGCGGCGATAACCAGGGCCAGGCCCACGCTCAGATCGTGGCGAACCTCGTGGATTTCGGCATGAACGTCCGCGACGCCGGCGACGCCGCGCGCATGCGGCATATGGGCGGGAACCTGGCGGTGGAAAGCGGCATCTCTTCCGAGGTCCGCAAGGCGCTGGAGCTGCGCGGTCACCGGGTCACCGACGCTCGCGGCTTCGTGGGCGGCTATCAGGCGGTGATGATCGATCCGAAGACCGGCCTTCTCCTGGGCGGTTCCGACTTGCGCAAAGACGGCCTCGCCATCGGCTGGTGAGGGCCTTAGGCCGGCAGCGGACTACTTGGCGATCGCCTTGATCGCTTCGAGCACCTTTTCCGCGTGGCCGTCGACCTTGACCCGACCCCACACTTTCCGCACCACCCCGTCGCCATCAATGATGAAGGTCGACCGGATGATGCCCATGAACTTCCGGCCGTAGAGAACCTTCTCGCCATAGGCTCCGAACTTCGTGGCCACCTCGTTGCCTGGGTCGGAGAGCAGAGGAAAAGTGAGCTTGTACTTCGTCTTGAACTTGTCGTGCGATTCGAGACTGTCCCCGCTGACCCCGAAGACCACAGCGCCCGCCTTCTTGATGGGGCCTTGTGTGTCGCGAAACTCGCAGGCCTCGCGGGTGCAGCCCGGCGTGTCGTCCTTGGGATAGAAGTAGAGGACAACGATCTTCCCCTTCAGGTCCTTGAGACTCACCTCACCGCCTTCCGACGATGCGAGTTTGAACGCGGGGGCTTTCTTGCCTTCTTCGATCATGGCCATGGGAAATATTCGCTCCTTGAGTTGATGGAGAGTCTACGACCAGGCCCGTGCCTCGCGTCATGAACACAGGGTGGACCATGGTTCCACCCTGCGCTCCGAATCGCTTTACTGGACGGCCGCAGCGATCTTGTCGGGCGCCGCCTCGGCCTGCTTGGCGCAGTCGTCGCAGCAGACCGTGATCTCCTTGCCCGCCACCTTCAGCTTGATGCCGCCGTCCTTGATTTCCCAGTCGCAGACCGGGCACTTTTGAGCCTTCATTTGGATCTCCTTGAACCGAGAACCCTGGCGCCTGGTCGGGATTGACCGAGGCACCTCTTGGGTTATCGCGAGGAGGAGAGAGTAGGAGATCGACCTGAACTCAGACTTCCAGATTCTTGCTCATCTGCCGAAGCGTCCTCAGCGTCGCCGAGCGACGGACGTCCGAGGGCGTCCGGCCGAACTCCTTGCGAAACGCGTCGGCGAAGTGAGAGTGGCTCGAGAATCCGAGGTCCAGAGCCAGTGCGGTGAGATCGTCGGCGCCTTCGGCCAGGCGTTCGAGGGCGGCGCGCAGGCGAAGCCGGGTCAGGTACCGGTGCACGGGAACTCCCACTCGCTGCTGGAAGATGCGGGTGAAGTGGAAAGGCGAGGTGTGCACGGCCCGCGCCACATCATCGAGAGTGATGCGTTCGCCCAGGGAACTCGCGAGGAATCTCTTTGCCGCTTCCGTCCGGTCGGCATGATCGCGATCGGTCGCCGTCCGCCGGGGCGGACGAGAGACACCGGCCTGGGCGTAGGCCGCCTCGAGCACGTCGGCGGTCAGTTGCAGCGCGGTGACATCGGCCCACAGCGGCTCGAGTGGCAGAGTGTCCTGGGCCGCGATCCGTTGCACCAGGTCGCGATGCCGCCAGAAAGCACTCGCGTCGCACGGCCCGGTCACGAAGGGAAAGGGGTTCGCCGGACGCTCGTCCACGCTTGGGTCCAGTTCGCGGATGATGTCGTTCAGAACACGTGAGGCCACGGTGAAGACGGTGCCCCGATCCCCGCAATCCGCAGGGTGGCTCACCTGCACCACCGCCCCCCGGGAAAAGAAGACCGCGTGATTCACGTCAGCGGTGAACTGCCGTCCGTGGAAATGTTTACAGAAGACGCCATGGCGCATGAGCACGATGGTGTTCTCCGAAGGCTGCTCCGGAGAGCCGGGGCCGCTCAACCCGGCGCGACAGATGTAGTCCTGGACCCGGACCAGCGGACTCTCGTACAGAGTGGTGTAGGTGAGCGGAAGGGGTGCGGCCGGCAAGCTCAGAAGGTCCCGCTTCCTAACGCTGCGGCTGCTCGGACCGCTCGGCGGCGGGAGGCCGGGACATGAAGACCTTGGAGGCCTTGAGGTGGACGATGCCGTTCACCACCTCGGGCTTGCCCTCCACCTCGAGCCAGTTCTTCGTGTCGCCTTTGTAGTCGAGGTCCAGCTTCCAGCCTTCGCCTTTGGGGAACTTGCCCGTCACCCACATGGCGGTGTCACCGTCCTTCAACACCCACGCGTCCTTCGCTCGTGCGCTATTTGCAGGGAGGTCGGCGAAGAGATTCCGCCCCCGGAACTGGCCCAGGATGCGCGCGGTCTTGCCGGAGAAGGCCGAGGGTTCGTCGAGGATCCGACGCCCCATCCCGCCGCCCTGAGGCTTCTGGATCCCCTCGGGATTCGTCCTGTCTCGGATTTCGAAGACGGTCAGGGAGATTCGAGGCCAGCCCCGCTCGAACTGCGGTGGCGGGAGCGGCGGAAGGGTTGGATCCTCGATCAGGTCGAGGTCGGTGCGGGTGGGTCCCACGTACTCTTTCTCGCGGATTCGGCGCACCACGCCACGAAGCTCCACGCGCCGGCCGATGGCCCGGTCGAGTTCGCTCGCGTCGAGCTCGCGGCCAGGAATGATGAGCAGCCGCGCGGTCGCGTGACCCACCGTCCAGTATCGACCGTTCTCGAACGGATCCACCTCGCCGAGGACGATCACATGCGCGCGCTGGTACCCATCGGACAGAACGATCGAGTCGATTTCGGCGGGCCGCGCCGGGCCGTAGTTAGCGTCGCTGGTCCGGCCCGATGGCGTAGGCACGCCGGGAGCCACGACCGTGACCTGGGCCTCGAGCACTCCCGGCAGGAGGCACAGAGTGAGGAGAAGCGATCCCGCGTTCATCCATGAAGGATAGGCCTGTCCCGAACGCCGCTCAAACCGGCAGGGGAGTCGCAGTGGGCCGCGCCAAGGCTCAACGCGGTGGGCACCGGATAAACGAGGCGGATCACCAGATGCGTCTTCGCGGAGGCCACAGAAGTGGTCGTGCTAGATTGAAAGGATCCCCAACGCGGGTGCCCAGATCGCCTGTGGCCCCACTTAGGTCGCTGGAACGGAGTCCAAACATGCGTTATTCACTGCCGCCTCGACTTGCCATCGCGGCCCTTGCCGTGGCCCTGACCCCCCCGGCAGGGGCCGCGCCGCCGGTCGTCAAGAAGCACCCGCACAAGGTCTTCGTCGATGAGCTGAAGGAAAAGATCTTCTGGCCGATGGACATGCCCTTTTGGGTCCGGCTTGCGCCTTCGCCCGAGGAGGGGACACCGTCCTTCCTCCTTAAGCGGGTAACGCCAGAGTCCGACGTGACGAAGGAGCAGTACAGCAACGAGGGGATCGCGCTGGAGATTCAGGGGAAGCAGCACATTCGCTGGTTCAATGTGGTCACCAACAAGACAGTCCACCTGCAGTTCTTCACGGACGGGGAGCCGCCGGTCTCGAAGGAGACCCTGTTCGGGGCGCCCACGGCAGCCGTCACGGCCGCGTCGGGGAAACGGACGTTCTACGGGAAGGGCCTCAAGGGCTCGCTCTCGTCCGAGGACGCGCTCGCCGGCGTCGATACCACGTTTTTTTCCATCGACGAGGCGGAGTATCAGCCGTACAAGGACGAGCTGGCCTTCGACAAGGAGAAGGAGATCATGCTCCGGTACTACGCCGTCGACCGGATCGGCTATGCCAACGCGCCATCGGCGGTCAGCTTCACAGTGGACCTCACGCCTCCGTCGAGTACACACAAGGTGGTCGGCAATGCCCTTGGCGACGTCTTGTCCGCCCAGGCCTCGTTCGCCGTGGCCAGCACCGACGCCCTCTCCGGCCTGGAGGCGATCCACGCTCGCTTCGATGGTCGTGGTGAATTCCGCGTCACCGGCGGCGCCAATCAAACCGTGGACGCCCTGCAAGACGGTGAGCACGTTCTCGCCTATTACGCTGTCGATCGAGTGGCGAACCAGGAGGCGCCCCATGAGCATCGCTTCTATGTCGATCGGACGCCCCCGGTCGTCTCCAGCGCCATCGGCGGCGACCGCTACGTTCCAAAGGCCGGCCCCGACTTCGTCTCTTCGCGCAGCAACGTGGCCCTTCAGGCCACGGACAACAAGATCGGCGTGGAGGAGATTACCTATGCCATCGGCGCCGGGCCCTTCCTGCGATACACCGGGCCGCTGTCCCTTCCCCAAAAACCCGGAGAGGTGAAAGTCTTCTTCCGAGGTAGGGACAAGCTTGGGAACGCCAGCGAAGTGAGAACGCAGTTGGCCCGCGTGGACCTCACTCCACCGACCACGGCCTCGCGTTTCGTCGGGCCTTCTTTCTCCCAGCGAACCGTGGTTTGGATGACCCGGGAAACCGCCGTGCATCTCTCCGCTACCGACGACGCCTCCGGTGTCGAGCGCATCGACTATCAAATCGACCAGGGGCCGGTGACCAGGTACGCCGCCGGCGCCCCGATCCAGATCCCGGAAGAAGCCCGGCACGTGCTCCGGTTCTGGAGCCTCGACAACGTCAGCAACAAGGAACTGGAGCAGGCGCTGGTCATCATCACCGACAACAGCCCTCCCGAGATCTTCAGCACTTTCAGCGTGGCCAGCACGGGAACGCAGACCGGCGAAAACGGCGAGAGCCTTCCTGTGTACCCGACGTTCACCACACTCTTCCTCGGCGCCACCGACAACTCAGCCGGGGTCAAGTCGATCACCTACTCGCTCGACGGCGCCAAGGAGAAGGAGTACCAGCAGACCCTGGTCTTCGAACGCGAGGGTCGTTTTGACCTTCTTGTGCGCACCGAGGACAACACCGGGAATGCCACCACCAAGCGGGTGAAGTTCGCCGTCAAGAACTGACCGCTCACGTATCCAAGAACCCAGTTCCCCCAGTTTCATGACGGTGAATTCACTCGCCACAGGCGTGGTCCTGGTCTGGCTGGCCGGACCTGTCTTGGCGCTGACGGACTCTTCGCCCGCGCCGCCGCCGGTCCATGTCAAGCGGTTCTACCGGGCTCCCGAAGGGAAGCTCTACGTTGCTCGCGATCTGCCCGTTCGACTGAGCATCGGCCTTGCAGCCGAGGGAGGGGAGTCGCACCTTCTGGGTGGCGTGGTTTCTGCGCCCGGGCCGACGCTGGGCCTGAAGGAGGGCCTGAACACCGTGCAAGTCGGCATCGCACATCTCGACGTGTATGCCGATGGGACCCCACCACGGACCGAGTTCTCGCTGACTGCGGCGCCTCGCCACCAAGAGGCCGGGACGACTTGGCTGGGCCGTGGACTCAAGGTGAGCCTGACTGCGGCGGATTCAATCTCCGGGCTGGCCGGGACATGGCTTTCCGTGGATGGAGCGAAGTTCGAGCTTATGTCCTCCACCTCAGTTGAGATCGACCGAGAGGGCTCCCACAACCTGCGTTACTACTCGGTGGACAACGTCGGTAACGCCGAGCCCCTGGTCTCGACCGCCTTTGTCGTGGACCTCTCCCCTCCCACAAGCCAGGCGACGATCCTGAGCAAGCGGGAAGGCAATGTCGTGTCGCCCCACGGGTTGATTACCCTCTCCACCAAAGACCCTTCCTCGGGGGTGCGTTCGACGTCCTTCACGCTCGACGGCGGGAAGCAGCAGGACTACATCAAGCCCTTGACCCTTGAAGGGCTCACCGACGGAGAGCACACGCTTCGGTACTATTCGGAGGACAACGTCGGGAACTCCGAACCCACCCAGACCCTGACGTTCTCCACGGACGGCTCTCCCCCCGCGGCGACCGTGTCCATCCGCGGACCTGTCTACGTGAAAGACGGCGTCAGACGCACGGCGCCGGCATCGGAGATCGTCATCGAGCCAAGCGACTCAGGCGCGGGCCTTCTCCGGGTGCGCTACAGTGTCGACGGTGAAGGCGAAAGGGACTATCAGGGGCCGTTCGCGCTGTCAGCTCGGGACGGAATCCGCCGAGTCCGTTATGAGGTGACGGACCGTGTGGACAACGTTCTCAAGGGCGCGGCCAACGATATCTACCGGGACAGCACACCGCCCTCCACCGAGTACGAACTGTCAGGCTCGTTCTACCGACGCGATGGAGCGATGGTCATCAATGCCGAGACCCGGGTCACGCTCAGCGCCGTCGACCTGGAGTCCGGCGTGCGCGAGATCACCTATGACCTAGGCGCCGGATTCCAGCCCTATCGCGGCCCGATCACGATTCCCCAGGAAGGCGAGTACAGCCTGCGCTACAACGCGCGGGACAACGTCAACAATACCGAGGAAGCGCGCGTGCTGGCTCTGCGGGTCGACAACTCGCCCCGTCGCCTGACCCCTCCCGGACCGCCCGCGAGCGCGCCCAAGCAGTGGCACGTCCGAGAAGGCGTGGGAGTGATCGGCGCTCCCTCGCTGCCCTTCAGCCTCCGAATCTCCGCCTCGCCCGAGGAGGGAGCGCCCTCGTACCTTCTGGACCCAGGCGATGTCGAAGCCAGTGCCCGCATTCCCCTGCTCTTCGATGAGCCAGGCGCCGGTTCGCTGAGTGTCGGCATCGCTGCCCGGAAACTCAGGTTCGCCGTTCCCATCGATGGCGCGCCGCCGATGACCAGGGCGGTGTTCGGGGGCGCGCGAAAATACGTGGCGGGCAACGCCTTGTTCTATGGCCCCGGACTGACCGTCACCCTCGACGCAGCGGATGAGGCGAAGGGTATCTCGTCGGGCCTCGCGAAGATCGTCTATTCGGTTGACGGATCCCCCTTCGGCACGTATCGCCGAGCCCTGGCCGAGTTTTCGATCGAGAGGCTCTATTCGATCCGCTACTACGCGATCGACAACGTCGGGAATACCGAAGCTGTTCATCAGGCCGAGTACACGATCGACACCACCCCGCCCAGGACCCGGCACGTCATCGACGGGCCTTTCGACGGAAATACCATCTCACCTTCGACCAGGCTGGCGCTGCAGAGTTCGGACAACCTGGCCGGTGTCGCGGAGCTTCGCTATCGCTTTGACACCGCTCCTGAGCAGACCTATCGCGTACCCCTCACCGGAGAGCGCCTTTCCGCCGGCAGCCATACCCTCACGTACTACGGTGTCGACAACGTCGGTAATCGGGAGGAGGCCCGCTCCTTCACCTTCCGGGTCGACCGCACCGCGCCGAGTGTTACCTTACGCGCATCCGGCGGGACCCATGAGAACGCCGGCGTGTTCTGGATGCGTCCCGGGGCGCGACTCCTCCTTGGCTCGGCGGCCGAGACAGAGTTGGCGTCATTCCAATACCAGATCGACAGTGGCGCGCCTTCGCCCTACCAGTCGCCGATCGCGGCGCCTGAGGGGAGCGGCCGCCATTCCCTTGCCTACTGGGCCGTCGACAGGGTCGGCAACGCGAGTCCGAAGCGAACCCTGACTTTGGCGAAGGACGACGCGGCGCCCGAGAGCCAGGCCCGCCTCGACGGTCCGGCAATCGAGCGGCCGGGACGGATGTCCATAGGCGCGCGAACCCGCATCGTTCTTGATTCATCGGATGCAGAATCGGGAGTGGCGGGGATCGAATACGCGGTCGACGGAGGGGCATGGAGGGCCTACGCCGGACCCTTCACGATTCCGGGTGGCCGCCACATCTTGAGCCACCGCGCCCACGACCGGGTCGGCAATGTCGGCGTTCCGCGCAAGCTGGACCTCGTGGTGGACACCGAGGGTCCTCTCATCGAGGTTACCTACAGCGTCGAACCAAGACTGGATCGGGCCACCGGACTCGTGACCATCCCCGCCAGCGCTCTGATGTTCGTGTCGGCGGAAGACGCGATGGGGGCTCTGGAAGAGATCACCTATCGGATCGGCGACGGTCGCGATGTCGTCTATAGGACGCCGCTCTCGGGTTTCACGGCAGGCAGCTCCGTCTCCGTAACGATCGTGGCCTCCGATCAAGTCGGCAACAAGCGCGTCCGAATCCTGAAACTGAGGGTTGAATGAAGCTCGGGAGAAGCTTGCTCCGCGCCATACTGTGGGCAATGATCTCAGCCGCGACCCCGGTAGGGGCGGCGCAGGAACAGCCTCCGCGGGCGCCCGTGGTCCGTAACTTCCCACCCGAAATCTACCGGGCGAACCGGCAGAACTGGGCGGTGGCCCAGGATAGTCGGGGCATCCACTACTTCGGCAACACATCCGGTGTCCTTGAATTCGACGGGAGCTTCTGGCGCGTCATCACCATGGCGAACGGTCGCGGCGCTTACGCGCTCGCCCGGGGGCGGGACGGGCGCATCTTCGTCGGGGGTGAAGGGGACCTCGGCTTCCTCGCGCCCGATGACGACGGCGTCATGCGGAACGTCTCACTCACCGCGAAACTCCCCGGTGCATTGCGGTCCTTTCCCGGCCGCATCATCCAGATCCTGCCCCTGCGTGACGAGGTGATGTTCCTGTCGGACGCCTTCCTCCTGCTCTGGAACGGGTCCCGGTTTCGAGTCCTCCGGCCCGAGGGCAACTTCCTGAATGCCGCGTACCACGCTGACTCGCTTTACGTGCTCGATACGGCGCGCGGACTGACCCGGCTGACTGGAGGCGTGATCGAGAGCGTGCCCGGCGGGGAATTCGTTCGCGGGCTGACCATGGCCTCCATCGACGGCGGGCTTCTCATCCCGACTCCAGGCGAGGGTCTTGTGGTGTACTCGAAGGGCGCGGCTCAAGAGTTTCGTTCCCTGGCACAAGGTGCGATGGTGCGGGATGTGATCTGCTCCATTGCCCTCCGAGGCGATCTCGTTGCCCTCGGCACCGCGAAGCAGGGCGTGGTGGTCATCGACGCCTCGGGCCGGGAGGTTCTACGGGTGAGCACGCCGCAAGGTCTGGTGGACCCGCACGTGTATGGGATCGGCCACGCGGGGAACGCCGAGGTGTGGCTCGCCCTTGATGGCGGCCTGGCTCTGCTCGGACTCAGTCTCCCGGGAACGGCCGCGGCCGTTCCGTTCCAGGCCTTGATGCGAAGTGTCCAGAGCACAAAGGATGATCGAGTGTTTTTCGGGGGCGCCTTTTTCGAGACGAAGGACGGAGTGCAGCAGTTGACTCAGGGGGGCAGTCAGATCCCGAAATTTCCGTTCGACTACAACGCCTTCCGTTTCGCGTATTCGGCGAGCGGGCTGGAGGCGGGCGGTTCCCTGCAGTTCCAGACTCTTATCCCGGGCGTCGACAGGGACTGGTCGAGCTGGTCTGACCGTACCGAGCGGGAGGTCACGATGCTGCCTGCGGGGGACTGGATGCTGCGGGTCCGGGCACGGAACCAGCGCGGCGAGATCAGCGGCGAAGGGGCGTTCTCGCTACGAATCCTGAAAGCCTGGTACGACACGCTCTGGTTCGCCGCTGTGCAGGTAGTGTTCGTGCTCGGCCTGCTGATCCTGCCAGGTTTCTTCGGGGGGACGAAGGGGGGCAAACTGCAGGACGGCCTCACCACTTTCGCGATCCTGGTGCCTTTCACCTATCTCTCATCTGCCATCGGTCCATGGATCGGCCAGTACTCGAAGGGGATTGTCTTCTTCAAGGTGCTGATGAGCAGTTCCATTTCTTTCCTGTTGAACCCTCTCAAGAAGCGAGTCACCAAACGGGTCGAGCAGTTCCACGGCTACCTCGCCTGGCGGAAGAGCAAGCGGTAGGACCAGCCTCTACTTCTTCTTGTGCGCGTACTCCCCCGCCCAGTCGTCGGGGGGCGGCTTGAGCTTGTACTCTTCGCAGCGCTCAATGAAGATCCCGCAGGCGACGTCGCCGGGCTTGGTCTCGAGGAGTCTTGTGAACTTCGCGCGGGCGGCATCCCAGTTTCGAGCCTGGTAGGCGGCGACGGCACGGCCGAACAACTCCAGGAACTCGGCGTCGAGGGAAGTGATGTCGCCCTTTTCGGCGACCAGCTCGTAGATTGGGACAGGCTCGGTCTTGCCCTGAACGAGCACGACGTCGAGCCGGCGATAGGCGAAGTCGTCGGGCAACTCGTCGAGGGTGGACTGGCTTATCATGACGTTGGTGCCGTAGACCTTGTTCAGGCCCTCAAGGCGACTGGCCAGGTTCACGGCGTCGCCGATCACGGTGTAGCTCAGTCGCTGCTGCGAGCCAATGTTGCCGACGACCACCTCGCCGGTGTTGAGGCCGATGCGTGTGCGGAAGATCGCTTTGCCCTCGTGCTCCCATTTAACGGCCAGGTCCTTGAGCGCTTTCTGACACCCAAGCGCCGCCAGGGCGGCGTTCTTGCCGTGGTCGGCCATGTCGACGGGGGCGCCCCAGAAGGCCATGATGGCGTCGCCGATGAACTTGTCGACGGTGCCGCCGTACCGGGTGATCACCATCGTCATCGCGCTGAAGTACTCGGAGAGCTGGGAGGACAGCTCGTTCGGCGTGAGCCGTTCGGAGATGTGAGTAAAGTCGACGACGTCAGAGAAGAATACGGTCATCCGCTTGCGTTTGCCGCTGATGACGGCCTCCTGCTTGGTCCGGATCAGTTCGCGCACGATCTCGCCGGGAATGTACTTCTGAAACGACCTCAGGCCGATCTTCATGCCATGCATGGCTTCCACCAGCTCACCCATCTCGATGAGCGAGGTCTCGATCGGCGCGGTGTCCTCGAGTTGCAATTGCTTGATCTTGTCGGTCTCGATCACGAGCCGGTGGATCGGCCGCGTGATCATGCTGTACAGGATGAACAGGATCAGGCCGGAGGCGAGGAGCCCCAAGATGCAGATGACCGCGGACGTCCTCTGGATGTACGCGATCTTCGTGAAATAGACGGTCGGATAGACATACCGGATCAGCACCGCGATGTCGCCCTGGAAGTTGCGGGCGGGTACATAGAGAGAGACAGTGGAGGTGGCCGCGTCCTTGCTCGCGTAGTACCCCCCCTCGCGCACGCTTTCGAGGAGAGACTCGGCAAGCGGCGCGTTCTTGAAGAAGTTCTCCTTGTCCGGACCGACGGACTCGATGAGGAAGCGATCATCGACGCTCCGAACGCCTCGAGCGAGGTTGTAGACACCCCAGTTGCCCGGGTAGTTCTCGCTCAGGATCTTCAGGAACCCTTCGCCAAGATCGAAGCCGAACGAGACCGATCCGACGCTGTTGCCATCGTGGATGACGGGCGCCACTGCGCGGAACCCGTAACCGGATCGCCCCTGCTCCAGGCCGCTGACGGCAAGCTTAGTCGTGTTGGCCTTCATGACCGTGGGGCGGAGCGCGGCCGAATCGTTGAACTGGGTCGGGTTGTGGGCCCGGTAGAAGTACACGTAGTCGGAGTTGTCCTTGTTAGGCACGTGAAACTCAAACTGGCTGAAGCCGAGCTTGAGGAGGCCAGCCCAGATGTCCTTGACGGTCGCGGCCAGCTTCTCGCGGTCCCTTGAGGCAAAGACCCTGGCGACCTCCGGAGAGTTTGCGACGGTCAGGGTTGCCGTCTCCGCCTTCACGTCCGACTGCTCGATCTGGTTGTTGATGTAGGCCACCACGCTCTTGGTCTTGTCATCCTCGGCGCGGTCGAGCATCTCGACCGTGAGGCGCATGAAGATGACGGTGAGGCCGATGAGCAAGAGCTGGACGAGGAACACGACCGACAGGAACGAGTTCTTCATCTGGAGCAATCGCCGCAGGAATTGGTTCATGTTCGGACTCTCTCTCACTCTTGCGCGCACTGCCGCTCTTGGGGNNTTGGGGGGGGGGGAATTGTGCCGTCATTGTAGCCCGGACTATTCCGGCAAATCCGCTGCGACGTCCGATACCGCACCATTGGGGGGCGTCGCCGTGCCGGACCTCGCCTCAAGCCGGGTTGGGGTTCGCGGCGGGCCGAGCGTCAATCAGGTCCTCGACATGTCTCGCGATGGCGAGGCAGGACGTCAAGCCGGGCGACTCGATGCCGATCAGGTTGATGAGCCCTGGCAGGCCTCGGTCGGACTCCTCCCGGATGATGAAATCTCTCGCGGGTTCACCTTCCGCCTGGACCTTGGGACGGATGCCGCTGATGTCAGGCGAGAGATCTTCCTCGGTGAGACTCGGCACCAGTCGACGCACGCCGGCGGCGAAGGCCGCGCGCTTCTCCCCATCGACGCGGTAGTCGAGACTGCGCTCCTTGAGGAACTCCGCATCGGGCCCGAACCGGACGCGGCCCGCCACATCCACCAGCGCGTGCACGCCAAGGCTCACCGTGGTCGGCACGGGATAGACGAGCCGGCTCACCAAATGCGCTTTCGCGGAGGCCACCGAGAAGTAGCTGCCCTTGCAGTAGTGAAGGCGATATCGGGCGGCGTCCACATCGATCCCGGCGAGTGCCGCCACCGTGTCGCACTCGAGCCCGGCCGCGTTGATCACGCGTTCGCTGGTGAAGGTCTCCACCCCGCCCGGTGTGTCGATAGTGATGCGGTATTCATGGTCACGCCGCTCGAGACCCACCACGTTGGCGCTCGACTGGAACGTGGCGCCTTTCGCGCGGGCGTCCTGCAACAGAGCGTCCATCAGCCCGTGAGCGCTGATCACTCCGGTGTTCGGGGAGAAGAGGGCGGCCACCGCGGGCACGTGCGGCTCGAGTTCGCGCGACCGGTCGCCCGTGATCATCTCCAGTTCGACCCCGTTCTTCTGGCCGGTGGCGAGGATCCGCTCGAGATGCGCGACCTCTTCGGGAATCATGGCCACGATGATCTTGGTGAGGCGACGATGCGGCACCTCGCGGGCCGCGCAGTATTCGTAGAGCCGCCAGTTGCCTTCGACGCACATCTGCGCCTTCAGCGAACCTGGCGCGTAGTACATCCCGGCGTGGATGACCTCGCTGTTGCGGCTCGAGGTCTCGGTGCCGTGGTGTTCGCGCCGCTCCAGCAGGATGAGGTCAGGGAAACGTCCGGCCAGCCGCGCGGCCACGGCCAAACCCACCGACCCCGCGCCGATGATAGTGAGGCTGGTGTCGCTCACGGCGCTACGGGTGAAGGCTCTGGCACGGCCCGGCCTTTTTCCATGAGCACACGTCGCAGCAGGTCGGGGCGATCCGAAATCAGCCCGTCAACGCCCATATCGAACAGGCGCGCCATGTCCGATGGATCGTTGGCGGTCCAGGGGATGACCTGTAGACCGAGCGCATGCGCCTCGGCCACCAGGGGCGCCTTGAGGTCGGCGAAGTCCGGCGACCACACCGCGGCCCCCGCGGCCTTAACCAGCTTTGGTACTGACCCGGCGAAGGTGTCGATGTCGAGGCCTCCGAGCCATGGCGAAGCACCCGAGGCCCCCGCTCTCACATTGTCGTCTTTCCCCTGTTGGGTGGTCAGGCAAACCAGCGCGATCTCAGGCGCGATCCGCTTCACCACAGCCAGAGTGCTCCAGTCGAACGACTGGACCGCGGATCGCCTCTCCATGCCGGCGAGGCGAATCTCGCGCACCACCGCCTGGGCGAATGCTTCGGCTTTGGGGGTGGCGTCGGGGGTGCGGGGATCGAGCTTGGTCTCGATGTTGAATCGTACCGAGGTATTCCCACTCTTCTTCACGAGGGCGAAGACGTCGGCGAGGCGCGGAATACGCACGCCGTCCATGCCTTGCTGCTCGCGGAAACGCAGGCCATAAAGGCTCGCCGGGTGGATCCGCCCCACATCGTAGGCCTGGGTCTCCGCCCAGGTCATCGAGAAGAGGGTGGGACCGGCTCCCTTGAGCCAGCGACCCGTTGCGTCGCGGGTGATGTCTTGGTTGAGGGCGGAGTCGTGAATCACCACCACCACCCCGTCCCGGGTGATTGCGGTATCAAGCTCCAGGGTGGAGACGCCAATCGACAACGCGTGGGCGAAGGCGGGAAGTGTGTTTTCGGGGCGCAGGCCTCGAGCCCCCCGATGTCCCTGCAGATCGAACGCGGTTTCAGCGGTCACGGTGACCTCTCTCATAAGTGAAGGCCCGGCCACGAGAAGGGGAGCGGCTAAGAGGATCGCCGCCTTAAATCGAAGCCTGGGTCTCATCCCCGGGACTTTACGCAATCCCGAGGGACCGGCGTTTTCGCGCCCAGTGGTTATCCTTGACCTCACCATGGGCACCGTTTCCAAGATCGTCTGTCCGCACGACTGTCCCGACACCTGTGTCGCCACGGTGGTGGTGGAGAACGGCCGGGCAGTGAAGATCGGCGGCGATCCCGCGCATCCTTTCACCCAAGGGTTCCTTTGCGCCAAGGTGAACCAGTACCTCGACCGCGTGTATTCACCGGACCGGATTCTCCATCCCCTGAAGCGGGTCGGGAAGAAAGGCGAGGGGAAGTTCGAGCAGATCTCGTGGGACGAGGCCCTCGACACCATCGCCGCGAACTTCAAGCGGGTTATTTCCGACCACGGCCCCCAGTCGATCCTTCCCTATTCGTACGCGGGCAACTCCGGAATGATCCACTACGGCAGCCTCGATCGACGTTTCTTCGCCTCGCTCGGCGCTTCGGAACTGGATCGCACCATCTGCGCCTCCGCAGGCTTCGAAGGGTACAAGGCGGTCATGGGCGCCACCATCGGCTTCGATCCCGAGAAGGTGGAGAACGCGAAGCTCATCATCGCGTGGGGCGCCAACATCGTCTCGTCCAATGTCCACTTCTGGCCCTTCGTGGAAGCAGCGAAGAAGAAGGGGGCAAGGCTCATCGTCATCGATCCCTACCGGTCGAAGACGGCGGAGAAGGCCGACTGGCACATCGCCCCCCTGCCCGGCACCGACGGCGCCCTGGCCTTTGCCCTGATGAACGTTCTCTTCCGTGACGGCCTGACCGATGACGATTACATCGCCCGTTACACCATCGGAGTCCTTGGCCTGCAGGAACGCGCGAGCGAGTGGACGCCGGCACGAGCTGCGGTCGAAACCGGTTTGGCCGTCGAGGTCATCGAGGAACTGGCGCGCGAATACGGGACCACGCGGCCTTCCGCGATCCGGATCAACTACGGTCTCAACCGCGCGGCGGGCGGAGGCAACACCGTCCGCATCATCACCTGCCTCCCTGCCCTGGTCGGCGACTGGCGCCACGTGGGCGGCGGAATCCAGCTCTCGTCATCGGGCTCGTATCCCGTGCGCACCGCGGCCCTCACGCGGGCCGACCTCATCAAGCCGGGCACGCGCACCATCAACATGACGACGTTCGGAGAGGCCCTCGCTGCCGATTTGGATCCGCCGGTGAAGGCGCTCTATGTCTACAACTCGAATCCCGCGGCCATCGCCCCCGATCAGAACGCGGTCCGGCGCGGACTGGCGCGGGAAGATCTCTTCGTGGCCGTGCACGAGCTTTTCAAGACGGATACCGTGGACTGGGCCGACATCGTCCTGCCCGCCACCACCGTGCTCGAACACACCGATATCCTGAAATCGTACGGTCACTTGTACCTGGCGGTGAACCGCCCCGCCATCGAGCCGCTGGGCGAATGCCGATCGAACACCGAAGTCTTCCGCGCCCTCGCCGCGAAGATGGGCCTCACCGACCCCGCCCTCTTCGAGAGCGATGAGACGCTGATGGAACAGGCCTTCAACTGGTCCCATCCCCGCATGCAGGGCATCACCCTCGAGCGACTGAATCGCGAGACCACGGTCCGTCTGAACGTCCCCGCCGAATGGGCTCCTTTCGCCGAGGGAAATTTTCCCACCGCCTCCGGCAAGTGCGAATTTCTTTCGGAGACCGAGAAGGCGGCGGGACGCGATCCCCTTCCCCACTACGTTCGCCCGCGCGAGGGTCCGGTGAGCAATCCGACCCTCGCGAAGACGTATCCCCTCGCCTTCATCTCTCCCCCGGCTCACCACTTCCTGAACTCCACGTTCGCCGATCAGGCTGTGTTCGTGCGTCGGGAAGGCGGGGAGCCCGCACTCACCATCCATCCCGACGACGCACGCGCCCGCGGCATCGTCGACGGAGAAATGGTGCGCACGTTCAACGATCGAGGGGAGTTCCTGGCGAAAGCCCGGGTTTCGGACGGCGCGCGTCCGGGCGTGGTGGTCGGACTCTCGGTCTGGTGGGCCAAACTCTGTCCCGGGGGCAAAAACGCCAACGCCGTCACCAGCCAGGCTGTCACCGACCTCGGCAACGGCGCCACCTTCTACGACGTCCTCGTCGATGTCGCGCGCCACGAGGGCTCGCCGGGAACGGTCGTCCGGACTTGACCCCACTTCGCCTGCTCTACGCGGCGTCGGAGCATGACGCCGACATCCTCTACGCGACCGGCTTCTTCGCCCCCGATCCCTTCCTCTGCCTCATCGCGGGCTCACGCACCATCCTCGTGATGAGCGACCTCGAGATGGACCGCGCAAAGCGTGAATCGAAGGCGACGCACGTCTGGTCCTGGACCCGCATGGCCACCCGCAGCACGCCTCAGGCCGGTGCGCCGCAGGCGGAGCACGTGATCGCCGCCTGCCTGAAGCGGTTGGGCACAAAGAGGGCGGAGGTGCCGGCGAGTTTTCCCCTCGGTTTCGCGCGCAAACTGGAAGCCATGGGATTCCGCCTGTCGGTGGCGAGAGAACCCTTCTGGCCCGCGCGGGAGATCAAAACCCGCGACGAGGTGAAGAAGATCGAGGCTTCCCTGCGCGCAGCCGAGGCCGGCCTGCTCGCCGGAATCGAAGCGCTGCGGAACACCACCATCGGCCGCGACGGCTTCTTGCGCGCGGGCGGAACGAAATTCACCTCCGAAGACCTGCGCGGCGTGGTCGACACCACCATCCTTAAACTCGGCGGCATTCCCATGCGGACCATCTGCGCGGGTGGAGACCAAGCGGTCGATCCACACGAGATCGGTCATGGCCCGTTGCGGGCGCACGCACCCATCGTGATGGACATCTTCCCGCGGTCGCAAGCCACGGGCTACTTCGGCGACCTCACCCGCACGGTGGTGCGCGGACGGGCGAGCGACAAGCTCAAAGAGGTCTACGCCCTGGTCGAGGAAGGGACTCGCCTCGGGCATCGGCGCATCCACGATGGGGCGGACGGGCGCAAGATCCACGCGGAGATCCTGGCCCTGTTCGATTCCAAGGGCTTCAAGACGGGCATGAAGGATGGCAGGATGCAGGGCTTCTTCCACGGCACCGGCCACGGGCTTGGCCTGGAGATCCACGAGGCGCCATCTATTTCGCGTCGCGGGTCCATTCTCCGCGCCGGCCATGTGGTCACGGTGGAACCCGGTCTCTACTACCTCGGCCTCGGTGGGGTGCGGATCGAGGACGTCGCTCTCGTGACGAAGACAGGATCGCGGAATCTCACCCGCGTGCCCAAGTTCCTGGAGCTGTGAGCTCGGGTTCGCAACCGCCGCCGGCTGAACCGGCTCTCGATGGCCGCGAGCCGCGCGATTTCTGAGAGGCGCCATGGCTGATCTCGAAGGCCCGCTCGCCGTTATCCAAAGCACCGCGCCCACCCGTATCTGCGACAACGGAGGCTGGACGGACACCTGGTTCGCGGGCCACGGTCAGGTCTTCAACGTGGCGGTGTCGCCGGGCGCCGAGGTTGAGATCGCCGTCTATCCAGCACGCGACGGCGAGTCCCGGGTCGTCATTCACGCGGAGAACTTTGGCGGACCCTATGACATGGCGCGCCCCGGGCTGCCATGGGGACCACATCCGCTCATCGAGGCCGCGATCGCATCCATGCTCTTGCCTCTTGATCTCTCTTTGGGAGTCAAGGTTCGCTCAGAGGCACCGCCGGGTGCAGGTACGGGCACCTCAGCCGCCGTGGTGGTCGCCCTCATCGGCGCCCTCGATGCTCTGACCCCGGGGCGTATGAGCGCCTACGAGGTCGCGACGGCGGCCCGCCGGGTGGAGACGGACAAGCTTGGTCGCCAAAGCGGCGTTCAGGATCAGCTGGCCTCGGCGTACGGCGGGATCAACTTCATCGAGGTGACCGCGTATCCCGAGGCCGTGGTTTCGCGAGTCGTGGCGCATCCCTCCGTTCTGTCAGAGTTCGAGCGACGCTTGCTCCTCGTCTACCTCGGCAAGTCCCACGACTCTTCGGCGATCCACGACCAGGTGATTCGCAGGCTGGAAGAGCAAGGGCCCGACTCCGAGGCGATCGCGGAGTTGCGAGGCACCGCCGCTCGGTCCAGGGAGTCGCTCGGCCGTGGGGACCTCGAGGGGTTGGGGCGAGCGATGATCGAGAACACCGAGGCCCAGGCGAGGCTCCACCCGGGGCTTGTCGGCGAGGGGGCGCGCGCCGTGATCGAGATCGCCAAAGCTCACGGCGCGTCCGGCTTCAAGGTCAACGGTGCTGGGGGCGACGGCGGGTCGATCACTTTGCTGTGCAGCGAGAAACCCGGCGACCCCTCGGTCCTCTCGAGGTCGATCGAGCAGGCGTCCTCCGCGTTTCGCACCATTCCAATTCGGCTGAGCCGCGACGGCCTTCGGGTCTGGCGCTCCGAATAAACGCCCCTGCGGTTTCACAGGTTCCTGGAGACTTGATGCCGCTCAGCGGTCGGCGACCCAATAGCCGCTTCGGGTGTGGACATCGCCCTTCTTGCCGCGGAGCTTGAGGTTGATCTTGTGCCACCCGGGTCGCTTGACGTTCTCCGGCGAGTAGCGAAGGACATAGCGCTTTCCCATGGCGTCAGCGATCGCCGCGAACGCGGTCTTCAAGCGGTCCAACGACTCCGCTTCCCAGTAACGTCCACCGGTCGTTTCCGCGATCTGACGAAGCGCCCAGCTGCTCTCGAACTCGAGCGACCGCGTGCCCTCCGCAGGGAGCATGTGGCCGCCGAACCGAAGAGGACCCTCGGCGCCCGCTACCAACGCCACAGGCGGTTGGAGACTTACCACATGGACGACCACGTTCGAACGCTCCGCGATCACCTGTACCTGCCGACGATCGAGCCAGCTGAGATTGTCGACGCCATCCGTGAAGAGGACGACCAGGGTTCGTCCGCTCGATCTCGGCAGTGTCATCGCGGCGTATAACGCGTCCATCACCGGCGTACCCCCGCCTGCTCGGAGCTTGTCGAGAGCGCTCTTGATGGCGGCCTTATCGGTCGTCGGCTGAACGAGCCAGTCGATGGAATCGGAGAAGGTCAGGAGTGTCGCCTCGTCCTCGGGCCGGAGGGTTGCGAGCAGGGCCTGGCTTGCCGCCTTGAGGGCGACGAGTTTCTCCCCGTCGAGGCTGTTGCTCGCGTCGAACGCGAGGACAGCGAGGAGAGGCTGGGCGTCTCTGGCCACCAGATCGAGTTGCTGCACGACCCCGTTGTCACGCAATTCGAAGTCTGAGGCGAGGAGCCCGCTCACCGGGGCGCCCCGCTGTGAAACAAAGGCGTCGATGTAGACGCTCTCCACCGAGACGCCGAACACGGGGGGTGCTTGCTGCGGCGGTTGAGGGAGCAACGCGCCGCCAAGGAGCCAAACGATGGCAAGTCCACCGAGGTTCATCGCCGAAGCCCCTCCCGTAAACCAGCCAGAATCTCCTCCCCGACCGGCGCCTGGGTGATGAGATAAGGCACCCAGGGATCGAAGTCGGTGCGATGCCTCGCCGCCTCGATTCCCGCGGCGAGAATCTCACGGGCGGATACGTGGTCGCCTTGAAGAAAACGAACCTGCGAAAGGGCTACCGCCGCGGTTCCCGAGGCGGGTTGGATGGAGAGGGCGATCCTGTAGTGCTCCTCGGCCCCGGACCATTCTCCCTTGTCCTCAAGGACGCGTCCGAGGAAGAGGTGGGCCAGATACTGGACGGGCGCCTCGCCGGCCTTGGAGAGAATCTTCTCGAAGCACGCGCGGGACTCATCCGCCCTCTGGAGTCGCCATAAGACACGGCCCAGCCGCAGGCGCGCCTCCGCGTGATCGGGTGAGACGAGGAGGACGTCTGTGAAAGCCTTGCGGGCAGCCTCCCACAGATCACGCAGCCTTGCCGCCTCGGCGTCGCGCCGCGTTGTGACCGAGGGGTGCTGGTCTATGGAACGCGGGGCGGGCGGAAGTACGAAAAAGGCCCCCGTCTCCGCGGCCACCGCAAGCGCCATCTTGAGTGGGACATCTCGCGGAAGGAACCGGAGTCCGGCGCGCGCCCATCCCTGCGACTCGTTGAAGCAATGGGACCATTGGGCCTGTTGGGCGATTCCCAGATACAAGGGCCGCAGGAAGTCGCCCGCCTGAGGATCGATGAGGAGAAGGATCGCGGTGAGTTGGTCGATGATCTTCGCCTGTTCTCCGGTGCCGCATTGGGCCACCTGCTCACTGACCGGAGGAGAGAACTGGTCCAGGATCTCGCGGTCAATGTGAAGCAGAAGCGCCGCGCGGAGGGGAAAGTGCGAGAAGGCAGGGCGGGTGGGACACGCCGGGCACTTGCGGATCGACACCACGGCATCGCTCAACTCCTCGACGTGTTTGCGAATGCGCGCCTCGCTCCATCTCCCGAGCAGGGCCAGAGCCGAGGCTTCCTCACCCGAGGCGTAGAGGCGGACCATGCTGACGTAGTCCTCGGGCAGCGCTGCGACCAGCTGAGCTGCGGCGGAACCTTGAAGCAAAGGGGCAAAGCAGGCCACAAGCGAGAGTGCAGCGGCGAGCGGCACCTTCGACCGGTGGGCCATCGTCATCGAGGCTTGGGTCTCAGGGAAGCCCGGAAGCCTGCAACTCCTGGAGTGTCGCCTTGACGAAGGTCTCGACTTCGGGCGGCGAGGAAGTGAAGTGAACCACGAAGGTGGCGCCCGCCGGCGGTTCGGCTTCGAGGACCTTTACGTAGAGGTCACCCGGAATCCACTGTCCGCTCCCGGTGCGGAGATGAAGCTTGAGGTTGGTGAGGGCAGGCACACGCTGGTCGGACTTCAGGGCCGCGGCCTTGGAGGAGAGGGCGGTGAAGGTGCCGGAGAAGGCCTCGTCGCCCACCGCCTTGCCATCGATGACGAAGTAGTCGACCACGATCTCTTCCTTGAGGGGAAGCAGTTCGGCGCTGCGAGTCTGCAGATGGAGATTGAAGGGCTCGCCCACGCCGCGCAGATCGAAGGCGATCATGGGTTCCTTGAGGCCCTTGGCCTTCACCGCCATCTGCCCGCCCACGATCACGCCCGCGCCTGCGGCCTTATGGGTCATCTCGGAAATCAGGATCTGTCCGCCGATGGTGTAGGTCTCGATGCGCGAGGTGAGATTCACGGCCGTGCCCACCACACCGTACTTGGCACGCTGCTCGGAGCCGATGTTGCCCACGATCACTTCGCCCGTGTGCAGAGCGATGCCCATCTCGATTTCGGGCAGGTCGTTCTTGCGGTTGTATTCGTTCACCGCGTGCATGGCGAGCTGCATCTCGACCGCGCAGGCCGTGGCCCGCTTGGCGTCGTCCTCGCGGTTCACCGGCGCACCGAAGATGGCGAGGATGGCGTCGCCGATGAACTCGTCGATGGTGCCCTTATGTTTCTTGATCACCTCGGTCATGATCGCGAGGTAGTTGTTGATGATGCGGACCACCTGCTCGGGGGGCAGGCGTTCGGAGAGAGCCGAGAAGCCGCGCAGGTCGGACATCATGATGGTGACGGTCCGCTTGTCGCCGCCGAGGCGCGCACCCCCCGGTGACTCGAGGATCTGGTCGACCACTTCGTCCGAGAGGTAGCGGCCGAAGGTGGCCTTGATCAGATCGTTGCGACGGGCAAGACCCGCGTTCAGGCGCTTCACCTGATCCTGCGCCCGCTTGAGTGCCAACTGCGACTGCACGCGGGCGAGGCACACGGGAAAGTCGATGGGTTTGGTGACGTAGTCGTTGGCCCCGAGTTTGAGGGCCTCGACGATGTCGTCGCTCTGATCCTTGGCCGTGGCCATGATGATGGGCAGGTCGGCCCGCGACTTGGTCTGACGAACCGCGCGCAGGACATCGATCCCCGAAATGCCGGGCATCATGATGTCGAGCAGGATGAGGTCGTAGGGCTCCTTGGCCATCATGTCGAGGGCCTGCTGCCCGTCTTCAGCGATGTCGACCGTATAGCCCTTGCCCTTGAGCCTTCGCGACAACATGTCGCGGTTCATCTCGTTGTCGTCCACCACGAGGAGGCGGTCGACGCCGGGGTCGGTGCCGCCGGGAAGGGGCGGCAAGGGCGCCAGCTGCTGCGAATCAGGCCGCGCGATGGCCGAGGTCACCCGACCCTCCGCCAGCTTGGCCGCGGGCAGCGGGGTCGGCGACGTCGGCGAGGCGGCGTCCGAGGACAAAGGCGCGGCTGGAGCCGGACTCGGCGCTGCGGCCGGCAGCGTGAGCTTTCCAGGCCTCAGCTCCTTGTCGATCAGATCAAGAAGGGTTTTGGCCGCGGTGGTGATCTTCGAAAGATCGGCGAGAACGCCCTCGTCCTCGGCATCCTCGGCCAGCATCTCGCTGTAGCCGATGATCTGGTTGATCGGTGTCTTGAGGTCGTGGCGAACCTGCGAAAGCGGGTCGGGCGAGTCGTGGTCGTGGGGCCCGGTGGTCACAGGAGGTTCGGCCTTTCGGGGCGCTCAGGCCTTGGAGGGCGGGGTGATGCCCTTCGCCTTGAGGAGCGTTTCCATCTTTCCGAGCAGGCGGGGCAGCTCCACCGGCTTGGTGTCGAAGTCGTCGCAACCGGCCGACATCGCGCGCTCGCGATCGCTCGCCATGGCATGAGCGGTGAGGGCGATGAGCGGGATGGGCTTCGACACCTCGTTCGACTTCATCTGCTGGGCCGCCTCCCATCCGTCGACCACGGGCAGGCTCATGTCGAGCAGGATGATGTCGGGCTTCTCGGAGACCGCCATGTCGATGCCTTGCTGGCCGTCGATGGCCATGACGACTTCATAACCCCGCTTCGTGAGACGGCGCGACAACATGTCGCGGTTCATCTCGTTGTCTTCGACCAGTAGCACCTTTGTCATAGGGCTATTTTCCGCCCTTCAGTCGCTCGGCCGCGAACTTCTCGAGAGTGGTGCGCACGCTCGGATGCGTCTTGCAGATCTGATCGAGGGTGGCGCGCTCGAGGATGAGGACCTCGACGTTGCTCGTGGCGGTGACGGTGGCGGTGCGCGGCTTGCCGCTCAAGACCGAGATTTCGCCGAAGAACGAGCCTTCTCCCATGTCCCGGACCGCCTTCCGCTTGCCGTCGGCCTGCTTCACAAACGCCCGGACATCGCCTGAGGTCACCACAAAGAGGCTCGTGCCCGGATCGCCTTCCGCGATCAGGATGTCGCCGGCCGAGTAGGAGACGAGTTCCAGACCCTGAATGACGGCCAAAAGGTCGGTCTCGGAGAAGTTCGCGAAGAGCGGACTGGTAACCCGACGCCGGGGCGCCTGCGGCGCGGACAAGGCCGGGGCTTCGGCCAGGACTTCCTCGATGGTATCGAGCAGATCCTCGAAGAGGCCCTTGTCGCTCGAGCTCATCGAGGCCATCATGGTCTCGGTCTGCGTCTTCGCCGCGGTCGGAGCGGGGGCGGAGGGTGCCTGGTCCAGGGAGGCGATCTCGAGGAGCGTCATCGGTGGCGGCATCACCAGATCGTCCATGTCGATCTGCTCTTCCTCTTCCGGGGGAGGAGGGGGGGCCGAGCGAACGGCGTCGGGAGTGGAGGGAGGCGGGGTGGCCAGGGCCGACGGCGCCTGAAAGAGGAAAGCGGACGGTTCGATCTGGGAGGGACGCAGGTCGAGGCCGATCTCCTCCATCTCGAACTGATCCGAGCCCCGCACGATCTCGTCGATTCCCGAGCTGACCGGGGGTTTGGTTGATTTCTTGATCAGCGCCGCCAAGGCCCGCTGTACGTCGGCCCGGCCGGGCTGGATCCGCTCGATCTTCTTGAGGACGGCGATGGCGCGGGGAGCCGAGCCTTCGGTGCCGAAGTCCTGGGCCAGCTTCAGCAGAATGGGAACCGCGTCCCTGCCACGGCCGGCCTCGATCAGGACGTCGGCCAGCTGCATGCGGGTGCGCGGGTCCCTCGGCGAGTTCTTGATCTCGGCCTGGAGCTGAACCACGGCCTTGTCCCACTTCTTGGCAGCGATCAATTGCGGGACGCTCTGCCCCCCGGATAACCAGCTCAGCATGAATACTCTCCTCGGCGTTCGTTCGGTGAGCTCTTGGCCACAGGCCCGCTGGCCCGATGGCGAAAACCCCGTCCTTGTCTTAGCGAGTGAACCACTCTGCCTTGGCGCGGTCCGCCTCGATGAGAGCCTCGATGTGCGGGACGATGTCCTTTCCCTGAACCAGGCTCTTCATCATCTCGGAAGCCTTACTGAGGGCCTCGGTCTCCGCTACTTGAGTGGTCACGAGTTCGTCGCGCATGCGGTCGGAGTTCTCGCGCAGGTGAATCAGGTAGTTGAAGGTCCAGGTGAAGTGATCCCAGGTCTTGATCTGCCGGCACTGGGCGGCGGTTTCACCCATGGCCTGAACCTGTCCCCGGAGGAGAGCGGCCACCACGAGCTTCTCGCCGTGAGCGGCCATGACGAGGAGATTGTTGCGGCACACCTGTCCGATGAGGGTGAGCAGGATGAGGTGGCCCACGTCGTGACGGCCGGACTCGAAGGTGGATTGGAAGAGGGACGCCGAGTACTCGATCACCGTGGTGTCTTCAAGCGCCACCACCGCCGCCGTCCGCGTTTGGGCCTGGCCGTCCAGCATGAGCAGGGCGCTTTCGCCGAGCACCATCTTGGGAGTGACGATGCCCACGATGCCGCGGGCGGAGCGGATGCCGAGCTTCCCGCTCTCGACGATGCCGATGTTGCGGGCCACGTCCCCGGCCTCCCACAGAAAATCGCCCTTCGACAGTGTCACTTTTCGCATGTTTGTTTCCCCTGGGTTTTCCTTTGCCTGGACGGATGGGTCTCTTGTGGAATGTTACGCCGTCATGAGCATTTCGTTGACGGCCCGAGGAGATGAACTGGGTGGGGGGTTGCGATTACACTCCGCAGCATGGATTTTCGGGGAGGCGTCAATGAATTCACAGACCGAACCCAAGGGCGGAGGCGCCGCGTGACCGGGAATCGCTGCGCGGCGGCCCTCGTCCTCGCCCTTGCCTGGTCTTCGCCGGCCACCGCCCAGGAGCCGGACCGGATTGTGATCAACGGCTACACCAACTTCGAGTTTTCCAAGCAATTGAGCAAGGAAGGAGCGGGGGACAAAACCGGCTCGTTCGATGCCGACCAGTTCGACCTCGTCTTCAACATCACCGTCTCCGAGCGTGTCCGGGTGGCCGCCGACCTTTCGTGGGAACACGGCACCGCCACCGAGGACGGCCGCGGCAACCAGGCCCTCGAGTACGGCTTCGTCGAATACGCGATCTCCGACAAGTTCAAGCTCCGCTTCGGCAAGATGTTCACGCCGTTCGGTGTGTTCAACGAGATCCACACCGCCAAACCCGCCTTCCTCACGGTCAAGGAAGCGGCCAGCTTGAATAAGAACGATCGCATCGTGGACGGCGGTTTCCTCTTCTATCCGCGCTGGGGCGCCGGCATCGCCGCCCACGGCGACGGCGTCATCGGGGGCAAGGACGTGAGCTACGACGTCCTGGTGGCGAACGGCGAGCAGGAGGACACGAACCCCTTCGAAGAAGATGAGAACTCCTCGAAGTCGGTGACGGCCCGCGTGCGCGTGGACGCCACCGAAAACATCCGCGTGGGCTACTCGTTCTATCGCGACCGCTTGAGCAGCCCGTCCTTCACCACCCTCCAGAGCCATGGCTTCGAGGCGGAACTGAACTTCACCAGCGTGCGGGTCCTGGGCGAGGTGGCGTTTGGCTCCCTCGGACACAAGGCGGGCGGCGCCCAGCGCCAGCTGGGCTGGTACATCCAGCCCTCCTACCACCTCAAGAATGGCTGGACCCCTTACCTTCGCTTCGAGAAGGTGAACCCCAACCGCGACCTCAAGGATGTGGGCGGGCGCGATTTCATCATCGGAGTGAACATCGAGCTGTCGAAGAACTTCCAGTTGAAAGTCGAGAACAACGACTTCCGCGGCGGGTCCAAGTCGAGCCTTGCCAAATACAAGGGCAAGGGCTACCACGAACTCAAAGCCGCGCTGGTCCTGGGATTCTGATCATGGGAATGAAGAAACTTCGCTTCATCCTCTGCGTCACGGCCCTCGCGGCGGCGCCCATGCTGGCGCCTCCAAAGGTGGCGGCTCAGGGCGTTGATCGATCGCTCCGGGTGGTGGTGAGCAAGGACAACAAGCTCGCCTCCCTGACCACGGATGACCTGAACCGCATCTTCCTCGGAAAGAAGACGCTTTGGGAATCCGGAACCCGCATCGTTCCTGCCATGCCCGAAGAGGAAAGCACGGCGGGCGAGGCCTTCCTCAGCGTGACCTTGAAGAAGAGCGTCAGCCAGTTCAGGGCCTACTGGAAGCGCCTGCTCTTCTCTGGCGGCGGCGCCGTGCCCAAGGTATTCCGCAGCAGCAGCCAGCTGATCGACTTCGTGGCCCGGCAGCCCGGCGCGATCGCGGTGGTCGAGGCGGGCGCGGTAGACGACCGCGTTCGAGTTCTCGAGATCTCGAACTAGGTTCCCCGAGAACGTCTTAAGGATCGGCAAGAGGAACAAGCGATGTCGCGTTTCTCGTTGTCCTTCAAATTCGGCCTGCTGCTCGTGGGCTTCATCGTGGCCACGGGCGTCCTGGTGGGCCTGTTCGTCGACGCGGGGCGGCGAGTCGCGGTCGACATGTTCGAGTTGAAGGATCGAGCTTTCCCCGAATACGAGCAGTTGTCGGCGGCCCACGACACATTCAAGGACTTCACGGCCAAGATCGAGGAAGTGGTGAGCACGGGTGAACGCGACCTTCTCGAGAGCGTCCAGCGATCAGGCGCCCGACTCATCGCTTCTCTCGATGCGGTCGACGCCATCTCCACGGAGAACCGGAAAGAAGAGATCCGCGGTTTGCGGGCCAAGTTCGTCGAGTACCAGCCCCTGGCCATCGAGCTCGCGAGCCTCGCCATCAGCACCGAGGAACAGCAAGGCGGCCTTGCCGGCCTCAACACCGACCGCATCGGCGAGTTGTCGGTCCGGGTGGCCGAACTGCGCAGCTCGCTCGACGAGGGGCTCGACCGCCTCGTGCAGGCGAGGCGTTCGGCCTTCGTCACCACTCTTGAAACCACGGTCGTCCTCCTGCAAGGCCGCGCCATCCAGTCGGGCGCCATCGCCGCGTTCTCCCTGGTGGCGGTGATCCTCTTCCTCGTGTCGCTCTCACGCGGCATCGTGTCCCCGATCCGATCCCTGTCGGAAACCACCCGCGAAGTGGCCCAGGGCAACTTCGCGGCCGGGCGAAACATCCAGCCCGAAGGCAACGACGAAGTCGCCCAGCTCGCCCAGGCCTTCAAGGCCATGGCCGCGAGCCTCGACTCCACCACCGTGTCCAAGACCTATGTGGACGACATCATCCGCAACATGAAAGACACACTGATCGTGGTGGACCGCTCGGAGAAGATCCGCACGGTCAACCGCGCCCTCCTGCGGCTTCTCGGCTACGCCGAGGCGGAACTGGTGGACCAGCCGTTCTCGATCATCAGCGGGTCGGTGCCGGACGAAGCGCTCAAGACCCAGTCCGCCCAGGCCACCTTCGAGACGGTCTACCGGGCCAAGGACGGGCGCGAGATTCCGATGTCGTTCTCCACCGGCATTCTCAAAAGCGCCGAAGGCCAGGCTTCCGGCATGATCGCGGTGGCCCAGGACATCACCTCCCGCAAGCGGCACGAGAAGGAGCTGCGGGAGGCGAAGGTCTCGGCCGAAGCCGCAAACGCCACCAAGAGCCAGTTCCTCGCCACCATGAGCCACGAGTTGCGAACGCCCCTGAACGCCATCATCGGCTACACCGAGATGATGCAGGAGGAAGCCGAGGACAACGGTCACGACGAATACGTTCCGGATCTGAAGAAAGTCCACTCCTCGGCGAAACATCTGCTGGCCTTGATCAACGACGTCCTGGATCTGTCGAAGATCGAGGCGGGAAAGATGGATCTGTATCTCGAGACCGTCGAGATCAAGCCCCTGATCGACGACGTGGTCGCGGTGGTGGCCCCGCTCGTGGACAAGAAGGCCAACAAGCTCTCGGTGAGCCTCGGCCCCAACCTGGGCTCCATCCACGCCGACATCACCAAGGTCCGGCAGTCCCTGTTCAACCTGCTGTCGAACGCCTCGAAGTTCACGGAACACGGAACCATCACCCTCGACGTATTCCGCCATTGGCAGGATGGAGCGGAGATCTTCCACTTCACCGTCTCCGACACCGGCATCGGCATGAACAAGGACCAGCTCGGTCGCATGTTCCAGGCCTTCACCCAGGCCGATGCTTCGACCACCCGGAAGTTCGGCGGCACGGGCCTCGGTCTCGTCATCAGTCGAAACTTCTGCCGGATGATGGGCGGGGACATCACCGTGGAAAGCGAAGAGGGCAAGGGAACAAAGTTCACCATCATCCTGCCCGTGGTGGTGGTCGACCCCAAGGCCAAAGCGCCCGCGGCCGCGGACTAGGACCGGCCCGTTATTCCTCGGCTTCGTAGCAGCCGCGGTTCGGGGCGCACAACTCCGGCGAGCAGCACACGTCGTCGGGGCCGATCACGGTGGCGGTGCGGGAACACCAGTACTGCGAGGTCGGCGAGGACTTCGTCAGGTCCACCGCCTGCCGGCCGAGCACGTAGTACATCTTGGTCCGGAGCCGGCTGCAGGGGACGACCGTGGGCTCGACTTCGGTGGAAGCCGCGGAATCGACAACGGGGTTCTCGTTCATGGGCGTCTCCGTTCCTAGGCGAGCTGGGCGAGGTTGCGGCGCACGAGGGTCTGGACGAGACCGACCTTGTATCCATTGTCCGAAAGTGGAGCCGCGCCCACGATGGCCGCGCGCCCCGCCTCTTGGAGGGTCGCCTCCGTGAGCGGCTTGCCCATAAGCGCGGCCTCAGCCCGATTCGAGCGCCAGGGAATCGGGGCCACGGCGCCCAGGACCACCCGGGCATCCTTCACCAGACCTCCCTCGAGGCGCACCGAAGCGGCCATGGAAACGAGCGGCCAGTCGAAGGCCTGGCGTTCGCGCACGTCCTCGTAAATCGACCGCCCGGGTGAGGCGGGAACGCGGATCTCGGTGAGGATCTCGGCGAGGCCCAGAGTGTTCTCCACCAGAGCGTTCTTGGACGGCAACTGGAAGAACTCCGACGCGGCCACGGTGCGCGCGCCCTTGGGACCATCAAAAACGAAGCTGGCCCCCAGCGCCACCAGGGCCACCGCGGTGTTGGAGGGATGAACGGCGTAGGACGGACCTCCCCCGAAAATGACGTGATAGCGGTTCTCCCCGCCTACCGCGTAGCAGACCTCGCCGCCCTTCTTGAGGCACGGGTACTCTTCGAGCCGGTAGTACCAGCAACGGGGCCGCTGCAGAACATTGCCGCCCAGCGTGGCCACGTTGCGGATCTGAGGCGAGGCGGTCTTCAGAGCGGCCATGGCAAGGGCGGTGTGGGTCTTCTTCACCGCCGCGTGGTCGGCGAGATCCGCGAGTTTCACGAGCGCGCCGATGCGCAAGGCGCCGTCTTGCTCGACCTTGATGTCGGCGAGGTCGGGAATGCCCTTCAGGTCCACAATACGGGGCGGCGACTCGAGCCGCTCTTTGAGGTGATCGATCAGGTCGATCCCTCCGGCCTGATAGGAACTCCAGGCTTTTTCTTGAACGAGATCCTTGGCCTGGGCCAGAGTGGAAGGACGCGCGACTTCGAAGCGATTCATTTGGGTTAACCCCTCCGCCGGGCTTCGGCGAGTGCGGCCAGCATGCGATCCGGAGTGATGGGAAGCGACCGGACACGGGCGCCCGTCGCGTTGAAAACGGCGTTGGCGACCGCGGCCAGGGTGGGAACACTGGGCGGTTCGCCGATGCCGGCGGTGGAGGTGTTGTTGCCGAGGTTCGCCACCGGGGTGAGGATGGAGATGGCCTCGAACATGTCGGCGGGCATGAGGATCTTGTACGACTCGAGATTGGCGTTCACCATGGTGCCGTAACTGCGATCGAGGATTCGGTTCTCGAACAGGGCCCAGGAAGCGCCCTGGATCATGGAACTGATCACCTGGCTTTCCGTGGTCATGCTGTTGACGGGGATGCCGCAGTCGTTCACCGAGACCATCTTGACGATCTTCACTTCGCCGGTTTCCGTGTCGACCTCGACCTCGCAGAACTGGGTTCCCGCGATCTCCTGCCGGTACAGCTCGTACTGCTTCTTCCGCTCCGCGGTGGCGCTTAACTGCTCCCCCGCGATCTTCGCCGCCGCCTGCTTGAAGGTGAGGCTCTTGCCCGGCTTGCCGGTCACGAAGATCTTTCCCCCCGAGGACGAGAGATCCGCGGGAGCGACACCGAGCGCTGGAGCCGCGGCGGCGAAGAGCTTTTGCTTCGCATCGTTTGCGGCCATGCGGACCACGGGCGCCACCGAGTTCGTGGTGTTGCTGCCGCCCGATCCTGGACCTTCCGGCCAGCGCGTGTCGCCCACGTGCATGGTGATGTCCTTCGGCTGGAGGCCGAGTTCTTCGGCGGCCACGATGGCCATGGTGGTGCGAAAGCCCGTGCCGATGTCCTGGGCTCCCGAGAAACACTCGACCGAACCGTCCCGGTGGATGCGGACCTCGGCACCCACGCCGCTGCCGCGGGCAATCACATTCCACTCGCCGTTCGCCATGCCGATCCCGCGGACCTTGGTTGGCTTTGGAGCCGCCCCCGCCACGCCCGGGGCCTGGACACCCGGCTTCGCGTTCCTCCTCTCCCAACCGATGGCCTTGGCCCCGATGTCGTATTGCATCTGACGGACCGGGGAGGCATCGTTCTTCTTGCGAAGAGTGAGGGGATCCATGTGGAGCTTCTCCGCCAGCTCGTCGATGGCCGACTCGAGGGCGAAGGCGCCCTGCGGATGACCGGGGGCGCGCAGAGGCGCCGCCGGACCGGCATTGGTGAAGACGCTGTGGTCCTCGCCCAGGATGTTGGGTGTGTTCTGGTAGAGGTTCCCGAGAGGAGCAGCGGTGCCGGCCCCGGGAGCGATGCCCGCGGAACCGTAGGAACGATGGTGAATGGCGGTGAAGGTTCCGTCCTTCTTCGCACCGATGTTCACGGTCATCAGCGCGGATGGCGCGTTGCCGGTGCACAGATGTTCCTGCTTGCGGTCGAGCATCAGCTTGACCGGCGCTCCGGCCCGCTGGGCCAGGAGGCAGGCCACCACCGCGAACTGACTGCCCGAGGCCGAAGGCGCCAGCTTGCTGCCGAACCCTCCTCCCATGTGTTCGCAGATGACCCGCACCTTGGTGCGCGGGATCTTCAGGGCCTCAGAGATACCTTCCTTCACCGTGAACACGCCCTGCGTGGAGGCGTAGACCGTGAGTTCGTCACCTTCCCACTGAGCGAGAACGCCATGCGGTTCGAGGGGGGCATGAGTATGAACCTGCACGCGGTAGGTGCCTTCGAAGCTGACATCCGCGTCGGCGAGGCCCTGGGCCACGTCGCCCCGCTTCAAGCCGCGACCGGTGATCGGGCCCAGGATGTTCCCGTTGCGCGGAATGGCCGCGTTGCCGGGGACCTGCTCCGGGCTGTACACGGGCGGTGCACCCGCCTCCATCGCCTTCTCGAGATCGGTGACGAAGGATTTCTCCTCGTAGGTGATCTGGATGAGGCGGGCGGCGTCGGCAGCGATTTCCGGGGTGGTGGCCGCGACCGCGGCCACGTCCTGGCCGGCGAAACGCACCGTGCGCGACTCGGTGGTCCACACCGCTTTGACACCGGGCAGCGCCTCCGCCTTCGAGGTGTCGATCTTGACCACGTCGGCGTGAGGCACGCTCGCGCCGACCATGCGGCCCCACAACATCCCGGGCAGCTTGATGTCGTAGGTGTACTTGGCCCGGCCGGTGACCTTGAGCGGGCCCTCGAGGCGCGGATAGCGGCCCTTCATCACATTGAACTTCGTGTCGAGATCCCAGGGCTTGAGATCACCCTCGGCCGGGTGGATGTCCATCTCGACAGGGTGGCCTTCAAAGCCAGCCTTGGCCTTCATCTTGACGGTGGGGATGGGCGGAGGCGCGGGATTAGCGGGAGGCTGTTCGATGGCCATGACTACTCCCCCTTCCGGGCGGGCGTCCTGCCCGCGGGCTTCATCGTTGCCATGTCCTTCGCTGCCTTGTCCACCGCATCGAAGATCCGGCTGTAGGTGCCGCAGCGGCACAGATTGCCGGCGAGGCCGGCTTTCATTTCATCTCGGGTCGGCGCGGGGTTTTCCTTGAGCAAGGCGGTGCAGCTCACGATCATTCCCGGCGTGCAGAAGCCACACTGGAAGCCATCACACTCCACGAAGGCGGCCTGGATGGGCGAGAGTTTTTCCGGAGTGCCGAAGGACTCGACGGTGGTGATCTCGTGACCCACCGCGTCCCAGGCCATGATCATGCAGGCGTTCACGATGCGGCCGTCCATCAAGACGGTGCAGGCGCCGCAGCCGCCGCGGTCACAAACTTCCTTGGCCCCCGTGATCTCCAACTCGTTACGCAGAGCGCGAAGCAGGGTGACCCTTGGTTCGACCGTGACCTTTCTCGCCACGCCGTTCACCTTGAGTGTGATGGGGGCAGCGTCGGGCCCGAGGATCTCGGGTTTTTTCTCCTGGGCCTCCACCGACGCACCCGCCACCGCGGCACCCGCACCCGCAGTTTTGATGAAGGAGCGTCTCGAGAATCTCGACGCGGGTTTATCCGACTCGGTCATACTTTTCTCCAGAGAACACGAGGGTGTGGACCTTCGCCCAGGGTCTGTGGCGATTCTTTGCTACCCGCGCGCCCACGTCAAGTTGGGTTCAACCGTTGGGTTCAACGCTGCCGGGATGGCACCCACGCGGTGGTGCGGCCGCCGACCGTGTCGTGAACGATGGGGGCGCCGTCCGCGGTGACCGAGTTCTTCACCCGGCCCCAGCGATGATGGAAAAGCCATGTGGCGGGAAACCGATCGGACTCGGCGTTTCCGGCCACCGCGCGCCGAATGACCCGAAGAATGGTGGACCGCAGGCGACCTATCTCCACCGTGGAGAGATCGCTCGCCGGGCGTGTGGGACGGATTCCGGCCTGATAAAGGACCTCGTCGGCGATCCAGTTGCCCACTCCGGCGAAGGTGGTCTGATCGAGCAGAACGGCCTTGATCGGGGCTTTCCTCGAGCCGATTTCCCGGGCCAGGTCGGCGGTCGCGGGCAGGCCGAATAGCGGGTCGTGGCCAAGGCGGGCGAGCGGCTCTTCGTTCCTCGGATCGTGAGCAAGACGAAGACGACCGAAACGCCGCGCATCGGTGAAGGCGAAGCAGCGCCCGTCGTCAAGGATCAACTCGAGCCGCAAGAAGCGGGGCGCGGTGGTCCCGTTCTCATAGAAGTGAAACGCACCCGTCATGCCGAAGTGGAAAAGCGGCCATGGTTTTCGGTCGAGTTCGAACCAGAGATGTTTCCCGAACCGCCCCGTGTTCTCGATGGTGGCGCCTCGCAGCGCCTTCTCGATCCGGCGCGGCGAAACCCCGGACAACATGATGGCGTCCGTCTGACAGCGCGCTTCGACAATGCTTCGACCCTTCAGGTGTCGGAGGGCTTCTTTGCGCGCGGCTTCGACTTCGGGCAGCTCAGGCAAGGGACGGCGATTCTAGGGGCGCGCCCGCGTCGTCCTCGTAACTTCGATAGAGGCAGGCCGCCGCGACCGCGCCGAGCAGGTGCCAGACCGCATGCCCCTGCAGAAGGCTGTCCGGCGCACAGACCAGACGCTGCTGGTCGAGCACCCAGAAAAGAAAGGCCACGAGCATCACGAGAGCGCCTGCTCCGAGCCAGCGCCTTCCCGCGCGAGCGGCCCGCCACTCCGCGACGAGGGCCAGGGTGAGGAGGATGGCGAACACGGGACGACGCAGCGCCGGTGTCGTCACCTGCCCCACCATCAACGCGGCATTGCCGAGAGTGAAGCCCAGAGCGCCGCGCACCGGAGAGAGAATGAGGCGCGGTCCCAACCTGTGGAGGAGGATGAAGGTGGCCACGAGATACATGCCCGAAACGTCCAGCACCTGGCCCACGAAGGTCAGGGACGCGTGGTAGTAGGCGCTGCCCAGACCAACCAGCAGGAGCGAGGCCGACAAAAGCCAGGCGTGGGCGCGAGGAAGAGTCGCGAGCCCGACCCGCGCGCGGCGAGCGCTGCGCCTGGCGACCCAGAAGGCGACCACGACGAAGCCAAGGGAACTCGAGGTGTTCGCGGGCTGACGGACCAGCGCGTCACGGATCGCTTCGCAGAAGCAGGCGTCGGGGAAGCAGGTTGCGGGCGACAACAAGGTCCCGACCATAGCCCCACGCTGACCAGGAAGACATAGTGGCTCCCCCGTTCGAGATTCTGAATATGGCCGAAAGTGTCGGGTCAATGTCATTGGCGACATGGAGGTCGTGGCCTATGTTGATCAAATGGACGAGTTCATCAAAGACATCCGCTACGGCCTTCGCACCCTGGTCAAGTCACCGGGGTTCGCCCTTATCACCATCCTCACCCTGGGCCTCGGCATCGGGGCCAACACCGCCATCTTCAGTCTGATCAACGGCGTCCTCCTGAAGCCGCTGCCCTGGGCCAATGCCGATCGGCTGGTCCTGCTTCGGCAGTCGACTCCGCTGCTCGGACGCACGAACACCCAGGTGTCGGTGAAGGAGTACTACGACTACCGCGAGCAGGCGACGGAGTTCGACGGACTCGTCGAGTACCACGGCATGTCGTTCGATCTGCTCAAGCGAGGCGAGCCCGATCGGGTGAGTACGGGTGTTGTCTCGCACAACTTCTTCGACGTGCTGGGCATCCGTCCGATCCTCGGCCGCACCTTCGTGGCCGACGACGATCGACCAGGAGCCGAGGCCGTGCTCGTGCTGAGCTACGCCTATTGGCAGTCGAAGTTCTCGGGGGATCCGAACATCGTCGACCAGATCTTTCAGATGAACAATCGCCCGCACCGGGTCATTGGCGTGCTGCCGAACGTCCCCCAATATCCGAACCAGAACGACATCTACATGTCCGTCTCCGCCTGCCCCTTCCGCGCCGCCGCGGAAGCCCAACTGGCCCAGAACCGCCGGGCCTTCGCCGGCCTGAGTGTTTTCGGCCGATTGAAGCCCGGAATCGGTCGCGAGACGGCCGCGGCTTCGGTCACCGCCATCTGCCATCGCTTCACGAAAGACAACCCAGGTGCTTACGCCGCGGGCTCGGGCTTCACCGCCTCTCTCTTCGACATCCGGGAACAGCTCACCCAGAACGCGCGGCCCATGTTGCTCATCCTCCTCGGCGCCACCGGCCTCGTTCTCCTCATCGCCTGCGCCAACGTCGCGAACCTCACCCTGGCCCGGGTGCTACGCCGCGATCGCGAACTGGCCTTGCGGGGGGCTCTCGGCGCCGATCGGGCCCGCATCATCCGCCAACTGTTGACCGAAAGTTCGCTGGTGGCTCTCGCGGGCGGCGCGGTGGGGCTGGTGTTCGCGGTCTCCACGCTCGGCATGTTGACCCGCTTCGTCGCGCGTTTCACGTCGCGCACCACCGAAATCAGCATCGACTTCGGAGTCCTGGCCTTCACCATGGCAGCCTCCATCCTCACCGGCCTTGCTTTCGGCATCCTCCCCGCCCTGGCTTCGAAGGCGGATCTCGCGACCGCCATGAAGCAGGGCGGAAAGGGCGCCAGCGAGGCGGGCGGTCGGAGACGCCTGAGTCGCGGCCTCATCGTGGCTCAGGTCGCGGTCTCCGTGGTGCTCCTTTTCGGCGCGGGCCTGCTGCTCGCGAGTTTCCACCGCCTGCAGCAGGTGGAGCCCGGGTATCGCGCCGATCAGGTGATGTCCGCCGAGGTGTTCACCAACTTCACCCGTTACCCGGACGCGAACGCGCAGCTGCGCCTCTATCTCCCGCTCCTCGAGCGGCTCCAAGGATCGGCGGGCGTGGTCTCTGCCGCCATCACCAACGCGGTGCCCTTGAGCGCGCTTCAGCCGGGCGCCGTTCCCTTTCAGATCGAAGGCCGGACGGTGGAGAACCCAGACCGGCGGCCGACCACCGATGGTCGGGTGGTGAGTCCCGACTATTTCGCCACTCTGGGCATCCCTTTGCTTCAAGGGCGCGGGTTCGCGGAGACCGACAGTGCTGAATCGACACCGGTGATCGTGATCAACCAGTCGATGGTGCGCCACTTCGAGGGGCAAGACGCGGTGGGCTCGCGCATCTCCACCAACAACGGCCAGACCTGGGCCACGGTGGTGGGTGTCGTGGCCGACGTCAAACAATTTGGCCTCGAGCGCGATTCGGTCGCTCAGGTCTACACGCCGCTGCGCCAGAGCCAGGGTCTGGCGGGACGCATCCTCGTGCGCACCTCAGGCGATCCGGGAGCCGCGGCCGGGCTCATCCGAAACGCGGTGCGCGCGCTCGACCCCGACCTGCCGATCAAAAACATCCGGACGCTCGGTGAGATCCGCGAGGACTACCTCGCGACGCCGCGCCTCACCGCGATCCTGCTGGCGATCTTCGCCGGGCTCGCCCTGCTCGTCAGCATGGCCGGGCTTGGGGGAGTGCTCGGCACGTCCGTTTCGGAACGCACTCAGGAGTTCGGGTTGCGCATGGCCCTGGGAGCGCCGCGCCACCGAGTGCTCGGCATGGTGGTGCGGCAGGGCCTGGGCCTGGTGGTGATCGGCCTGTTCCTCGGCCTCGCCGCGTCTTATGCCTTCACTCGTTCGTTGGCCGTATACCTCTTCGACACTCAGGTGACGGACCCTTCGGCCATCGCCTCCGTGTTGCTCACGTTCGTCATCGCGGCACTGCTCGCCTGCCTGGGGCCCGCCCTCCGGGCCACCCGGGTCGATCCTCTGGTGGCCCTTCGAACCGAGTAGGGGCTCCGGGAGAGCCCTCGCATTCTCGCAATTTCGTCAGACCCTGACGAAAATACAGGAGGCGCATGCGACTAGAGGTTGCCATTGAAGCCTGGTCTCCGGTTGCGGCCAAGAGTCCAAAGTGGCCGAAGAAGAAGGCCCTTCCCTCGCCCACCAACGTCTTCTCCGGATCACCTTCAGACCCCTGGACCAAGTTTCTCGGGAGTCTTCGAGGCGGCACTCCCTTCGACGTGATGAAGACGGAAGTCCTTAACGGAGTTGATTGGTACCGCGTTCGCGTACGTCGCGCATCTTGCTCCCGGCTCGTGCGGAAGACTTCTCGTTTCCTCCCTTGCGGTTTCGATGGCTGGAGGGGAATCAGTCGGAGTAGGAATGCCCGCGTCGCGGGCTCTGTTGGGTGGCTCAGGCCTAGTGTTCCCCACGTGAGGCCACGGGCTTTGCTTCGGCAACGTGCGATGCATTTATGGGGCTCGCTCGACTCTCCGAACCGGCCCCTCGGGGGTAACCGCTGCCTGTGTGCTCTGGTCCTTCGGCGGCGCGCGGTGGGTTGCTTGGGCTAACTGCACCTTCTTGGCTGCGCCCGCCGGGCGCACCCTCTACAATTCCCGCCAGGGGCTGTCGATGGCCTGAGTGGCCCTCGCTCCTTTGCAACCGTAGGCCACAGGCGCAACGCAGAAGTGCCTCGCGACCCGCGGCGTCGAGCCCGCCTGCGCGGGTGGCCGCATGCAGGGCCCATCGAGTGACGCACTGTTAGATCTCAGGCTATTCCGCTCGTCATGGATATGTCATGAGCGGCTATTGGCTGATCACATTCCAGGTACAATCGCGTGGGTAGGTTCACACGAATAAATGAGATGAGGGACTGGAAATGAACAGAGCATTCAAATTGAGCGGGCTCGCGCTACTGATTTCTTCGGTAATGCTTGCAGCTCCTGCGGACGCGGGTGACTGCAAGATCTGCGACTTTTGGGAGTACCGTTGCAGGGCCGTGGACAACGCTGGCTATGCAATCTGCCTATTCGACTATGTTCCTGGCGAGTCAATGACATGCGCTTCAGAAAGCCCCTGCCCGGTGGCTATCCCGCCGCCACCGGGGGGCGGGACGGGAGGCGGAGGATGCCCTATGTGTTCTTCGACTGGTGGTGGAACTGTACGTTCAACGGGGATTGCACCGACGAATGCGAGCTCCAAGCTGATGCAAGGTCGGTGCAGCCCGCGCGTGTGACGCAGGCGAGATGCGCACCAGGGGTGGTCGTCGCGAACGGGTCGTTTGCCCTCCGCGTCGTCACCGACCGTCGATCCCCTAGAGTCGGCCTGTGAAAGGGCTGCTGGCGTCGTTTCTCGTGCTGAGCGGTGCCAGCAGTTCGGTCGAGCCACCGCTGGTCTTAGTCAGCGTCATCGCTCCCAGTGGCATTGAGTTCAAGGGAGCGGATGTGACGTTTCGGCGGGGCGAGGACGTCGTCAAACTGAAGCTCGACCCCCGCGGCCGAGCCTCAGGCCCAGTGCCGACGGGAACATGGCAAATCGGCTGCGAGGGACCAGGGGTCTTCTGTCCGCCAATTTTGTGGTCCGGCAAGGGGCCCAGCGTAACGCTCGCAGGGCTGGCGAAGGCTACGGTATGGCTCGATTTGGAAGGGGTCGACCGGATGTCGACCCCTTTCGTTCAAGCCAGCGGAGGGATCCAAACGAGACCGGGTGAATCGCGTAACTTTGAGTACCGGACGAAGATGCAGTTCGTTCGCGGTCGCTGGTCGTGCACGGTGCCGGCGACCAGGTCGGATCTTCGGCTGAGTGCCGTTGGCTTTGTGCCCACGTACTGGTGGGATCTCGACATTGGCCCACAGGGGCGAGACCTCGGATCCCCTCGCCTTCGCACCGGCTCCTCTGTACTTGGCACGGCGATCAACCCCGACGGCAAAATGCCCGCTGCCGGAGTGACTCTTCATCTCGACCCACTAGACCCCCCCAGTGGTGGAGGCAAGGCCCAGTTGCTTCGTCAGACCGTGACGACGTCGGAGAGAGGTCTCTTCCAGTTCGCAGGAATTCTCTCCGCCCGCTACAGGCTGTCAATGATCCGAAGCGGCCGAATGATTGGCTCATTCGGGCCGATCGTCGTTCCGCCCGACAGCGAGGTCTGGCTCGAAGAGGTGAGAGTGGTGCCGCCTGCAACGGCGCGGCTGCTTGTCTCACCCGCGAGAACGCCATCCGGTGGCCCGTGGCACATCGCCTTGACGCCTCTAGAAAGGAGTTGGGCGGGAGTGCCGCTCGACCTTTCGGCACGCACGCAGGGCGGCGAGGCTCAGGTCAAGGGACTCCCGACTGGCCGCTATCGGCTGGCGATTCAGGACGAGCGGGGTACGCCATTCCTTGTTGATCGAATCGATGTAACGGGTGACATCGAGCGCACCGTCGATCTTCCGATCTCCAAAGTCCGCGGCCGGGTGCGCCTCGGCGGCAAGCCATTGAAGGCGGAGATCAAGCTCCTGACAGAGGGTTCCTCCGAGACCCTGTTCACGAGCGACGACGATGGTCAGTTCGAGGGAGTGATGAGAACGCCCGGAGGAACGCTTCTGGTGGACGTGACGGCGCGCGCGCCGCGGTTCAACCGCCGGCTGACAATGAAGAGCCCGGGGTCGGGCGCGAGCGGCGAGGAGGTCGATCTCGAAATCGACCTTAAGGACAAAGTGGTATCCGGACGCGTCGTCATGGCGACCGGCCAGCCGGCTCCAGACGTAGAAGTTGTCGCCAGCGCAAGTACGTTCGACACGGTTTCGACTTTTACGGGAACCGATGGCGCCTTCGAACTACGGGCCGCGGACGCCGCCCGCTACTCCCTCTCCCTGAGGAAGCGTGGGGTTGGGGTGGGGAAGACGACGGTCGTCGACCTCACGGAGCGCGATGCTGCCCATGTGGAGTTGACGATCGGCCTATACCGAAAGGGCCATCTGCGCATCGAGGACGCAGAAGGAAATCCAGCGCCCGGCACCCACGTGAGCCTAAGAGCCATTGGCTACGGTAATGTCGATCTGGTGACAGACTCGACGGGCTCGGCGTCGCTCGCATGGCCCGAAGGGGCGCCGCCGGTGGCGTTCGTTCGGGCGAGCTCTCCGAACGCGCCTGCCGTGTCTGGCTGCGTCACGATCGATCTCGCGTCGCCCGAACTTGACCTCAGCCTTCGACTACCGCCGCTTCCGGGATCGAAAATCCGAGTCGTGCGCGAGGAATCCCCGGACAATGCTGTCAGCGCGTCTGCCGCCCGCCCGTTCGCCGAATTGCTCCTTGTGTCGGCGCGCGGAGGTGTGTGGCGCGTGGGCGAGGAGGCTACCTTGAGCCGCGGCAAGGGGTTTGAGGCGGGTGAGTACGCGCTCGCCTGGAACCGAGCTTCGCTCGTCGAGTTCGTTGACTCATGGTGCTCGGGGCCCAGGTCGCCGGCCATTCCATGGCGGAAGGTTGGACCGGGCGAGGAGTTGGTGCTGCGTCTCCCGGCGCCGCAGCACAGGGCTGGCCCGGGGAAGCGTTGATCCTCACGCGGCTCGCCCGACTTCGTGAGGTTTCCACAAGTCGTGGGCCCGGACGCTACACCAGAAACCGACCTTCACAGGCACTCTCGGTCGCTTCCCCGGCTAGATCTTGGATACCGCCTTGCGCGGAGGCCATCGGAGCGAACTGGTAACTCCCGGCAGCAGAAATGCGAACGCGCAGCTGCGGCTCTACCTTCCCGCTCCTTGAGCGGCTCCAAGGATCGGTCGGCGTGGTCTCGACCGCCATCACCAACGCGGTGCCCTTGAGCGCGCTTCGGCCGGGCGCCGTTCCCTTTCAGATCGAAGGCCGGACCGTGGAGAACAGTGATCGTAGGCCGACCACCGATGGTCGGTGGTGAGCCCCGACTATTTCGCCACCCTTGGCATCCCGTTGCTCCAGGGACGTGGGTTCGCGGAGACCGACAGCGCTCAATCAACACCGGTGATCGTGATCAACCAGTCGATGGTGCGCCACTTCGAGGGGCAAGACGCGGTGGGCTCGCTCAACTCCACCAACAACGGCCAGACCTGGGCGACGGTGGTGGGTGTGGTGGCCGACGTCAAACAATTCGGCCTCGATCGCGAGTCGGTCGCTCAGGTTTTCACGCCCCTTCGCCAGAGCCAGGGCCTGGCGGGCCGCATCCTCGTGAGGACTTCGGGAGATCCCGCGGCCGCGGCCCAGCTCATCAGAAACGCGGTGCGCGCGCTCGACCCCGACCTGCCGATCAAGAACATCAGGACGCTCGGTGAGATCCGCGAGGACTACCTCGCGACGCCGCGCCTCACCGCCGTCCTGCTCGCCATCTTCGCCGGGCTCGCCTTGCTCGTCAGCATGGCCGGGCTCGGCGGGGTACTGGGGACCTCGGTGTCGGAACGCATCCCGGAGTTCGGCCTGCGCATGGCCTTGGGCGCCCCGCGTCATCACGTCCTCGGCATGGTGGTGCGGCAGGGTCTGAGCCTGGTAATCATCGGCCTGCTCGTCGGTCTGGTCGCGTCTTACGCCTTCACTCGTTCGTTGTCCGCATACCTCTTCGACACCCAGGTCACGGACCCTTCGGCCGTGGCCTCGGTGTTGATCACGTTTCTTATCGCGGCATTGCTCGCCTGCCTCGGGCCCGCCCTCCGGGCCACCCGGGTCGATCCTCTGGTGGCCCTTCGAACCGAGTAGGGGCTCCGGGAGAGCCTTCGCATTCTCGCAATTTCGTCAGAGCCTGACGAAAGTACAAGGAAGGCGTTGAGTCTCCCCGCATCTGCGACTAGGGCGACGCGGGCAGGGGTTTCGCGCCGATCGGTTCGCGCAGAGCTGCGTGGGCATCATCGAGAACCCAGTCTCTCCCCGAGAACTCCTTGACCTGTTTCCCGTCCGGGCCAATAACCACGGTGACCAGGGAGTGAGCGAACTCCCCGCCTTCCTGGAAGAAGACGAGACCGAAAAACTGGCCAGCCGAGCCGCCGCCTCCTTGGTTCCCGTCGCGAGTTTCCATCTGGCGAAGGGACCCTGACCGCGATCGATCACGAAGGCGTTCAGGACTTCAGGCCGGTCGAACTCCACATCGAAGCTGACGCTCAACAGGCGGGCCGACCCCCGTAGACCCGGATCCACCTCGATCCGCTTCTCGAGTTCCTGGAAGTTCTTCATGATGCATGGACGGAACTCGGGAATCGGGTTTAGATGAAGTGAGGGCGAGCGGCTTGCCCCAGCAGTCGGTGACCGACGTACCGAGCCGCGCGCCTGGTCGCGGCCCGCCCTACTGGAAAGCTATTCGCCCGTTTTGCGTCACCAATGCGACTCGCCCACACACGAACTAGCTGCGGACGGGACATTCCATTTCCGTCGTTGCGCCCTCCCGGAAGTCGAAGCCCTCTTACCAGTTTTCATGCCCTTCTGCCTTCCTCATTCCACTTCGGTAGTCCCTTCTCCTACATGCCTTGCCGCCAAAGACGGAAGAGGTCTACCCATTCGAGTGACCAGCCCCAAAGCTGTGTCCAACCCAACAAATAGCCCGAGAACACCGCCGCCAAGTGGCCGAGCCAGATTCTTGAGAACCATTCCGGCGACTCCTGCATGACCAGCCCCATCCGGGCGCGTGGAATGAAGATCCCTAGACATGCCGCAGCAGCAAACTGATACTCAGTTCGCCAGGAGATCGCGGTGACCCATCGCCCCCACGCCCAGCCGACGCCTAGGAGCAAGATGCAAGGGACAAGATTCCGAGCCAAGGCGACGCTGAGGACGGGAGCGCGACGAGCCAAGGCGTGCCCGGCGAAGCTCACGCCCAGCACCGCCAGCCCGGATACGATCACAAATAGGGCGCGACGACGTTCCCAAAAGGGCTGAGCGACGGGTGACAAGCTTACCGGGTCGTACCTCTCCCCCAACGACACCGATATGGGTTCTCGGGCGTCTCGAAGTAGTTCCGCGGCCGTGCCCCTAACCGAGATCTCTGCGTCCGAGCGTGCTAGAAACGCCAACCTTGATCGTGCCCTCGCGGGCGGCAAGAGTCTGCCGAGCGCCACAGCCGAGACCCCCCGCATATGGCTGCTCCCATCATGCATTGTTCGTCTGGCGATCGGAAGCACGCGATCGTCCCGCAACCGCACGAGCCCCTCGATCGCAAGTGTGCGAATGAAGCCGTCCGGCTCGGCGGCAATCCTTACCAGGAGTTCGGCCGTCCGTCGGTCGCGTGCCAACCCGAGGAGTCCAACCACACTTTGACGCAGCTCCGGGTTCGGGTCCTCGGCCATCACCATCAATGAGGGAACGGGCAATTTACCCTGCGCTTCGAGGACCTTCGCGGCGAACCCTTGGCCCCTCGAGCCTCGCGTCTTGCTCAACTCCTTGAGCGCTATCGGGATGATTTCCTCGCCCATCGCCGCAGCGGCGTCAATTGCCAACGTCCATCTTCCATCGGCCCATCCGGACCCATCAGCACCTGCGTCCCGAAGCTCTTCATAGGCTTCCCCTCCGAACTGAGAGAGGAGGGAGATCACCCGCTCCCTTTCCTGCCCTCCCAGGTTCTCCCCTACGTCGATGATCGCCCTAACCGCCGACGGCCCCAGGGCCTTAAGTCTTGAGATGGCGTGTGTCGCGGCGGGCTCCTGACCAGCTGAGACGGCCAGCATCAGGCTCTTGACGACGCTCTTGTCCGCCGGGCTTGCGACCAGCACGAGGAGCAGTGCGAAATTCACTGAGGCGATCACTTCTTAGAGAGTTGCTCGATCACGCGATAGCCTCTCCAAACTTCGGACAGTCTCTTTACAAATAGGTAGGAGTGCGATGGTGTGCCGATCGCTCCGGACGGCCCGACATCCCCGGCCTTTCAGATGGCGGAGAGCTTCGTTGCGCGCGGCTTCGACTTCGGGCAGCTCAGGCAAGGGACAGCGATTCTAGGCGCGCGTCCTCTTCCTCATAGCTCCGCGGATGGGCATCGCTCCCCCATGCTTCCGTCACTAGGGCGACGGCGGCAAGGGCTTCGCGCCGATCGCTTCGCGCAGGGCGGCGTGGGCGTCGTCGAGAACCCAGTCGTTCCCCGAGAACTCCTTCACCAGTTTCCCGTCCGGGCCAATGACCACGGTGACCAGGGAGTGAGCGAAATCGCCGCCTTCCTGGAAGAAGACAAGACCGAAGAACTGGCCCAGCCGACCCACCGCCTCCTTGGTTCCGGTCGCGAGTTTCCACCTGGCGAAGGGGCCCTGACCGCGATCGGTGGCGAAGGCCGACCCGAAGGCGTTCAGAACCTCGGGCCGGTCGAACTCCACATCAAAGCTGACGCTCAACAGACGGGCCGGGCCGCGCAGATCTGGATCGGCCTCGATCCGCTTCTCCAGTTCCTGGAAGTTCTTCATGATGCGCGGACAGAACTCTGGGATAGGGCAGCGGGTGTAGATGAAGGTGAGGGCGAGCGGCTTACCCCGGTAGTCGGAGAGGCGCAGAGGTTTGCCGTCCTGGTCCTCGAGGAGGACATCGACCACGCTCTCGCCGATCTTCGCTTCCTTGGCCGCGGGCACGCTCATACCGGGAGGGGGTTCGTAGCGGACGACATTCACCTTCTCGACCCAGCTTTCGTTGCCCTTCACCACCAGTGTGGCGGTGATCACGTCGCCACGACGCAAGCGCTCGAGTCGCATGCCTTGAAAGCGGGCCAGAAACCCTGTCGCCTCGGGCATCCGAAAAGGCATGGTCATGGCGGGCATGAAGTCGGGGATGTCTTCGTGGGCGATGACCAGTTCACGGTCGAGGATGTCGAGGCTCTGGATCTTGCCTTTGAGCGGATAGCGCTTCGCGCCATCCGACGGTCCACATCCGGAAGAGACGAGGACGAGGAAGAGGGCCAGCGAGACCAGACGTCCGGCGTGAAAATTCATTTCGAGAGACTCCTGCGCTCGTCCGCCATCTTCTTCGGGGACAGGACGGGGTCGCGCTGCGCGCGGACCTCTTCGGCTGTGATGGGCTTGAAGTCGCTCTGAAGCAATCGGTCGTTGCCCCAGGAGGTAAGAACGTGGTTCAGCACATCGGCCACCTGCTCGTCTTTCAAGTAGCGCAGTGGCGTCATGATCGCGTCGTAACGTCGACCCGCGACCTCGATGGGACCGGACATGCCGTTCAGGACAATGCGGATCAGATGCCCGCGGCCGCCCGCCTCGAGCATGCGGACAGCGTGACCGGCCAGCGGCGGCGCCACGGTGGCCAGGGACTTGCCATCGGGGGCATGGCAACTCGAACACAGCTTCCCGTAGATCTCCGCGCCACCTTGGGCCACGAGTTCGGTGGGAGGTGGAGGAGCGCACGCGGCCAGAAATCCAAGACCGACCGCGATCCAGCGTCTCACAAGACCCCAAGTCTACGAGCCCTGCACTGAAACTCCCTCGAGGTCCCCTAATCAGAGGTGGGGCTAAGCGTGGCCATGGTCCTGCGCCGCGAGGCGACAGCGTAAGCGTCGAAGTACTTCTGTAGAGAAGCCGCCGTTGATCCGTACTCATTCGAACCGGCGAGGAAGTCCACCACCACTTCCCGGGCTCTTGCGATCTCGTGTAGACGCGCCTTCGCGTGTCGGTGCGCAGGGTCGGCGAGGGTGAGATCAAAGAGCTCGAGCGCACGGAACAGAGCGCCTTGCGCCAGCTCCGGATTCCGGGAGGTCCAGCGGATCGCGCGGCTCACTTCACTGCCCACGTTCCCCAGCTGGTCGAACAGAGAGAGGGTCCACCACCGGCCTGCAGCCAGATCGCGGTGCTGGGTCGCGGTCATCTTGTAACGGCCAGGGCCACAAGGTTCGCAATCCGGGCTCGGGTTTCCGGATTGTCGACTCCTCGCGAGCGGTTTCCAAACGATGGGCGCAGATTGATCATCGAATCGAACTCCAGAAAGTCGTCGCCGGGGAGATCGGGATACAGGTTGATGCCCCACAAGTCGCGCTGATCTGCGCCTTCGGAGAGAAGTTCGGCCTCCTGATCCGAATGCATATCGGCGTCGAGCAGGAGGATGCCGCGACGCAGGTCGACGACGCCCTTCACCATGTCTCCGAAGCGCGCTGCGGCCAACGTCCGCAGTTCATCGATCGGAATCGGGTTCGCCTCGGTCGCTGTTCTCATCGGATTTCTCTCGAATGGATGTTACGCGCGCGGAGCAGGACCTCAATGCCTCGCTGAGGGTTGCGAGGCGTTGCTGCGCTACGTCCCCGGCCTGAAGGCGACAGCCGCCTCACTGTGCGCTGACAGACAGACTCTCCCAGCGAGCGAGGAGGAGACTGCGTGCTCGAAGATGAGCACGTCAGAATCCGACGCTTTGGTGTTCTTCGGCGCAAGCGGCGACCTCGCGTTCAAGAAGATCTTCCCGGCCTTGCACGCCATGGCGAGGCGCGGCAACCTGAACGTGCCGGTGGTCGGAGTCGGCCGATCGAACTGGACGGCGGAGAGGCTGCGGGCTCGGGCTCGCAGCAGCCTCAAGCAGGCAGGGGATGTGGACAAGGGCGCATGCGAAAAGCTCTGTGCTCTCATGCGCTACGTGCAGGTCGACTACTCATCTCCAGAGACCTTCCTCGCCCTGCGCAAGGAGCTGGGCAGGTCCAGACGGCCGGCGCACTACATGGCCATCCCGCCGCAGATGTTTGAAACGGTGGTGAAGCACTTGCAGAGCTCCGGCCGCGCCAGGGGGGCTCGGGTTCTGGTCGAGAAGCCGTTCGGGCGCGATCTCGCCTCGGCTCGGCGATTGAACCGGGTCCTGCTCAAGACCTTCGACGAAAAGGCGATCTTCCGCATCGATCACTTTCTCGGGAAGCGGTCAGTGAACAACCTCCACTTCTTCCGCGGTGCGAATGCTTTCCTTCAGCCGATCTGGAACCACGAGTACATCGAGAGCGTTCAGATCACGCTCGCGGAGGACTTCGGAGTGGAGGGCCGCGGCGCGTTCTACGAAGAGACGGGCGCCGTCCGCGACGTGATCCAGAACCATCTGTTCCAGGTGTTGACCAACCTCGTCATGGAACGGCCTAGAGGCAGCGACAGCGAATCGCTTCGCGATGAGAAGGTGAAAGTCCTCAAGGCCATCAGGACGGTCGGCAAGGAAGACTTCGTGCGCGGCCAGTTTCGCGGATATCGCAAGGAGAAGGGTGTCTCGCCGAAGTCCAGAGTGGAGACCTACGCCGCCCTGCGTCTCTGGATTGATACGCCTCGTTTCAAAGGAGTCTCGTTCTACCTCCGTGCCGGCAAGCGGCTGCCCACGACGTGCACGGAGGTGGTCGTCCGGCTCCGTCGGCTGGAGGCGATGCGTCCGGGCCTCGATCTGGAACCGAATTGCCTGCACCTGCGGATCAGCCCCGAAATTCTGTTCGCGCTCAGAATGAATGTGCTGGCCCCTCACGAGCAGACGCGGGGCGAAGCCGTGGAGATGGTGGCCTGCCGCTACCCGACCGAAGACGAGCCCTCGGCCTACGAACGGGTGCTGACGGACGCGATGCAGGGCGACTCCACCCTGTTCGCGCGACAGGACTATGTTGAAGAGGCGTGGCGCATCGTCGATCCAGTGTTGAAGTCGAACACCCCAGCCCGCCCCTACGACCGGCACACGTGGGGGTCGTTGGGCGCCCAAAGGTTGGTCTCGCCCCCAGGAGGCTGGCACAACCCGGTCAAGAGCGGGCGGCACTGACAAGCGGGGTCAGAACCGCGGGCTCAACCGACGCGTCGCTGCCCCAAAGCCCCTCGCGAAGGCCTGGTTATGTGAGTATGTTCCGGTCCATGAAACCAAGGCGGGTGGCCTTCATCGGCTTCGATCAGGTGAACGCGCTCGACCTGGTGGGGCCGGGCGAGGCTTTCGCCAGCGCCATGGTCGATGACGGAGACGGGCCAGTTCAAGGCTACACGGTGACGATCCTGGGAGCTTCCCTGAAGGCCTTCCGATCGGAATCGGGAATCGTCTTCAAGCCGCATCATTCCCTGAACGAGGAGCTGGCCATCGACACACTCATCGTGCCGGGTGGTCGTGGCTTGCGGATTCCGAGCACCACGGCCCGCATCACCGCCTGGGTGGCGAAACGCGCGCCGCGGATCCGCCGCATCGGCTCGGTGTGCACCGGCATCTACGGGCTCGCCCCCACCGGCCTTCTAGACGGTCGACGCGTCACCACCCACTGGCGGTGGTCGGCCCGGGTGGCCGAGCAGTTTCCGAAGCTGCGTATGGAGAACGATGCGCTGTATGTGAAGGACGGCCCCTTCTACACGTCGGCCGGCATCACGGCGGGGATCGATCTCGCCCTGGCCATGATCGAGGAGGACTACGGCTCGAAGACGGCACTCGGTGTGGCCCGGGAAATGGTGGTGTACCTCAAACGCTCCGGTGGTCAGGAGCAGTATTCCGAGCCGCTCCGCTTTCAGGCCGAATCAACCGATCCCCTCGCCGCACTCGAGCCGTGGCTGCGCGGCCACCTGCGCCAGGACCTCTCCGTGGAAGTGCTGGCCCGGCGGGCGGGTCTCTCGCCTCGACAATTCAGTCGCCGCTTCCGTGCGACCTTCAGGCAAACACCGGCGATCTATGTCGAGGATCTGCGTCTGGGCGAGTCCCAGCGGCGGCTTGCCAACACGAACGCGGGCATCGACTCGGTGGCGGCCTCGGTGGGTTTCGCGAGCGCCGATTCGTTCCGTCGCGCCTTCGAACGGCGATTCGGCATCCCGCCCGGCGTCTACCGACGCCGCTTCGGCGGCCGGAACCAGGGGTTCTCCTCCCGGGCCACCTGACCACACACTTCGCGCGGTCCAGACCGCCAAGGTCGTGCCCTTATGCTCCGGGGATGAAGAAGACACTCTCTATAGGAGCCGTCCTGCTCGGACTCGCAGTGATCGTACCCGCACAGGAATTGGTCAGCGCCGACACTCAGGCCGCGGCCACCCCTCGGATCACCTCCGCCAAACTCAAGGGCCACACCCGCTTCCTCGCGAGCGACCTGCTCGAGGGCCGCGGCCCGGCCACGCGCGGAGACGAACTGGCCCAGGCCTATATCGCCGCCCAGTTCGAAAGCTTCGGCCTCGAACCGGGAGCGCCCGACGGTACCTACATCCAGAGAGTGGAAATTGTCGGCATCCGCAGCAAGGCTCCAGAGGCCGTGCAATTCAAGAAGGGCGCCGCCTCGATCACCATCGGGAAGCAGGATTTCGTGGCCTTCTCCGGCGTCGAAGAGCCCACCTCCGGCTTCGAGAACGCGGAACTCGTGTTCGTGGGCTACGGCATCGTGGCTCCCGAATACGGCTGGGACGACTACAAGGGCCTCGACGTGAAGGGCAAGGTCCTGGTGATGATGAACAACGATCCCGAAGACGACCCTGCGCTGTTCGGGGGCCGCACCCGGCTTTATTACGGCCGCTGGGACTACAAGTACGAGATCGCGGCGGCGAAGGGCGCCATCGGCGTCATCATCATCCACACCACCCCCTCGGCGGGGTACGGCTTCTCCGTCGTCCAGAACTCGTGGTCGGGCGAACTCTTCGCCCTGGCCGGGGGGACGGGCCCGCGGGTGCAGGTGAAGATGTGGGCGACTGAGGATGCATCGCGCAAGATCGCAACCCTTGCCGGCCAGGATCTCACCGCACTCACCGCCAAGGCGCAGAAGAAGGACTTCAAGCCCGTGCCCCTGGGCGTCACCTTGTCGATGGCCTTGAACAACGAGGTCAAGAAGAAGGCGAGCGCCAACGTGATCGGCAAGTGGCCGGGCAGCGATCCCAAACTCAAGGACGAGGCGATCTTCTTCACCTCCCATCACGATCACTTCGGAAAGATCGAGACTGCGGCGGGACAGGACGGGATCTACAACGGCGCGCATGACAATGCGGTCGGCATCGCCGGCCTGCTCGCCATCGCCGAAGCGACCTCGCAGATGAACGAGCGCCCGAAGCGCACGATGTACTTCGCCGCGGTGGCCGCCGAAGAGCAGGGCCTGCTCGGATCGAAATACCTCGCCGACCATCCGCCCGTGCCGACGGGCCGCATCGCCGCGAACCTGAACATGGACGGGGCAAGCCTGTGGGGCCGGACCCGCGACCTCACCATGATCGGCTATGGCAAGTCGAACCTCGACAAGACCATTGAGGCTCTGGCCTCGATGCAGGGACGGCGCGTGGTCCCCGATCAGTCGCCGGACAAAGGCTTCTTCTACCGCTCCGACCAGTTCAGCTTCGCAAAGAAGGGCGTGCCCGCGGCGTACTTCGACGGCGGCACCGATGTGATCGGCAAGCCGGAAGGCTGGGGCAAGGAACAGCAGGAGACCTACGAGGCTAAGCACTATCACCAGGTGACCGACGAGGTCCGCGACTGGTGGAACCTCGAAGGCGCGATCGAGGACTTCAAACTCCTCTTCTTCCTCGGCGTGCACGTGGCGAACCAGCCCGAGATGCCGGTCTGGAATCCGGGCGACGAGTTCGAAGGCGCCCGCAAAAAGGCTCTGGCCGAAGTGAGAAGCTCCAAGTGAAGGCACTCGGGGCGGGACAGTTCATCGTCACCGGTCTGCTTGGCCTCACCGCTCTGGTTGGTTCGAGCGAAGGGGCGGGGGGCGAGGTAGCGATCTTCACCGGTCCCGCCTTCGCGACCTACAAACAATCGTTCACCTTCGACAAGGGATCGCCGCAGATCGGCCTCGCCCGGCTGAACGTGAAGGACTCACCCTCGCTCGAAGCCGACGGCGGCCTTTCGTTCGGAGCTTCGGCCACTTTCTTCATCGCCGGCCCTCTCGGCATCGAAGGGCGGATCGACAGCGTCGATGTCGACCTGCAGTCGTTCGGCGGGAACTACACCCTCGAACTCGGTCCGCCCGGCACGCCGGTGTCGACAATTCCCGTCACTCTGGGCGCGGGTGATACCAACCTGCGCCGCGTGAAGCCTCTGTCGCTCAATCTCCGTCTGCAGTCGCAGGGACGGGTAGGCATCGGGTTCTCGGCCGGAGTCAGCTATCTGTCGAAGGTTGATCTCGACGCCTTCCCCACCGTCTCCGTGGCCAATCTGAACGCGACCATCCCGGTCTCCCTCACTGCCTCGCCGGCGAACCCCGACGAAACGCGTCACCTCGGATTCAATGGCGGCATCACGCTGCAGGTGAAGATCGCCCGCGGCTTCTCGGTGGTGGCCGAGGCTCGCGGCTTCGCCTTCAGGCGCTCTGAGTTCAAGTGGACCTCGAGTTCCACCGCGGGCCTGACCGCCATTGAAACCGCCATCGTGGCGGGGATCGCTTCTCAGCTCGAAATCCCGGAGTACACACCGGGATTCTGGGCGGCGCGCGCCGGCATCGCCTTCCGCTTCTAGGAGGGTCCACCCTGCGCGGCCGCGCGCAGGGTGAGGATGGAGATCTCCGGAGGCACGCCGAAACGGACGGGGATGAAACTGGTGCCGATTCCGGTGTTCACAAAGAGGTGCCGACCGTCCTCGACGATGTAGCCACGCACGTAGCGCTGGCCGAAGGAGCTTGGAACAATGGGACTTCCGATCCCGGGTAGCCTGACCTGGCCGCCGTGGGTGTGGGAGGCGAGGGTCAGGTTGGCCCTTGCGGGCAGTGACGGAAACACATCCGGACTGTGGGTCAGGATAATCAGTGGTTCGCCCGGGGGGAGTTTCGCCCACAGCGCTTCGGCTTCGCGGAAGCGGCCCCAATAGTTGGGTGACAATTCGTAGTCATCGAGACCGAACAGGTGAACACGTTCACCCTTCACCTCCAGGGTTTGCGATTGCCAGCGCAGGAAGGGAATTCCCACGCTCGTGAAAGCCTTCTCGATCCGCTCGGCGCCCAGCCAGCGATCGTGATTGCCGATCACTGCCGAGTGTCCTTGCGCGGCTTTCGCCTGGACCAGGAGGCTTGCGACTTTTTCGGGCTCCATGAACTTCCCGAAGATCACCGTCTGGGTGACGTAGTCCCCCAGCCAGACGATGAGGTCGGGGCGGGCCGCGGAAATGCGACGCGACAATTCTTCAAGCTTCGCCTCGTCGATGAACGGCGCGCCGCCGTGCACATCACCCACCGCGGCGATCCGGAATCCGTCCAGCGCCTTGGGCCAGGAGGGCGGTGCGATCGTGTACTCGGCGACGATCAGTGAATCGGGTTCGGTCTTGAAGGCCTGATAACCGAGGCACACACCGAGGGCGAGGAGCACGACTGCGGCTCCGATGAGCCGGGCCCGGTGTCGACGCAGGAAGCGAAGCATCAAACCATCAAGTGTAAGGTCCGCGGTCGAATATGCCTGCGATGGATTTCCGGACCTCTCCCCTGCTCGCGAACATCCCGGGTCTCGTTCACGGTTTTGGACAGCGGGTGGCGGGAACACGCGCTATGGCCCGTGAAGCCGCGCAGGAGACCTTCCGGACGGCTGGGGCCGTCTTCTTCCTGCGCCAGGTCCATGGCAGCGCCGTCGTTCCTGCACCGTGGACCGAGCCGCCCGACGCTGACGCCAGCCTCACTGAACGCGCGGGTGAACTGCTTGCTATCGAAACCGCGGATTGCCTGCCCGTCCTCATCGTGGACGCTTCGAACCTTCGGGTGGCCGCCGCTCATGCGGGCTGGCGGGGAACGGCGGCCAAAGTGGCCCGGCACGCGGTCGACGCCCTGGTGGCCCGGGGTTCGAAGCCCGAAGACCTTCGCGTGGCCCTCGGGCCCTCGATTGGACCCTGCTGCTACGAAGTCGGGGCGGATGTGGAGGAGGCTTTCGGGACGGCGGGATCGAGATTCCTCGAGCGGAGATCTTCCGGACGGAGCCATCTCGACGTGGCGGAAGCGAACCGGACCCAACTCGAGGAGGCCGGCGTGCTTCCCTCCCATATCGACAAGTCGAATCTATGCACACGCTGTCGAGAGGATCTCTTCTTCTCCTACCGCCGGGACGGGGCCTACGCCGGCCGCATGATCAGCGTGGTGGGTTTTTCGCGGACGCCTTCGGCTTCCGTTCCGTCTGCGGCTCCAGCTTCTTCTTAACCTTCGGCCTGATCCCGAGCCGCGCCGGCTCGACTTCGCAGGCGCGCCAGAAATACCACGCCGCCACCGAACTCCAGGGCGAGAACCTTTTCAGGAAGGGCTGGGCCTGTTTCGGCGTGGGCATGGCCCGCTTGCGGAAAGTGAGACCAAGGCCCTTGCGCACGCCGAAGTCGAGCACGGGCCAGACGTCCGGCCGGCCGAGGCCGAAGATCAGGAACATCTCGACGGTCCAGCGACCCACTCCGTGTACCTGGGTGAGGCGTTCGATCAGTTCCTCGTTCTCCATCCGCAGAGCCTGGGCCCGGGTGGGCACGACACCGTCCAGGGCATGCTGCGCCAGGCTCTGCATGGCCCGGAGCTTGCCGCGCGACAAGCCAGCCGCACGCAGCCGGGCCTCGTCTGTCGCGATCAGGTCTTCAGGCGATGGAAAGGAACGTGGCGCGTAGATCTGCAAGACGCGGCCGAGAATGGTGGCCGCGGCGTTGCCGTTCAGCTGCTGGTAGACAATCGACTGAACGAGCGCCTCGAAGGGCTGTGCGCGGTGAGTCGACAGTGCGCAGGGTCCCACGATGTCGATGAGCGCGGCCATGCGCTCGTGCGAATCGCGAAGATGCCGGACCGCCGCCGCCACGTCGTAGGAAGGAGGGCGTTCGCGGAAGCTCACTGCCGGAAGGATAGATGACGCGGCGGTCCGTTAGGATCCACCGATGAAGGGAGTGGCCGAGAGGCCCGAGCCCCCGATCGGTCTCCGCCGCACGTGCCCCGCGGCGCCGTGGTGGCTGCGAGCACTCAGCTTCGTGGATCGCCTCTATGGCGGATTTGCGATAGCGCGGGACGAGCTCGCCTTGTCTCGTTTGCGGGAGGACCAGTGGTCGTCTGTGGTGGTGGAACGGTATGAAGCCGCCATCGGCTTTTATGGTGGCTTGAACAACGAACGAGGGTTCGTCGAGGACGAACAGGCCCTGGTCGACCGCTGGCTTCCACCCCCACCGGGGCGCGTACTCGTGACCGCAGCCGGGGCGGGCCGTGAGGTGCTGGCCCTTGCTGCCCAAGGGTACGAGGTCGCGGCGTTTGATCCGGCGGAACCGCTGTTCGAAGACTTGAAGCGGACCCTGGCACTCCGCCTTATCGACGCGCCCACAGCACTCGCCCGGTACGAAGACTTCATGGAGGCCGTCCTTGGGTCGGGCAAGGTTGAGGGACTGGGAGATGTTCTGAGCGCGGCTCCGTTCTCCGCCGTCTTGCTCGGTCTCAACAGCTTCACCCACCTGCGCACGCCCGAGGTCCGGGTCCGACTCCTCCAGGCCTGTCGCGCTGTTTGCCCCTTCGGACCGGTGCTCGCTTCCTTCTATCTGGAGCATGTCCCCATGTCCCGAGTCCGCGCTCGTGCTCGTTCTCTCTTCGCCCATCTTCCTGGGGCGCAGTCAGTGACGCCTGGCGATCAGGTTGGCATCTATGGATACGAGCATGCCTTCGAGCAGGAAGAATTGCGGGAACTGGCGACGCGGTCTGGGTATGAACTCGCTCATCTCGCCCCAGGCTTCATACCCTGTGCTGTCTTCCTGCCACCCGACGGACCGCGTTGAGTTTCCTTGACCGCGACGCGCCCGGGGCGACGGCGGTGATCAGGAGGCGGCGGGCGCGGTGGCGGGGAGCGTCCTTACGATGTCCATGTTCGTATCGCAAAGCTGGATCGCCACCGCCTGGCCTTCGAAGACACCCTGCGACAGAGTTTCGCCAAAGGCGGCCAGCGTGACCGTCAGGGCCTCGTCGTTCTCCATCCCCGGAATCACCACCATCCGGAACTGGTAGACGTCGCGAGACTTCGCGAGCTGCACGGTCTTGGGGGTGTTGTCGAAGAAGCCGTGCTCCACGAGGTACTGGCCCAGCCGCGTCGCCTCCGCGGCGGTGACGGGGTGGAGGTAGAAAAGCTGACCCCCGGCGAACTCGAGAGGCTTGCCGAGGGAGACGAACGGCATCACGCGCTGGGTGACCAGCTTGTCGTTGCAGGCGTGCACATTCACCGGAGCGCCCCCGAACACGTCGCGGGAGAGCTCCCGACCGAAGGCGGTGAGGGTCTTCATGGTCTTGGGGTCGTTCTGAAGCCCTGCCCGCACGACCATTCGGAACGCGTGGATACCGTCTACCTTGTCGAGCTGCACGGACCGTTCGTCGGTGTCGGAGAAGAAGCCCTCCTTGCCGAGATAGTCGAGCAGTTTCTGCGCCTCAACCCTGGTGACGTTCTTCGTGTAGTAGAGCTCCCCTTTCTTGAACGTCAGCTTTTCGCCGTGGGGACTGTAGATGAACTGGAAGTACAGGACGCCGACGAGCACGGCGAGCGAGACGGCGCTGTTGAGGAACTTGCGGAACGGAGTCATCGGACACCTCTGTTGATGGGAAGGGAGAGCGGAGCGTAAGTGAAACAAGCCCTCTTTGCCACTCAATTGCGATGGCCGGGGAGCGGCGCCGCCGAGACTTGCGGTGCGTCAAGGACTAGACGATCGAGCCTTCGAGGAACGCTTCAGTTCGCGTGACCGCGACGGGTGCCGCAGCTTGCGCCGCGCCTTCGCTTCGATCTGGCGGATGCGTTGGTCGACCGGATTTGTCGTACAATGTCTGACATGGAAACGACCCTGACTGTCCGAGTCCCGAAGGAACAAAGCGAGGCCTTGACGCGACTCGCCCGGTCTCGGAAGGTCACGGTCTCCGTCCTCGTCCGAAGTCTGCTCGACCAGTCTCTTTCGGGTCGGAGACTGAAGGGCTTCGCGGCGCTCGCCGGCTCGGTACCTGGTAGTGCGTCCTCGGCTTCGTCGTTCCGGACCACGATCCGGGAGCGGAATTTCCGCGATTGAGGAGCGTCCTTCTCGATACCGGTCCGATCGTCGCGTACCTCGGTCGGACGGAATCGGCTCATTCATGGGCGAGGAAGAGCCTTCTTGCGACCGAGGGCAATCTTGTCACTACCTCCGCGGTAATCACCGAGGCGATGCACTTCCTGTCCCCGATCCCGAACGGACCCTCTGCCCTGAGCGCGTTCGTCGAGCAAGGGCCGGTGCAGGTATTCGACTTCTGCGGAGCGGCGGATCTGAAGCGCGCCGTGGGGCGTATGGCTCGCTATTCGGACACTCCGATGGATTTCGCCGACGCGACGCTCGTGCTCCTGGCCGAAACGGTGGGTTCAGACGACATCCTGACCTTGGACCGCCGCGGGTTCAGCACCTACCGGTGGGGACGAAATCGCGCGTTCACTCTCGTCGGCTAGGAACGCATCGCACCTGGGGTACTACAACGCAAGCCGGCGGGTGACCCTTCCCGCGATCGTGAACGGAGCCGTCTTCTACATGAACATCGGCTACCGCAATGTCAAGGCCTATGCGGCTGGAGGTGCCATGCTCCACATGAGAAAGCGATGAAAGTATGATTTTCACATGACAGGAACAATGGTCCAGATCCGAAGCGTTCCGCAAGGCCTGCACCGACGTCTCAAAGCAAGGGCCGCCATCGAGGGCGTCTCCATGTCGAGCTACGTGCTCCGGGAGATCCAGAAGTCCCTCGACCGGCCGACCCGGCAGGAGATCCTGGAGCGGCTGCAGGCCGCGCCGGTGCGTCGACTCAAGCGAAGCGCCGCAGCCCTGATTCGCGCGGAGCGCGAGGCGAGATGATTATTCTGGATGCCTCGTGTCTGGTCGAACTGCTCGCCGGCACCCGCCAGGGCCGGACCGTCGCCGCCCGCATCGCCGACCCGGCCGAGAGCCTCCATGTGCCCCACCTCGCGGATGTGGAGGTCGTACAGACGATCCGTCGCCTGGTCCGGGACGGAGACCTCGACGGGACGGCGGCGCGAACGGCGATTGAGCTTCTTCGCTCGCTGGATCTCGAACGGCACGCGCACGAATCCCTGCTCGACAGGGTTTGGGCTCTTCGTCAGAACCTCTCCGCGTACGACGCCGTCTACGTGGCCCTCGCCGAAGCGCTCGACGGCACGCTGCTGACGTGCGATGCCCGCCTGACCCGGGCCCCAGGGTTGTCCCGCCGAATCGAACTGATCAAGTAGCCAGGCTGCGCGCCCGCAAGTGTCGGCCCTACTGAGCGACGGCCGGATTCACTCCGGCCGGAGCGTACGGGGGGCCTGGGGGGCTGAGCATGGCAGTCCTTTGGTGAGCTGCGGCCCCCCAGCTACTAAACGATGCTGCCTTCGAGGAACGCTTTCAACTTGCGGCTGCGCGACGGGTGGCGCAGCTTGCGAAGGGCCTTCGCTTCGATCTGGCGGATGCGCTCACGCGTGACCGCGAAGTTCTGGCCGACTTCCTCGAGGGTGTGCTCGTTGCCCTCGCCGATGCCGAAACGCATCTTGATGACGCGCTCTTCGCGGGGCGTGAGCGTCTTGAGGAGCGCTTCCGTCTGCTCGCGCAGGTTCACGTCGATCATGGCTTCGACCGGCGAGACCGCGTTCTTGTCCTCGATGAAATCCCCGAGATGCGAATCTTCCTCTTCGCCGATGGGCGTTTCGAGGGAGATCGGCTCCTGCGCGATCTTCATGACCTTGCGGACCTTGTAGACCGGAATGTCCATGCGCTTGGCTACTTCTTCCGAAGAGGGCTCGCGGCCGAGTTCCTGGATCAACGCGCGCTGGGTGCGGACGAGCTTGTTGATGGTCTCGATCATGTGCACGGGGATGCGGATGGTGCGGGCCTGGTCGGCGATGGCGCGGGTGATGGCCTGACGGATCCACCACGTGGCGTAGGTCGAGAACTTGTAGCCGCGGCGGTACTCGAACTTGTCGACCGCCTTCATCAGGCCGATGTTGCCTTCCTGAATGAGGTCGAGGAACTGGAGGCCGCGGTTGGTGTACTTCTTCGCGATCGAGACCACGAGACGAAGGTTCGCTTCGACCAGTTCCTTCTTCGCCTGCTCAGCCTGGATCTCGCCGATCAGGACGGAATCGAGAGTGCGCTTCAAATCGGCAGTCGTCGAACCGAAATCGTCCTGGAGATCGCGCAGGGCCTGCTTCTTCTCCTGAATGTCGCGCTTGATGACCTTCTTCTGCTCTTCGGAGAGCCGGCCTTCGCTCTTCACCACCATGCGGGTGACCTGCTCTTCGAGCTGCGACACGCGGTCGACCGCTTCACGCAGTCGGTCGAGCAGACGGCGCTTCACGTTCTCGGTGAGTTCGAGACGACGGATCGCCTTCGAGAAGCCCACGCGCTGACGGCCAACCCGCCACTTGCCCTTGACCCACTTGGGGTCTTTCTTGGCGGTGTCCTCGTACTTCGCTTTCAGGGTGAGGTAGCCGTCGAAGGCGGCCTTGACGTTGCCTACGAGCTTTAGGGTCTCGCGCTTCTTGCGCTCGAGCTTCTCTTCGGTGATCTCTTCCTCGACGAAGATGACCAGTTCCTTGACCCCGATGCGGGAGGCCTCGAGTTGTTCGCCGGCGGCCAGGATTTCCCGGGCGGCCATGGGCGTGCGCGTGATCTGGGCGAGCATGATGCGCTTGCCGCGCTCAATGCGTTTGGCGATCGCCACTTCGCCCTCGCGGGTGAGGAGGGGAACCGTGCCCATTTCGCGCAGGTACATGCGGACGGGGTCGTTCGTCTTGTCGAGCGTTCCCGGGGTGAGGTCGATTGTCTCGCCTTCTTCGGCGTCGGACTTTTCACGGAACTTCTGCTCGGAATCGATGATTTCGATCCCCATCGAGCCGAACATGGCGAAGACGTCTTCGAGCTCGTCGGACGTGTGGATGTCCGTGGGAAGCATCTCGTTGACTTCTTCGTAGAGAAGGTAGCCCTTCTCCTTGCCCATCGTGATGCCGGTGCGTACTTCGTCGTACTTCTCTTCGAGTGTGAGGGCCATTTTTGTGTTCTAAGTGCTCCGCTGCTTCAGGAACCTTGTATTTTCGCCTGTCCGGGCGCTTTTAGCCAACGTGGCCCTCAGGACACCGAACGCAGGGCCTCGATTTCCCTTGAAATGCGGGTTTTTTCCTCAAGAATCGCGTCTATGTCCTGTCCCGCCCCGCCCCGCACCAGGGCCCTTTGGATGTCCACCAGCCGCCTTTCAAGAAGCAGCTTGCGCAGGGACATGGCGCAGGGACGGGCCGACCCCGCCTCGACTTCCAGGTCCTGAACCGCGATCTCCCGTAGCACTCTGCGGTCCTCGTCGTCCGGAAGGGCATCCTGCAGCGTGCCCAGGGTGGCCTCTCCTCCCACCGCGGAGAAGCGAAGCAGTGCGCTCAGGATCGGCCCCGCGCGCAACGATGAAAGATCGAGGCCTTCGAGTTCGACGAAAGCGTCGGCTACGTCGGGGAGGTTCTTGAGGGCGAGGGCGACCAGCCACACCTCGGAGCGGGTGAGTTCCTGTTTCGCGAGAGGCGACGGCGTTCGCACCACGGGAGTGAAGGCCTGCGGCCGCACCGCTTGCCGCGAGCCGAGGGACCGCGCCAGTTCCTCGGACGCGGCGATGGGATCGAGCTTGCCGATCTGGGCGATACGAGGCACCCAGGCCGCGCGCTCCACGCCGCTTTCGATCCGCCCCAGAGCAGGCAAGAGGGCATTCATGTACGCGGCCTTGCCCGCCGGGCTCTCGATGTCGTGTTCGCGGGCAGCCAGCTTGGCCAGCCACTCCATGGCCGGCTCGGCGGCATCGATCCGGGCGAGGAAGGGTTCGCGGCCCCGTTCGCGGATGAAGGTGTCTGGGTCGTGGCCGGACTCGAGAGCCACCACACGAACATCCATCTTCTCTTCCTGAAATATCTCGATGGACCGTTTTGTGGCCTTCACTCCCGCGTCGTCGCCGTCGAAACACAGGACCGCGCGTGGGGCCAGACGTTTGAGGAGCCGCGCCTGCTGCGATGTGAGAGCGGTGCCACAGGGAGCGACCGCCGACACCATGCCCGCCTCGATGGACCTCGCCACGTCGAGATAACCCTCCATCACCACGGCGCGGCCGGTCTTGCGGATCTCTTCCTTGGCCCAGCTCAGGCCATAAAGCGTCCGACTCTTCTGGTAGGCGGGGCCCTCGGGCGAGTTCAGATACTTGGGCTCATCGGCCGGATCAAGAGCGCGTGCGCCGAAGGCCACAACCCTTCCGCGATCAGAGAGGATGGGGAAAATCGCGCGGTTGCGAAAACGATCGTAGAGGCCGCGCTGGCCGCGGATGGCAAGGCCCGCCATCTCGATCAGTTCCTCGCGGAACTGCACCTTGAGCGCGCGCACCATGTCTTCCCACGCGTCGCGCGCGGCGCCCGCGCGGATGAAGCGCAGCGTCTTGTCGGAGAACTTGCGGCCCTGCAGATATTCGCGGGCGCGCTTTCCCGCGTCGCTCCAGAAGAACTGCTCGAACTGGGCGGCCGCCGCTTCGAGGACGGGCTCGATCTCCACACGCTGCCGGTCCTCGGGCGAGTCCTCGCGTGTATCGGGGATGGGAACGCCGAAACGCCGGGCCAGAGTTTCGATTGTGTCCTTGAAGGAGAGACCTTCCTTCAGCTTGATGAACTCCACCACGTCGCCGCCCGCGCCGCAGCCGAAGCAATGAAAGACGGGCGGATCAGCGCGCACGGTAAACGAGGGCGACTTCTCCTTGTGGAACGGGCACAGCCCCTTGTGCGACCGCCCGACCTTGCGCAGCACGACGTGCTCCGATACGACACTCACGATGTCGGCGCGGCTCTTCAGTTCATCGAGAAACGACGGTGTGAAGGTGCTCATCGTCGCAGCTCCACTACCGTAGCTCCCGCACCACCCTCGTTGGGGGCGCCATCGCGGAAACCGGTCACGTGCGGGTGGGCCTTGAGGAGATCGCGCACCGCGGCCCGCAATCGGCCCTGCCCGAAACCGTGAACGATCCGAATGTCGGGCGTGTCGGCGAGGAAAGCATGATCGAGGAACTTATCAACGAGCGGCACGGCTTCATCGACCCGGAGACCTATCAACTTCAACTCGCGCGGCCCGCCTGACTCGTCGCTGGCTTTCACGGGGGCGGAGCCTTCGCCCCGAGCGCGCGCCTCCGCAGGCCAGCGGGGCAGACCCTGAGCCTTGGGGTTCTTCGCGCGTTGTACCAGACCGCGCCCGAGGCGGATGCGTTTTCCGCCGGAGTCGATCTCGACGTCGGCCTCGGTGACCGCGGTGACCAGGCCGCGCCAGCCAAGCGAAGGCGCTTCGACGAAGTCGCCGACCGCCAACGTGCCCGCGGCTGCCGCGGCAGGACGCGCTTCGCTCTCGGGCGTCACCTGACTCAACATCTCGCCGCGCAAACGCGCCACCGCGCGCGGGGCTTTGGCGCCCTTGAGCTTCTCCTCGGCTTCGGCGAAGAGCGCGCGGAGACGCTGGTCCTCGGCCTCGCGCCGCTTCTGGATGCGCTCCCGGGTGTCTTCGCGCATGCGCTCGCGTTCGTCCTCTATGCGCGCCAGCCGAGCCGAAAGTGTCTGTTCCAGCTCCTTGACCTTGAGCTGTGCGGTTTCGAGCGTCGCCTGATTCTCGGCAAGTTCCGCCTTCTCCCGGGCGAGGTCGGCCAGGATCGCCTCCTGGCGTCGTGCCGATTCAGGCAACCGAGCGCGCGCTTGATCCACCACGCTGGCGGGCACGCCCAGGCGGCTCGCGATCTCGAAGGCCAGAGAACGTCCGGGCTGATTGAGCACGAGCTTGTAGGTCGGCGCGAAGGATGAAGGGTCGTAGGCGAAGGAGGCGCAGCGGCCGAGGGGCGATTCCTGGGCGAAGAGTTTGAGATCAGCATTATGGGTGGTGGCGATCACGGTGGCGCCACGACGAGCGAAGTCATCGATGACCGCGGCCCCGAGCGCGCCACCTTCCAGGGGATCAGTGCCCGACCCCAGCTCATCGAGCAGGACCAGCGAGCGCCTGCCCTCGCCGACCGTCATCTTCGCGATGCCCGCGATCTGGGCGGAGAACGTGGAGAGACCGGCGCCTAGTGATTGATCGTCCCCGATCTCCGCGAAGATGGAATCGAAGAACGGCAATACCGTCCCCTCGGCCGCGGGGATGGGCAAGCCGCTCCGAGCCATGAGACAGAGCAGGCCTACGCTCTTGAGGGCCACTGTCTTGCCGCCGGTGTTGGGTCCACCGATGACGAGGATCTGCCGATCAGCGGCGATCTCGAGATCGAGGGGAACCGGTTCCCGGCCGCTCGCCCCTAGGTCGAGGTCGGCCCGGACCTTGTCCATGAGCAGAGGGTGAACGCCACGGACTAGGGTGAGGGATCCGTCATCCGAGAAGACAGGGGCGCGGCCATCAAGGTCGCGAGCCAGGCGCGCCTTGGCGTGCATCGCGTCCCAGGTCTGCAAAATCCAACCCGCGCGTTTCAACGCGGAGAGATCCTGGCGGGCCTCTTCGGAGAGTCTCCTCAGGATCTGCCGAATCTCCTCCTGCTCCTCCTCCGACACCACCACCAGCTCGTTGTTCACCGCCACCGCTTCGATTGGTTCGATGAATGCGGTCTTCTGAGCCCGTGAGGCGCCGTGCACTACACCCTCGAACGAACGTTTGGCCTCGGCCTTGACCATCAGCACCGAGCGCCCGTTGCGATTCGCCACCACTTTGTCCTGCAGCACCTCATCAGCATTGGGCTTGCGCAGATAGGTTTCGAAAACGAGGTCGAGGTCTTCGCGCAAGCGATTGGTGCGGGCGCGCAGTCGGCGCAACTCGGGCGAGGCGTCGTCGCGGACCTCTCCTTTGGGTCCAATGGCTGTGCCCACCGAGCGGACGAAGGAGAGATCGCCCAGCCGGCCAAGGTCCGCCGCTTCGGCGGGGAAGCGGGAGGGAGGAATCGAGCGCCGGTCAAAACGCGCCTTGACGTCGCGTCCCAGTTCGGCCGATCCTTCGGCGAAGCGGGCCAGGGCCACGAGATCAATTCCGTCGAGGTATTCACTCTGAACCTTCAAGGCGCCACAGATTTCGTCGACTTCGGGAATGCCTTCAAACCGAAGGGCGCCGTCATCGAGCAGGGTGCGGAAGATCTCAACCTGGCTGACCAGAGCTTCGATCTGGGCCCGATGGGAATCGTCGGGGAGGAAGGTCTCGAAAGCGACCCGGTTGACCGAACGGGTGGCGCGCCGGACCAGAAGTGCTTGGACCGATCCCCATTCGAGAGCCTTCAGGCTCGAGGTGTTGGTGAGACTCATTGGGGTGGCAATTTACTTGGGTGGAGCACTCCTGGGTCCAACGCGGCGTCAACTCCGAAGCGCTTTTCGGGAGAAACTTCCGGGTTGGGCCGCTGGCCCGCCCCTTCCCCATGACCTCTTTCATCACCGCGACGCTCTTCCTCTACTTCCTGGTCCTGCTGATCCTCGCGATTTTCGGGGTTCATCGCTACGCCATGGTGTACCTCTACACCCGCTATCGCGATCGGAAGGCGTTGTGCCGCTCCCTCCCGGCCGGGAAGGAGCCGCCCCGGGTGACCGTGCAATTGCCCCTCTACAACGAGATGTACGTGGCCGACCGGCTCATCTCTTCGGTCGCCTCCATCCGGTACCCGAAGGAACGGCTGGAGATCCAGGTGCTCGACGACTCCACAGACGAGACCACCGCCATCGCCGAAGCGGCGGTTCTGCGGGCCCGGGCCCTTGGCCTCGACATCACGTTGATCCACCGCGACGATCGGCAAGGCTTCAAGGCCGGCGCGCTCGAGAATGGCCTCAAAACCGCGAAGGGCGAATTCATCCTGATCTTCGATGCCGACTTCATCGCTCCGCCGGACATTCTCGAGAAATCGCTCGGCCACTTCGAGGACGAAGCGGTCGGGCTGGTCCAGGCCCGCTGGGGCCACGTGAATCGCGACTGCTCGCTGCTCACCGAGTTCCAGTCGATCATGCTCGACGGCCACTTCATCATGGAGCACGGCGGCCGGAACCGCGGCGGACGCTTCTTCAATTTCAACGGTACGGCCGGAATCTGGCGCAAGTCAGCGATTGTCGAGTCCGGGGGCTGGCAACACGACACGCTCACCGAGGATCTGGATCTTTCTTATCGCGCACAGATGAAGGGCTTCCGGTTCGTGTTCATCGAGGACCTCGTCTGCCCCGCTGAGTTGCCGGTGGACGTGAATGCCTTCCGGAGTCAGCAGGCACGTTGGGCCAAAGGCTCCACCCAGGTATGCGTGAAGCTGCTGCCGCGGCTGCTTTCTTCCACCCTGCCCCTGCGCATCAAGGCAGAGGCCGCTTTCCACCTCACCGCCAATTTCGCCTACCCCCTGATGGTGGCGCTCTCCCTGCTCATGTTCCCCGCCATGGTCATCCGCTACGACATGGGATGGATGGAGATGCTGCTCATCGACGTCCCTCTGTTCATGGGCGCTACCACCAGCGTGTGCTCCTTCTACGCTTTCGCTCAGCGCCAGGCCTTCGGGGAGCCATCGTGGCGGGCCCGGCTCAAGTACATCCCGGGGGTGCTGGCCCTGGGCATCGGCCTCTCCGTGAACAACGCCCGGGCGGTCATCGAGGGTCTCGTCGGGAAACCGTCGGAGTTCGTGCGCACCCCAAAACTTGGCGTGCTCGTTTCCGGCGATGAATGGCGGAAGAAGCGCTATCGGGGACACGCGAATTGGGTGCCCTATTTCGAACTGTCCCTCGCCTTCTATCTCGCGGCGATGGCGGTGTATGCGCTCACCCACGGCCAGTGGGGCACGGCCCCCTTCGTCCTGATCTTCCTGGCCGGGTACCTCTACATAGCACTACTGTCTCTCATCCAGGGAATCGGGCGGCCGCGCGTCGCCCCAGCCCTGCAAGCCTGATCAGAGTTCGCGGCGCTCGCCCCCGCAGGCCTCGCACGGACACAACTCGCGGAGTCTGGGAAACGCCCAGATTCCCGTGTCGTGTCCGTCGGCCCAGCGAAACATGAGGGCGTAGTTCCCGACACTCTCGATGCCGGCGAGCGACTGGTTCACAAGATCGAGATAGCGGGCCGTGGGCGCGTGGCCCTGGCAGCCGGCGCACGGACACCAGCTGCGCAGGTAGTCGAGCGCGTATTCCGACTTGTGGCCGTCCGACCAATCAACGCCAAGAACACGGCGGCTTTTGTGGTGACGGACTTCGACCGGTTCGATGAGCTCCATGGTCAATTCCGGGCGAGCGCCCTCGGAAATCAGAGCCAGCCCAGACGCCGCGCGATAAACACCGCGAAGAGCGCGAGAGCGGCGCCCACGAACAAAAGGGCCAGCCCGCCTGCACCGATCATGAGCCAGAACGCGGGCCCGCGGTTGGGCGCGGGGACGACCGCGGGAGCATGAGCGTGGGCCGGAGCCTGGGCAGAAGGTGGTGAGGCGGGAGCACGGGAGGGCTCTCGGCGTTCGACCGGCGCGGGCGCCGGCGCCCGCAGGACCGGGCTTTGAATGGTGGGCGCCGGCTCCTCGGCCATCAGCACGGGAGTGCCGTAGTGGGGCGTTTCGCCATCGTCGGGAAGCACGGCGCCTTCGAGAACGGTGGCTGCGAAATTGTGCTGACCGGGCTGACCGACCATGGTGGCCGACACCTCGAGATCGTCGACGGCCACCGATTCGACCGGGGCGTCTTCGCGGACCTCCACCTTGAAGGTGGCCGAACCAAAACGGAGCACCGTGCCATCGCGGAGTGTAGCGTCAACCACCCGTTTCGAGTCGACGAAGGTGCCATTCGCGCTGCCTTGATCAACAACGAAGAAGACGTCCTGCTTCCGCTTGATCAGGGCATGGCGGCGCGAAACGGACGGGTGGGAGGCGATGACGTTGCAGCTCGCCTCGCGCCCCACCAGGGCCTCATCGGCATCCACGATGATGGCTTCTCCTTTTAAGGGGATCAAGCGCAACACAGACATTGATTGAGTGTAACACGCTGAAAAGCGAGTTGACTGCAACCGGGTCGGAGCGATACAAGGCTTCCCGCATGGCGAACCAACCGACCGCTCCGGGGACTCCGTTTGTCTTCGTGGAGAACCTGTCCAAGCGCTTCGGGCCTGACTGGGCCCTGGCCCGGGCCAGCTTCACCGTGGAGCGTGGGAAGCTCGCACTGTTGACGGGAGACAACGGCTCCGGCAAGACGACGCTCATCCGCTGCCTCTCGACCGCCCTCACTCCCGACTTCGGACGCGCCTCGATCGGCGGGGTGGACATCGTGGCCGGCCGGGATGCGGTGCGCGGTCTCGTGTCCTGCCTCAATCAACCCCCGGGGTTTTACGGCGGCCTCACCGCGAAAGAGAACCTGACCCTGGCGAACGCCGTCTTGAATCTCTCTCGCGAGAACGAGATCCCGGTCGTGCTGAACCGAGTGGGCCTCGGGGCCAAGCAGGACATTCCTCTCGACTCTTTCTCTTCCGGGATGAAGCAGCGTTTCGCCCTGGCCCGGCTCTCCTTGCTGGCGAGGGACCTGATCCTGCTCGACGAGCCGGAGACCCATCTGGACGCCGCGGGCCTGCGCCTGATGCAGGAGTTCATCGCCGAATGGAAAGCGCGCGGCGCGGCCATCGTCTGCGCCACCCATGCGAATGACCGGTTCCAGGGTCTGAGCGATTTCGAAGTGCGGCTGGTCGGCGGGCGACCGAACCCGACGGGAGCTAACGCATGACCGCCTTCCGCGCACTTCTGGGCAAGGATCTGCGCATCCTGGCCCGGAAACGCGGAGGTTTCCTCTCCGCTTTCGCCCTCGGCGCCATCATCATGCTCATGGCGAGCCTCTCCGGAGAAGCCACGCCGGTGAGCCTGGCTCAGCGCGGAGCGGCCGCCTTCTGGATGGGACTCTTCCTCGGCTCCACCCTGTTTCTCTCCGACTCCTTCGAAACCGAGCAACGCGACGGCGGTCAGCGGGCCCTGATCCTGCTGGGCGCTTCACCCACCGCGTTCTTTTACTCGAAAGCGCTCGTGAACTTCCTCGGGTTGTTCGTCGTTGGCATCCTGCTCACGCCGATCGCGGTCGCTCTATTCGGAGCCGGACCCTCGCCTCTGGGAGGGGTGATCATCCTTGCCCTCGGGACCTTGTCACTCTCGGCCCCGGGGACTCTCTTCACCGCCATCGTCTCGGAAAGCGACAAGCGCCACCTGCTTCTGCCGGTCATGATGTTCCCGCTGGTGGTCCCGGTTCTGATCACGGTGGTCCAATCCACCCTGCTCCTGACCTTCGGTGACCCCATGGGACAGGGGAGTGCGTGGAGTTCGCTGCTCACCATCTTCGCCCTGCTGCACTGGCTGCTCGACGGCGCACTTTATTCGCGGGCGGTGGACTGAGCGTCCCTTGAGCTGGGGGGGCCTGAGCCCCCCAGACGCCCGCGTCCCCCTTCGGGGAGGCTTCGCGCCTCCGGCCGAAGTGAATTCGGCCTGCGCTAGCTCCAGAAAGTGAATTGGCCCATAAGGTTGATTCATATTGCTCATCCGATGGACCACCCGGCCTTGGTACTCTTAGGCCAACGTTATGAAGCCAAGAACACTTGTCGCGGTCGGTGGCGCAATTTTGACGCTGGGCTCCGCCTGGGGGCTTTTGTTCGCACCCGCCGAGATCTTCATGGGCGACGTCTACCGGATTTTTTACATCCATGTGCCCACCGCCTGGATCGGCCTCCTCATGCTGACCGCGGCCTTCATCTGCGCACTCACGTACCTGCTGAAGGGAGACCTCAAGTGGGATGACCGCCTGGAAGCCACCATGGAGGCAGGCGTGGTCCTTTCGGCCCTGCTCACCATCCAGGGCTCGATCTGGGCCCGGCCGACGTGGGGCGTCTGGTGGAACTGGGATCCGCGTCTCACCACCACCGCCATTCTCGTTTTCGCCTTCGCCGGAATCCTGGCCCTGCGGACTTCGCTCAAGGAGCCCCGCCGCCGCGCCATGGTGAGCGCGGTCGCCACCATCGTGGCCGCCGCGGACGTGCCCCTCGTGTACTTCTCCGTCCGCTTCTGGAACTCTCTGCACCAGATCCAGTCCTCACCGGAGACGGTGTCCGCCGCCTTCGTGTGGCCCTTGCGCGTGAACGCCATCGCGGTGCTCATCCTGATGATGGGCCTGATCTCGATCCGGGCGGAGACGGTTGCCCGACTGCGCGAGGCCGGTTCCGAGCCGCCTCCCCTCGACGTTCAGCCCACTGGAGCCACCCAATGAACCGCATCCTGATCCTTCTCCAGGGTTCGACGCCGGTTGAGCCTAGCGGTGAAATCGTGGGCGGCTGGGAATACGTCATCGCCGCCTATGTGATCTCCGCTCTCGTCTACGGCGGTTATGCGTATTCGGTGATCCGAAGGGACAATGCCTCTCGTTCCGCCATCAAGGAGTCCAAGTCATGAGTTCAAACGACGGCAAAAAGCGGGTGGCCCTGGCCCTCGGAGCCTGCGCTTTCGCCGGCACACTGCTGTATTTCGTGGTGGGCGGCATCGGCAACAACCTCGTGTACTACTGGGGACCCACCGAGGTCCTCGCCGCCGGACCCAAGGCCAAGGGCGCGTCCATCCGCCTGGGCGGCCTCGTCGAGCCGGGTTCGATCAAGCACGGCGAGGGTTCGAACATGAGCTTCACCGTGACCGACGGCAAGAAGTCCTTCCCCGTGCGCTGCACCAGCGTCCCGCCCCAGATGTTCCGGGAAGGCATCGGCGTGGTGGTCGAGGGCACGGTCGCTCCGGATGGCGTGTTCGAGTCGCATCGCCTCATGGTGTCGCACGGCAACGAGTACCGCGCTCCTGACGATCCGGCCTCGGTCGATCTCAAGAAGTTGATGGACTCCACCGACGGCATCGCCGGCGCCGAAAAGAAGTAGGAGTTCTCCAATGAGCGCCTCTATCGGTCGCGGGCTGGTCCTGCTGTCTCTTCTTTTCGCCTCCGCGGGAGCGGTCGCGGCCTTCGCGGCCTTTCTGAAGAAGCGCGCGGATCTCACCATCATCGCCGTGCGGGCCTCCTACGGCTTCGCGGCCACCATGATGCTCGCGAACATCTGGATGGTGGTGGGTCTGCTCCGCAACGACTTCTCGATCTCGTATGTGGCTCAGGTGGGCTCCATAGACCTGCCGGTGTGGGTGAAGATCGTGAGCCTCTGGTCGTCGCTCGAAGGCTCCATTCTCTTCTGGGGCGGCGTCCTCGCCCTGTACGTAGCTATCGCCACCAGGAGCCTGACAGACGCTCACGGCTGGGCTCGACCTGCCGCGATCGGCGTTTGGCTTGCATGCGCTACCTTCTTCGGGTTCCTCATCGCCGGACCCGCTCAGCCTTTTGGAACCGTGGTCGACGTGCCCGCCGACGGTCCCGGCCCGAACCCTCTCCTGCAAAACCATGTACTGATGGCCATCCATCCTCCGTTCCTCTACGGCGGATACGTGGGCATGACCATCCCCTTCGGCCTCGCCCTGGCCGCGCTGATGACGGGCAGGCTCTCCCCCACTCTGCTCGGCACCATCAGAACCTCGTTGCTCGCCCCTTGGAGTTTTCTCACCGCCGCGGTGGTGCTCGGCGGCTGGTGGGCTTACGAGGTGCTTGGCTGGGGTGGATATTGGGCCTGGGATCCGGTGGAGAACGCCTCGCTCCTGCCCTGGCTCACCGCCACCGCCGCCCTCCACTCGGCCATCCTGACTGAACGCCGCGGCGTGTTGAAGGGCTGGACCATGAGCATGGTCATCGCGAGTTTCCTGCTCACCATCCTCGGCACCTTCATGACCCGGTCGGGGATCTTCAATTCCGTCCACTCCTTCACCCAAAGCGCCATCGGCCCGACCATCCTCGTGTTCCTCGGGATCTCAACCCTGGTGAGCGTCCTCCTCCTCGGATTCCGAGTCGATCTGCTCAAGCCCGACGCCGAGCTCGACCGGGGCGCTTCACGCGACACCGCCTTCCTCGCCCAGAACATGCTGTTCGTGCTCTTCACCTTCACCGTCCTCATCGGCACGGTCTTCCCTCTGGTGGTGGAAGCAGTGCGCAACGTCCAGATGAGCGTGGGCCGGCCTTACTTCGATCGCATGACCGTGCCCATCGGCGCCTTCCTGCTCTTCGTGCTGGGCGTAGGTCCCGCTCTCCCCTGGGGGTCGAGCACCGCGGCCGAACTCAAGCGCCGCCTGCTGCCGCCGCTCGTTCTCGGTTTCATCTTCCTGGCCATCGCCCTCGGCACGGGCGTCCGTTCGCCTTGGACGCTCGTCACCCTGTTCTTCGCCGGCTACGCCACCCACGTCACCCTCTTCGAGGCTTTCCGGCCCCTGCGCACCCGCATGAAGTTCCGCAGCGACGGCTTCGTCAAGGCGTTTTCTCAAGACCTCTTCGGCCCCGGTCTGCGTCGGTTCGCGGCCTACGTGGCGCACGCCGGCGCCGTCACCGCGTTCATCGCCATCGCGGTCTCGAGCACGAATGCGACCTCAATGGAGCACACACTCAAGCAGGGCGAGAGCGTCACCTTCGGGGCCTACACCCTGACCTTTGAAGGCATCGAGAACCTCGACGAGCCGCACCGCACCTCGCTGATCGCGCGCATCGGGGTCAAGAAGGGCGACACCGTGCTCGAGCCTCTGCGGCCCATGATGAATCAGTACCGCTCGCAGCGGGAGTCGATCGGCACCCCCGCGGTGCGCACGGGCCTCGTCGAGGATCTCTACCTGTCGGCCATGAACATCGATGTGAACGCGGGCACCGTCGGCCTGCTCATCATGGTCAACCCTCTCGTGAGCTGGCTTTGGATCGCCACCGTGATCATGACCATGGGCGGCCTGATGGCCCTCTTCTCCTCGCGCCGGGCCGGCCAGTTGGTCGAGGCTCCGCGCGATCTCCAGGCTGAAGCCGCCCGATGAACAAGGGCGTGATGGCCGCGGGCCTCGCCGTAACCTTTCCCCTGCTCGCCCTGCTGCTCCTCAACATCGGCCGGAACCCTTCGGCCATCAACTCTCCCCTCATCCAGAAACCGGCGCCCGATGTGCGCCTTAAGAATCTGCAAGGCTCTGGCTCCCTGCAGATCTCGTCACTGCGCGGTCGGCCCGCGGTGGTGAACTTCTGGGCGACCTGGTGCATCCCCTGCATCCAGGAGCACGCCGCACTGACCCGAGCCGCGCGGATATACCCCGATGTCACCTTCCTGGGGGTCGTCTACGAGGACACCGCAGAGAACGCAGCGGCCTTCCTAGCTCAGCGGGGAAGCGCTTACAACTCCTACGCCGACGATGACGGCAAGGCCGCCATCGCCTTCGGGGTCTACGGAGTTCCCGAGACTTTCTTCATCGACGCGAAGGGTACGATCATCGAGAAGTACGTTGGCCCTCTCGACGACGAACTCATCCGCGAGAGACTGGCGGTGGCCCGCAAATGAAAAACGAACTCCGCTCCGTGATCTCCGCAACCCTCATGCTGGGCCTCCTTCTCTTCCCCGTGGCCATCGTCTCGGCCCAGGAGACCCAGAAGCTGAGCCCCGAGGTGATCGCCATCCTCGGCGAGCCTGACGCACCTGAGAACGCCCTGGACGCCGACGTGGTGGCGGTCCTCGGTTCACCCGCGGGCGTCGTTCCTGGAAGTGCCGACGCGGTGGGCGCTCTCGTGGCTGATATCGGTTCGAAACTGCGCTGCCCGGTATGCCAGGGGGTGGCGATTTCCGACTCGCCCGCCGGCATGGCGGTGAAGATGCGCGGGCAGGTCAAGGACCTCGTGACCAAGGGCTACAACGAAGAGCAGATCCTCACCTACTTCGAACGCTCCTACGGCGAGTTCGTCCGGCTCGAGCCGCCCATGCGGGGCCTGAACCTCCTGGTGTGGCTGCTGCCCGTGGTGGTGCTTCTGGCCGGCGCGGGTCTCGTGATCATGAAGGCCCGGCGGCCCACAACCGTCACGATGGCTGGACCCGCGACCAGCGGGGGCGGATCTGACAACGCCGCGGAAGTGGATCCGGCCCTCGCGAAATACCTGGAGCGCATTCGTCGCGACTCCGGCACCGCATCGTAATCAGACCGAAAACACGAGGAGAAGACTTTGGCCGCGGAATTCAGTTGGACGCCTCCTCTCGTCGTTCTCGCTCTGGGCGCCGTGGCCGGAGCGGTGGCGGTGGGCCTGCGCTCGCGTCAGAAGAGCGCGGCGGGTACGTTTGAACCCTCCCCCGCTTCGTCTCAGTCCTCCGACCTGCAGCAGCGCTACGACGCTCTGATCCGACGCCTCGCCGAAGGTGTGCCTGACGAGGAGAAGGCCCGCATCGAACTCGAGGCCGCCCACGTTTTGATGGAGATGGAGTCGCCCGGTCGCAAGTCGAAGAAAGCACAGGCCTCCAAAGCGGAAGCGGCTCCCGAGGCCCCGGCCCCGCCGAAGGTCGTGGCCCGGCCGCCCTCGGCTCTGGCCGGGTTCGTCTACGGCGTGCTGGCCATGGCCACTTTGGGCGGACTGTTCTATCTCGCTTCTCTGGGCTCAACCGAGCGAGCCGAAGGCGGCTCTCCCACGGGCGGCAACACCATGGGTTCGGCGACCGCGGCTGGTCCTGAGAACACGGCCGCGGAGAATGCGGAGATCGCGGCCCTCGAGGCCAACGTCCAGAAGACGCCGCAGGATGTCGGTCTGCGTGTCGAACTCACCCGGGCGTACCTGCGGCAGAGAGACCTGATGAAGGTCTTCGATCAGACCCAGGCCATCCTGGAGATCCAACCTGGCGAACCTCACGCCCTCACCTATCAGGCGCTCGTCCGCGTGGCCATGGGCCAGGCCGATCAGGCCGAGACCATGCTGATCGACGCCATCAAGAAGAACCCCCGCATCGAGGACGCCTACATTCACCTCGCCATCGCCCGGCTGCAGCTCGGCAACAAGAAGGGCGCCGAGGCGGCGATCGCCGACGGGCAGAAACAATTCCCCGAGGATCGCGCACTGCTCGCGGACGTGTTCAAGCAGATCTCGAGCGCGGCCGAGGCAGACGCAGCCGCGGGACCGCCCGTGGCCGGTGCGACCCCCGACGACCGTCCCGAAGGCGATGTTGCCGCGCCCACCACCCCGGGTTCGGCCGGGAATTCGGTGATAGTGGTGGTGGATCTGCCCCGCGGCGTCACTGTTCCTCAGGGCGCCATTCTTTTCGTGATGGCCCGCGAGGCCGGCTTCGATACGGGCGCGCCCGTCGCGGTGAAACGAGTGCCCGCGGTGAACTTTCCCATCACGGTGACGCTGTCGGAGAAGGATTCAATGGCCGGCGAGTCGTTGCCTGGTCTGATGCGCATCGACGCCCGCGTCGATCCCGACGGCGATCCGATGTCCAAGAATCCGACCGACCCCGTGGGCAGCGAGGACAACGTTCGTCCCGGCGCCGGACAGGTTCTGCTCGTACTCACCCCCGGCAAGAAGTAGCGAGGGCGGGCAACCTTCGGTTAATTTGGGCGCTGTTCAACCCGAACAAGAGCCTCAGGAGAAAGCCATGAAACGTCTCGCCACTCTCGCCGCCTTGCTGCTCGCCGCCTCCGCCTCGTTCGCGGTGGAGGAGACGGTGACCTTCAAGAGCGGAACCGAAACCATCTCCGCCTTCGTGGCGCGTCCCGAGGGCCCGGGACCCTTCCCCGCGGTGATCGTGCTGCATGAATGGTGGGGCGTCGACGGCTGGATCAAGGATCAGACCCGCGCCCTGGCCCGCGAAGGCTATGTGGCGCTCGCCCTCGACCTCTATCGGGGAAAGGTCACGACGAACGCGGAGGAGGCTCACCAGCTCATGATGGGCACGCCTATCGACCGCCAGACCCGCGACATGAAGGCAGCGTTCTCCTACCTCGTGGGGCGCAAGGACGTGGTGAGGGCGAAGGTGGCCTCGGTGGGATGGTGCATGGGAGGGCGGAACGCTTTTGCCCTGGCCATCGAGGAACCCACTCTAGCCGCCGCGGTGATCTACTACGGAGCCTTGCCCACCGAGCCTGCGGCCATCGCGAAGATCAAAGCACCCATGCTGGGCAATTTCGGGGGCGATGATGAGGGGCCCTCGCCGGCGCAGGCGAAGGAGTTCGAGGCGGCGGCGCGCAAGGCCGGCAAGACCTTCGATCTGAAGATCTACGCGGGAGCGCCCCACGCCTTCGCGAACCCGGGGAATCCCTGGAAGGGCTACCGGAAAGATGCGGCCAATGATGCCTGGACCCGCACCACCGCATTCCTCCGACACTATCTGATAGTCAAGTAGGCACCCCTGCGCTGCCCTGAGTCCGACAAGAAGGATCCGTCGAAGGGTGGCCGCCCTTGACGAGGCCCAAAGGAAAAGGCCCGCTCCCAAACGTCGGAAGCGGGCCTCCTGAACGACGCCTTAATTAGAACGTGATCTTGGCGCCGATCTGCAGGCTGCGCGCGTCGTAAGTCGCGTTCGCGCACGGAGTCACCGCGGGCGAACCGCAGCGGATGATGCTCGAGGGAATGGCCACGGTGGGGTTCCCCATGGTGTCGGTCGCCACAACCCGGTTGACCCCCGAGACGCTCAGGCGGTTCAGCAGGTTCTTTCCTTCGCCGAAGATCTCGAGCCGGCGCTTCCCGAAGTTAAAGAAGCGCACATAACGACCATCGAGGGTGACCGAGCTGCCGAGCTTGCCGCTGTTGCGGCCAATACCGAGCGGACGGTCGTTGGTGGCGTTGCCGTCGTTGTTCAGGTCGCGGTTGGTGCGGATGTTGAACGGCAGACCGCTGTTCGCCTGGAGGATCAGTCCGAGCTGGTTGTTGTTGATCAGCTTGGCGCCGATGCCGTCGCCCGAGACCTTGGGTTGAAGAAGGGTGGAGAGGGCAAAGGTGTGGGTCTGGTTGAAGGGGGCGAGACCCTTGTCGCGATCGAGGTTTGACGGGTCGGAAACACGGTCGTCGCCCGAGGCCAGAACGTAGCCGGGCAGCGGGCCGTTGTCCTCGCTCTTCGCGATGGTGTAGTTCGCCTGCATCTGCCAGCCGTTCCGCATCCGCTTGTTCATGGTCACGGTGAGGGCGTTGTAGGTGCCTTCGCCCGTCGACTGGACCACGTCGATGGCGTTGAAGCTGCTGTTCGGGCGGGTCGAGTTGTAGATCGGGCGGCCATCGGCCAGGGTGGCGCCGGAGGCGGTGATGTTGGAGTCGATGAGAACCGGCATGTTCCCGCCAATCGAGTTGATGTAGCCGACGCTCATGGCGATGTCATCGGTCAGTGCGCGCTCGATCTGGATGTTCGACAACACCGCCCACTGGGTCTTGTAGTCGGGCGAGATGGCGATGACCGCCTGCTTGGGCGGGGCGGCGGTGGCGATGAGGTTGGGGAAGGCAGGCGCGCCGGTGACCGTGGGTCCCCCGGTGAAGGTCAGGGACTTGGGATCGCCATTGCGGAGGATCGCGTCCTCATAGAGATTGAGGAGGGGCGGCTCGTACATGAGACCGGTGGAGGCGCGGAGGACCGTCTTGCTCTCGCTGTCGAGGGACCAGGAGAAACCGGCGCGCGCGGCGAAGTTGTTCTTGTCGTCCTTGAAGGAGGCGGAGAGTGGATTGGCCGCGAAGGGGCGGGAATCCGGCACGTCGAACAGGTCGTAGCGCACACCGTAGAGGAGTTTGAAGCGCGGTGTCACCCAGACGTCGTCCTGCACGAAGAGACCGATGAACTTCGACTTGTAGGCCACAGTGGGATCGCCTAAGTCCTGGGTGTAGCTCGAATAGGAACGCGGGTTGCTGCCGTTCTTCGCGGCGAGGTAGTTCGCCACCGAGGTGAAGGTGTACTGGGCGCGCAGGGTGTTCACGCGAGAGTCATCGATGGCCTGGATGTCGAAGCCGGCCTTGAAGCTGTGTTTACCCATGGTCCAGGAGAAGTTGTCGACGATCTGGAAGATCTTGGTGGTGAAATCGAAACCGGCGCTCTGGGTGCCGTCGAGCGGGTTGCCGAAGTTGATGGCCTGGGCGCCGGTGATGTTGATAGCCACCCCGGTCGCCGAACCGTCGCTCGCGGAACGGGTCTGGTTGCGCGTCGCGTACTGCAGGCGCAGTTCGTTCACCTTGTTGCCGCCGAACTGCGAAATGAGCTGGGCGGAAACCGAGTTCATCTTGTCGCCGAAGTCGGTGGCGCGCTGGATGGTGTTGGCCCCGCCGCCGATGTTGTAGGGCGAGTCGTTCTTGAACCAGAACTCGCGCACGGAGAGTTTGTGCGACGAGTTGATCTGATGGTCGATCTTGGCGATGGCGAAGTGGACCTTCTGGGCAGCGGGAATGACACCGTCACCGATGGCTGACGCGGGCAAGCCCACCGCGGCGAAGTTGTCCTTGACCGACTGCGCGATCACGCGATCAGCGGAGAGGTCGCGGTCGACGAACTCATAACCCACGTAGAAGTGGGTTCGGTCTTTGCGGATGGGGCCGCCCAGGGTGAAGGTGGAGTTATTGACATGAGTGTCCGGCTTCCCGGTGCCGGTGAAGTAGAAGGGCGTATCGGAGAAGTTCTTGCGACGGAGCCGGAAGCTGACCGTGCCGCTCAGAGTGTTGGAGCCCGAGGGGGTGATGGCGTTGTAGACCATGCCCGTGGTCTGGCCGAATTCGGGAGCGAAACCACTGGTCTGCACCCGAACTTCCTTGACCACGATCTCGGAGACGGGCAGAAGACGCAGGCCGGCGCGGTCCTTCTGGGTGTTGGTGTTGCCATCGATCTGGTAGCTCGTGTGCATCTGCGAGCCGTTGCCGTTGATGCGCGCGGCCCCGAACTCGTTGTTCTCATAGCCCGTGACGTTGGGCTGGAGGAAGGCGAAGTTGTAGGGATTGCGCGAAACCAGGGGCAGGTTCTTGATCTCGTCTTCGGAGATGGTGCGGCCGATGTCGACCTTGCCCGGGTTCGCGACGGGGGACTCACCGGTGACGGTGACGGTCTCGGTCATCACGCCGGTTTCGAGAGTGGCGTTCACCACCACGCTCTGGCCGGCGGAGAGGGAGAAGCCCGCGCGCTCATAGGCCTTGAAGCCGGAAAGCTCGACCCGAACCTTGTAGGAGCCGAGGGAGAGCAGGGGTGCGCGGTAGTTGCCAGTGGCGTCGGTGACGAAAGTCTTGCTTTCGCCGGTGGTTGTGTTGGTGACGGTGACGTTGACGCCGGGCAGCACGCCGCCGGTGGAGTCCTTGACCACGCCTTCGATGAGGCCGTTCATGGCTTGCGACTGAGCGAAAGCGCTGGTCGAGACCAGCAGCATCATCGCCCCGACGAGAAGTTTGGGGAACATATTGATTTGACTCTCCTAAATGGTGGTTTTCTGGGCGCCATCAGCGGCGCGGCCGGGGAACCTCTGCCGTCCACAGGGGTCTCTTCTGGATAGTCGATATTGTAGTCCTGCAACGGCGACAAGACTCAATAAGTCAAGGGGCTGTGGGAGGAGCCGCGGAGAGGGTTCGAAGGGGGCTATAGCGGCCGTCGACGGCAGCGCGGCGGAGGCTCGCGCCCGACGGGCGAGTGGAGGGGTCAGGAGCGACGGTCGGCGGGCATGCCAGGCACGATGCCGTGCTCGGCTTCGAGCCGCGCGAGTGCGGCGATGCGAACCGGACGGCGCACGTCGTGATCGGTCGGGTGATACCCGCGACCCACTTCCGCGAGTTTCCCGCGATGCATGAGCTGATCGCGCCCCATGATGAGTTCCTCGCGGGAAGTGCTGACGAGGTCGTTTTCCCGACTCATCAGAATGGCCTCCTCGGGGCAGGCGTCGACGCAGAAGCCGCAGAACACGCAGCGCAGCAGGTCGATCTCGAAGCGGGTGGGATACTTCTCGATCTTCTTCTCCGGGCGTTCGCCGGCCTCGATGTGGATGCACTCGGCTGGGCACACTGTGGCGCACATGTAGCAGGCGACACACTTGGGTGTGCCGTCCTCGCGCGCGGTCAAAAGGTGCACTCCGCGGTAGCGGCCGGAGATGTTGCGCTTCTTTTCGGGGTACTCGATGGTGGCGGAACGACCCTTCACGAAGAGTGTCTCGAGCATGTTGCGCAGGGTGAGCCACATCCCGTAAAAAATGGGATAGACACCGGGATGGGTGTCTCGATTGACGATGATGACGCTTGAGGCCATGGTGGTTTCGTTTCTCTGGTTTACGCGGTCGCCGGAGCGGCGGCGGGGACGCCCCTGGGGCCTACGCTTCGGTGTGTCAGACCAGCAAAACCCTTGGCCTCGACCGCCATTTCCACGAAAATGTCGCCCGCGGTGGCCGCGGAGATGGGCTGACCCAGGCGAGCGAGCAGATCGAGGGCCACTTCGTATCGGGGCTTAGCCTCGCCGGGCGCCTCGAAGGCGCGCTTGAAACGCTGCAGACGGTGTTCGAAGTTGGTGAAGGTGCCGTCGGTCTCCGCCCACATGGCGACGGGGATGAGGGCGTGGGCGGCCGTGAGGTGGGGTCCTTGGTGGGTAGCGAAGACGGCGACGTAGGCCACCTGCTTCGCGGCCTCGGCCACACCTGGATCGAGCAGCAGATCGCCGTCCTGGAGAACGAGGACCTGCACCTTGCCCGCCTTGCAATCGGCAAGCAGTGCCTCGACGCCGGTGACACCGAGGCCGAGGTTTGAAAGGCCCTGAGTGTTTGGGTGACGATCTTCGCGCTGGAGGATCTGGTCCTTGCGAACCGTCACCTTGTCCTGCGGATTGCCGACCCGGAAGTCGAGGCGGCCGCCCACGGAGAGAGCCAGCTTCTTGAAGGTAAAGGCGTCCTCGTTGCTCGCCCGGGGTGAAGCGAGGAACGCGGTGTTGCCACCCGCTTCCTTGAGCCGCGCCGCCACTTCGTCGAGCAGTTCGGAGGGTGCGGCCAAGGCCCCGCCGGCGCGGTGGGCGCTGGTCACCCGGTTCGGCGCGATGGTCTTGTAGAGATCGCGTCCCGGATCACACAGCCAGGACTTGTTGACCTCGACGTTGCGGCGGGGGCGGAGGCGGTAGGCCTCTCCGTCGCGGTGGTCGATGGTGATGTTGCAGCCGGTGGAGCAGCCCGGGCAGATGGAATCCGTTTCCTTGAGGAACCAGACCCGCATCTTGAACCGGAAGTCCTTGGACAGGAGCGCGCCCACCGGACACACGTCCACCAGGTTGCCCGCGTATTCGTGGGTGATCGGTCCGCCCTGATACGTGGAGATCTGGGTGGAGCCGCCGCGGTTCACGAACTCGAGCAGATTGGTCTTCGTGACCTCGCGCTCGTAGCGGATGCAGCGGGAGCAGACGACGCAGCGCTCGGCGTCGAGCATGATCGGACCGATGTCCACGAGCTTGCGCTTGGCGATCTTGTCTTCAAGCACGATGCGGGAATCATGGAGGCCATTGTCCATGTACTGATCCTGCAGGTAGCACTCCCCCGCCTGATCGCAGACCGGACAGTCGATGGGGTGATTGACGAGCAGGAACTCGAGGGTGTTCTTCTGCGCCTCTTTGGCCTGGGGGCTCGTGACCTGGGTCTTCACCACCATGCCTTCGTTGACCGTGGTCCCGCAGGCGATCTGAAGCTTGGGGAATTTCTCGATCTCGACCAGGCACATGCGGCAATTGCCGTCGACGGGCAGATCGTCGTGATAGCAGAAGCGGGGCACGCGGACGCCCACCTGTTCGGCCGCCTGGATGACGGACGTCCCCGGAGCGACTTCGATTTCCTTACCGTCGATCGTGACCTTGGGCATTTCTCTATTTACCGATCCAGCTCGCCGGCAATGACGTTCAGGCCGCCGATCATCGCGACGGCGTCCGCGATCATGGTGCCCTTGATCATCTCGGGATAGGCCTGGTAGATGTTGTAGCAGGGCGGCCGCACCTTCACCCGCGAAGGGTATTTCTTCCCGTCGCTCACGATGTAGTAGCCGAGTTCGCCGTTGGCGCCCTCGCAGTAGCCGTAGACCTCGCCCGCCTCGGCCAGGATGCCGTCGTAGACCAGCTTGAAGTGGTTCATGAGCGACTCGATGTTCGAGTAGACCTCGGACTTGGGGGGCAGGGCCACCTTGCGGTCCTGGGTGATGAAGTCGCCCTTGGGAAGCTTGGCGAGGGCCTGCTCGATGATGCGGGCGCTCTGCTTGATCTCTTCCACGCGGACGAGGTAGCGGTCGTAGCAGTCGCCCACCGTGCCCACGGGGACATCGAAATCGTACTGGTCGTAGCCGGAGTAGGGGTGATCCTTGCGGATGTCGTAGCCGACGCCCGACCCGCGCAGACACGGGCCCACCCAGCCATACGAGAGAGCGTCGGCCGCAGGCATGATCCCCACGTCCTTGAAGCGCCTCGCGAAGATGATGTTCCGGGTGAGGAGGTTCTCCATCTGAAGCGCCACTTCACGGATCCACTCGAGGGTCTTCTTGCAGCGAGCGTCGAAGTCGTCGGGCACGTCCTGGGCCACTCCGCCGATACGGACGTAGCTCACGGTAAGACGGGCGCCGCAAACCGAGTCGAGAAGATCGTAGATCTCTTCGCGAGCGCGGAAGACCACGAAGAAGGGAGTGATGGCGCCCAGGTCGACCACGTTCGTCGAGATGCAGACGAGGTGGTCCATGATGCGCGAGAACTCGGAGAGGATCACGCGGATGGCTTCGGCGCGGGCGGGAGCGGCGACACCGAGGAGCTTCTCGACCGCGAGAGCCCAGCCGTGACCGTTGATGAAGGCCGAGCAGTAGTTCAGGCGATCGGTGTACGGAATGATCTGCCAGTACGTCCGCTCCTCCGCCATTTTCTCGAAGTTGCGGTGGAGGTAGCCGATCTCCGCTTCCGCGTCTCTGATCGTCTCGCCATCAAGGAGGGTTTGAACCCGGAAACATCCGTGCATGGCGGGATGGGAGGGGCCGATGTTCAGGACCAGATGCTCTGAACCAGGGGGCACGTGAAGAAGCCACTCTTTGGGCTTCTTGGTGACGAAACGTTTGCCGGTGGCGAAGTCCTTCCGCATGGGGTGGCCCACAAAGTCGTCGTGGGTCAGGATGCGGATGAGGTTTGGATGGCCGGTGAAGGTGATGCCGTAGAGGTCGAAGGCCTCGCGCTCGAACCAGTTGGCGCCCTTGAAGATGCCGGTGAGGGTGTCGACCACCGGGTTTTGCTCCGGCACCGAGGTCTTCAGGCGGATGTGGTGCTTGTGGGTGACCGAATAGAGATGCAGGGCCACTTCGAAGCGGTCGGCCCGCGACTCGTCGTTGAGGTAGTCGACGCCACACAGATCGAGGAAGAGCTTGTAGTCGAGTTCGGGATGGTCGCGCAGTGTGCGGGACGCTTCCTGCCAGACCGAGGGAGCCACCGTGATGGCGAGATCGCCGCGGTAGTCGGTGGCGCGAAGGACCTTCTCCCCGAATTTCTCCGAGAGGATGCGGTACGCGGGTTTGGCGAGCGCCTGGTCGCGCTCGAGGGCCTGCATGCTAGGCATGGTGAGAGCCGCTCCCCGGCTCGTCGCGCTCTTCGGTGAGCTTGAAGTGGATGCGACCTCGGGGCTCGAGGCCGGAACCGGCGCGGGCGGCGTCGTCCGCCGCCCAGACCTGCCGGCGCTCCCGGCGATCGAACATGCCCTCGGCGCGAGCGCCCACGCGGTGCTCGCCTTGGGGGGTTTTCGCCTGGTCGCCGCTCTTGATTCGCTCCTGGATCTTCATCAGCGCGGCCAGCAGCGACTCGGGCGTCGGCGGACAGCCGGGTACATAGACGTCCACGGGGATGATCTCGTCGATCCCCTGCATGGTGTGATAGCTGCGATAGAAGCCGCCGGTCGAGGCGCACACACCCATCGACACCACCCACTTGGGTTCGGGCATCTGATCGTAGATGGTCTTCAAGATCGGACCCATCTTGTCTACTACGGTTCCGGCCACCAGCAGCAGGTCGGCCTGGCGGGGGGAGAAGCGGAGCACTTCCGAGCCGAAGCGGGCCACGTCGTAGTGCGAGCCCGTAAAGGCCATGAATTCAATGGCGCAGCAGGCGGTGCCGAAAGGGAAGGGCCAGATCGAAGACTTGCGGCCCCAGTTCACCACCGCGTCCACCGTGGTCGTGATGATGTTGCCGCCCTCGTGCACACTCTTGAAGTGTGTCGGGTCGACGTATTTGCCCGTAATGATGTCGAGCAGGCCCATTTCGTGTCCTTAGTTTCTTCTGCTTTGGTAGCGCGATGCGTGAAGACCGGGTCGGGGCTTCTGGCGCAAGGAGCGGCGAATGATAAACCAGTAGCGACCCCCCGGGGGGCCTCCCCCGCTCACCGCCTTTATATGAGCGCCTTGAGGGCGGTTTCGAGCCGGGCCAGCCCCGATTCGATCTGGGCCTCGCTCACCGAACCAACGCTCAAGCGCATCCAGCCGGTCTCGCCTGGAACCCCGAAAGCCTGAAAGGGGACGACACCGAGGCCCGCGCCTTCAAGCAGAAATCGCCGGACATCTTCGTTGGTCTCAATCTGCTGGCCGTTCGCCGTCTTCTTGCCAAAGGGAAAGACGCGAGCGCTCACATAGATCGCCCCCGTGGGCTCGATGCTGTCGACGGGGTAACCCGCCAACTTGAGCTTCTGGAAGCCGCGATGGAGCGCCACCAGCCGCCGTTCGATCGCAGGCTTGAGCACGGCGTGATACTTCGCGATGGCGTCGTCGTCGTCGAGCATCACCGCCGAGGCCGTCTGCTCGGGCTTGGGCGCCCACCCGCCCATGTGCATGAGCAGAGTGTTCATGCGAGCGATGACATCGACCGGACCCACCGCCCAGCCCACGCGCAAACCGGTGGCGGCGAAGGCCTTGGACATGCCGTCGATGAGGATCGTGTACTTCGCCATCTCGGGCACGAGCGCGCACGGTGTCACGTGCTCCACCCCGAACGACAACATCCAATAGATGTGGTCGTACATGAGGTAGACGGGACGCTCACCGCGTTTCTCGCGCGCCTCGTTCTCACGCACCATGGCCTCGGAGAGTTTCAGGATGGCGGCGCGCGGCGTGACCGTGCCCGTGGGATTGAGCGGAGTATTGACGATGATCAGGCTGGCCTTGCGAATCGCCTCATCGAGGGCGCCGGTCCTCGGCTGGAAGGCGTCTTCGGGCGCGCAGACCACCGCGTCACCTTGAGCGCTCAGGATGTCCGCGTAGAAGGGATAGTTCCAGCAGGGCACGGGATAGGACACCGTATCTCCCGGATTCACCACCACCCGAAACAGCGCGTAGATGAGCGGACGCGCTCCGGCGGCAATCAAAACGGAATCGAGGGGATAGTCGAGGCCGAGGTGACGCGCGTAGAAACGGAGGACCGAGTCGCGCAAAGTGGGCAGGCCTGCGGCGGGAGGGTAGTTCGTGGCCCCCGCGTCGAGGGCCGCCTTCGCGGCGTCTCGCAGCTTCTCGGGTATCGGGAAGTGCTTCGGATCGAAGTCACCCACCGTGAGGTCGCACACGTCCTGACCCGCGGCCTGCATGGCCCGGATCTCCCCTGCCACCTTGAGAATGGCCGACGGCTGGAGCTTGTCGGCCAGAAGCGAAAGCCGGGTAGAGCGGCCCTGGTCTCGAACCAGGGACTCAATAGTGGCGGAGGCGAGAGTGGCGGTGACCTGAGACATTGGTAGATCCTAGTTTCCTGCCACGCGGGAAGTCGCGGGCATTTCCTTAAGACCCCCTACCAAACCGTGCATGCCGATTTCCGGCACACGGCTTACCAGTGGTCTTTCATATATCAGCATTGCGCAACCTCCGGGTATTTGACGGTTCCGCGCAGACGGTGCAATCCAAGGCGGTAGAAGAAGTCGCGATCCCAGAGCCGAAACTCGCCCGCACGCAGGTTGCGTCCCTTGCGCTTCATCATGAGGGCGCGGAGACGTGTCCAAACGTGCGTGTCCAGCTGCGTAAACTTCTGAGCCGCGTTTCCGCTGCGAAAGTAATTGCCCCAGCCGCGCAGCACAGGGTTCAGGGACTTCACGATCTCTCGTGCGTCCTTCGCCCCAAGCCGGGTCCGGCCGGTCAATTCCCTTACGCGCTGCTTCACTCGCTTCATGCTGCGATCAGACGGCCAGCGCTGGAGAAAGTAGACCTTGCGGCCCTCCTTTTCCAGAATCCGACCGCTCATCCGTTTCCGCAAGTGGCAGCCGAGAAAGTCAAATCCTTCTTGACCCATTGAAAGATTCAACCGCCTCGTTTTCTCCGGATGCAGTTCCAGGCTCAGCCGGCGCAGGATCAGGTCGATCCGGCGCTCGGCCTCCTCGCATGCTTCCGCAGTGGCGCACACCACCACGAAATCATCGGCATAGCGCACCAGCGAGCCCAGATGGGCGCACTGCTTCGTCCACACCACGTCGAGGACGTGCAGGTAGATGTTCGACAACAGCGGAGAAATCACTCCTCCCTGGGGTGTCCCAGAAATCGGTGTCTCCTCCCGTCCTTCTTCCATCACTCCGGCACGCAGCCACTGCCGCAGCAGCTTGAGCACTCGTCGATCCGAGACGCGTCGAGACACGAGAGTCAACAGCTTCTCGTGGTCGATGCTGCCAAAGTAATCCTTGATGTCGGCGTCGAGCACGTGATCCGCGCCCGTGGCTCCAAGCTTCCGGATCGTCTCCAGTGCGCCTAAAGTCCCCCGCTTCCGCCTGAAACCCCACGAGCACGGTAGAAAATCCGCCTCGAAAATCGGTTCCAGCACAAGCGTCGCCGCCATCTGGACCACTCGGTCCCTGACCGTTGGAATGCCTAACGGCCGCTTCTTCCCGTCCGCTTTGGGAATGTATCGGCGCAAAACCGCGCTCGGCCGATACCGTCCCGCACGTAGTTCCAGCGCAAGCTCCGCAACGAATCGCTCCACGCCGTAGCTCTCGATCTCGACGAGCGTTTGGGCATCCACGCCCGCCGAGCCCTTGTTCCGTCTCACTCGTCCCCACGCTTCCCACAAGACGTCACTCCGGTGGATGCGATCAAACAACGCGTGGAAACGACGTCCCTTCGACCGCTTGGCCGATACGTAAAGCTGGCGTTGGAGTTGTCGCACTTTGTCCACGGGTTCAAACCCGTGAGGGTGATTGGGACCGGACTCGCCGGCCATGCCCTCGCGCTTACCTTCTTCACCAGCACGACCACTCCAGGGACCCTTCCCGTAGAGCGCGTTATTCGTCGCGCCCGTCTCAGGTACTACGATCCCCTCGGACTCCCGCTGCGCAGCGGGCGCTTTCGCCTTCGGCTTATACGCGCCGCCCGGTCGCGACCACGACCTCGCAGACGGGTCTCTCCTGTTCCGCACCAATCCCTGTTCGCGTGCTGCTCCCCTTACCCCGGTGGAACCTTGAGCACTTCCGGTGTCGCGTGCCCTCGGTGTTGCCTTCGCGGTGACATGAGCCGCTCGGCTTCCGCATTGTTTCTCTGACGAGGCTGCAGGATTCACTTCATGTTGCGGCCCACGAACTTGCTCCCTCCTAAGAGGCTCTCGACGCCCCGCTCGGGACACAGGAATCTCTTCCTGCGCCTGGGGCCTGCTACCCGGCGTTCCGGCGCTTACCGGGGCGGGACTCTCACCCGCTGGATCAGTACAGCTCGCAAACAAACTCAACTGCCGCCTGTCTGCTTCAGGACGCACCATGGGCCAAGCCTACCCCCCCGCGCGACGTTACTTCGCCACCGGCGGATCGAGCGGCTCTTTAAGGCGCCAGCGTTCGGCAAGGGCGAGCGCTTCCGTCCGGTTCTCCCCGCCACCGAGGGCGACCCAGCCCTCGCCCTGGTTGACGAGCACGAATGTCAACCCGTCCACCCCCTCCTCCCGTTCCCAGGACCAGATCACGCAGGGCACGACCGCGGTGTCGTCGTGGATCAGCACCTGGCCGAGATCCGGCTTGGGAAACCACTTCTTGAAGGAGCCCTGCTCAAAGAACGAGCCGGCGCTGATGCCGCTCCTGCCAACCACGTTTCGCTCGAGGGCCTCGGCGTGCCACAGGACCTTGAAGGCGGCCGCGTCACGCGCGCGCAGGGCCTTCTCCATCCTGGAAAAAAATAGGCCCACACCCTTGACCAGCGGCGCGTCCGGCGGGAGCGGTTCTTTGAACTCGTTGTTCCGCCATCGGTCGGCCAGGGCGAGCGCTTCCGCCCGGTTCTCCCCGCCACCGAGGACGACCCAGCCCTCGCCCTGCTTGACGAGCACGAAAGTCACCCTGTCCACCGCCTCCTCCCGTTCCCAGGACCAGATCAGGCAGGTCACGACCGCGGTGTCCTCCCGGATCAGCACCTGGCCGAGATCCGGCTTGGGAAACCACTTCTTGAAGGAGCCCTGCTCAAAGAAAGAGGCGCCGCTGATGCCGCTCCTGCCAACCACGTTTCGCGCGAGGCCCTCGGCGTGCCACAGGACCTTGAAGGCGGCCGCGTCACGCGCGCGCAGGGCTTTCTCCATCCTGGAAAAAACTGCGTCCACACCCGCGACCAGCGGCGCGTCCACCAGGACCGGTTCTTTGAATTCGTTCTTCCGCCATCGGTCGGCCAGGGCCTCGACCTCTTTTCGGCTCCGCATCCCTCCTATGCCGAGAACGAGCCAACCATCTCCATGCTTCACAAGGAGAACGTCGACCTGGTCCTGGAGGTCCTCTTCCCGAAAGGCAAAGATCCTCGCCGGTACGACCGCCACACCCTCTCCGAGGCTCACGGCCGCCATCAGATCAGGCTTGGGATAAGACCGGCCCGAGAACTCGGGAAAGATGTCGGAGCCTGCGACCCCGCCGTCGCCAACGAGGTTGTGGGCGTACCCGGCAGGATGCCAGGCCGCGCGGAAGGCTTCCACATCCCCCGCACGGATCCCCTTCTCCATCGCATCGAAGGGGGCCCGCATCAAGGGATCCTGGGCCAAGGCAAGAGCGATCAATATCGAGAGCATGCGCAGAAGCCTATCTTTACTTCTGCGGTGGAAAGCCGCCCGTAAAAGCCGGGCAGGAGGGATCGCGGACCGCCTCGTACAGTCGGTCGCTCTCGTACACGCCAAGCTGCTGGAAACATCGACTGGCCCCAAACCGCTCGACCAGAGGATCGAGCCCTCCTCGCCGTCCCGCGGGCAGGATCAGGTAGCGCATCCGGGTTTCATTCAGGAGGATGCCGGCGGCCTTCGACTCGTCGATGGGCTGGAAACTGTCGGTCAGCCAGTGATTCTGGGTGGTGGTTTCGATCCTTGTGGTGAGCGCGGGGATGAAAGCCCCGCCGCCGTTCACGGTTTCAAAGTCCCGACGTGCCGCCCAGATGAGCGTCGAGGCCTCGTAAGGCGGGACCTCGAGGACCGGACCCTTCGGGAGTTTCAGAAGCGCCCCGTAGACCGAAGGCACCCCGGCAGGCACGGAGAAGAAATCGTTCGGGGGGGAAATTGTCTCCAAAGCACCGATCAGCAGGACAAACCAGGCCGCGGACGGGCGCTTTGTCTCCACCCGCGAAAGGCCGCTGGCCGCGAGGACCGAGAGAAACATCACCGCGACCGCGGTGAGGGTTACCGGGTGCCGCATGCTCGCGAAAGGAGGGATGCCTCCGATGAGACGGTAGAGACCTCCCGGCTCGCCGAGGCCGAGCCAGAAGAGAAGCAGCGCGGCAAGACCGAGCGTGCGTTCGCGGGCGCCGCCCCGCCACAGCGCGAGAAGGGCGAGAACGATCACGGCGAGTCCGGGGAAAAGTGGTTCACCAAGGGCCGGGTTCCACATCCGATGGAGCAGAGTGCGAGAGCCGAGGTCTTGCAGGGTGAATGAGCCTTTGGCCAGTTCCCGACTCGTCCGCGCCAGGCTTTCCTCCGCATGGAGGCTGGCGTAGGCCGAGAGATAGGGCGAGAGCAGGACCGCGGCCAGGAGAACGGAAAGAACACCCCACTTGAGGGCGTCCTTCGAAGGACGTCGGGCGAAAAAGACGGCGGCGATCACGCAGGCGGAGACTCCGTAGTACCCCGACGAAGACGCGACGAGGGCGAAGGACACCGCGGTGAGAACCGCGAAACCCCTGCTTCCCAGGGCGAGCACCCGATCGAGGGCGAGGAGGAAGATGGGCAGCCATCCCACGGAAAGCAGATTCAGGTGCACGTAGTGGAGCGACTGGTGGGAGCCGAGCACCGCGGTGATGCCAGCGAAGAGGCCGGCGGGAATCGACTGGGTCCACGAGCGCGCGAGCAGGCAGAACGCCCAGCCGGAGAAGGCCAGGGACAACCAGGTGGCAAGGTTGAAGCGGACGAGGGGCTCGTCGATCAACGGTGCGACAGGAGCCAGAAGGACCACCGTTCCCATCGAGAGGTCGCTACGCAGGACCGCGTTCTTCGCGGGGTGGAACATCCGGCCTTCGAAGCGATCACTGGAAAGGCCGTGGTCGAGCAGCCAGCTCAGAATGTAGAGATGATGCGGCGGATCGCTGCCCGCGGGTATGGAGTCGGCGAGCCTTACGGGCAGGGGCCGCAACACGAAGCCCGCGGCGATGACGAAGAACGCGAACAACGCCAGTTCGCGGAGCGCCGGCTTCACGGTTTCCCGGAGGGCGAACGCCGTGGGCGGACCTCGAGTGTCTCGCCGCGGATAAAACAGAGTTTGCGGAAATTGCAGCGGCGGCAGATGCGAGGTTTGTCGATGCGGGGAAAGTCCTCGATGCGGGCGGCGTTGGCCACCGGATCGTTCAGCAGCGCCCGCATGGTCTTGGCGCTGCGGGTCACGAAAACGCGGGCGGTGTCGAGGACGGGCTGGGTGACTTCCTTGCGCACGTACTTCGGCCAGATGAGGTACGCAAGTTCAGTGGAGATCTCGGTGGCGGATCGGGCCCAGCCCTTTTCCGCGGCGTAAAGCGCGTAGCCCGCGATCTGGACCTCGTTGGACTTGCCCGCGTACCGCCCGGTTTTCCAGTCGACGATCCTCACCCGGTCGCGTTCGTCGCGGAACGCGAGATCCATGCGCAGGAAGACGGGAACGTCGTCGACGTTGAAGGAAATCAGTTCTTCCATCGAGAGCCATGACTTGCGCCCCACTTTGAAGGCCTCGCGCAGTAGCGGAGACTTGAAGAAGTTCCGAAGCGTGCGCTGCACGATGCCCACGAGGATCTTCTTGTCTTCCTGCTCGATGGGCTGGGTGTACTCGTGTTCGAAGAGGCGAAAGCCACCGGTCCCCCCTTCACTCTGCTTCCACTCGTTAAGCATGCGGCCGTGGACCACCGACCGGATGAGGGCTTCCTGCACCGTGGGGTCGGGGATGGTGTCGTTGGTGCGCAGGAAGTCCTCGATCGTCTCGTGCACCACCGACCCCGCCCACAAAGCCAGGGCGGAGAGCTGCTTGAGGCGCTGGACTTCGGGATCCTGGAGAATGCCGTAGTACGAGTAGTAGTACTTGCGCATGCAGGTGGCGAAGGTGTCGTGGCGCGAAGCCGACCACGCGAAAGCGCGCGCGTCCCTTACCCTCTCTTCGGTTTTTTCGGAGAACGCCTTCTGCTCCACGGGGATCGAACTCAAACCGCCACCTGCCGACCGAGAGAAGTGAAGAGCACGAAGCGCCGCGACTGGTGGGAATCGGAAGCAAGGGCAAGGCCGCGGGCGTAGCGCCGCAACTGCGCGGCGTGGTGCGAGGCCTGGGCCAGCACCTGGTCTTCCGCGATCGCTTCGGTCTTGTAGTCCACCACCACCCAGCCTTTCTCGTCCTCGAAGGCGAGGTCGCAGACCCCTTCGAGAAGGCGATCTTCCTCGATGTAGCTGATCGGAACCTCGCGGAACACCGAGGCGGCCCGGCCGGCCTCACGCATGATAGGCAGGGACAGTGCGGCCTCGGCCTGCGCTTCGGCGCGTTTCACCGCTTCCTTGGAGAGACGGAAGGCGGGGGCGAGCGTGGGTGCGATCCTCCGCACCGATTCGGGGTTCGAGAAGTCCGCGAGTTCGAGCAGACGGTGGACGAATGAGCCGAAGACCCGGCCCACGAATTCGGGCGGCTCCACCGCGGGCGGAGATTCCCGAGCGGCGTCTTCGCGGACCGGCACCGGGCACAGCGTGGCCCCGGCTGACGCGGTGATCAGTGCCGCCCGACGTGCCAGGAATGAGTCGAGATCATCGGGCCGATCGTCGCCCGGACCGTCGCCTGGACCCTCGCCAGCAACGCCGGCGTGCTCTTCGGGCAGTTTCACCGCACCCGCGTCGAGATTGACGATGTCGGGGCTCGCCACCAACACTTCACGGGCCACGTCGTGCCAGAAATCCCCCACCCGTTCGGTGGCCGGGGGAATGGGCACCACCAGCCAGTCCTTCGCTCGGGTGCAGGCGACATAGCGGAGCCGATGTGTCTCCTCGCGCAGGCGCGCCTCTTCCCTGAGGGCCAGCACATCCCAGTCGGGCGGCTGACAGTCCTTCACGAAACCCAGCGCAATCTTTCCTTCTTCGCGCAGCGGCACCATGTCGACGCGAGGCAGGAATTTGTCGAGGCAGTCGTAGAGGACAACCACCGGAGCCTCGAGACCCTTGGCCTTGTGGATGGTCATGATGCGGACGGTGTGCGGATCCCCCGGACGCGACGAAGGCAGATCCGGTTCCTCGCCCGCGCCATCGAGCCGGTTCGCGAGAAGGAGATTGAATCCGCGCAGGGTCAGCAGGCCAAGGGATTCGGCCTGGCGGGCCAGGTGCGCGACCTTGCGCAGGTTGGAGATGCGGGGCTGGGCCCTCGCCGTGGAACCGCGCTCGGCCGCGTGCAGAGCGGCGAAGATGGAGGTCTCGTCGAAGAGCCTCTCGATGAGAGCGGCGGGAGAAAGGCGAGTGCGGTCCTCGTGGAGGCGTCGCAGCAGGTGCAAAGCCCGGCTCACATCGTCGACGTCTTCTTGTGGGCCGCCCGCAGACGGCCCCAGAAGCGACAACTCGCGGCCCGCGAAGCGCCACTCGGCGATCTCGCGATCGGACACACCGAAGAAAGACGAGCGCAATGCGGCCACGAGACTGGTGGCGTCGGAGGGATCGTCGATGGCACGCAAAACGGCGTGGGTCTCCACCACTTCGGAGCGCAGGAAGAACGAACGTCCGCCGTCGACCACGAAGGGCACACCCGCCCGTTCAAGCGCCTGCTCGAGGGGCCGGATCTGGGTGAGCCTTCGGGCCAGGATCAGCACGTCTCCGGCCCGACTTGGACGCTGCTGTCCGCCATCGCGCACCTTGAAGGTTCCGGTCTGGATCGCCGCGGCCACAAAACCCGCGATGGCGCTCGCTTCCGCTTCCAGAACCGAGGAGTCCGCCTCCACCGGCACCGCGAACTTGAGGGCGAGCAGGCTTGGCTCATCCGCGATGTGAGGACTCGCCACCAGAGGCTCGTAGTCGGGCTGGCCGTACTGACTCTTCTTGATGGTGTTGCTGAAATAGCGGTTGACGAAACGCAGGATGGCTGGGGTGGAGCGGAAGTTCTGAGTGAGGGAAACGAGTTCCATCCCCGGGCGGGTTGCGGCCGACTCGCAGGCCGCGGCGAAGATGGAGGCGTCAGCGCGACGGAAGCGGTAGATCGACTGCTTGGGGTCGCCCACCACCACATACGAAGAGGCCCCCAGATCCTTGTCCTCCTCGCCTCCATGAGACAGGCCCGCCAGTGTCTCGATGATCTCGACCTGGAGCGGATCGGTGTCTTGATACTCGTCGACGATGATGGCGCGGAACTTCCGACGGAAGTAGGTGCGGAGCGACGCGTCGCTCCTGAGGGCCTCGGCGGCTTTGAGCAGAAGGTCGACGTAATCGAGCACTCCCGCCTCGCTCTTGCGTCTTTCATAGATCGCTTGCACGCCTTGAAGAGCTACAACAAGGCCACTGTAGAAAGAGGCGTTTTTTTCCTTCTCCCACGCGACCGCGCGGTCGGCGATCTCCTGCGTGATGGCGCGACATTCGTCGAACGCTTCATCGGCCTTCCACGTCCGCTTGTTGCCAAGCCCCTTGCGCACCCGCAAGGCGCGCAGGGCGAGGATCAGCTCGGGATCGGCGAGACCCTGGGTCTTCTCGATGTCCGCCTTCAGCGACCGGACCGCCGCCACCAGAGTGTCGGCTTCGGGTTTACCCTCGATCAGTTCGGCGGCGCGTGCGATCTTCGCCATGAACCAGTCGCGCACCGGCTTGGGGTCGATGCCCGCCGCGGCGATATGAGGGGCAAGGTCCCGTTGGGAAACGAGTCGGCGCGCGAGTTTGCGCAGTGTCATGGGGTCGCCCACGGGCGACGTCTTCTCGAGAGGGATGCGGGAGAGGATGACCGCCTCGAGGAGCGTGTCGTGACCGGTGAGGCGGTCCTGAAGCCACTCTTCCCACGCTTCTTCGAAGATGAAATCGGAAAGCGCCTCGTCGGCCACGCGGAAGCCGGGAGTGACGCCGGCCTCGATAGGCCTCTCCTGGAGCATCGCAGTGCAGAGTGCGTGAATGGTGGAGACCTGGGCGCGTTCAATTGTGGCCAGGCCCTCGCTCGCCCGGGCCACCACCGCGGGGTCCGTGGCGGTGGCGCGGGCGCGCTCGAGAGCGTCGCGCAGCCGCAGCTTCAGCGTGGTGGCGGCGTTTTCCGTGAAGGTCACCGCCGCGATCTGGTCGAGACGCAGGAAGCCTTCGAGGACGATGTTGACGATGCGGTCGATGAGGAGCGTGGTTTTCCCCGTGCCCGCGCCCGCGGAGATGACGAAACTCGTCCCGAGTTCGCCGCGGACTCTTTCCCGGACCGCTTCGTCGTGAGGAATCAGGCCGCTCATGTGAAGTCCTTGAGCTCGGCCACTTTGCGGGCGAGGGGATCGAAGAGGCGGCGACGGCGCTTGCGCGAGTCGAGAACCGCGGTGGGACCGCAGACCGCGGCGAAGTCGCAGAAGGTGCAGGCGGTGGGCTCCTGCATGAAGACGCCGTGGCCCATGAGGTCGGCGATGCGAAGGAGCAGGGCCTTAAATGTGGCGGAGGTGGCCTTGGCCGGATTGAAGGCCACCTGTCGCCCCGCATTCACGTAGTCGAGGAACGCCTCGACCACCTTTTCGCCGGGGAAGATCTCCTGGGCAGCGAGGATGTAGAAGGGAATCTGCAGTTGGCGGCCACCCTTGAAGAGTGAGGCATCGTTGTCGGTGGGAGCCTTGCCCGTCTTGTAGTCGCGCAGGACCAGGCCTCCGCCTTCCGCGGCGTCGATGCGATCGATGCGGTCGATCTGTCCGGAGATCTTCAGCACGCGACCATCGTCGAGAGGAATCTCCACCGGCGCGTCGCGGTGCGGTTCTTTGGTGTTCGATCGGCGGTAGGGCATGCCGAACGACACCTCGAAATGCGCGGGTGTGGTCTTCCTGGTGCGGTAGTTCTCGGCTTCGCGCGCCAGCCATTCGGTGAGGAGTTGGAGGAACACCTTCTTCTCCGCACGCCACAACAGGATGAGGCGCGGCGGCGAACCCTCCACCCAGGCCTCGAGCCGCTCATCGCCCAGAGCCAGCAGGCGAAGGCGCTCTTCGTCGGTATTGCGGATGGGCAGCAGGCCCTGATCCCGCCGCTCGCGCAGGAAGAGTTCCGCGACCTCGTGAAAGAGGGTGCCCTTTTCGAGGGGATCGAGTTTGCGTCGCTCCTCGGGCTCGATGGCGGGCTCCAGCCGGAGCACGTAGCGAAGGAAGTAGCGGAAGCCACACTCCCCGAATGCGGCGATGCGGCTCGCGGAAATGGCCTGGCCGCTCTTGATGGGATCGAGGCGGGGGTGCGTGTCTTCGCCCTCGAGGCAGACCAGGCCGTCGAACGATGAAAGGCGGCGGGCCGAGCGACCGCGCGAGAGTTCGTGAGCGGCCCGCAGGAATGGCCTCGTGCTCTCGAGCCAGGTCACCGCTTGCAGACCGTGTCGCGCCACGAGTCCGGTGTCGCGCTCGCCGAGGTCAATGCACAGGTCCATGTCGGTATGGCCGTCCTGGTCCTCGGTGACCACTTTGTGCAGGTCCTCCGCGGTCACCGCTTCGCCCTTGGCGGCCTGGAGCGCCGCCATCAGGAACAGAGAGGGCAGCTTCTCGCGGCCCGTCTGCTCGTCCGCCCTGGGGTAGGAGAGAACGAGCCGTTCCTCGGCCTGGGCGAGGGTGCGCGCGAACATGCGGCGCACGGTGCCCACCCGCGTTTCGCTGGTGGGCAGCAACGGCCCGTCGATGGGGAAGGGGCCGGGAGGATCATCGTCGAACAGTGTCAACTGCGCCACCGGCTTGGGTAGACGCACCACCGAGGCCTCGTCGCTCAAGGCCTGTCGTTCGGGATCGAGCAGGAACGGATCGGGACGGAACACACCGGGGTAGCGCCCTTCGACCAGGCCAAGTACGGCCACAAAACGGAATCGCCCGCCCGCGAGAGCCTCGGGTGAACCCACGTGCACGCCCACTCGTGAACGTTCCTCGAGCGGCCGGCGCTTGCGGTCGAACTGCGCCTCGATGACCGAGAGCACGCGACCGAACGGTATGGCCGGTGAAACCGCGGCGAGCGATCCGATCTCTTCAAGGGTCTCGCAGACGAGTTGAAGCTCGGTTTCCTCGATCTGGTTGTTGGGCCGGATCCAGTCGCGGCCCAGAGCGAGGAGCCTTGTCGACCACTGGTCGAGGGAGAGTGTCTCCGCAGTGAAGGCGAGGCTCTCGTTGAGGCTCTCGACCACCGCGCGCAGAGCGCGGGCCGCCTGAACCCTTTTGCCGCGCGCCGTCTGGTGGGTGTCCTTGCCGGCGGCCGCGACCTTTGCTTCCTCGTTGATGAAGTGATCGAGGGCGGTGCGGAAGCGGTCGATGCCCGAAACCACTTTGAGTTCGCGGGTGATCTGGTCGAACACCGACGGATGCGGCGGATCGGCGTCGCCCGTTTTCTCCGCCAGGGGCACGGGGGCAAAGGTCAGGAACTCCAGCAGCGCCTGTCGATCGAAGTCGCGCGACCCAAGAAGGAGCAGGAACGAACGGGCGATCCGGCCGGTGGCGAGAGGCAGCGAGGGATGCAGCTTGAATGGAATCTTCGCCCGGCTGAACAGATCGACCACGATGGGTGAGTAGACGTCGGCCTGCGGTATGGCCACCGCCATGTCGTCGAAGGGCACGCCGTTGCGCGCGGCCTTGAGCAGGAGACGCGCGATGGAGCGGACTTCGCCGGCATCGCCCGGTGCGGTGACGAAGGACACCGGACTCTCGGGTGAACCAAGAGCTGGGACTTCGGCCCCTGGCGCCCGTAGTCCTGGAGCCTCGAAGAGGGCGTCGGTCAATTGCGCAAGGGCCGGGTGAGAACGCCCGATGACCGGCGCGAAAACGGTCGCGGACCAGGTCACGTGGGGGATACGGGCCGCGTTCGACAACGCCTCGAATGAACCGGGGGCCTCAAAGCCACCCCCCTCGATCCGGTGCGCTCCGAAGCGGATGGCCAGCGACTGGAGAAAGCGGAATTCATCCGGACGCGGCTCGAGGTCGGGCGAGAACAACAGCGTGGTCCCGGCGAGGAATGGCGCGTCCGCGGTTTCGGCCTCGGAGAAGAGCCGGGTTTCATCGAAGAACTTCGCTTCGAGTTCGGAGTTGTAACGGGCGTAGATCGCGGCCACGGCCAGCAGGCGCGACCGGTCCTCGGGACTGGCACTCTTCTCGGCCAGACGTTTCACCGCGGGCGGCCTGATGCCCGCGGAACGCAGGTCGTCGAGGGTGCGGGCGAGGACTCGGGCCACCGGGGCTTCGGGCAGACCGGGTTTGAGGAGTTCGGGATGCGCGGCGAGCAGCCTGGCAGCTAGGAGCGCGCCGTGGCCGGTGCCCCAGACCTGAAGACTGGCGGCGTGGCATCGGGTGGCCGCCATTCTTTCGGCCAGGTCGCGGGGTCTCAGGGCGGAAATGGCGGCGAGCGCGCCTTTCTCCCGGGCCAGTCGGCGGATGAGGATCTGCCCCGCCGACACCGAAGGGACCAGAAGCAAAGTGGGTGAAAGCGGCATGCCGGTTGGGATTTCGATGATACGACCTGCCCGGGCGGTGGCGGGACCAAACACCGCCGCTTTCCCCCTACGCTTCTTTGTGAGGGTTCTTTTGAAGCAGGAGTTTCCGGACCGCACCGACAAGATAGAGACTGCCCGCGACCACCACGGTCTCGCCCTTCTGGGCCAGGCGAACGGCGCGAGCGAGGGCGCGACGATAGGAGGGCTCTTCCACCACCTTGGTGCCGAGCGACTCCCCTACCTCGGCGAGGTACTCGGTGGTCGCGGCGCGGGTCATTCGGACCCTCGTGGCGACCACGCGGCGCGCCTTGGGGAAGAGTTCTTCGGCCATCTCCTTGATGTGTTTGTCGCGCATCGCGCCGAACACGAGAACGTGAGGTGTCCCGGTCTCTTCGAGATGACGGGCGAGAGCCTTGGCCCCCGCTGGGTTGTGAGCTCCGTCCAAGAGGATGGGCGGGTGACCCTCGAAGCGCTCGAGGCGGCCCGGCCACACGGCCTCGCTCATCGCCGCCACCGCCTCGGGAAGGTTCACGTTGACTCCCGTCGCGGCCAGAGCCTCGAGGGTGCGGATCGCCACCATGAGATTGATGCGCTGATGCGCGCCTGGGAGGGGTCGGACATTTGGATAGAAGCCCTGAGGCGTCCGAATGCGGAGCGCGCCTGAAGCCGCGCGCACGGCGACGCCTTCAAACGCGGTCACCACTTGAGACTGCTTCTTCTCGGCCATGTCGAGAATGGTGTCGCGGGCCTCCTTCGACATGGGACCAAGAACCACGGGGCGCCCCCGTCGCAATACGCCGGCCTTTTCCCACGCGATCGCGGCCAGGGTGGTGCCGAGGAATTCCTCGTGATCGAAATCGATGCTCACGATGGTGGAGACGAGGGGGGAAGCCACGTTCGTGGCGTCGAGGCGGCCGCCGAGGCCCACCTCCAGCACCGCGATGTCCACGGCGCAGTTGCGGAAGTGGAGGAAGGCGACGAGGGTCAGGATCTCGAAGTGATTCGGGTGGCCGGTGAGGACTCCCCGCTTCAGCAGACGTTCCGCGGCGTCTTTGACTTCGAGCACCAGCCGCTCGAACTCCCGGTTCGAGATGTTGTGGCCGGAGACAGTGGTGCGCTCGAGGATATCGATGAGGTGAGGCGAGGTGTACCGCCCCACTTTCAGGGAAGCCGCGCGCAGCGCTGTATCGAGATAGGCGCTCACCGAACCTTTCCCGTTGGTCCCGGCCACGAGCACGCTCTTGAACGCGCGCTCGGGATGGCCCATTTCCCGCACAAGCAGGCGCATGGTTCGGAGGCCGAACTTCTCGCCCAGCCAGGACCTGGATCGAAGGTATTCGCGGGCAGTCAAGGGTCGTCGAGCCTAGCAGCCCACGAACGCAAGCCGGAGGGCTGAGAACCTCTCTCTCTCCGGCCCCTCAGCAGGTCGGAGAGACGATCAATGTGGAAAAGTGGATGAAATTGTGGAAAACTGGGGAGGATGTTCGCGGGAAGCTTCGAATGCCGGATCGATCGCCAAGGGCGGGTGGCCATTCCGTCCGCCTTCCGCCGCAAGATCGAGGACTCCGGAGACTCATTCGTCCTCACCTTCTTCGACGACGCCATCGCGGGATACCCCCGTGGAACCTGGCTTTCTCTGGAAAAACAGGTGCTCGCTCTCCCCGCGTTTTCAAAGAAAGCCCGGGCCCTCTCCCGCGTTCTGGCCTCCCGCGCTCACGAATCCAGGCTCGATGCCCAGGGCCGCATCCTGGTGCCTCCGGCCCTGCGCCGACTGGCGGCACTCGACCGCGATGTGATCATCATCGGGGCCATGGACCGTTTCGAGATCTGGCCGCGAGACAAGTGGAACTCGTTCTCGAGCGAGGCGGAGGCCCTTCTGGACGCGGCTTCCACTGAGCTTGGATTCGGACCGGCCGGCCCTTCCACAAGCCAAGCCTAGGTCCCCGCTCGCTTTCGCGAGTCTTCGGTTGACAGTTTGTCGGGCCTGTCCTAGAGTCGCTGTGGAAAATATTGGCCAAAAGTGGTCAATGGGCGAAGACATGCTGCGCGGCAACCATCCTGCACGAATCGACGACAAGGGCCGTCTCAAGATCCCTTCCGCGTTCCTGGGCGCGTTGACGGAGTCGTCTCGCGACTTTTTCGTGACTTCGGTTTCCGGTGAGTTCGTGCGCGTCTATCCCCTCCACGCCTGGACCGAGATCGAGAAACGTCTCGCCGCCATGCCCCAGAGCCACCCCGCGCGACAGCGCTTCCTCGAACGCGTGAACTTCTTCGGCCAGCTGGCCCAGGTCGATGCGCAGGGCCGCATCCTGATTCCGCAGATCCTGCGCAAGATGGCGTCGATGGAGGGCGACGTGGCTGTCCTCGGCCAGCAGAATCACATCGCGGTCTGGAACTCGAAGCGTCTCGAGGAGAAGCTTTTCGAGAAGGAACCATTCACGGAACTGGACGCGAAGCAGCTCGCGGAGTTCGGGATCTGATGTGGACCCGCTCTCTCCGAAGACCCCGACCGACCGCGACGACGCGCGACACGTCCCGGTTCTCCTGTCCGAGATCCTCGAATTCGCACCCCTGGCGCCGAGGCGCATCCTCGACGCCACGGTGGGCCTCGGCGGTCACGCCCACGCTCTACTCACCGCTCATCCGCAAGCGACGCTGCTCGCCTTCGATCGCGATGAAAACGCGCTCGATATCGCGGGCAAGCGCCTCGCGCCGTTTTCGGAGCGGGTCGAATTCCGGCACGGCGACTTCCGCGACGGCCTCTCCGGGATCGCGCCTTCAAGCCTCGACTACGCGATCGCTGATCTCGGCGTCAGCTCGCTTCAGCTCGACGATCCGAACCGCGGCTTCAGCTTCCGCTTCGACGCGCCCCTCGACATGCGCATGGATCAACGCGGAGGCAGGAGCGCCTCCGACATTCTCAACACCGCGTCCGAAAAAGAACTCGAGCGCATCCTCTCGGAGTACGGCGAGGAACCGAAGGCCAAGGCCATCGCGCGTTCCATCGTCATGGAACGGCGGACCCGCGCCCGTTGGACAACCAGCGCCTTCTCGAGTCTCGTCCGCCGCGACGCCCGCGGCCGTCCCGGACTCGACCCGTCGACCCGCGCTTTTCAGGCCCTGCGCATCGCCACGAACGCCGAACTTCAAGGCCTCGACCAGGGCATCGAGTCCCTCGCTCGTCTCCTTCGGCCGAGCGGGCGGCTCGCCGTCATCGCCTTCCACAGCCTGGAAGACCGCATCGTGAAGAACGTATTCCGCGCGCTCAAGAGGGAGGGCGGCTTCACCCTGCTGACCCCAAAGCCAATCGTCCCGCAAGACGATGAGGCGCGCACCAATCCCCGCGCCAGGAGCGCCAAGCTCCGGGTGATCGCCGGGCGGGAAACGAACGCGATGGAGGCCTCGTCATGAAGGTCGACCGCATCCACGCCGTTCACGTCGAAGACTCGATCGACAACCGAAGGGTCGTCCGCAGCCGGGACGATCGCATGTCGAAGGACCTGCTGTGGATCGGCGGCGTGGTTCTGGTTCTCATCGCCCTGTTCGTGGCCTATGGCTGGCCCCGCGCCGCCCTGCGCGACACGGGCTCGAGCGCAGGCAAACTCCAGCGCGAGCAGGAGAAGCTTCGCGAGGAGAACCGCGAACTGCGCCTCGAAAAGGCAGCACTCCAGGACCTCGCCCGCATCCAGGTGATCGCCACCGGTTCGCTCGGTCTGCAGTCGCCTCCGCCCGCGAACGTGGTGGTGGTGGAACGCCCGCAGAACCTGCCCAAGGACTCTCGTGTGGCCGTAAAGACTGTGGCCGGAGGATCGACCCAGTGAGGTACGAGCCTCTCCCGCCGTCGTCCGGGCTGGGGACCTCGGGAACCAGCGATACCCGAAATTACGACCTCCGGCTCTACGTGGTCGCGGTTCTGGGCACGGTGTGGGCCCTCGCCATCGTGGCCCAGCTCTTCCATCTCCAGGTGGTGCGCCACAAGCTGCTGCTCAAAGAGGCTCAGCACCAGTCGGACCGCACCATCACGGTGAAGCCGCGCCGCGGCACCATCGTGGACCGGAACGAACGCCCCTTCGCGATCTCCGTCGACGCGCCGAGCATCTACGCCGACCCTTCGGCCATCCGCGACACCAAGGAGGTGGCGCGTCTCCTCGGCCGCGCCCTTGGCTATTCACCGGCCGAACAAAAGGAACTCCTGGCCCTGATCCGCCAGGATCGGTCGTTCGTGTGGATCAAGCGACAAGTCGATCCCGCGATCGCCCGCGCGGTGCGGGAACTGCGCCTCGAAGGCGTGGGCTTCGAAACCGAGAGCCGACGTTATTACCCGAAACGGAACCTGTTGTCTCCCGTGCTCGGCTACGTAGGCCTCGACTCGCAAGGCATGGCCGGCCTCGAATATTCGCTCGACGAGGATCTGCGGGGACGCGAGGCGCGGGTCACCGTGCGCCTCGATGCGCGACGCCGCCCGATGGGCGAGATCCAGAAGCCGCCCACCGAAGGCCGCAAGGTGGTGCTGACCATCGATGAACGGATTCAGCACGTCACCGAGAGCGCCCTGAGCGAAGCCATCCGCGACACCGGCTCCGTCTCCGGCGTGGCCGTGGTGATGGATCCACGCACCGGCGAAGTGCTCGCCATGTCGAGCCTCCCCTCCTTCAATCCGAATCGTTTCGCCGCTTTCCCCGAACGCGACCGGGTGAACCGCGCGGTGGCCGATTCCTACGAGCCCGGCAGCATCTTCAAGATCATCACCGCGGCCTCCGGTCTTCAGGAAGGTGTCGTATCCCCTCTCGAAGTCATCGACTGCGGGAACGGCTTCATCGAGATCAATGGTGTCCGCATCAACGACCACAAAGTTTTTTCGTCCCTGACCTTTCAGGATGTGATCGCGAAGTCGAGCGATATCGGCGTGGTCCGGGTGGCCCAGCGGGTGGGCTCGGAGAAGTTCTACACCGCGATGAGGAACTTCGGTTTCGGGACACGCACCGGCATCGGCCTGCCCGGTGAAACCGCCGGCCTCCTGCGGAGCACGAAATCCTGGAGCTCTCTCTCCCTTGCTTCCATGTCCTTCGGCCAGGAGATCGGGGTCACCGCCATCCAGATGGCGAGCGCCGCCGCGGTGATCGCGAACGGCGGCTACTGGATGAAGCCCTACATCGTGAAGCGCGTCGAGGAGCCCTCGGGCGAGCTGGTGCGCGAGTTCACTCCAATGGCCGAGCGCAAGGTTCTCGAGCCCGAGACCGCCGACCGGGTGATGGCCCTGCTTCGTGAAGTGGTGCTCACCGGCACCGGACAGAAGGCGCGGGTTGAAGGATTCGAAGTAGCGGGGAAAACCGGCACCGCGCAGAAGATCGACGCTTCGGGGCGTTACTCCATGATCGACCACGTGGCCTCGTTCGTGGGCTTCGTGCCCGCGGCCCGGCCCTCGCTGGTCGTCCTCGTCTCCCTCGACACCCCGAAGGGGCCGCTGAACCAGGGCGGCGATGTGGCCGCCCCCCTGTTCGCGCGGATCGCCACCGAGGCGGTGCGACTGCTCGCCATCCCCCCAGACGATCCGACCCGCAACATCCGCCTCGTCACTTACTCTCCCGAAACCCTGCCCCAGGCGACGCTGGCCGCAGACCGAGGGCGTGCCGATGCCAAACCTGATGTCGACGACGACCCTCGGATCATGCCCGACCTGCGCGGCCTGTCGCTTCGGGAAGCGGCGCTTCGCGCCGCCCGCCACGGTCTGTCGGTGGAGATACACGGGCAGGGCGTGGTCTGGGCCCATACCCCGCTTGCCGGGACACCCATCGAACCGGGCATGACCTGCGCTCTTGATCTTCGAACCAACGCGCGTCCCGCCGCTGCGATCGGCGAAAGCGCGACCGCGGCCATCCGCGGCAGCGTGAGGCTGAACCCGTGAACCTGGGCGCGCTCTGTGCGGCTCACCCAGGAGCGAAGCTCCATGGCCCATCGGATCTCGAGATCCTCGGCCTCGACTACGACTCACGTCGCGTATCCCGCGGGCATCTCTTCGCCGCGCTCCACGGGACGAAGCTCGATGGCCTCGAATTCGTGAAATCGGCGAAGCGGCGAGGAGCGGTGGCGGTGATCTCCGATCGCACCCCTCCCCTCGATCTTCCTTGGATCGAAGCCAGAAACCCACGCGCCGCCCTGGCCGATATGGCCGCCGCGTTTTTCAGCCATCCGGCCGAGAAGCTCACCCTGGCCGCGGTCACCGGTACCAACGGCAAGACAACCACCGCGTTTCTCATCGATGCCGGACTGCGACACGCCGCGAAGATCACGGGTTTGCTCGGCACCGTGGAAAACCGTATCGCCGCGCGTCCCAAAAACGCCACCCTCACCACCCCCGAGTCGCTCGACCTCCAGGCGTTGCTCAAGGAGATGGTCGACGAAGGCGTCACCCACGCCACCCTCGAAGCATCCTCGCACGCCTTGGTCCAGGACAGGCTGCGCGGCCTGCGTTTCCGCGCCGCGGTGTTCACCAACCTGACCCGCGACCATCTCGATTTCCACGGAGGCTTCGAGCCGTACTTCGAAGCCAAGCAGCTCCTGTTCACCCACTACCTCCATCCCGAGGGACAGGCGGTGGTGAACCTCGACGACGAACACGGCGCAAGGCTCGCCCTGAGCCTGCGCGGTCCGCGCTGCAAGACCTTCGGCTTCAACCCCGGCGCCCACTACCGGCCCGAGGAACTCGAAGTCTCCTTCGAAGGCGTCCGCTTCCTCTGCACTTCCCCCGAGGGCCCGGTCCGTGTTCATTCGCCTCTGGTGGGCCGCTTCAACGTGAGCAATCTGCTCGGAGCCATCGGCGCGCTCGTGGCCCTGGGGCTTTCTCCTGCGGAAGCGGCGCACGGCGTTTCCAGTCTCGAGGGCGTGCCCGGCCGTATGGAACGGGTCGAAGCTGGCCAGCCCTTCCCCGTGATCGTCGACTACGCACACACCGACGATGCTCTGCGCAATCTCCTCGACACCGTGCGCTCCCTCGAGCCAAAGCGGATCATCACCGTCTTCGGATGCGGCGGCGATCGCGATCGGTCGAAGCGCCCCTTGATGGGTTCGGTCGCAGCCCAGCGGTCCGACCTTGTCATCGCCACTTCCGACAATCCGCGCAGCGAGCCACCACACGGCATTCTTGATGAGATCGCCCAGGGCTTCAAGAATCACACCACGCCCTTCAGGCTGATCGTCGACCGGCGCCAGGCCATCGAAGCGGCACTGCGCGCCGCCAAGCCCGGGGATCTGGTGGTGATCGCGGGCAAGGGCCACGAAGGGATCCAGGTCATCCGGGACAAGAAGCTCCCGTTCGACGACCGGCAGACGGTGCGGGAAATTCTCAAGGACCTCTTGGGCGAACAGGGAGGCGAGAATGCGCGTCCTTGAAACCTTGACCTGGGCGGAGATCACGAGCGCTCTGCGGGCGGAGATGAAGGGATCACCCTCGCTCGCCGCGCGCGGAGCCTCGATCGACACGCGCACTCTGGAGGCCGGCGACCTGTTCTTCGCTTTCAAGGGCGAGCAGGCGGACGGTCATGACTTCATTCGGACCGCCTTCGAAAGGGGCGCCGCAGGTGCTGTGGTTCAGGACATCGCACAGGTGCCCGAAGGCGCTTTCGCGCTGGTGGTGAGCCATCCCGAATCCGCCCTTTTCGAACTCGGACGGTTGATCCGTTCGCGGGTGAGAGTGCCCTTCGTGGCGGTGACGGGGTCGGCGGGAAAAACCACGGCCAAAGACTTCACTGCCGAACTGCTGGCCGCTCGCGGGCCTGTTCTCGCCACCCGCGGCAATCTCAACAACCATTTGGGCGTGCCTCTCACACTGGCGCGCCTGGAGACGGATCATTGGGCCGCGGTCATCGAGTGCGGCATGTCGCACCCAGGTGAACTGTCGCTTCTGGCCGGTCTGGTTCGGCCCAGGGTCGCGGTCATCACCAATGTGGCCGCAGCACATCTCGAGTTCTTCGACTCTCTCGCGCAGATCGCCGAGGCGAAGGCGGAGATTTTCGAGACTCTGCGTGAGGGCGACTTCGCCGTAGCCCCCGCGGATGAAGCGCTGCTCTCCTTACGGGCGCACGCAACCTCGGCGCAGGCTCGCCTCTTCGGCGATGGTGAGCGGTCATCGGTGCGCGCGATCGAGATTTCGATGTCGCTCGAGGGATCGACGTTCGAACTCCATTGCGACGGCGCCAAGATTCCGGTCACACTGCGCGTGGCCGGGCCGCACGCGGTGTCGAATTTCCTCGCCGCCGCTGCCGCGGCATCCGCCCTCGGCGTTCCCATCGAGGTGATCGCCGAACGCGCCCGCCTTCTGAAATCCGCGGGCAACCGGGGAACCGTGAAACGCCTCGGCGACGACATCCTGCTCATTGACGACAGCTACAACTCCAACCCGAAGGCCCTGCGTTCCGCGGTCGAGACTCTGGCCCTGGCCAAGGGTCGCCGCCGGGTGGCCTGTGTGGGCGACATGCTGGAGCTGGGGGCCTCGGGTCCGCAACTCCATCGCGAAGCGGGCGCCTTCATCGGCTCGCGCGTGGATCTGCTGCTCGGGGTCGGACCGCTCGCTCTGGAAATCGTTGATGGCGCAGCGTCGCTCCCCGACGAGGCCAAGCGGACGTTCGCCACCTCGGTGGACCTCGCCGCGAACGTCGCTTCGCTCGTGCGCGACCATGACGCGGTTCTGGTCAAGGGTTCGCGGGGCGTGCGTATGGAACGTGTGGTCGAAGCGCTGATGGCGGCGCACCCTTGGGCTTCCGCCTGATGCTCTATCACCTGCTCTTCCAACTGCGCGACGAAGTGGGCCTGTTCAACGTGGTCCGCTACATCACGTTCCGCACCGCGATCGCCACTCTCTCCGCCCTGCTCATCGTCCTGCTCTTCGGTCCATGGACCATCGAGCGGTTGCGCCGCCTCAAGTTCGGTCAGCCGATCCGCGCCGAAGGCCCGGAAAGCCACAAGGCCAAGGCGGGAACCCCCACCATGGGCGGCATCCTCATCGTGGCCGGCACGCTCATCCCCACCCTGCTTTGGGGCGACCTCACCAATCGCAACATCTGGGTCCTCATCCTCGCCACCCTGCTCTTCGGAGCCATCGGCTTCGCGGACGACTACATCAAGATCGTCAAGAAGCGGAGCCTTGGCCTCACCGCCCGGCAGAAGCTCGGGTGGCAGTTCACCGCCGCCCTCACCATCGGGATGGGTCTTTATCTCGGCTCTCTCGCCGACCCGGAGAGTTTCTCCACCCGCGTGGTCTTCCCGTTCTTCAAGCGGCTCCAGCCCGAACTGGGCCTCCTTTATGTGGCCTTCGCCGCCATCCTTCTTGTGGGCTACACCAACGCGGTCAATCTGACCGACGGACTCGACGGCCTCGCCATCGGCGCCACCTTGATCTCAGCGGCCGCCCTCACCGGCCTCGCCTACGTCACCGGCCACCGGATCTTCGCCACCTATCTCGATCTGCTCTATCAGCCTTCGGCGGGCGAGGTGACGGTGTTCTGCGGAGCCTTGACCGGCGCGGCCATGGGCTTCTTGTGGTGGAACTGCTACCCGGCCCAGGTGTTCATGGGCGACGTGGGATCCCTGGCCCTGGGCGGCGCGCTCGGTACGGTCGCCATCCTCATCAAGCAGGAACTGCTCCTCATTCCGATCGGCGGTCTCTTCGTGATCGAGGCGCTCTCCGTGATCGGCCAGGTGGCCTCATTCAAGTTCACGGGGAAGCGAATCTTCCGCATGGCGCCCCTGCATCACCACTTCGAACTGATCGGCTGGAAGGAAACCCAGGTGGTGATCCGGTTCTGGATCGTGGCCTTCATCTTCGCCCTCATGAGTCTCGCCACGGTGAAACTGCGATGAGTTGGAAGGGTGCCTCCGTGGTTGTGGTGGGCCTGGCTCGATCCGGCGTTGCCGCGTGTCTGTTCCTTCACAAACGTGGCGCGCAGGTAACGGGCACCGATCTGCGGAAGGCGGAAGCTCTTGGCTCCCTCGCGGATGAGCTCACCGCCGTGGGCATCGAACTCGTGCTCGGAAGCCATCCCGACCTCACCACGTTCGACGCGGTGATCCTCTCGCCCGGCGTGGATCCGGCCCAGGAAATGATCACGAAGGCGAGGGACAAGGGTGTGCGCCTGTTGCCCGAACTCGAACTTGGCGCTCTTGAGATCAAAGGACGGATCGTCTGCATCACCGGAACCAAAGGGAAGAGCACCACCACCACCGCTCTTTCCGCCATGCTCCTTGAGGCGGGCTTCGATGCCCGGGCGGTGGGCAACATCGGCGCCCCCATCACCGCCCACGTGGACGGTTCGGACGAGAGCACCATCTTCGTCACCGAAGCCTCGAGTTTCCAGCTTGAAACCACGCATGATTTCCGCCCCCATTGCGCGGTCTTCCTGAACCTCTTCGCCGACCATCTCGACCGTCACCCCACCTTCGCCTCCTACGCCCTCGCCAAGGCCCGCATCTTCGCGAACCAGACTCCGACCGACGCGGCGATCGTGAACGCCGAGGACCAGGGCGTGCTCGATCTGGCCGCCCGCACCCAGGCACAGGTGATTCCCTTCAGACCTCGCACACCCCATCCCGTCTCCACGACCGGTCCTTTGGCTTACTTCGACGGCAACGACGCGGTCTTCCTGAATTCCAAGGCGACGCCGCTCTTCCGCGGCGCCGACGTTGCGATTCCCGGAGGGGCGGTGCGCGCGAATCTGCTCGCCGCCGCCACTGCGGCTCATCACTTCGGCGTGACGAGCAACTTCATCAGCGACGCGGTCCGGCGATTCCGCGGGGTGCCCCACACCTTCGAGAAACTCGGAGAGGTGCGGGGGGTTTCCTTCTTCAACGACTCCAAGGCCACCACCCTCGAATCGGTGGACGCGGCGCTGCGATCATTCGGAGCGCCGGTCCTGGTGATTCTGGGCGGCCGGCTCAAGGCCGGATCCTTCACCTCGCTGCGCGGAGCGGTGGGCGACCACGCGCGCGCGGTCTACGCCATCGGCGAGAGTCGCGCTCAGGTGCGCGAGGCCCTCTCCGACGTGCGCCCGGTCCATGAGTGCGCGAATCTCGAGGAAGCGGTGCTTCGGGCTTTCGCAGAAGCGAGGACCGGCGACACCGTGTTGCTGTCTCCCGGCTGCTCGTCCTTCGACATGTTCCGCGATTACGCGCAGCGGGGCGATGTGTTCCGAAGCGCGTTCCAACAGCTGTCTCTTCAAGGAGCCGCCTGATGGCTAAACGACTCGCCACCGATCGTGTGCTTCTGGGCGTGGCGGTGATTCTCTTCGGCGCCGGCTTGTTGATGTTGTGGAGCGCATCGCAACCCTTCCCCGCGGGAGGCCGGGTGAGCGGCGAAGCGATCATGCTGCGTCAGCTCTTCTGGGCCGTGCTCGGTGTCGCGGTGATGCTTGCCAGCCTGCGTTTCGACTACCGGCTTCTGCGCTCGCGTTCGGTTTCCTTCTCCATTCTCGGGGTGGCGGTGTTGCTGCTTCTAGGCGCTCTGGTCTCGCCTTCGGTGAATGAAACGAACCGCTGGATCCGGCTGGGCGGGATCTCGTTCCAGCCCTCGGAGTTCGCGAAGCTCGCGGTGGTGATCTTCCTGGCCGCCGAATTCGAACGTCGGGCCCGCAGTCTTTCAACCGTAAGGGATCTGATGGGGCCAACCTTCGGCGTCTCGGTGGTGGCCATGCTGGTGTACCTTGAGCCCGACTTCGGGTCGGCCATCCACATCGCCCTCGTGGCCTTCGCTCTGGCCTTCCTGGCCGGCGTTCCCTTCCGCCTGTTCGTCATCGCGGGCGCGGTTCTGCTTCCGGTCCTGGCCCTAGGGATCGCCTCGGCCTCGTATCGACTCGACCGCATCTTCGCCTTCCTCGATCCCTGGGCTCAGCGGCAGGGAACCGGGTACCAGCTCATCCAGAGCGTCATCGCGGTGGGAAGCGGCGGCCCCCTCGGCCGCGGCTTCATGAAGGGAGAACAGAAGACCTCCTTCCTGCCCTATCCCTATTCCGACTTCATCTTCGGCGTGGTGGGCGAGGAACTGGGCTTCATCGGCGCGGTCATCGTGGTGGGTCTCTTCCTCGTCTTCTTGTGGCGCGGCCTGCGAACCGCGCAGGGCGCACCCGACCTCTTCGGCCGTCTGCTCGCCGCCGGTCTTTGCATCACCATCGTCTCCCAGGCCTTCATCAACATGGGCGTAGTCCTCGGTCTCACCCCCACCAAGGGCATTCCCCTCCCCTTCTTCTCCGCGGGCGGCACCTCCCTGGTGTTGTGCCTGCTCTCGGTAGGGCTTGTCCTGAACGTTTCACAGCACACGGACTGATCGAACAAGAGCCAATGAACTCTCTCCTTCTCATCGCCGCCGGCGGAACCGGGGGCCACATCTTCCCCGGCCTTGCCGTGGCGGAGGAGATGATGGGGCGAGCGCCGGGCATTCGCGTGGAGTTCGTGGGTTCAACTGCCCCCCTGGGTCTGGAGCGCAAGATCGTGCCGAAGGCGGGCCTGAAGCTGCACCTGCTTCCCGTTCTGCCGCTCAACACTCCCGCCTTGATGGCGCGTCTGCGCGGTGTCGCGCTGCTGCCCTGGGGCCTGGGAAAAGCCTTGCTCCTTCTTCTGAAGTCCCGCCCCGCGGCCGTCCTGGGCATCGGCGGTTACGCCTCCGGGCCGCTCGTCCTGATGGCGAGCCTTCTGCGCATTCCCACCCTGCTGCTCGAGCCGAACGCCATCCCAGGTTTCACCAACCGCCGCCTCATCCCTTTCGTGCGGAAGGCGGCCTGCGCGTTCGAAACCACCCTGCCGAAGCTCGGGGGGAAAGGTGTGGTGACGGGAAATCCCGTGCGCTCTTCCTTCAAGGCGCTGTCGCACCGCGAGCACACCGAGCCCCTGCGCCTGTTGTGTTTCGGCGGATCCCAGGGATCGCGCATCCTCTCGAACGCCTTGTTGAAAGCAATCCCCTCGCTACCCGATGAGAGGGCGCTTTCCATCGTCCACCAGACCGGACCCGCTCAGCACGAGGAGATCGAGGCCGCGTATCGGAAGGCCGGACGCACGGCCCGCGTGGTGCCCTTCATCGACAACATGTGGGAAGCCTTCGCCGAGGCCGATCTCGTGTTGTGCCGCGCCGGGGCGACCACACTCGCCGAACTCACGGTGGCGGGGAAAGCCGCGATCCTGGTGCCGCTTCGCTCCGCGGCCGACGATCATCAGACGTGGAACGCGAAAGCCCTGGAGGACGCGGGGGCGGCAGTGATGGTGCGGGAGAGCGACCTTCAAACCCTGGGCGAGGTGGTCCGCGCTCTGGTCGAGGAACCGCTTCGGCTGCGCTCGCTGGAGACCCGGGCCCGCGCGCTCGGAAAGCCCGATGCCGCGGCCCGCGTGGCCGATCTGCTCGAACCCTGGTTGAAAGCAGCATGACTCCAGCCTCTCTTCAAGGTCCCTTCCATTTCGTGGGCATAGGCGGCTCCGGCATGAGCCCGCTCGCCGAGATCCTGCGCGCGCAGGGCCAGTCCGTCTCGGGCTCAGATGAGAAGGGCTCGGATACCACGGCCCGCCTCCAGGCCATGGGCATCCAAATCTCGCTCGGGCATCGCGCGGAGAACATCGGAGGAGCCCGGTGCCTGGTGGTGTCTTCCGCCATCAAGGACTCGAATCCCGAGGTTGCCCAGGCCCGCGCCCAAGGCGTGCGCCAGATCCATCGGGGCGATCTTCTCGATGCGGTCATGGCCCCCTGCGAACACCGGATCGCCGTCTCGGGTTCGCATGGAAAAACCACGACCACCGCGATGGTGACGGGGGTTCTCGAATCAGCGGGCTTTGAACCCTCAGCCCTGGTCGGCGGGAAACTCAAAGGCTCGCAGTCGGGGGCGCGGGTAGGCGCGGGCCGCGTGTTTGTGGCCGAAGCCGACGAGTCCGACCGGTCCTTTCTCAAACTGCATCCGACGATCAGCCTGGTGACGAACGTGGATCGGGAGCATCTCGATACCTACGCGGATCTCGCCGATGTCGAGGCCGCGTTCTCGAAGTTCGCCCTAAGCGTGCCGGCCTGGGGCGCCACGGTGTTGTGCGCGGACGACCCTCTCACCGCGGCCATGGCGCGGCGTGCGCCCCAAAACGCCTTGACCTACGGCTTCGGCGAAGGCGCGGAGGTGCGCGGAAGTCTCTCCATGAACGCCGAAGGTTTCCCGGAAGTGAAGGGCCGTGGTCCCAAGGGCGAGTTCGCGTTCACCCTGGGTGTGGGTGGAGAGATGAACGCGCTCAATGCTCTGGGCGCCATGGCCGTCGCGGATCACATCGGCATCGCTCCCGCTCTCGCCGCGCGTTCCCTTTCCGAATTCCGCGGGGTCGCGCGCCGGCTCGAGTGGAAGGGCCGCCTGCGCGGTGTCGACGTCTGGGACGACTACGGTCATCACCCCACGGAGATCTTCGTGACCTTGAAGGCGCTGCGGGCCCGGAACGCGGGCCGGCGTCTCGTCACCCTGTTCCAGCCCCACCGGGTGTCGCGGACGCGGGCGTTGTGGAACGAATTCACCGAAGCGTTCGCTGAGACCGACGAACTCTGGTTGTCGACTATCTACGCGGCCGGCGAACCCGCGGAAGAGGGAGTCACCGCGGAGCGCCTGACCGAGGCCATCGCGAAGAAAGGCCGGACAGTCCGTTTCGCGGGCAGTCTCGATGCCGCGCGCGACGCTGTGCTGCCCACACTGCGCGAGGACGATGTGTTCCTCACTCTGGGTGCGGGGAACGTGGTCGACGTGGGCGAGTGGTTCCTCAGGGAGAACCCGGCATGAGCGTCACCCGCGGTCTGCCCATCGGTCCTCCCCCTAAAGAGGTCCCGCAACTTCAGAGCCTCTCTTCGGACGGCCCGTTCTTCCGCCCGCCGCGCCAGTCAAGGGCCCGACGCGACAAACGCTCGGGCCTGCGCAGCGTTTTCGTGGCCATCCAGGTCTCGGCCGCGGTCTGCGCGGCTCTGGTGGGCGCGTTCCTCTTCACCGAGCGGTTCGCGATCCCCCACCGGTTCCGGATCGCCAGCATCGAAGTGAAGGGCAATCATTTCCTCTCCGAGGGTGAAGTACGCGAGATGCTGGGCCCGGCGATGGGCGGCAGTCTGATCAGCGCCGACCTCGAGGCCCTGCGTGCGAATCTGGCCGCCTCGCCCTGGGTTGGGGGAGCGGTGGTGCGCCGCAAGCTCCCGGACACTCTCACCGTCGATGTGTCCGAACGTTTCCCCATCGCCTTCGCGGAAACCGATCAGCTCTACGTGATGGATGCCTCAGGCGAGTTGATCGACCTGCTCGGCCCGCGCACCGCCGGTTTCGATCTCCCCGTCATCCGCGGCCTCGGCGGGGTGTCGATGGAAGTGCGTCGCGACCGGGCACGAAGAGCCAGCGTCTTGCTCGAAGACTTGGGCGACCTCTCAGCTGAGGTCTCGGAGATGTCGGTGGACTCTTCGGGCGACCTGCTCGTCGTTCTGCGCGGCGACGGCTCGGTGCTGAAGCTGGCTGAGCCGCCCTACCGCGGGCGCGTGTTGTCGTTCCTGGCCCTGCGCCAGAGGCTTCGGGAACGTTGCCCGGACGCCGAATATTTCGATCTGCGTTTCAAGGACCGTATCTACGCGAAGCCCGCCTCGCGCGACGAAAAGTCCGACCTCACCACGGAAATCTCCAGTTAAGTACCAGAGAATAAGGAACCGAAAACTCATGGCTCGGAAAAACGACCGGTACATCACGGGACTCGACATTGGAACGCACAAGGTCTGCGCCATCATCGCCGAGGCCATGGATGATCGACGGCTCAACGTGGTGGGAGCCGCCCACACCGAGTCGAAAGGCGTGCGCAAGGGCGTGGTGATCAACCTCGACGCCACCGTCGACTCGATCAAGAAGGTGATCGAGCAGGCCGAGCTGATGGCGGGTGTGGAAGTGCAGCAGGCGAGCGTTTCCATCGCCGGCACTCACATCAAGAGCGTCAACTCGCGCGGTGTCATCGCGGTCTCCGCCCGCAACCGGGTGATCGAGAAGGAAGACATCCGCCGGGTCATCGACGCGGCCAAGGCCGTCTCCATTCCGCCCGATCGCCAGATCCTGCACGTGCTGGCCCAGGAGTACGTGGTCGACGATCAAGAGGGCATCGGCGACCCCTCGGGCATGAGCGGCGCGCGCCTCGAAGCGAACGTTCACGTGGTCACCGCCTCCTCGACCTCCACCCAGAACACCATCTCCTGCCTGCACCGCGCGGGTCTTGAAGTTGAAAGCATGGTCCTCGCCCAGCTCGCGGCCGCCGAAGCCTGCGTCACCCAGGACGAGAAGGAACTGGGCGTCGCGGTGGTGGACATCGGCAGCGGCACGGTCGATATCGCCATCTTCGAGAAGGGGTCTTTGTGGCACACCGCGGTTCTCCCCATCGGTGGCGAGCACTTCACCAACGACGTGGCCGTGGCCCTGCGCACCGGCGTCACCGAAGCGGAGCGAGTTAAGAAGAAGCACGGCTGCGCTCTTGTCTCACTCGTCCCGGAAGAGGACATGATCGAGGTCCAGAGTGTCGGCACCAAGAAGGCTCGCATCATGGGCCGCCAACTTCTTGCCGAAGTGCTGCAGGCCCGCACCGAAGAGGTGTGCCAGCTCGTTCTCGCCGAGATCCGCAAATCCGGCTTCGATCAGTCGTTGAACGGGGGCATTGTCCTCACCGGCGGCGGGGCCATGCTCGAAGGCATGGTGGAGATCGGGGAGCAGATCTTCGACCTGCCCGTGCGCCTTGGAACCCCCTCCGGCATCACCGGCCTCGTGGACGTGGTCTCATCGCCCGCCCACGCGACCGCGGTGGGCCTGGTCCTTCGCAGTCATCGCGCGCGTCTGGGCGAAGGGCGGCTCCTGCAGGAGATGCGGAGCACCGGCACCTTCGGCAAATTGACGGGCCGGATCAAGGACATTTTCTCGGGGTTCTTCTGAGATGGGAGCCGTGGTCTTTGGTGAGATCCGTCACGGGAACAACAAGATGGAACTGAGGGATTTAGCCTTAAACTTGGGGATCGGCTTTTTCGCCGCGGAAACAACGGGTTTCGGGGATCGAGGCTTCTGGGAGGCTTGATGAGCGCACAGGAAAAAATCTCGCGCATCGTCCTCGCTGAGGATGAAGCTAAAGGCGCCTCCATCAAGGTGGTGGGCGTGGGCGGCGGTGGCGGCAACGCCATCACCCGCATGATGGAAGCGGGACTCCACGGAGTCGAGTTCATCGCGGTCAACACCGACCTGCAAGCTCTCAAGTCGAATCGCGCTCCGGTCAAGATCCAGATCGGCGGCAAACTGACCAAGGGTTTGGGCGCGGGTGCTAATCCCGACGTCGGCCGCCAGGCCGCCGTGGATGACACCGAGAAACTCGCGGACGCTCTCGAAGGCGCCGACATGGTCTTCATCGCCGCGGGCCTGGGCGGCGGCACAGGCACGGGGGCTGCTCCCGTGGTCGCGTCGATCACCGGCCAGCTCGGCGGCGGAGAGAACAATCTCCTCACCGTGGCCGTGGTCACTCTCCCTTTCAAACTCGAAGGCAAGCGGCGCATGGATCAGGCCCTCGAGGGTCTGGCGAAGTTGCGTGAGAGCGTCGACTCCGTCATCGTGATCCCGAACGATCGCCTGCGCGAAACCGTGGCCCGTCAGACTCCGGTCTCGGAAGCTTTCCGCATGGCCGACGATGTGGTGCGCCAGGCCGTGCAGGGCATTTCCGACATCATCACCATCCCCGGTCTCGTGAATCTCGACTTCGCCGACGTGCGCGCGGTGATGAAGAACATGGGCGCCGCGGTCATGGGCACCGGCATTGCCGAGGGCGACAAGCGGGCGATTGAGGCGGCCCGCCGCGCCATCGAGAATCCGCTGCTCGACGACAGCTCGATCGAGGGCGCGCGTGGCGTGATCGTAAACATCACCGGCGGCCCTGATCTTTCTCTCGACGAGGCGTCCGAAGCGACCGAGCTGATCACACGTGCCGCCGACCCTGAAGCGAACGTGATCTACGGCATCGTCATCGACGATCAGATGCGCGACAAAGTCAAGGTCACGGTCATCGCCACCGGCTTCCGGCGCCCCGCCCTTCCCGTCACACCGGTTGACCTGTCGAACTACCGTTTCGGCGACGGCGTCCCAACGTCCAACGCTCCGTCTTCGGCAGTGCCCCCGGCCCCCGCGGTGCAGGCCCAGGCCGCGGCCGTGGCCAACCCCTCGGCCTTCTATCGCAAGACCCCGCTTCATCCGCTCTCGCCCCCCACGAGCCCCTCCACCGACACTTCCAACCTGGATGTGCCGGCGTTCTTGCGCAAGCAGGGCAACGGCTGACCCTTCCCCGAATGCCCGCCCTTTCCGCGGCCTCGGCGTGCGAACGGGTAGGCGCAAACGGCGCCGGGCCGATAAGGTGAGGTTTTGGCCCCTGATTAGCCCCCTTGCCTTCCGATAGCGATTTCCGCAACTCCCGCCTTTCCTCCGAGGTCCATCTGCGCCCCATCAAGGGCCACGGATCGCTGCGGATCGTCCTCGCCTATCCCAATTTGTACTACGTCGGGATGTCGAATCTGGGGTTCCAGGGCGTTCACGCCCACTTCAACAGTTTCGAGGAGATCGTGTGCGAGCGGGCTTTCCTGCCCGAGGAGGAGGAGCGCGCTTCGGTGCGCACTCTTTCGAGCTTTGAGACGGGGACGCCGCTTCGGGATTTCGACGTGGTGGCCTTCTCGGTAGCGTTCGAGAACGACTATCTCCACATCGTGCAGATGCTGCGCATGGCTGGCATCCCGTTGCGGGCGAAGAATCGGGGCCGGCGCGATCCCCTGGTTCTCATCGGCGGCTCCGCCACTTTCCTGAATCCCGAGCCACTCGCCCCATTCGCTGACGTGATCGCGATCGGCGAGGGCGAAGTGCTGGTGCCGAAGATCGTCGAGGCCTGGCGGGCCCACGGAAGCTCGCGCGCGGGTCTCGAGGCCCTGAAGGAAAAGGACGGCTTCTACGTGCCGGAACGCCACGTGGTGCATTGGAATCCAGATGGCACTATGGCGCGGGTGGAGGGACCGGGACGGGCCATGCGCCAACGCGCTTACCCAGGGTCGATGGATCTTCCCCAAACCACCATCCTCACTCCGCACACCGAGATGTCGATGAAGTTCCTGATCGAGATCTCGCGCGGCTGCCCCTGCATGTGCCGGTTCTGCTGGGCCGGATACAACTATCTTCCCGTGCGCGGCTTTTCGCGCGCCACTATCGTGGCCCGGGCGAAGCAGGTGCGCGAGTTCACCAACAAGATCGGCCTCGTCTCCACCGCGGTGTGCGATCACCCGGAGATCAACGAGATCGTCGACGACCTCTCCGCCCTCGGCTTCCAGGTTTCCGTGGCCTCGCTGCGGCTCGACGACCTGTCTCCCGAGTTCGTGTTCAAGCTCGTCGACACCGGAGTCGAAGGACTCACTCTGGCCCCCGAGTGCGGCTCCGACCGCATGCGCAAGGTCCTGAACAAGCAGTTCACGAACGACGACATTCTGGCCCGGGCCCGCTGGATCTTCGAGAACGGCATCCAGAATCTGAAGCTCTACTTCATGGTGGGCCTGCCCTTCGAGACCCATGCCGACGTCGAGGCCATCGTCACCCTCACCGAGCAGATTCGCGAGATCATGCTCGAGGTTGGAAGACCCCGCGGGCGGGTCGGGCGGATCCACGCCTCCGTGAATCCGTTTATCCCAAAGCCGGGCACACCGTTCCAATGGCTGCGCATGGAGAACGTCAAGGAATCGGACGAAAAGCTCCAGTACCTGCGCAAGGCCTTCGCCAAGATCCCGAACGTCGAGGCCATCTGCAAGAGCGCGCGCACCGGCTTCCACCAGACCATCCTCGCCCTGGGCGACCGGCGGGTGGCCGACGCTCTTGAATACGCGGTGCTGAACGACTGCGACCTGAAGCGCGCCACCAAGGCTCTCGGCATCGACCCCGCCTTCTACGTCTATCGCGAGAAGGGGAAGGACGAGGTACTGCCCTGGGACATCATCGACAATGGCGTGAGCCGCGACTACTTCTGGAAAGAGCTGGAGAAGTCGCGCAAGGAGGCTCTCTCGCCCCACTGCCCGGAAGTCCAGGGGTGCATCCGCTGCGGCGTGTGTGAAGAGTTGCCGAACCCCACCTACGCGTTGCCGGAAAAGTGGAAGGCTCTCGGGATGCCGCCGCGGTACCTGAAGAAGACCACGCCCTCGGCGGGCGACCCCGCCCTAAGCTAACCCTTCGCGATCGCCAGCAAGCTCGGGATCGCGGCCATGTCGACGTTGCCGCCGCTGAGCAGCACGCCGACTCTCTTGCCCCGCAGGTCAACCCGGCCCGAGAGCGCGGCGGCCGCGCCCAGAGCGCCCGTGGGCTCGACCACGATCTTCATGCGCTCCCACAGGTGGAACATGGTGGAGGCGAGTTCCCGGTCGGGTACCGTCATCATGTCGTGGACGTGGGCCATCACCAGAGCGAAGGTGAGCTTGCCAAGCGAAGGTGTGCGCGCGCCATCGGCGATGGTGTCGGGGTTGGTGACGGACTGAAGAGTCTTCGTCTTGAACGACCGGGTGGCATCGTCGCCCGCCTCGGGTTCGACCCCGATCACTTTGCAGCCGGGGTGAAGCGCCGCCGCGACCACCGCGCAGCCGGAAACCAGACCGCCACCGCCCACGCACACGAAGAAGTAATCGAGGGGACCCGTTTCACGGAAGAGTTCGAGGGCGGCCGTGCCCTGACCGGCAATGACGTCTCTGTGGTCGTAAGGAGGGATGGTGACGAGACCGCGCTCCCTCGAAATCCTCTCGCCCAGCTCTTCGCGGTTCTCCGCGGTGCGGTCGTAGAGCACCACCTCCGCCCCGTATTCGCGAGTGGCGCGCACCTTCACTGCGGGGGCATCTTGCGGCATCACCACAACGGTCGGGATGGAGAGCAGCCTTCCGGAGAGGGCGATGGCCTGGGCGTGGTTGCCCGAGGAGAAGGCGAGGACGCCGCGCGTGCGTTCCTCGGGCGAAAGTTTGGAGAGGGCGCTATAGGCCCCGCGGAACTTGAAGGCGCCCGCGCGCTGAAAGTTTTCGCACTTGAAGAACACCGAAGCGCCGGTTTCCCGGTTAACGGTGCTCGAGGTCAGGACCGGGGTGAGGTGGGCGTGGCCCCTGATCCTCTCGGCCGCGGCTTCGACGTCAGCGAGGACAACCGGAAGCGCGGCCAAGGGTGTAGGCGCTTAAGCGACGTCGCGGAGTTTGAGGCCTTCGTCCTTCAGCGTCTTCAGCAGACCCTTCTTCTGGATGGTCCGAAGAGCCGACGTCGAAATTTTGAGCCGAACCGTTTGACCCGTCTCGGGCACGAAGATGCGCTTCGTGATGAGATTGGGAAGGAACTTCCGCTTGGTGCGGTTGTTCGCGTGGGACACATTGTGCCCACTCATCGGTTTTTTGCCTGTGATCGCGCAGCGTCGCGCCATGACTTTTGCCTCCAGCTTTCAGGAAACCCGCTAGGTACGGCGCGGGGAGCCGCCTATTTTGCCACAAGTCGGCGCTCTCCCGGCAATCTTTCGGCTCAGGCGGCGGTCGGAACCTGCAAGGCCTCCTTGAGCCGGGCCATCGAATCGTCGGAAATCAGACGGAGCCGGGTGAGGCGCTTTGCTCCCGCGCGGAGCAGGGGCGGCGCGGAAACGGCGTCGGCCAGGATCACGTCGGAGGCGGCGAGAAAGCGTCGCCAGGTCTTCTCGTTGGCCAGGGGGCAGATCTGGATATCGAAGTCGTCGGAGAAGACGCTCTTCAGCGACACCCGGGCGAAGGAGAGGAACAGGGGGCTTTCCGAGACCACCAGGGCCATCCCAGAGGTGATGCCCTTGGGAATCAGTGTCTCAATGGCGGGAAGGCCCAGGGTGAAGATCACCAGACGACCGAGCGAAGCGACCCCCTCCACCCGGCCCACGTGATAGGGCAGCACCGCCACCACCAGGCCCTCGGCGAGGCGCGGATTCGCGTCGAGTTCGTCGAGGGTGGCCACCCGAACATCGACCCGAAGGGCCTCGCGGATCTCGCTCGCGTAAACCGCGGCCATCTCGCGCGAGGGGTCAACCACGAGAATCCCCTCGGCGGGCCGAGGCTCGGCGAACCGGGCCACTGCGGCCAGAATGTCCTCTTTCCCGAGGCCGGTGGCAAGTGCTTCTTCCACCGCGGCGCGCAGATTGGAGGCCACGCTCGCCTGAAGCGCGGTACGCCTTGGACGAGGCTCAACGAAGACTCCGGACCCTGATCGCACCACCACATGACCCGACGCGGAGAGTTCGCGGTAGGCCGCGGAGATGGTGTTCGCGTGGACCTTCAGCTTGCGGGCCCAGATTCTGATGGGAGGCAGACGGGACCCGCGGGGCAGTTCGCCCGAGAGCATGGCAAGCTCGATCTGGGCGCGGATCTGCTCTTTGACCGGGACGCCTGAATTCCGCCTGATTCTGATCAACATCGCAATCCCCCCGCCTAAAGGATCGACCGCCGTTGGTCTCAGTCTACGGCCCCTTTTGGGGGATCAGGCTCCCTGGGGGCGGAGAACGACGGGGGCGCCAAGAGCCGGCGTATCTTCGCGGGCGGGCGATGAAGGGGTTTCGGAAAGGTGATCCGAAACCTCGAGAATGCGGCGCTCCTCGACGCGTCGACGCTCCTGTAGTTCGGCGAAGCGCTCTTCGGCGTCCTTAATTTCGCGGCGCAGTCGTTCGACTTCGCTGCGTTTCTCGGTTACGAAGGCGTCGAGTTCCTGACGGGCGCGAAGCACAGCTTCCTCGGCACGCAGACGCTCGGCCTGCATCTCCGCTTCCTTGGCCAGGGCGAAACGCTCGATGGCGTGATCGCGCAGCACCGCGTCGCGCAGAACATCGGTGAACTCAACTCCGGCGGCTTCGAGAGCGGCCAGGACGGCGGCCGCGCGCTGCTCGGGACGAATAGCCACGAGGCGCGGGTGGTTGAGCATCGATTCGATCTTGTCGATCCCGTAACCGTGGGTGGGCGCCTCGATGCGCGATTCGCGGTACACCTCGCCGAAGTCCATGATGTCGGCGGGCAACTTCGAAGGACCCTGCTCGGTCAGCTTGGAGTCGTAGGCCTGAGGGAGGATCTCGATCAGGCGCTCGCTCGAACCATCGGCCACGCCGGTGGGTTCGATGAGGCGAACCCCGCGGCCGACCAGAGTGCGAACCTTGCTCATGATTGCGACTCCGACTTCTTCACGTCCGCTGGAGGCGTCACCAGAGTGACCGGCTCTTCTGAGGCGGCCCGATCCTCGGCGGCCGCGCGAAGGGCGGCTTCGAGGCCGGAATGCGACAGGGGCCTTGTGGAGGCGCCCTTTTCGTCGGCGCTTTCGGTAGTTGCGGCAGTGGACGCTTCAATCACCTTCGCCGAAGGTGGCATGGCCGCGCGGGGCTTCTCGGCCGCGGCGGCGGCAGCGGGCAACGGCTCAACGAAGTAGGCGAGCGACCGGTAGAGCCGGTCCTGCTCCATCCGCTTGCGGATTTCGAGGTCGGACTGGGCGCGCACCGCGCTGGTGCTGCCCTGGGCGAGGCGCTCGATTTGACTCTGCTTCTGACGGGTGAAGGTCTCGACTGTGTCCTGCAAGGCTTCAACCCGACTCTCGTTCCGCGAGCGCAGGCTCTGCAGTTCGAGTGCCTTCTCGGCCTCATAGGCGGTCAAGGCCTTGCGCCGCAACACCGCGTCCTGAGAGACGTCTGAGGGAGGAACTCCAGCGGCATCAAGTGCAGTGAGCAGCGCGCTGCGGCGGACCGACCGATCGAGACCGACCAGCCGGCGGCTGGTGAGCAGCCGATAGACGCGCTCGACACCGTACCCGTGCACGGGAGACTTGATGCCGGCCTTGCGATACACGTCCTCGAAATCCGAGGCGGGCACCAGCGACTGCGCGGTGGCGGCGCCGGTGGACGTCGGCATGAGGGGAGCAGAGATGTCGGCGCTGGTCGGAGCCACGGCGGCGACCGCGGCCCTTTGGGCCAGGGTGGGCGGGGCCAGGGGCGCGACGGGGGCCTCAGTCCGGTGCTGCAAGGAGGGTGCGGTGGCAGCGGCCTCCGGAGCGCGCTGCAACATGGGCGAGGGTATACGCGAGTTCGATGCGACCGCGTCGGTGCTCGCCTCGTCCGGAGCGTCGTTGCGCTTCCATGAGGTGGTGCGAGCCGAAGTGGGAGCCACGGACTCCGCATCGGGATTCCACTCGAAAGCGGTCTCCTCGGCGGGCGGAGCCGCCGGATCGACCGGGGGCGTCTGGTCGAACACCTTGTTGAGAAGATTCTTGAGAGGATTCATGGGGTAAAGCGAAGCGAGGGACGTTTGGGTTCCGCTGATGACTTGTATCAGCGGCCCCTGTCGAAGTCAAACCCTGGGGGGAGGTCCGGTATTCTCTCAAGCCCTGGGTCAATTGTCGAAATGGGGGGGGAACGTTTTTCCAAGGGTTCTTTCCCCCTTGTGCTAAGAAGCGGGCGTGCCGCACAAGGAAACCGCGCTCGAGGCTTACCGAGCCAAGCGCGATGCTTCACAGACACCCGAGCCTTTTGGCGGCCTCGGCCTGCCCGACGACCCTGACTGGACGAAGCCCCGCATGTTCGTGGTGCAAAAACATGCGGCCCGCCGCCTGCACTACGATTTCCGGCTCGAGTGGCGCGGCACCCTCGTCAGCTGGGCCATTCCCCAGGGTCCCTCCACCGACATCGCGGAGAAGCGGCTGGCCATGATGGTTGAGGACCATCCCGTCGAGTACGCCGACTTCGAAGGGGTCATTCCCAAGGGCAACTACGGCGCGGGCGAAGTCATCGTGTGGGACAAGGGGCTGTGGATTCCCCTCGAGGACCCAGGCGCCGGTTTCGAGAAAGGGAAACTTCTCTTCGAACTCCGCGGCTACAAGCTGCACGGGCGCTTCACCCTGGTGCGCACGAAGAGGCAGGGGCAGAAGGACTCGAAAGAGTGGCTGCTCATCAAGAAGCCGGATGCCTATGCAGGAGCGGAAGGCGCCCGTTATCTCACCCCCGAATCCATCTACTCCGGTCTCACCCTTGAGGAAGTCCAGGAGGGGTCCAAGAAGGCGACCAAACTCCGCGAACGCCTGGTGAGCCTTTCTGCCCCACGCCTCCGAGTAGAGCCCGCGCCCGATTTCATGCTCGCAGAGGACGCGAAGGAACCCTTCTCCGACCCGAACTTCATCTACGAACTCAAGTACGACGGGTACCGCCTGCTCGTAGTGGTCGAGAACGGGCGGTGTGACCTCGTCTACCGGCGCGGCAGCAAGGCCACCGAGTTGTATCCGGAGATCGCCCGCGCCGCTTCCCTGCTGCCCTTCTCCCGGCTCGTCATCGACGGCGAACTTGTGTGCCTCGACGACAACGCCCGCCCGAGTTTCTCGCGTCTGCAGCAGCGCTCGCAATTGCGCCGCACCGGCGACGTGGCCGCGGCCGCGGTGCGTCTGCCCGCGACCTTGCAGGCCTTCGATCTGCTGGCCTTCGAGGATTTCGATCTGCGGCGGTTGCCCTTGCTCGAACGCAAGAGCCTGCTCCGCGACGTCCTCCCCAAGGCTGGACCTCTGCGGTTCGTCGACCACATTCCGGGCGAGGGCGTCTTGTTCTACAACGAGGTGGAGCGCATGGGGCTTGAGGGCGTGATGGCCAAACGCGCCGATTCAAAGTATCGCCCGGGCCGGTCCTCGGCCTGGCTGAAACTCAAGACCGACAAGATCTCGGACTTCGTGGTGATCGGCATGACGCCGCCAGAGGGTTCGCGCACGGGTTTCGGCGCGCTTCACCTCGCCGCCTATTCACGGTTGGGCGATGAACCGGGCGGCTCCACCGCCGAACCTCAACTTGTCTACGCGGGCCGAGTGGGCAGCGGCTTCACGGAGGATCAACTCACGGAATTTCGGGCCGTTCTCGAGCGCGACGTGGTGTCCGCTCCTCCTTGCCCGATCACCGACGAACCCCGGGGCAGCGTCTACGTGAAGCCGCGCCATGTGGTTGAGGTGCGCTTCAAGTCCTGGTCTGGTCCCGCCCTCCTGCGACAACCGGTCTTCCTGCGTTGGCGCGACGACAAGCCGCCCGAAGAATGTCTCCGCCCTGGCAGCGAAGCCGAGGCCCTGACCGTGCGGGAAGAGGCGATGGAAACGCCCGCGGTAGCCCTCGTGGTCGACAAAACGGTTCGCTTCACCAATCTCACCAAGGTGTTCTGGCCGGTCTCCGAGACGAACGCCGTGGCCTACACCAAGGGTGATCTCATCGACTATTACCGAAATGTGGCCCCGTGGTTCCTGCCCTACCTCGCCGATCGCCCGATCACACTGACCCGCTACCCCGACGGCATCCACGGCAAGAGCTTCTTCCAGAAGGACGCGCCGCCCTTCATCCCCGGGTGGATGCGCACCGAACGCTTGTGGAGCGAGGACACAGGCAAGGAACTCGACCTGATCATCGGCGGCGACCGGTCCGATGGCGACCTCGAGACACTGCTCTTCATAGCGAATCTGGGGGCCATCGTTCTGCACGCCTGGAACGCGCGCGCTTCGGATCCGGCGCGACCCGACTGGATCATCCTCGACCTCGATCCCAAGGAAGCGCCCTTCGAGCACGTGATCACGCTGGCCCAGGCCAGCAAGACGCTGTGCGATGAGATTCAGCTGCCTTGCTTCGCCAAGACCACGGGGTCGTCCGGATTGCACGTGCTGGTTCCCACCGGAAGCGCGCTCACTCACGACCAGTGCAAGACCTTCGCCGAACTGCTGGCCCGGGTGATCGTGACCCGGCATGACACAATCGCCACCATCGTGCGCATCCCGGCCCATCGCGGCGGCAAGGTCTACATCGACTTCCTCCAGAACGGTCACGGAAAACTGCTGGTGGCGCCTTTTTCGGTGCGCCCGCTGCCCGGGGCGCCGGTGTCCATGCCCCTGCTCTGGTCAGAGGTGCGTCAAGGACTCACTCCGCGTCAGTTCACCATCGTGAACGCGGTCGCGCATCTGCAATCCCTCGGTCACGATCCGCTGATCGGCGTCTTGAAGGAGAAGCCGGATCTCCTCGGCGCTCTCGGCAAACTGGGAGAGCGGCTTGGCTGAGCGGTTGTGCTTCTTTGACCGCGGCGACGTCGAAGCCGCCCGGGCCGCGGTGGCACGGGGCGAGCGTCTGATCGCTTTCTCCGAGGCGGCCGCGGTCTGTATGGCCGGCGCGGCGATCCCCTTCACCCGCGCGGTGGATGTCCTGGGCGACGATCCCGAGATGCCGCTTTATCGCGCGGCCGCTGATTGGACGCAGAGCTTCGGGACGCGCGCCGTGGACGCTTCCGGCCGGACGCTTAAGGAGGCCCTCCGCTATCGCGAAACCACGTTGTGGTGGTGGGCCGAGTTGTACCTGCATCACAACACCGAGGCGGCGCGCCGTGTGCGGTTCCTCGAAACCGCGGCGCGCGTGATCGATTCGTCCAAAGCCAAGAGCGTCCACGGCCATGGCTTGGGCGCGGACCAGATGCGATTGGTCGAACGCCTGTGCGCAGCCCGTGGTCTGGGCTTTGTCCGGGGCGGCGAAACACCGGCCGCCCGGACCGGCGGCCGTTCCGCTCTCACCCTGGGTCTGTTCGAAGCCTCGAAGATGGTAGCAACCGCAGCCAAGGGTGCGGGCGGGTTCGAAGTGCGGTTGATTCCGAAATCGGTGGTGTTCGTTTCGCACGCCGCCTTCTGGAGAACCCGCACCACGAGTGACGGGCAGGAAGAGAGCTACGAGCACTACTTCGACGCGCTGCTCTCGGAGTCGAGACGACGCGGTCTGCCCGTGGTGACCCTGGGCGTGGGACCGCAGAGCACATTCCGCACGCGCACCGCGAGCGAAAAATGGAGAGAACGGCTCTCCATGCCCCGCGATGCCCGCTACCTTCACATCAATCGCTTCGTGACCCCGAAACTTGCGGCCACCGCACTCAAGGCCTTCGGAAACGCAGTCAGCGTGCGCAACCGTTTTCAGGCGGCGCCTTCGCTCGCCACCGCGTTCTCCCACCGGGGCATCTCGTTCGCCGACCTCTCGGCCGAAGACTTCGGGCGCACCCTGCTTCACCAGGTCCCGTGGGCCGCGCGCTGTTTGCTGGAGTTCGAGGCAGCGTTTGTCGACCTGGATCCGCGCCTCATCTGCCTCTACGCGGAAAGCTCGGGCCTCGGCCGCGCCGCCATCGAAGCGGCACGCACGGTCGGGGTGAAGACACTCGGCGTGCAGCACGGGATCCTGTATCCGAACTACTACTCGTATGAACGGACCACCGAGGACGTGGCCCTCGGAACGCCCATCCCCACCACCACCGCAATGTACGGGAACGACGGCGTGCGCCTGCTCGAGTCCACGTTCCACTATCCCAAGAAGCGGGTTGTGGCCACGGGGTCGCCTCGCTACGACACACTGGCCGCGGAAATCACCACTGTGAACCGCGACGAGCGCCGCAAGAGTCTTGGCATCGGCGCCTCCGAAAAACTGATCGTGCTGGCCAGTCGGTATTCCGGCATACGCGACACCCATAAGGCCTCGGGCCCCGCTTTCACCGGTCTGCTGGAGGCGGTGCGAGAGATTCAGGGAGCCCGCCTGATCGTCAAGCCGCACCCGGCCGAACCTACGAACGCGTACGACCCGGATCTCGCCGCTTCCGGACTCGGGGATCGCGCGCGCGTGATCGCGGACCGCTCCGTCACTAGCCTTCTGCCTGCGGCCGACCTTCTGGTCACGGTCGAGTCTCTCTCTGCCACCGAGGCCCTGGTGGCGGGTGTGCCGGTGGTGGTTTTGCGGCACCCCTCGAACCTGCGCGACCTGGTGACGAGTGGTGCGGCGATCGGCGTACCCGACGGCGCGGACCCGCGCCCGGCCATCGATTCCCTGCTGAGCGACGAAACCACCCGCGCCGAATGGCGCGTCGCGCGCGAGGCGTTCCTCAAAGACGTCGCCCACGGCGTCGACGGCCTGGCCCTGGATCGGCTGCTTACGCTCATATCGCGGATGGCGGGTCTGAATTAACCTTCGCCCATCCCCATGAATCCAACAACGATCCGCATCGGATCGCGCGAAGTCGGCTCCACCCAGCCTTGTTTCGTCCTCGCCGAAGTCGCCTCCGCGCACGAGGGCTCGGTCGACGAAGCGCTGAAGATGCTCGACGCCGCCTTCCGCATGGGCGCCGACGGCATCAAGTTCCAGCTCTTCAAGGCCGATCGACTGGTGGTGAACCGCCACCCCGCTCGAAAGGACTTCGAGCAGATCGAGCTGACCGACAAGGAATGGCGCAAGGTGCTTGGTCAGGCCAGGGGTTCGGGCCTCGCTCTCTTCGCCGAGTGCTTCGATGCCCCCTCCCTTGAACTCGCGGCCGAGGCGGGCGCCGACGCCTACAAGGTGCACACCACGGACATGGAGAACAAGGACTTCATCCGCGCGGTCACCGATCTGAAGAAGCCGGTGTTCTTCGCCACCGGCGGCGTTCACGAGGACGCCCTGACCGACGCTCTTTCCATCGTGGGCGACCGCGAACTCGGGCTGCTTTTCGGCTTCCAGACCTTTCCCACCCCGGTGGAAGAGATCCGCTTCCGCGAACTCGAGAGCATGAAGTCGCGATACCGCGTACCCGTGGGTTTCCTCGACCACACCGACGGCGGCACTCTCTTCGCCCTGATGGCGCCGGCTCTTTCCGTGACCTACGGCGCCGATCTCGTCGAAAAGCACTTCACTCTCGACCGCTCGAAGAAGGGTTTCGACTATCAATCATCCCTGAACCCGGAAGACTTCCATCGCATGGTCGAGATGATCCGCACCGCGGAACTGGCGCGGGGCGAGGCGGGTCAGCCCATGTCGCAGGCCGCCGACGGCTATCACCGCAAAATGGGGCGCTTCATCGTGGCCCGTACCCTCATCGGCCGCGGCGACGTGATCACTGCGGAGAAACTCGACTACAAGCGCATCGATCCCAGCAAGGATCCCGGTCTCTCCCCGCGCGAGGTGGACCGTATCCTCGGCCGCCACGCCAAACACCCGATCGAGGCCGACGCCACGATTCGAGAGGACATGCTCGATTGAGCCGCACCCTGTGCCTGGTGACCGCGCGCATGGCCTCGGCGCGTTGTCCGGGCAAGGCGCTTCAGGAACTGCTCCGAGGCGAGCCTTTGCTCGGCGTGCTGATCGCGCGTATGCGGACCTCGAAGACGGTCGATGAGGTGGCGCTCGCCACATCCTTGAACCCCGAGAACGACGCCATCGCCGACCTCGGCCGGAGCCTCGGGCTGCGGGTTTTCCGGGGTGATGAAGACGATGTGCTCAAGCGGCACATCGGAGCCGCGTGGGAATTCGATGCGGACACTCTGGTGCGGGTCACCGGCGACAATCCACTCACCGACGTGGGCACCATGGACGCGCTGGTGAAGCTCCATCACCAGCGCAACGCCGACTACACCTACGTTCCGGGCGAGGCCCTGCTCATGGGGATCCTGGCCGAGGTGATTTCGAGGGACGCGCTCGAGACCTCGTGGAACGAGGGCGAACCCAAACACCGCTCGGAGCTGGTGACGCTCTACATCAAGGAACATCCAGCGGATTTCCGGATCGCCATGCTCGATCTCGACCCCGCACTCCTCCGGCCCAGCTACCGACTCACCGTAGACCATCCCGAGGACATCCGTCTCCAGCGCGAGATCTTCCGGATCCTGGATCGCGGTCCGCTGGTCGAAACCAGAGACGCCATCACACTGCTCGACACTCGCCCCGACCTCGTTGCCATCAACGCCCATCTCACCCACAAGGGCGTGAATCACCGCTCGGTGGAACTGGACGCCCTGGTCAAGGCATCAATGTAGGATGTTCGCCGGTGTGGCCGTAGCCACCCTCACCTCGGGTGGTATCCGGCAAGGCCTCGACCTCGGTCCACTCCGCCCGCTCGACCTTCGCGATCACAAGCTGGGCGATACGCATGCCGCGGCTCACTGTGAACGGCTGATCGCCGTGATTGACGAGGACCACGGCCAACTCTCCGCGATAGTCGGAGTCAATGGTGCCGGGTGAGTTGAGGACGGCGATGCCGTGCTTGAGAGCGAGACCGGAGCGGGAACGCACCTGTCCTTCGTACCCGGGCGGAATCGCGAGGGCGAAGCCGCAGGGCAAGAACTGGCGTGTTCCGGGCGCGATCGACCACTCGGCTTCGACGGCGGCGTGAAGATCCATGCCCGCTGATCCCGCGGTCTGATAGGTGGGGAGAGGCAGGTCTTCGCCGCCAGGAAGCCGCTTGAATGCGATGTTCATGTCGTCAGGATATTCGCTTCGCTCCGGACACCCGGCATTCAAGGCGGCAGCCACATTTGACTCATCGGATGGGCTCGCCTACTGTCTGGTAGGGCAGCGGCGCGCATCGCGGGACCGAAGCCCAAGGGGGGCGGCCATGCCAGCAGCGAAACTCTGTCCGAACTGTCACGCCGAGGTCTCGCCATTCGCCCCAAGCTGCCCGGGGTGCAAGACCTCCTTGAGCGGCCGGGCGCCTCTCGCGCGGACCCCCAAAGCCACTTCAGCATCGGCCCGACCCGATGCGGCGCGATCGGCCGGCAGCACGTCCGTCGCCATGGCGCCCGCGGAACGCCGATCTCTCGCCATCGGCCAGATGAGCCTGCAAGCCGGCGCCCTCGCCCTCTGGTCGGTCCTCTACGCGCTTGACGCGGTCTTCGGCGAAGGCGAGGGGCCGGGATTGCTGACCTGCCTCATCGTCGGCGCCGGTTTCGGCTACACCGCCTGGGCCGGATCGCAGTGTTATCCCGTGGGGCGGATGTTGCTGATGGGACACTCCGCTCTTGTCTTTCTGGCCTTCCCGATCGGCACGCTGCAGTCGTTCTTTCAGTTCTCTCACCTGACGAAACCGGAAGCGTCGCTCATCTTCTCGGGGCGAGACCGGTTCACCCCGGACGAGGCGCGGGACATCGGCGTTTTCCGGGAGGCGAACCCGAACCTCACCGCATGGGTGCGCATCCTGAATCTGATCAGCCTCCTTGTTCTGGCGCTCGTGTTCGTCGTGGGCCTCCTCGCCCGCATCTGAACGGGCCCCCTGATGATGCCGGGTGCGAATCAGGAGGCTGGGCGGCGGCGGTCCGCTTCCGCGGGACCGACGAGATGGGCAAAGTAGACTGCCTGGATGTCCCTCCCCCCCATCTACGATCCGAAAGCCGTTGAACCTCTCTGGCAGGAGCTGGCCGCGGTCGGCGTCGAGCCCCTCACCTCTCCGGAGCAGGTCGATCAAATCCTGAACGCCAAGTCGGGCACCACCCTCGTCATCGTGAACTCGGTATGCGGTTGCGCCGCTGGCCAGGCTCGCCCAGGCGTGATGCTCGGGCTTCAGAACGCGGTCATCCCCGATCGGTCGGTGACGGTGTTCGCGGGTGTCGATCGCGACGCGGTGGAACGCGCGCGCGCGCACATGAGCGCCTATCCCCCATCGTCCCCCAGCATCGGTCTGTTCAAGGACGGCCAGCAGGTTTTCATGCTTCAGCGCACCGATTTGCAGCGGATGAACGAGCCGCAGGTGGCGGCCGCCTTGACCAAGGCCTTCGACGAGCATTGCTCGAGGAAAGGTCCCTCGGTGGCCCCCGAGGTCTACAAGCAGATCCGCCCGTATGAAGGCTGCGGCTCGAAGATCCCGATGATGCCCAGCCGCGCCTGATCCATCGGCCTCGGGGCTTTGGTTCCTGGCATCGACCTCTCTCGTCGCGTACTCAGTTCTGTACAATGCCGGGATGGAGAGCCTGAACTACACCAGCGTGCGCGCCGACCTCGCCCGAACCATGGACCGGGTCAACGACGATCGAACACCGATTGTGATCACGCGCCAGCGCGGGCGGTCAGCGGTGCTGATGTCCCTTGAGGACTACAACTCGCTGACCGAGACCATGCATCTGCTGCGGAGTCCCAAAAACGCCGCCCGCCTTGCCGAGTCGATGGCTCAGGCCAGTAGGGGGCGCAGCCGCAAGCGGGCCTTGATTCGGTGAAGCGTGAGATTCGTTTCACCGCCCACGCCTGGGAGGACTACGTCTTCTGCGCAGACACTGACCGAAAAGTGCTCATCCGGATCAATCGTCTCATCGAGGCCGCGGCGCGCGAGCCCTTCGCCGGCGTGGGCAAGCCCGAACCGCTGCGGAATCAACTGAGCGGCTGCTGGTCGCGCCGCATTGACCACGAGCATCGCCTCGTATATGGCGTGGAGGAAGGCCAATTGGTCATTCTCCAGTGCCGCTACCACTACGATGCTTGAGTCCCCTCCCGCCGCAGGCGAGGGGAATATTGGAGAAGCGCGGGAGTAGTATCGACGGCTCTATGTTGAGAACTATCTTCGGAATCGTGACCGGGCTGGTGCTTGGCAGCGTCGTGAACATGGCCTTCGTCGCCATCTCTTCGTCGGCGATCGCTCCTCCTGCGGGGGCCGACATGACCACGGTCGAAGGACTGACCGCGGCCATGCCGCGGCTCGAGGCGAAGCACTTCCTGTTTCCCTTCCTGGCCCACGCCCTCGGCACACTGGTGGCAGCGCTGGTGGCCGTGAGCATTGTGGCGCAGCACAAGATGCGGATAGCGTTTGGCATCGGCGGCCTGTTTCTCGCGGGCGGCGTCGCCGCCTCGATGATGATCCCGGCCCCGGCCTGGTTCATCGCCCTAGACCTGATCGGGGCCTACCTCCCGATGGCGTGGCTCGGGGCGAAGCTCGGTCGCGCGTAGAGGAAAAAAAGGCGGTGAGCTTGAAGGCTCACCGCTTGGTTTGCATCAAGGCGCCCGCGGCGCCTCTCCTCAGCTCAGCTTACGGATGATGGAGACGATCACCCGGCGCATGTCGGCTTCCAGGAACTCGAGCCTCATCTCGTCCGGAGTGGGATTCAAGATGGTGGGAGGCTGCGTGCGGATGTAGCGGTTCAGTGCGGGCAGTGCCTTGCGAGCGCCCGGACCCATGCGGCGGAGCGCATTCACCGCGGCCTCACGAACCACGATCACCGAATCGGTCTCAAGCGCGTAGCCGAGAATCTCGGCGGCGGCGGCGCCGGCTGCGGCAAGGGCGTTGGCGGCATCGACTCGCTGCTGGATCGAGCCCTTCTGGAGCCGGTTCGAAAGAGAGGGGACATCCACATCGTCGCCCGCAGCCTCCCGGATCGATGCGTGCAGTCTGTTCGCTTCTTCCGCGGCCTTTCCGTCCGCCACCGCCTTCTCATAACGCGCCACCGCGTCGCTCGCCCAGGTATCGGGACGGCCGGCGGCATCGGCGGCCTGAATGGCAGCCTTGGTCTTGGTGAAGTCGGGAGTGTTGCGGTTCGCGTGGACCGCGATGAAGTACTGAGAGCGGGCCACGCCGGCGCGGGTTTCCGGATAGAGGGCCTTGTCCATCTGCCCGGCCGTGTCGAATGCGGCAATGGCCTCGGGGTAAGTCTCGGCGTAGAACTGGGCCCAGCCCAGACCGTAATAGAGGCCGCCATTCTTGGGATCAAGCTCGATCGCCTTCTTGTAGGCGGCGATCGCTTCGGCAGCCTTGGGCGGCTTCATGCGGGAAAGCACCCAGCCGTAGTTGGCGAAGCCCGCCGCGCTCTTGTAGCCGGGAGTGTTGGTGAGGGCGGCGAGGACCTGGGCGCCCTTTTCAGTGTCGCCGCTCATGCCGAGGAGCAGGCCGTAGTTCGACTTGATGCCGATGTCGGTGGGATTCAGTTCCACCGCCTTCGCGTAGGCGTCCTTGGCGTCCTCGTAGGACCTGGTCATGTGATACGAGTGGGCGAGCAGGGCGAAGGCATCGCCCGCTTTGGGCATGGCCGCGGTGGCCTTCTCGAGCGGATCGATCGCGTCCTTGTATTGACCCTTGCGGGCGAGGAACTCGCCGTAGATCTTGTTCGCCTCGGGGTTCTCGGGATTCGTCTTCACCAGTTCGGCCGCGTCCTTGACCGCGCCTTCCAGATCGCCGCTCCGGAACTTGGCGGTGATGATGGCGGTGCGGGCGGCGGTGAAGCCGGGATCGGTGGTCAGGGCCTGCTGATAGGAGACCTTCGCCTGATCGTAGTTGCCGCGCGCTTCGAAGAGCTTCGCCACCACCACCTGAACCTGGGGCTCCTTGGGCGAGAGGAACGCGCCCTGCTGGGCCTGGGCAATGGCGTCGGTCCACGAAGGATCGTTGCCGTTGAAGTTCTTCTCCGCGGAAATCGCGTAGCCGAGGGCGGCGAAAGCCGCACCCGAGTTCTTGTCCATCTCGGTGGCCTTCAAGGCCACGGCCTTGGCTTCAGCGGCCTTGTTGGAGGCAACAAGGGCGTACGCGAGGCCCACGTGGGCGGCGGTGTTCTTGGGATCAAGGTCGGTCGCTTTGCGGTAGGCCGCGGCGGCCTCGGCGGTCTGGCCGGAGAGGAAGAGAGCGTCGCCTTTGCCCGCGTGTGCCGCGGAAACCGTGGCGCCCGCAGCAATCGCGGCGTCGGCGGCTGCATGCGCAGCTTTTGCGTCTCCGACCCGGGCATGGGCCGACGCAAGGGCGCCGAGTGAGTGGCCGTTCTTTTCGGCGGCCACCGCCTTGTTCGCGTAGTCGAGCGCCGCTTTTCCGGTTCCTGTCTTGAGCGCCCTTTGGGAGGTGGCCGCGTAGGCGCGCGCCTGCAGAGTGGGGGTCGCTGCGCCCGACATCTCCACGGCCTTGGCGAGACTCGCCTGCGCCTCCTCACCGTCTCCATTGAGCTCCTGGAGATTGGCGAGAGCAAGAAACGCCTCAACCGAAGGTGAGCTCGAGGTGAGCTTCACCAACTGTTTGAGGGCTTCGTCCGTTTTGCCCTTGGCGAACTGCTCCTGGGCCTTGGCAATGGCCTGATCGGTCTTCAGGTCGGCTCGCGCCGTGCCGGCCGCGAACGAGCCCGCGACGACCAGAACGAGCAGAGCGCCGAATTTGTTCTTTTTCATTTTCCGATTGAACCTCTTTAAGAACGCCTCAAAGCGCGCGAGTGTACAAGACAACACAAGCCGAATCACAGTGCGTGTCCGGCTCTCCACGCCTCTGTCCCGCTCAGAGGCAAGAACAATTCCACTTGTCGCGGTTTCTCAGGGATTCAGTACCTAAGACGTATGACTCGGGCAAAATCCGGTGAGCCCGATCACGAATTTCGATTTTCTTCGGTTTGGGTACAACCATGGCACGAGGGTTGCTCGTCTAATGGAGCAGAAGACGTAACTACCCTCCAAATACCCTCCAAACCAAACTCTGCTCCCGTAAAGTCGGGAACCTCCCTCCAGGGAGGAACGCTTCGGGAGGGGACGCAGCCAAACGCTGCGGCCCCCTCCCAAAAGCAATTTTTGGCCCAGCCAACATTTTGCCCAGCAGCCTGCAACGGCCTGCTCTTCGGCTACTCTCCCCGCCATACTTGAAACGCATGACGAGTCTTGAGATTGTCCGCCGACGCCCCGAACACGACCCGGAGCTTTTCGCCCTCTACGCCGAGGTTTTCGGGGACGGAAACCTTGAGCGGAGCCGAAGACGCTACGACTGGCAGTACTTCGAGAACCCGAACACTCCCGAGGACGGCCCCGTAATCTGGATGGCACGGGAGGGGGACAACCTGCTCGGACAGATGGCGACCATGCCGTTCCCGATGTGGTGGGGCGACCGCGAAGTGCGGGCCTCCGCGGGCAACGACTACTTCGTGCGCAAGAGCGCTCAGGGACGTGGCATCGGCATCGCCTTATCCAACCGGTGGGCAGATGAGGTGGATGTAGCACTCGCCCTTGGGCTCACCCCCTCTTCCTACCCCCTCTTCAGGAAGATCTTTACCGACGTGGGCCCGGTGCCTTCCTATCTAAAGATCCTCGACGCGACGGCGGTGGTGCGCCGGAAGTGGGGCGCCCTGGCGGGGGCCGTGGCGGGGCCACCCATTGGTCTTGGCCTCGCCCTGATCTCACGGCGCCCGGAGCAAGTGCTGGACGTCGAGGTGCGCTCCGTGGTGGCTTTCGACGACGAATACGACTCGTTGTGGAAACGCACCCGCGCGTCTTTCGCCACCTCCGTGCGCCGTGACGCGCGCTACCTGCGCTGGAAGTACCTGGCCTGTCCGTTTCGCCAGTACAGGGTTCTCGAGGCGCGGAAGTCGGGCACGCTTTCCGGCTATGCGGTCCTGCGGGAAGAGGGTGAGGCCTCCTTCCGGCGAGGGGTCATCGCCGATCTCTTTTGCGACACCAAGGATCTCAGCACCCAGGACGCGCTGCTGGCCGCGGCCATAGCCGACTTTTCTACAAAACGCATGGCCAGGATCGAGGTCTACTGCTTCAATTCCCGGCTGGCGGCCGCATTGCGCCGCCATGGTTTTCGGTCGGGCGCCACCGCGGTTCAATACTGCGTGGCTTTTCGAGGCACACCCGACGCGGAAGGGGACACCCGACCGGTGCTCGACGCGGTAGACAATTGGAATCTTTACATCGGCGATGGAGACTTGGACCGCGCATGAGCGGACAGCCTCTTTTCATGGTGGGCGTCGACACCGAAGCCGACGATCAGTGGACTCTGGAGGGCCGGAAACGGCTGTCGGTGGAAAACGCACTCGCGCTTCCCCGTCTGCAGGCGCTGTGCGACGCCTACGGAGTGCGCCCGTCCTACCTCGTCACCCACGAGATGGCGACCCGCGAGCCTTCGCAACAGGTCCTGGGCGAACTGGCCGCCACCGGGCGTTGTGAGATCGGCGCCCATCTGCATCCTTGGAGCTCCCCTCCGTACCGGGAGGAGGATCTCGTGGGACGGTACCCAAGCGAACTCGAGGATTCGCTTCTTGAGACCCAGTTGAGCGAGTTGACCACCGCGATTGAAACGTCGGTGGGCGTGCGGCCGGTGAGTTACCGCGCCGGCCGCCATGGCTTCGACACCCGCTCTCTGCGCATCCTCGAAAAGCTCGGCTATCGCGTCGACACCAGCGTCGATCCCTTATTCAATGAACGGAGAAAGGGCGGGCCTTCGTTCGCGGGCGCGCCGGTTTCGCCCTACTGGCCGAGCCATGCAGACGTGCGCCACGCTGGCCACTCCACTGTCCTCGAGATTCCGGTTTCCTCGTCCACCGCCCCCTGGCTCCCCAAAATCCTTGAGAAGCAGTTCGCCTCCCTGCCCGCTATCCCCTGGCGCGGGGTTTTGAAACGGCTGGGGATCCGCGCGGTCTGGCTGCGACCCTCCTACTCCAGCGTGGAGGACGCGAAGGCCCTGGCCAGTTCACTGGTGGCGCGATCCGTGCCCACTCTCAACATGCTGTTCCATTCGAGTGAGCTGATCCCCGGAGGATCGCCGTACAACAAGGATGCAGCCGACGTGGATCGTTTCTTCGATCGGCTCGAGCAAACCTTTGACCACATCGTGAAGCGCCTGCAGGCCCGCGGCGTCACTTACGCGGAATGCGCCGACGCTCTTCAGCTCCCGCGGCCCGTCCGTTGAGGATCTTGATGGTCACACCTCATCTGCCGCCTTACCAGGCGGCGAATGCACTGCTTCCGCATGTCCTCGGGGTGGAACTCAAGAAACGCAAACACGCGGTTTCATTTCTGACCTTCAAGACCGAAGGCCCGCCTCGCGAGCGCACCGCCTACGTGAAGCGTCGCACCTCCTTCCGCGTCACGCGGGTGCCGCAACTCCTCGAAGCCCTCGAGACGCGGAAGAAGGCGCTTCCCCTCATTCGCGAAGCCGACGTGGTGCACGTCCATTCCAACACCTGGATGAATCAGGTGGCGGCCCGGCTCGCGGTGCGGGAGAACAAGCCCTACGTTCTCACCCACTACGGCACGGAGATCTGGCACCACGACGGCCATAATCGCGCGTTTCGCGCACTGAACGACAAGGCGCGCCACACAACCTTTTACAGCGCGGGCCTGCTCGCGCGCGCACGCGAGCTAAACGTCCCCATCCGCGCGGCATCGGTGGTTTATCCCGCGGTCGACCTGATGTTCTCGCCGCTCGGACCTCCGGAGCGCGAAGCGGTCCGCGCGCCTCTTGTCAGTTCCTCGGAATTTCTCCTCTTCAATGTGAAGCGGCTCCATCCCCTCGCCGATCACGCCACACTGCTGCGCGCGTTTGCCCTTCTCGACCCGGCCCAAGTGAAGGCGAAGCTCGTCATCGCGGGTTCAGGAGAAGAGCGCGAGCCGCTCGAAAACCTCGCCCGGGAATTGGGCATCGCCACGCGGGTTCGCTTCCTTGGCCTGGTGCCCAATCAGGAAGTGGCGAAGCTTCACGCCGCCGCCGACCTCTTCGTCCTGTCCTCGAGGCTCGAGGCCACGCCCACCGTGGTGCTGGAAGCCCTGGCCTGCGGCACCCGGGTGGTCTCGACCGACAATCCCGGCGGCCTGGAACTGGGGGCCATGTTCCCCGAAGACCTGCGGATCGTGCCCCGCGAGGACCCTCGGGCCCTGGCCGATGGGATTGCCGCCGCTTTGCGAGAAAATCGGCGCATCAGCGAGAAGACATCGCGGGTTATCGACGAGCGTTTCTCTCTTCGCGGCCTCGTCGATCGCTATTGTGAGATCTACGAAGAAGCCCTGCGATGAGACGCATCGACAACGACGCCATCCGTGCCGCAGGAGAGATCCGCTTCCGCAGCGAATACGACTACGCTGTATTCGAGTACATCCGCAGCGCCAAGGTCATCCAGTCGGTCGAACGTTCCGGGGTGAAGCTGTGCGGCCGCGTCCTCGACGCGGGCTGCGGCAGCGGCGGCACCGCCCTCTCCATCGCCGAAGAAGTGTCCTTCGCGGTGGGTCTCGACCTTTCGCCCCGTTTCTCTGACGCGGGCACGCGGCTCGCCCGCGAGAAGGGAATCGCGAACGTCGCGTTCACTCAGGGCGACGGCCTGAAGCTGCCCTACGCGAACGAGTCGTTCGACGTGGTCCTCTCCCACTCGGTCATCGAACATCTGCCGTCCGCCGAGGCGTACATCGCGGAGTGCGCGCGTGTTCTCAAACCGGGCGGACGTTTCTATCTCTCGACGGCGCCCACACTCTCCCTCGCCGGAGCGCATCTGCCGAGACTGCGCGTACCCGTGCCCATCCATCTGCTCCTCGGCCGCAGGCTCGCCTTTCGCGCCTTCGTCTTCCTCGCCGCCAAAGCCCCATGGATGCTCCGCGAACGGGCGAGTGCGAACACCTTCGTGCAGCTCGCCGAATCGGGGCGGGAGAAAGAGGACGATCTGCTCACTCCGGTCACCCTGCGCGGCATGGCGCGGTGGATCGCGGGCTCGCCCTTCAAGCAGATCTCCGAGCAGACCTACGTCACCGGCTTCTTCAAGCGAGCGGTCCCGGCCTTCCTGCGCCCGACCCTGCTCAAGATCCCGGTGGTGGGCGACGTGATGGTTTCGCAGATCGAATGCGTCCTGGAGAAGTCGTGACCACGCGACCACCTCTCGTTCTCTTCTCCGACATCCGTTTTCCCTCTCCTCGGGCCAACGGAATCCAGGTGGTGAAAACCGCGCACGCGCTCGCGACACGAGGCCGGGATGTCCGCCTGGTGGTCCGCCACTCTGATCCCCGGCCCACCTCCCTGATCCTCCCCGGGTTTGGAGTCGAACCCACGCCGCGTCTTCATGTGGATCGACTGATCGTGGGACACGCGCCCAATTCCTCATTCATCCCCCGCCTTCGTTACCTCACCCAGGCCCTGCTGCTCGGCCGTCGCTCTGCTCGCGCCGGGGCTCAGGTGGTGACGCGCGACCTGCAGCTTGCCGACCTGCTGCTGCGGGTCGGCTGCGACCGTCTCACCTACGAGGCCCACGCGGTGGAGGCGGTGATGTATGACGAACGTCATCAGCTCTACGGCCTGAAACAGGCCCCGACCCCAGCCAAGCGCCGCCGAATCGAGAACCGCGAGCGACGGGTATGGACCGGGGCCCAGGGTTTCATCGCCACCACCCGGGGCATCCTCACTACATTCGAGCGGCTCTTCGGAGCACGACCGCGCACCGCGGTGGTTCCAAACGGTTGCGACACTCCGCGGGATCGGGTCTTCGTCGCGCCACCGGAGTCGGGGCGCGTGGTCTACGCGGGTCAGCTTTATCCCTGGAAAGGCGTCGACGTTCTGGTCCAGGCCTTCGCGCGCATGAACCGCGGTGAACTGGTGATCGTGGGCGGCCTCAAGGGCGAAGCCGACTTCGACCGCGTTCAGGACCTGGCCCGGAGTCTCAACCTCGGCGATCGGATCATCTTCAAGGGATCACTTCCGCAGAAGGACGTGGCTTCGGAACTGGCTGAGGCCACGGTGGTGGTCGCACCGTTCCTGAAAGGCGCCATGACCTCGGAACACACCTCGCCGATCAAGGCCTTCGAGGCCATGGCGGCTGGGCGACCGCTGCTGATCTCCGACACGGAGGCCTCGCGGGAGATCGTCGAAGACGGGAAAACCGGCATCGTGGTCGCGCCGGGGAACGTCGAAGCCTGGGCCACCGCCCTCGAGCGAGTCTTGTCCGACCGCGCGCTGCAGATGGCGCTGTCTCGCGCCGCCTTCGAGAAAGCCACGCAGTACTCATGGGCGCGGCGAGCCGAGCGCATCGAAGAATTCCTGGGAGCGATGGCGTGAGTCGGAGCACCGTCGTCGCCTTCCTGATCGCGAGTGTGGTGACCCTGGCCCTCGTCTCCACGAAGATCCGCGGCGCCGATGAAATCGAATACTTCTCGCACCTGCGTTCCGCGGTCTTCGACCGCGACCTCGACTTCACCAACGAGTACGCACACTTTCATGCTCAGAGCCCACAGGGCCTCGCCGCCTTCAAGGAGACCTTCCTCGATCGCCGTGAGCCGAAGACGGGCCGGCCCATCAACTTCGCGCCCATCGGCTCGGCCGTGGTCTGGTCGCCCTTCTATCTGGGCGCACACGTCCTGGTCACGAACGGCGTGCTCAAAGGCCCCGCGGACGGATTCGGTCCTTCCTACACCGGCGCGGTGGCCTACGGCTCGTCGTTCCTCGCCATCCTCGGGTTTCTTCTCGCTTTCCGCGCCCTGAAGAAGTATCTGGGCGTCACCGAAGGGCTGGCCCTGCTTTCGGTTCTCGCGGTGTGGTTCGGAACGCCGGCTCTGTATTACATGACGGTTGCCCCCGCCTTCGCCCACGCCCCTTCGATCTTCGCGGTCTCGCTGCTCTTCTTCCTCTGGCTCCGTGCGAGAGAAAGGGACGGCGTCTTCGACTGGGTATTGATGGGAATCGCTGCGGGTCTCGCCATGTTGATCCGCGAACAAGGAGCTTTGTTCCTGATCGCCCCCGGGCTCGACCTGGGGTTGCGCCTGCTCAAGGGCGACATCAAACGCTCGCTGGAGAGGGGCCTCGCCGTCCTGGGTGCGGCGTTGGTCGTCTTTGTGCCCCAGCTCCTCGCCTACCAGGCCTTGAACGGCACCTTTGGGCCCACTCAGCTGGTTCAGAGGAAAATGAACTTCGGCTCGCCGCATTTCTTCGATGTTCTGGTGGATCCAGGACACGGCCTGCTTCTTTGGACGCCGCTTCTGGTCGTGGCCTTCCTGGGCCTCGTTCGGGGCGTCGGGCGGCTGGGGGCGGTGGGGG